>ERZ827043.759-NODE-759-length-38337-cov-3.243039_pt1 | contig 38337 bp, 38 predicted proteins | sample MGYA00519923_ERZ827043 | MGnify/ENA primary metagenome ERZ827043 (study PRJEB31778, sample SAMEA3449251) | human gut metagenome | biome: human gut; feature: human-associated habitat; material: faeces | place: United Kingdom | collected 2010/2012 ... | reverse complement strand
ATATCCTCAAGTCCTGCTATCATTCTAAGAGTTGTTGACTTTCCACATCCTGATGGTCCAACAAAGATGATGAACTCCTTGTCTTCGATCTCCAGAGTAAAGTCAGATACTGCGGTCACGCCGCCAGCGTAGATCTTATAAATGTGCTGCAAGGAAAGGCTTGCCATATGAACTACCTCCTACTTTGTTTCAAGAGCCGCAACGCTCTTCTTTATTCACTACAGTCATTATATATGTTATGATTAAATTAATCCACTGTTTTTTTGCACAAAAATGTGCCTCGTTTTTTTTGCACTGCTTCCTAGATTTTTTTGTGATTTCGCAATACGGTACATTTCTTTCTTTTATATTACAGTTGCGTTACATTTGGCGCATTGCCGTCACCGGCGGGACCGCCGCCGCGCGCATGGCGGGGCGTATACCGCTGACCGCACCGACGCCGCAGGAAAAGCCCACCGCCAGCAGCACCGCCCAGCCCTGCATGGGTGCGGGCACGCCCACAATGCTCTCCCCCGCATATGTGAGCAGAAAGCCCATCGCGCTGCCCGCCGCCGCGCCCAGCGCACCGTAGAGCGCCGCCTCGCAGAAGAATTGTGCAAAGATCTCCCGGTCGCGTGCGCCCAGCGCCTTGCGGATGCCGATCTCCCGCCGCCGCTCACGCACCGAGGTCAGCATCACATTCATCACGCCCACGCCGCCGGTCATCATGCAGATTGCCCCTACGACGGCCAGCACCGTCGTTACAATAGAAAGAATCCTTTCGGACGATTCGATCTGCTCCGCCATGGAGGACACGGTAAAGCCGTCCTCCGCCGGATGAAGAGCCTGAAGCGCCGCCTTGGCCAGTGAAGCAGTGTAGCCAACGTCCGCTCCCGGCGCGCGCAGCACGATTTCATCCGCGCCGCTTCGCCCCGTGCTCTGCCGCCACACGCCTGCGGGCAGATAGGCCTTGGGCTTGCCGTCTCCGGCAAAATAAGGGGAAGAATAGGTTTCCAGCACGCCCACGACCGTGCAGCGCACGCCGCCCGCCGTGACGCTCCGCCCCAACGGATCGTTCTGCCCGAACAACGCCTCCGCCAGCGTATCTTCCAATACAACAGTGTGCAGCAGGTGTTCTTCATCCTGCGCCATCAGGAACCTTCCGGAAGCGAGATGCAGATTTTCGATGCCATAATAGTCCGCCGTCGTGGCCACAAGGACGCAGGAAGCGCTCTTTAAGCCCGCCTGTGCCTTGGCCGCGCCCAGGCTCACGGGGGCCGCCGCATCGCCGAGCGCCCGCAGCGCCTGCACGTCGCTCTCCTCCAGCCCGCGCGCGTTGCCCGCATTGCCTTCCACCCAGACCCGATCCACGCCGAAGCGGGACATTTCGCCGCGCACCTCGCGCACCGCCGCCGTGCCCAGCGAACCGATGGCGATGCTTGCGCCCACACCGATGGACAGCCCCAGCACCGTCAGCGACGAACGGGTGAGATGTGCGCGCAGCGACTGCGCCGCCGAGCGAAGCGTATCCGCAAATTTCATGCCGTCACGCCTCCCCCAGCGCCACCTGCGTGCCCACCGGCGGCCCTTCCACCAGCTGCACATAGCGCTCCGAGCAAAGCCCTGTCTCCACCGGAACCGCCACCGCGCCGCTTTCCGTCACACACAGCACCGCTCCGTCCGCCCGCAAAGCTTCCAGCGGTACCGAGGGCGCGGTGCACTGTTCCAGCACAATGCGCACGTCAGCGCGCATTCCCGCCGAAAGCCGGCGCAGCGCGTCGCCGGTCAGCGTAATTTCGATCTGCCCGGCCTGCGCGTCCGACGGCGCGATTTTCGAGATGCTCACGGCATATTCCTTTCCCGCGCGCGTCACCGAAGCGGCTTGCCCGACTTTGAGCTGCTCCATCGCGCTTTCCGGCACCAGCGCCTTGACGCACTTCTCCTGCGAAACCACCGCGCCCGCCGCCATGCCGGGCGTGACCGCCGCGCCGGGGTAAATCGGCAGGGAATAAAGAACGCCGTCCGCAGGTGCGCGCAGGGTGCAGACCTTCAGCATTTGCTCATTGAATTCAGCGCTTTCCGCCTTTTCCCCTGCCAGGTTGCGGAGTTTCTCCCAATCTTCGGTTAGCGGAGTCAGCTCGGCCACCGCCTGCCCTTCCTGCACCGCGTCGCCCTCCTGCAAAAAAACGCGGGCCACCGTGCCCGCCGCCGGAACATTCAGCGCACGCGTCTGCGCGAAGTTCACCGTCCCGACCGCCTCGACGCACACCGCTATTTCGCGCACCTCCACCGCCGCACAGCGATACTGCACCGGCTTTTGCCGGGTCAGTACGAGCGCCGTGCAGACTGCCGCGGCCGCCGCAATCGTCCAAACCTTTCTCATCCCCATCCCGCCTCCTTGCACCGCCCTTATTGTGCGCGGAGACTCTGCGCTTCATTCCCGGGGAAAAGTTGACAAATCTGTCGCATTTTCGCAGCCGTTTGTGATATAGTGGAATAAAAGAATGCGCCGCCCTTTCGGCGGGAAGGAGCCGTTCATGCTTCCGATTCAACTGCTCGACGAAACCCAATACGACCAAGTCATGAATAAAACCGTGATCCCCGCGCTGTCAGCGCACCTCACGGAATTCGACCTGCCCGCAATGGGCGGCGGCACGATCCGCTGCCGTTTTTACGAAGCAAAAAGCGCCCGAAAATGCGTGGTGATTTCCCACGGCTTCTGCGAAAGCGGGCTGAAGTTTCAGGAAATCGTCTGGTATCTGCTGGCACAGGGCGTCAGCGTGCTCTGTCCCGACCATCGCGGCCACGGCTATTCGCTGCGCGAGGGCGCCAGGGACGGCACCATCGTCTACATTCAGCATTTTGACGATTACGCGCAGGATTTATGCGCCGCAGCGCTGTCCGTCCGTGATAAGCTGCCCGCCGACTGCGAAATGCTGCTGCTCGGTCATTCGATGGGCGGCGCCATCGCCGCGCGCGTGCTGGAACTTTATCCGAATCTCTTTGCGCGCTGCGTGCTCTCCTCGCCCATGCTCTCGATGAACACCGCGCCCGCAACGCCGTCTCTCGGCCTGCTGCTCTCCGGTTTCTTTGTGCTGACCGGTCAGGGTAAGCGCCGCTTCTGGGTGCAAAAGCCCTATTCACCGGAAGAAAAGTTTGAAGCCTCCTGCTGCACCAGCCCGGAGCGCTTTGCCTGGTATGCCGCCCTGCGGCGCGACAACCCCGCGCTGCGCACCAACGCCGCCAGCTACCGCTGGATCTGGGAAAGCCTGCGCGCGCAAAAGCGCATTCTAAAGCCCGAAGAGCTGGCAAAAATTCAAACGCCTACGCTGGTGATGCAGGCGGAATGGGATGCGCTCGTGCGGCCGGAGGGGCAGGAGGCGTTCGTCCGAAGCGTAGAATGCGCGCACCTCTGCCGCGTCTCCGGCGTCAAGCATGAAATCTATCGCTCCCCAAATGCGCAGCTGCGGCCCTATCTGCAAGCCGTGTTCGGCTTCCTGCTGGACGGTGCGCTCCCGGAAAACGCTGCCAAAGCATGATGAAAAGAGGCCGGATATGCTCCGGCCTCTTTGTCTAAACCTTTCTCTGATACAGCAACAAGCCATCCGCTTTCCCGCCCAGGGAAAAGCCGAGCTTTTCCAGCAGAGCGCGGCTGGCAGCATTTTCCGGCACGGCTTCCGCCTTCAAGAAGGAAACGCCCTTCCGGCGGGCAAGCGTCAGAAGTCGCTGCCCAATTTCTGTACCGATGCCGTATCCGCAGCGGTCGCTGCGCAGCACCCAGCCGATTTCCCAGCTCTCCCCGTCAAACGGATGAAAGATGGCGTGGCCGATCACCTCGCCCGCTTCTTCCACTGCAAGTACAGGCGGATTTTTCCCCAGCGCGCACTGCCTGAGGAAGGCTTCCGTCTTTTCTTCGTCAAACGGCAGCTCGATAAAGCGCATCGTCACGGGATCGGACAGATACCGCAGTGCGTCCTTCACATCCTCCGCTCGGAAGGGGCGCAGGATCAGATCATCAGCTTCTTTCCGCAAGAAACCGCTCCACCTCCAGCTGCGTCGGCAGTGACGGCTGTGCGCCGAGCTTTGTCGCCGCCAGCGCGCCCGCCGCGCAGCCGTAGCGCACCGCGCGCAGGATATCGCCGCAGCGCAGGTATTCCAGCGTCATCGCGCCGGTAAAGGTATCGCCCGCCGCTGTGGGATCGACCGCATGGATCTTAAACGACGGCACCATCTGATCCACGCCCTGCCCCAGCACATACGCGCCGCGCGCTCCCATCTTGATGACCACATATTTCGCTGCGGATTTTTTCAGCAGCGCCTGTGCAGCCGCGCGGGTTTGCTCCTCGGTTTCGACAGGCAGACCGGTCAGCGCCGTGGTTTCCGTCTCGTTGGGCGAGAGGATGAACAGGGATTTCACCTTCTCCACCGGGAAAGCCTGCGCGGGGCCCGCATCCAGAATCACCGGAATGCCGCGCTTTTCCGCCTCCTGCGAGGCGAGGAACACGATTTCGGGCGCAATTTCCAGCTGCATCATCACCGCGTCCACCGGGCGGTCGAACATCGCAGGCACATCCGCAGGGTCAATGCGCTGGTTCGCGCCGGGAAACACGATGATGCCGTTCTGCCCGTTTTTCTGCACCAGAATAGGCGCGTAGCCCGTGGGCGCGTCCGCCGTTTCTGCCAGCAGCGCATCGTCCACGTTTTCATCCTGAAGCACCTTGCGCAGCGCCTTGCCGTAATCGTCCCTGCCGACGCAGCCGGCAAAGGAAACCTTGCCTCCCAGACGAGCTACCGCCACAGCGGAGTTTGCACCCTTGCCGCCGGGATTGAAGGAATAACCCTCGCCCAGCACGCTCTCCCCCTGAAGCGGAATGTGGTCGATGCGCGCCACCATGTCCATATTGATCGAGCCGATCACCAGTATATTCGGCATAACAGTTCCTCCTCTAAATCTAACCCTGCCGGATCGTCTTCTCTGCTCTTGAGCATACCACAGGATGCATAAAATCTCAATCCGTTCCGAAAGGAGATCTGCCATGCGTCAAAGGCTGTTTGAAATGCTCTATTGGCTGGTCGGGCGCGGCAGCGCGACAGCAAAGGAACTTGCCGAGCACTTTGAAATTTCGGAGCGCACGGTTTACCGCGACATCGACGCACTGTGCGCTGCGGGCGTGCCGCTCTATGCCGAGCACGGCCGTGGCGGCGGCTATAAGCTCCGCAAAGATTTTGTGCTCGACCGCGCGCTGCTCACGCGGGGCGAGCGGCAGGACGTGCTTGCCGCCGTGCAAAGCCTGTATGCTGCAGGTGGCGCGCTGGATTCCGGAACAGTGGACAAACTCAGCGCGACACTCGGCGCTGCGTCCGTGCCGTGGATCGATGTGGATTTTTCCGATTGGAGCGATGCTCATCGCGAGATCTTCGTGCAGCTTCGCCAGTCGATCTTAGACCGCCGCGTTGTGGAATTCGACTATTATTCTTCCTACGGCGAAAAAACTCATCGCTCTGCCGAGCCGGTTCAGCTGCGCTTCCGCAGCCGTGCCTGGTATCTTTATGCCTACTGCCGTTCGGCTCAAGAGATGCGCACCTTCCGCCTGACGCGCATGGATCATCTCTGCGTAACGGACGAGGGCTTTATTCCCTCTGCAGTGCCGCCCTTGTCTGCCGATTCTCTCTACGGTACGAGCAGCCTGCACGGTCTTCCGCTGCTCACGCTGCGCATCGATTCCGCCATGACCTACCGCGTGCTGGATGAATTTGATCCCGATCAGCGTGAAAAGTGCGCAGACGGCAGCTGGATCGTACATTCTCGCTTTCCCGTGGACGATTGGCTGCTGGGCTACCTGCAATCCTTCGGGCCGCATCTGGAAGTGCTCGGCCCGCCGTTTCTGCGCAGTGCGCTTGCGGAACGGCTGAAGAAAACTTTATCGCTCTACGAAAAGCTGACAGACTGTTGTCAGGATTTGGATGCTATCCTGTATTCATCTCAAACACAGGAGGACATTCCCATGGAAAAGCACAATCCGAACACGCCTTTTTGCCAGAGCTGCGGCATGCCGCTGACCGACGAAAGCCTGCTGGGCACGGAAAAGGATGGCGCCAAGGCTCCCGATTACTGCATCTACTGCTACAAGGACGGCGCCTTTACCTCCGACTGCACGATGGAACAGATGATCGACTTCTGCGTACCGGTTCTGACGCGCCAGATGCCGGGGCTTCCGGCGGAGGCCGCCCGCGCACAGATGAACCAATTCTTCCCGTATCTCAAGCGCTGGAAGAAAAACTGATTTCTATATTCCATTCATTTTAAGGAGGGAGTCCGGATGGACATCACCCGGCGCACTTTTCCTGCCTGTACGGTGATCGGCCGCGAAGGCTCAACCGAGGAAGGCGAAGGCTTTGTTCAGCGCTTATGGACGGAAGCCAACGCACACTTTGAGTAGATTCGTTCCATGACCGTGCAGCCGCTCGTGCTTTACGGCGCGATGAGCGGCTTTTCCCGTACCTTCGCGCCTTGGACGGACGGTTTCTCGCGCGGGCTGTATCTTGCCGGCGCACAGGTGCTTCCGGATTCCGCCGCGCCCGACGGATGGACGCGCTGGGAGCTTCCCGCGATGGAATGTCTCTGCACGCCGCAGCATCCGGACGCCATTGCGCAGATGATGGCGCATCTGAAGACCGAAGGCCTTACACTGGCCGCAGCCATTCAGGAGCGCACCGAAATGGCTGACGGCGTGGAGATGCTCTGCTTCCCCATCCGTCTGCTGTAAAGGACACAAAGCGCATAGACCTGCCGCACTGACCGGCAGGCAAAAGCAGCTCCCAAAAGGCTTTTCGGGAGCTGCTTATACGTTTTATGCGTTACGCCTTGAGCGTGACTTCCAACACAGTGTCGATGGGATCGGGCAGCACGGGGTTTTCGCCCAGCGTCACGAACACAGTATCCGGATAATTGGCGGTCATCCAGTTGTCGGAGATGGGCACTTCCGCGCCGGTGGCGAGCAGGCGCACCTTCTCCACGTCCGCACGATGTACGCCGTAGAGCGGAATATCGCCGATGGCCTCTTCGTAAACGTGGTAATAGAGCTTGTTGCCCTTGCGGGTGACGCGGCCGTTTTCCGGCTTGGGCAGGTCGGCATAGCCGCAGCCGTAGATCGAATCGCCGTTTTTGCTCATCCACCCGGCGAGATCCTGCAAAATTCTGACGGATTCCGGCGGGATGTTGCCGCGCGCATCGGGGCCGACATTGATGAGCATATTGCCGCCCTTGGAGACGCACTCGACCAGCTTGTGAATGACGAGGGACGCGGGCTTGAAGAACTTATCGGTGGCGTGGTAGCCCCAATGGTTGTTCATGGTGATGCAGGCTTCCCACACCGCGCGGTTGCCCTCCTCATCGAAAATGCCTTCCGGCGGGATGATCTGCTCGGGGCTGACGAAATCGCCGCAATATTCGGTGGGATTCTTCGTCAGCAGCGAACCGAAGCCGGAGCCGCTGGCCTCCAGCCGATTGTCAATGATGATGCCGGGCTGGAGCTTGCGGATCATGCGAACGAGGTCGGTCGCGCGCCACTTCTCCCCCACCATGTCGTCGTAGGAGAAATCGAACCACATGATGTCAATCTTTCCGTAGTTTTCACAAAGCTCGCGCACCTGACCGTGCATGTAGTCCAGATAGTTGTCGAAATTGTGCTGCGCGCCCTTGAAGGCTTCGTTGTCGCGCTCGGGATGCTGGCGGTCGCCGTAGTGCGGGAAATCGGGATGGTGCCAATCGATGATGGAATAATAGAGGCCGACCTTGAGCCCTTCGGCGCGGAAGGCGTCGATGTATTCGCGCACGAGGTCGCGATGCGCGGGGGTGTTGGTCGCCTTGTAATCGGTCAGCTTGGAATCGAACAGGCAGAAGCCGTCGTGGTGCTTGGCGGTGAGCACGGCGTATTTCATGCCGGCCTCTTTGGCGAGCTTCGCCCACTTTTTCGGGTCGTAATCCACGGGATTGAATTCGTCGAAATAGGGCTGATAGGCTTCCACGGAGATACGCTCCTGGCTGCGCACCCATTCGCCGCGCGCCGGAATGGCGTACAACCCCCAATGGATGAACATGCCGAAACGATCCTGCCGGAACCAGGCAACGCGCCGGTTGTATTCTTCCCGATTGAACTTGAACATAACGGACACCCCTTTTTCGTTTATGCGGTAAGTCTACTTTACCACACTGTACATCCTGCCGCAAGCCTGTTATACTGAGGATAAACTTCCCGTAATTTCTAAAAATGCAGGAGGCATTTTTATGATCCGTCAAATTGACGACCCGTGGCAGAAGAAGAACATTGCGCGGGACATCCTTTACGCCCTGCCGGAATGGTTCGGCATACCGGAATCCACCGAAACCTACATCCGGGAAAGCGCGGTGCAGACGATGGTCGCGTCCCTGGATGGCGACCGCGCAAACGGGTTTCTCTGTCTCAAGCAGACCGGCAGGGACACGGTTGAACTGGCCGTGATGGGCGTGCGCAAGGAGCTGCACCGCCGTGGCATCGGCCGCGGACTTTTTGAAGCGGCAAAGGCCATCGCTGTTTCGCAGGGCTATTCCTTTATGCAGGTCAAGACCGTGCAGATGGGGCAGTATGAGGAATACGACCAAACGAACCGTTTCTATCTGAGCCTTGGATTTAAGGAATTTGAGTGCTTTCCGACGCTCTGGGACGAATGGAATCCCTGCCAGATTTATGTGATGTCCCTGTCCTGAATCCAACGGGCAGAGCAAATTTTTCGATCCGGATATGTATACGGAACGAATCGTCTCAAACACGTTCTTCGCATCGAACAGATCCAACCAGAATTCCCTGCTGTTGACCTGATAAACATCAGCACCTTTCTTTTCTGATTCCGCTTTTCGTCATCGAATCCATGCGCTTTTGCCCCATTTTTTCAAAAAAAGCAATCCGACAAAAAGAACCCGTGAGCTCCGTCCGCCGGACGATCCCACAGGTTCTTTCTTGATTATCTCATGCGATCTTTGACGCTGCGCTCGATGTCGCGCTGCGCTTCCTTCTTGGCCATATCGTCGCGCTTATCGTAGAGCTTTTTGCCGCGCGCCAAAGCGATTTCCACTTTGACCCGACCGTTTTTCAGGTACACCTGAAGCGGCACGATGGAATAGCCCTTTTGCATGACCTTGGCCAGAAACTTGCGGATTTCCGCCTTGTGCAGCAGCAGCTTCTTGGGGCGCAGGGGATCTTTGTTGAAGATATTTCCCTGCTCGTAAGGGCTGATGTGCATTCCCTGCACGAAGGCTTCGCCGTTTCTGATCTCAACGTAGCTGTCCTTCAGGTTGCACTTGCCCGCACGGATGGACTTAACCTCCGTACCAAACAACTCCACGCCTGCTTCGAGCTTATCCTCTATGAAGTAATCGTGCCACGCCTTTTTGTTCTGCGCGCACTGCTTGACGCCTTCCGGCATGATAAGACCCTCCCTTCCGGGGAATTACCTTCTCAGTTTAGCCTATTTGCCCGCCGCCGTCAAGCGCCGCAGGAGCGATAATGCCGAACGCCCGCCTGCCACAGCACCGCGCCCAGTGCAAGGAACAGCGCGCCCGCCACCGGAGCCAGAAACGCCGTCCATGCGGGATACGGCAGCGCCTTGCCGAACAGATAGGCGCAGGGCAAGTAGTTGATGAACCCGATCGGGATCATATAAAGGAAAAAATCCCGCAGCCATTTCCGGAACACGTCCAGCGGATAGGCCGCTGCGGAAATGCCGCCGAAGGTCAGCACGTTGAAGACCTCAATGGATTCCACCGTCCAGAAGCACACCGCCGCCTGCATCATCAAAAGCCCAAGAAACAGCAGCATCCCGCCGACGATGCACAGCAGGATCAGCGCGATTTGCCCCGGCCCCACAACCTGCGGCATGGCCGCAAGGCCGAGCCACAGCGCGCCGACAGCCTGAATCAGCCGCCCGGCGCGTGCCGCTTCCATTTTAGAAGAAAGGATCTGGAATAACGTACCGCGCGGCCGCAACAGCACGCGGTCAAAGTCACCTGTCTTGACCAACTGATTGAACCGCTCGAATCCGCGCCCGACGCCCTCCGCCAATGCATAGGCACTGTTGACGATGCCATAGAGCACGGCGATCTCCGCCATCGACCACTCCCCCAGCTTGCCGAAAGAGGCAAACAAGGCCCAGATCATCACAAAACTCCCTCCGGAAGCGATCAGATTCCCCACCGTGTTCATCCAGAAGGAGGCCTGATGCTGCATCTGCGAGCGCACGTCGGCAAAAGCGAGCTTAAAATACGTTTGAATCGTTCTCATCAGCTCAACCTCCTTGCACGACGCATTTGCGCACACCTGCATAGATCACGCAGCGCCCCAGCGCCAGCAGCCCGATCAGCCAGGCCATCTGCAAACCGACCAGTTCCAGCGCCTGTTGGAGATTTACCGCACCCACCAGAATGCGAAGCGGAGCATCCAGCATCGACGCAAAGGGCAGCGCACGCAGCACCTGACGGATTCCTGCCGGAAACAGCCCTAGCGGCACCACGTTGCCCGCCAGCAGGTTGCCGAGCATCGGAACGATGCGGTTGATCCCCTGCCCGGAGATCGTCCAGAAATAGCTTCCCGTCAGCGCCACCGTCACCGCCGAGGTCAACAGCATGGCCAACAGCAGCGATAACGCGCCCAGCGGCAGAAATTCTATCGGCAGGCGCAGCGCAAACTCCCCCGGCATCAGCAGCGCGGCCGCCAGCACCAGCGGCAGGTTGACCAGCAGCGGCGCGGTGCGCAGCGCCATCGCCCGCGCATACCACATTCCAAACAGATCCCGCGGCCGCGTCAGTTCGAAGGCAATGCGCCCGTCGCGCATCATGGCTTCAATGTCGCGCAGCCCCGACCACGGCATCATGCGGTAAGTCCCCTGTGAAAGCCAGACATAGGAGACGGTCTGCATCAGCGTCAGATCCGCCCGTCCCTGCCCTTCCCGAAAAAACGCCTGATAGACCATGATGTAAATCAGTCCGAAGGCGATCTGCGTCACTACGCCCGCCATCATCGCGGAACGGTATTGCAGCTGCTGCCGCAGCGCCGTGCGCAGAAGTCCCGAAAACGCTCTGCCCTTCGTGTTCATGCTTCCGCCTCCTCCAGCTTTCGGTAGAGGGCGGCAACGGTCTCCTCCAGCGGCGGCTGAGAAATCTGCACATCCATCAGCCCGCAGCTCCCCGCCAGGTGCAGCACCAATCGGTCCGCAGGGACCCTTTCCGGATCAAAGCGCAGCGCAATCTCATCCCCCGTGCGGTCGAGCAGTTCCGCGCCCTCCGGCAGCGTCCACGCGCCCTGACCGATGCGGGCGCGCATTACACGCTTCTGTTCCGCCGCCGCGCGCAGACTGTCCACCGTGCCGTCGAGCAGCAGCCTGCCGTGACCGATCAGCATCACGCGGCCGCACAGGCTTTCCACGTCAGCCATGTCGTGCGTGGTCAGCAGCACGGTGGTTCCCTCCTGCCGGTTGAGCTCACGCACAAAAGCGCGCATGTTGAGCTTGGATACCGCGTCCAGCCCGATGGTCGGCTCGTCCAGGAACAGCAGCTTCGGCCGGTGGATCAGCGCCGCCGCCAGATCACAGCGCATCCGCTGCCCCAGCGAGAGCTGCCGCACCGGTGTGCGGAGCAGGGCGCCGATGTCCATCGCCTCGGTGAGCCTTGCGCAGGTCTGCTTGTAATCCGCCCTTTTCAGGTCATACAGATCGCACAGCAGATCGAAGCTGTCCTGCACCGGCAAATCCCACCAGAGCTGCGTGCGCTGGCCGAACACCACGCCGATATCCCGCGCGTTGGCGATTCTCTCTTTCCACGGCACGCGACCCAGACAGCGCACCTGTCCCGATATCGGCGTCAGAATGCCGGACAGGCACTTGATGGTGGTGGATTTACCCGCACCGTTCGGCCCGATGTACCCCACAAATTCCCCCGGCTGCACGCCGAAGGATACGCCGCCCAGTGCTTCCACGCTTGACTTTTCCCGCGGTGAAAACAGATGCTTTCCCCGTTTGCGCACAACAAAGCGCACGCAGAGCTTTTCCACCGAAATGATCTCTTCCATTCTTTACCCCTTTCGACTCGAATACGTCCGACGGTTGGCAACGCACCCTCCTCCCATGCGGAGGGGCAACAAAAACGGCCGGGTGGGTTAGCCCGTCCGCCTTCATTTGATGTGAGAATGTATTATATTCTCTATCTTCTTTCAAATTCCTTCTGCATTTTTAACTTTTTTGAATTTTATGTCAAAAAAACGTCCTGCTCTTTTCTTTTTGAAGAGCAGGACGCTGATTTTATTTATATTCCGAGAATCATTTTGGAGAAGCTAAAGAACACCAGGAGGCTGACGGTATCGACCAGGGTGGTGATCAGCGGGCTGGCCATCACGGCGGGGTCGAGGTGCACCATCTTCGCCAGAATGGGCAGCAGGCCGCCGACGCACTTGGAGCAGATCACCGTCACCACCAGCGACAGGCTGACCGCCAGCGCAACCGCCGCGCCGACCTGCTCAAAGCACAGGATGCGCGCAAAGTTGACCACGCCCAGCATCACGCCGCAGATGATGCTGACGCGCAGCTCCTTCCAGAGCACTCGGCCGATATCGCGCGGGGCAATCTGCCCCAGCGCAAGGCCGCGAATCACCATCGTGGAGGACTGCGCGCCGCAGTTTCCGCCGGTATCCATCAGCATGGGGATGAAGGCGGTCAGCACCACGGCCTGCGCCAGCAGCTCTTCAAAACCGGTAATGATGCGGCCGGTGATGGTGGCCGAGAGCATCAGCGCCAGCAACCAGAGGATGCGGTGCTTGGCCAGATCCCATGGGCTGGTCTTGAGATACGGCTTTTCGGACGGCGCCATGGCGGCCATCTTTTCCATATCCTCGGTGTTCTCATCCTGAATGACGTCCACGATATCATCCACGGTGATGAGGCCGACCAGCCGCCCTTCACCGTCTACAACCGGCATATGCGACAGGTCGTATTTACTGAAATCCGCGGCGACCTCTTCCTGATCCTCCAACGTGCGCGCCACGGCGGCGGGCGCGTGCTTGAGCTCGGAGATCTTCCGTGAGCTGTCCGCGCGCACGAGGTCGAGCAGCGTCAGCGTGCCGGTCAGGTGATGGGTGTTGTCAATGGTATAGAGGGTATCGACAGTTTCCATCTGATCGCCTTCGCGGCGGACGGTATCGAGCGCCTGCCCCACCGTCAGGCGGTCGTGCAGTTCCACAAACTCCACCGTCATCAGGCTTCCGGCGGAATTCTTAGGATATTTCAAAAATTCGGTAATGCGCTCACGGGTTTCTTTGTCCACGTTGCGCAGCACTTTTTTGACAACGTTTGCGGGAACCTCTTCGAGAAAGTCCACCGTATCGTCCAGGCAAAGCTCGTCGGCCAGGCGCGAAACTTCGCCGTCGGAAATGGTTTCGACAATGGTCTGCTGCATCTCGGCGGGCAGATAGGTAAACGCATCCGCCGCCAGATCCTTGGGAAGCACCCGGAACACCAGCAGGCGCTTTTCCGGGTCAAGGTTTTCGAGGAAGGCGGCAACGTCCGTTGCATTCATGCCGCCAAGGCGCTTCTTCAGCGCCGCGATCTGGTTCTTTTCCATCAGGGTTACGAGCTGCTCAAACTGCTCCATGGGATTCGCTCCTTTCTTCGCTGTCCGGACGCGCTTTTTGTTTTCGCCGTTTTTTTGCACGACAAAAACACGCGCCCTCGAAAAAATCCGATTGCCCGTGGAAGGATAAAAGCAGGCTCAGCGACGTCTTACCGTCGGCAAAGGGGCTTTGTGGGGCGACCTATCCGGACGCGCCCGTTGCGACTTCGCGGCAGCGGTATGTTTTCGCCGGCGCCGCATTTATCGTTCCCGTCCATCCAGGTCACCTCCGTATTGCAGTATAAAATAGAAGGGATGAGTGCGCTTTTTCGCACCCATCCCATGGTATGCCGTCAAACGATTTTTGTCAACCCCACTCGGGCAATTTCGCTCATTTTTACTTTTTCTTGATGGTTTCATGAACCGCCGGATGTAAATATTGCCCGTGGTGCTTCGTCTTTTCACCGTATTGAATCGCAAACTTCGGACAGCGGTGCAGACATCCCAGGCACGCCGCGCATTTTTCCTTTACCCAAACCGGCTTTCCCGCCTGCATCCGAATCGCCTGCTCCGGACAGTTCTTGGCACACAGGCCGCAGCTGATGCAGCTTTCCTCCACATGAAAATGTGCCGTCCTGCGCATGGCTTCATACGAAGGATGGCTGAACAGCCGCACGAAGTACGGCGCGGGCCACTGCATATGATTGCCGCGCGTTTCCACTTGAATCTGCGCTGCCACCCGGTCGATGGCGCTTTCCGCCCGCTCATTGATCCGCGCGTTTCTTTCCGCATTCCTCAGGTCAAATATCGGCGTCCAGGTGTCGGGAAAGCGGATGCTGTACAGCGCGTGAACCCGCACGCCCTTCTGCTTGAGCAGGTGACGGATTTCCGCCCCGGAAGCGCCGGGTGTAGTGCCGTAAGTCGATACGGAAAAAACATAATTCTCGCCCTCTGCGGTGAATTGTGCGTTTTTCAGAAATTTGCGGACAGGCTCCGGCAGTTCCCAGGCATAGGTCGGCGTGACGATGCCGAGCCTTTCGCCGCGCCGCAGCGTTGTTTTTCCGTCCGAACCAGTTATGGAAACCGCCCGGTCGTTCAGTGCCGCCGCAAGGCGCTGCGCGGCATAGCGGCTGTTGCCCGTCGCGGAAAAATAGAGAATCATGCCTTCACCCGTTCTTTTCGCGCTGCGCGTCCTCTTTCAGGCGGCGGGACACATTGCGCAGCGAGTAAAGGAACGCCGCCGCGATCACGATACCCATCACGAGGAAAAAGCCGCCCAGCCAGCTTGCGCCGGCACACTGCCTGCCCACGATCAGCATCACCAAAAAGCAGCCCACGATCACGCCCATGCAGATGTTACCCTGCCGCTTGAACCGGCGGTCGCGCTCCTGCTGCTGTTCCTCCAGCTTGCGCTGTTTGTTTTCTTTCTTCATTTATTTCCCCTCCTCGTTCCAAAGTGCGCGCTTGCGCTCCGCCATTTCATCCACGCGGGCGATATATTGCTCGATGTTTTTGACATTAGGGGCGCGCTCGATGCGCCGCGCCGCTGGATAGAGCCATTTGGAAATCGCGCCCGCTCCAAAGGCAGCGATGGGCATGATCTCCTCCATGATGTCCACGTTGTAAATCGAAGCCGTGCCCGGCTTACAGTAACCCACGTTTTCGAGATTGCCCGCCATGTATTTCTGCCGGTAGAGGTAATAGGGCTGATAGCCCATCTCCCGCGCGCGGTGCGCCGCCAGCTCGACCATGCGCATGGCTTCTTCCTCGTCGGCGTGATAGCCGGTCTGCCGCAGCGCCGCGGCGCGTTTGATGGCAAGCGTATGCACCGTCAGGTTTTCCGGCGTCAGCTCCGCAATCGCGTCCAGCGTGCGGGCAACGTCCTCCGCCGTCTCTCCCGGCAGGCCGAGGATCAAATCCATGTTGATGACCGAAAAGCCCATCCCGTGCATCTCATCGTACATCCTTCGGATATCCTCCGCGGTATGGTCGCGGCCGACGCGGCACAGCGTTTCGTCGTTCATGGTCTGCGGGTTGAGCGACACGCGGTCTACGCCGTGAGCGCGCAGCATGCGCAGCTTTTCGTCGTCCAGCGTATCCGGTCGCCCGGCTTCCACCGTGAACTCCCGCGCCCCGGGGAAGCACTCCAGCGCCGTGCCGATCACGCGGTCGAGCTGAGCGCAGGTCAGCGCTGTCGGCGTGCCGCCGCCGATGTAGAGCCCGCGCACCTTGTATTGCGACAAATCGCCGCGCACCAGCTGCATCTCGCGCGTCACCGCTTCGACATACCCATCGGTAAGTTTTCCGCCATGCTTGAGATCCACCGCCGCAAAGGAACAATACGAACAGCGCGTGCGGCAGAACGGAATGCCGACGTACACGTCGATTTCCCCTGCCTTGGGCTGCTCCATGCCTCTCTGCACACGTGCGATGTCGCGCAGCAGCTCCGCCTTTTCGCGCGAAACATCGAATTTCTCCATCAGAGCACGGCAGGCCGCTTCCTCATCCAGCCCTGCCGCAAGCTGCTCGTAGAACAGCCGCGTCGGGCGGATGCCGGTCAGGCTCCCCCAGGGAATGCGCTTGCCGGTCAGCTCCTTGAGCGCGGCATAAACGGTGTTCTTCACCGCGCGCTTGCACAGACGCTTGTTTTCCAGCTCATCCTCACCAACCGGCGTCAGCGGCGCAGTTTTTTCGACGTTTTCCACGCGCACGACGTGCTTTTCGTCCTCAACGGTGTGGACGATGCAGATTTCGCCGTCCGCGTCCTCGTGGATTTCGCATTCGCCGTAAAACAGCCGGATGACCTCGCACAGGTCGTTATAAAGCTCCGGCAGCGCGGTGCGCAGCGTGATCATCATCGTCCCCACCTCCTGTTTCTCTCCGCTTCAATGGTCGTTTCTCCGCCGTGGCCGGGCAGCACGCGGCTCTCACCCGGCAGACCGAACAGACGATCCAGTGACTGCATCAGCTCATCCTCATCGCCGCCAGGGAAATCCGTGCGCCCAAAGCCCGCGCAGAACAGCGTATCACCCGAAAACAGCGTCTTTTCCTGCCAATCGTACAGGCAGATGCCGCCCTTGGTATGCCCCGGCGTACCGAGCACTTCAAAGCCCATAAAGGTCTGCCCATCCCGCAGCGGCTGCGGCGCTCTTTTGCAGACAAACGGGCTGCTCCAAAGCCCGGAAAGATTGCACATCGGGTCGGTCAGCAGCGGCACATCCGCTTCGCCCAGCGCGATTGTGTCTCCCGGCAGATCGTTTGCCGCCAGCATGTGGTCAAAATGCGCATGCGTCAGCACCACCGCGTCCGGCTTCCAGCCCAAAGACGCAAGTTTTGACGCAATGCGCTCCGGCTCCGCCGCCGGGTCGATGACCAGCACGCCCTCTTCCCGCTTGACCAGATAGCAGTTGGTGCCCAGCGCCCCCAGCGTCAGCTGCACGATCTCCATCAAAACAGCCTCCTCGTGTCATAGAGGATGGTCACAGGGCCGTCGTTGATGAGCTCTACCTGCATATCCGCGCGAAACACGCCGGTTTTGCAGGTCAATCCCGCCGCGCGGATGTTTTCCACCACCTTTTCATAGAGCGGATCGGCAATCTCCGGCCGGGCAGCTTCAATGAAAGACGGGCGCTTACCCTTGCGCGCATCACCCAGCAGCGTGAACTGCGAAACCGCCAGCACCTCACCGCCGATATCCTGCACCGAAAGATTCATCTTGCCCGCTTCATCTTCAAAGATGCGCAGGCCGGCAATCTTCTCCGCCGCAAGCTGCGCGTCCTTTTCGGTATCGCCCTCCTGCACGCCGATGAGCACCATCAGGCCCTTGCCGATTTCCGAAATCAATTCTCCCTTGATGGTCACGGACGATCTCGTCACCCGCTGCACCACGATTCTCATATTTTTCTGCTCCTTCCGCCGCACAGAAAGGGCGCACGCTTCCGCGCGCGCCCTTTCGATTTTTTCTTTACGTTGAAGCGCGATACGCCTCAATGATGTCCGGATTTTTCTGGAACTGCTTCATCACCATGGAGAGCTGTTCCTTATCCTTGACCTCGATGGTCAAATTGATGACGGTGGTCTTGTTCTTGGTCGAGCGCGCCGAAATCGCCTGCAGTGGGATGTTCATCCCGGCAATCATGGTCGTCAGCGTGGCAATAATGCCGCTGCGGTCATAGGCGATCAGCTGCACATCGGCATTGAAGGACGATTTTGCACCGGTGTTCCAGGACACTTCGATCATGCGCATGTCTTCCATCGAGGAATCCTTCAGGTTAATGCAGTCCCTGCGGTGCACGGAAACACCGCGCCCGCGAGTGATATATCCCACAATGTCGTCGCCCGGCACAGGGTTGCAGCAATGCGCAAATCGCACCAACATACCCTCTTCGCCCTTGACAAAAACCGCCTGCTCCTTGTTCTTTTTTTTGATGCTGGAGGGGCGTTCCGGCCGGATTTCCGGCAGCGGTGGCGCCTCCTCTCGGGTCGCCCGCTTGAGCTCCTCATTCAGGCGCATCACGACCTGCATTGCCGTCAGCCCGCCAAAGCCAACGGAAGCATAGATGTCGTCCGCCGTTTTGAAGCCCTGTTTGCGCTGCAATTTTTCGAGATATTCGGGTTTGAGCAGCTTTGCAGGATCGAGATTCTGGCGACGCGCTTCCTTTTCGACCATGTCGCGGCCCACCAATATGTTCTCATCGCGCAGGGAAGCCTTGAGGTACGCGCGGATCTTGCTCTTGGCCTCCGTGGTCTTGACGATCTTGAGCCAGTCCATTGACGGGCCTTTGGACGAGGCCGAGGTAATGATCTCGACGATATCGCCGGTTTGCAGCTTCGTATCGAGCGTCACGATGCGCTGATTGACCTTCGCGCCGACGCACTTGTTGCCCACGGCGCTGTGGATGCGGTAGGCAAAGTCCAGCGGCGTGGAATCCTTGGGCAGGTCGATCGCGTCGCCCTGCGGGGTGAATACGAACACCTCGTCGTCCGAGAACAGCTCTTTTTTGAGCGTATCCATGAACTCGCGGGTGTCGTCCACCTCGTTATCAATGCTCATCAGCTGGTGCACAAAGTTCAGCGTCTCGTCGAACTGCGTGCTCTTGCCGTCGTTTTTGTACTTATAGTGCGCCGCGACGCCGAATTCCGCGACGCGGTGCATCTCGTGGGTGCGAATCTGCACCTCAAAAGGCATCCCGTGGTCGCCGATCATGGTGTTGTGCAGCGACTGATAGCCGTTGGTCTTAGGCACCGCGATATAGTCCTTGAAACGCCCCTGCACCGGCTTCCAGAGGGTATGAACAATGCCCAGCGCGGCATAGCAGTCCTGCGTGGTATCCACCAGCACGCGCACCGCGATCAGGTCATAGATCTGGTCAAAGCTCAGCCCTTTCTTCTTCATCTTTTTGTAGATGGAATAGAAGTGCTTCGGGCGGCCGGTGATTTCGGCCTTGATGCCCGCCTCGTCCAGCGCGGCGCGGAGCTTTTCGATGATCTTGTTGATGGCCTCCATGCGCTCTTCGCGCTTCATGTTGACGCGATCCACCAGATCATAGTAACTCTCCGGGTCCAGATACCGCAGGCAGAGATCCTCCAACTCCCATTTGATGGAGTTGATACCCAATCGGTTGGCCAGCGGCGCGTAGACCTCAATGGTCTCCTTCGCCGTGCGCACGCGCTTTTCTTCCTTGCAGAACTTCAGCGTGCGCATATTGTGCAGACGATCGGCAAGCTTGATGATGACCACGCGGATGTCCTTAGCCATGGCAAAGAACATCTTTCGCAGCGATTCCGCCTTCTGCTCGTCCTTGGTGCGGAACTCAATGCCGTCCAGCTTCGTCACGCCGTCCACCAGCCGCGCCACATCCGCGCCGAACTGCTGCTCGATGTTTTCAAACGAAGCCTTGGTGTCCTCAATGCAGTCGTGCAGCAGCGCCGCCACGATCGTGGTCTGATCCATCTCCATGTCGGCCAGGATCTCGGCCACTTTCAGTGGGTGCACCACATACGGCTCGCCGGATTCGCGCGTCTGCACGCCGTGCATACTCAGCGCATAGTCGAACGCCGCGTGAACCACACTCCCGTCCACTTTGGGATCATAGGCGTGCATTTTGTCCACAAGCAGGTCGATCTGCTTGTCAAAATATTCCTTTGTGTATTCAACCGGCGGCATTCCACTCGCCTCCCCTAACCGATTCTCATTTCAAAATGCTGACGGGGTCCGTCAGTCCCCTGCGAACATCATCACGGATTTCACGTCGTAATCGCCGAGCTTTTCGCGACCGCCCATGCCTTCCAGCTCAATGGCAAAGCGCACCGCGACCACCTCGCCGCCCAGCTGCTCTGCCAGCTTGCAAGCCGCATAGGCCGTGCCGCCGGTGGCCAGCAGATCGTCCACGACCGCCACCTTCATGCCGGGCCGAATCGCGTCCTTATGGATTTCAATCGTATCGGAACCGTATTCCAGATCATAGCTGTAAGAAAGGGTTTCCGCAGGCAGCTTGCCCGGCTTGCGCACCGGCACAAAGCCGGCGTGCAGCATGTAAGCCAGCACGGACGCAACGGTGAAGCCGCGCGCCTCGGGGCCGATGACCACGTCGATTTTCTGGCCTTCCAGCGTCGCCGCCATCTCATCCATCAACTGATGAAAGGCTTGCGGGTCCTTGAAAATCGTCGTCACGTCGCGGAAAATGATCCCCTCCTTGGGGAAATCCTTGATGCTGCGCACCTTATCTCTGAGATCCATGTCGAAATCCTCCCTGAAACTGTCTTTTTGTATTCTCTATGCTTTGGGGCCCGAATATTCCGCGAGCCGCTGATAGGTTGCCGTTGCGTAAAAATCGCGTTTGCCCGTCACTTCCCGCAGTGCCACTCGGAAGGGCTGAAGGCTCAGCTCGATCAGCTCCATGTCCTTCATCTCCATCAGCGCCAGCTGGAGCTGCGGCTGTCCACCAGGGCAGAGCGGCCCAAGGGCCGCCTGCATCGCACTCAGGCTGCCCACGCTGCGCAGGCGGCCCTGCATGGTCTTGAGCGCCTTGTAGATGCCGCGCACCTGCTCGATGGTGGGCGAGATTGCCGCCATGGCATCTCGCGCCTCCTGCTGCATCGGCAGGGCCTGAATGACACTGCCCGGCGCTGCGGCTTGCAGCTGCTCGGCATAGCTCGGCGCAAAGGAGCCGTCCAGCAGCACGATGTTGCGGTAGAGCGAAAGCTGCTTTTTGCTCAAACAGGAGACACAGGTCATCAGGTTGTAGGCGCAGCGGTCGTCGGCTTCGTGCCCAACGCCCAACCCCACGCGCTGTAAAAGCCCGCGCGCTGCCAATATCTTTTCCCACTTTTTTGCCGTCTCAATGGACGCATAGAGCAGCAGTGTGCCGGATAAGTTGATCCGCAGCAGATGCTCCACGCGATCCGCCGCCTTATCCGCGGGCAGCGGGAGCGTCCGCCGGAAGCCCGGCTTGCTCTCATTATACATAACCCACGGCAAAAAATCACGCATTCTTTTCCCGTCGAACTGTTGCAAATTGGTAAAGTAGTTTTCCTGCGAAGGCTTGAATTCCTTGACGTAAATGCGCAGGGATGTGCGGCCGTTCCAGGTGTTTTTGTCGATTGTGACGAGCATATCCATCAGCCCCGCGGCCTGCTCTGCGCGCCAGCCCATTTTGAAGGCCGCCGCGTCGGCGGATGCGCCGTCCTGCGTGATGTGCATCTTTAAATGCGCGCCGGTTGCGCCCATGGTCTTGGCCTCCGTCACCGTCACACCGCGCAGCAGATACACCGGCATGGTGTTGCCCTGCCCCAGCGGTTCCAGGCACTTGAGGTTTTCCAGGAACTCCAGCGTCAACTCCGGCAGACGCACCTCCAGATCGTAATCCTGACTGGGCACCCAGGGAGCGTCGTCCATTTGCAGCATCTCATCGTTGATGCGGCGGCGGAACTCATCCAGCCGGTTTTCCGCGATGGTCAGCCCCGCAGCCATGTCATGTCCGCCGTAGCGCAGGAATACGTCGGAAATGCCTTGCAGCTGGTCAAACAGGCTCACGCCGCGCACCGACCGTGCCGAACCGACATAGGTATTTTTTTCCTTTGCCAACACGAACGCGGGACGATGATAGCGCTCCACCAACCGGGAAGCCACAATGCCGATCACCCCGGCGTTCCAGCCCTCCCCCGCGCAGACAATGGCGCGCTCATTGAGGAAATCCGCCTGTTCCTCCACCTGGGCAAGAGCGCCTTTTAATATCTCCTGCTCCTGGCTTTGGCGAATGCGGTTATGGTTTTCCAGTTCCGACGCGATGCGCCGGGCAAGGTTCAAATCCTGCGTGGTGAGCATCTCGACCGAGCGGGACGAATGCCCGATGCGCCCGCCTGCGTTGATGCGCGGCCCCAGCGTAAAGCCGATTGCGCCGGAGGTCAGCTCTTTGCTGTTCTGCCCGGCGGATTCGGTCAGCGCCTGCACGCCGGGGCGCGTTTTCTGCGCAATGGCTTCCAGCCCGGCCTTGACCAGCGCGCGGTTTTCGTCCGTCAGCGACACAATGTCCGCCACGGTGCCGATCGCCACGATGTCAAGATAGGGCTTGAGCGCGTCCATGCCGCCCAGCGCCTGCACCAGCTTTGCCGCCACACCCACGCCCGCCAGATACGGGAAGGGATATCCGCCCAGCCGCGGATTGACGATCACGCAATCCGGCAGCACGGTATCCGCATGGTGATGGTCGGTCACGAGCACGTCCAGCCCCAGCTGTCGGCAAAGCTCCACCTCTTTGACCGCTGTCACGCCGCAGTCCACCGTCACCATCAGATCGTATTTTGCAGCCAGCTCCCGCACCGCGTGCTCGTTAAGGCCGTATCCTTCCTCATGCCGGTCGGGAATGTAATAACCGGGGTTCAATCCCAGCGTCCGGAAGTAGAGCACCAGCAGCGACGTTGCGGTCACACCGTCCGCATCATAGTCGCCGTAGATGCAGACACGCTGCTTTTTCGCTACCGCCTCGCGGATGCGATCCACCGCCTGCTGCATACCGCTGAGCAGGAACGGATCGTACAGCTCGTTCAAACTGGGATGCAGATATTTTTCCGCCACTTCACAGGTTGTGACTCCGCGCAGCACCATCAGCTGCGCCACGCGCAGCGGCAGCCCCATGGCGCACAGGCGCTGCACCGCCTCTTCATCCAGTTCGGCGCGTCTGCGGAATTCCAGCATGTCCTTCTCTCCTCCGGGTATTTTTTCAAAAAAGCATAGGGCCGCCGGGGAAAATCCTCGGCGGCCCAATTGCGGCTCAATAACTCGGTTTTTATTCCGACCCTTCGGACGCCGTGTCTCAGGCCTTCTTGGCCTTTGCCTTGCCCTTGGTCTGCGCAGCGGCAGCCTTCTTCAGGTCGGTCTTGTCCTGCCAGACGCCCCACAGCGACGGCGCGATGAACACCGAGGTGTAGATACCGGCCAGCAAGCCGATGATGATGGGCAGCGCAAACTCGCGGATCGAGGTCACGCCCATGATGTAGAGCATGACGATGGTCAGCAGGGTCGTGATGCTCGTGTTGACCGTGCGGGGCAGGGTCTCCTTGACGGACAGATCCGCCAGTTCCGCACGGGTCATTTCCTTGCGGGAGTGGAGACGCATATTCTCGCGGATGCGGTCGAAGATGACGATGGTATCGTTGATCGCGTAGCCGACGATGGTCAACACCGCCGCAATGAACGAGGAGTTGACCTGCAAGCGCAGGATGGTGACCATCGAGATCATCACGCCCACGTCCAGCAGCAGCGCCACAACGGCGGTCACGCCGAAGTGCAGCTCAAAGCGGAACCAGATGTAGACCAGCATCAGCGCGCAGGCGATCAGCACGGAGGAGATCGCATTCATGACCAGGTCACGGCCCGCAACAGCGCCGACGCGATCGGTAGATGCGACCTCCGCGTTGGGATAGGTCGCCTGGATGGTCTTTTCGACGTCGGCGCGGATCTCATTTTCACGATCCGCATCGTTGGTATCGGGGAAACGCACCAGCGCTTCGGCCTCTTCGCCAGAACCGGAGACGGTCAGCGAGATGTCCTTCTCGGAGAAGCCCTCGTCCACAAACGCCTTGGTGACCACGGAGGAATCAAAGTCCTGATGCATCGCGATGGTCATCATGGTGCCGCCGGTAAAATCAATGCCAAGGTTCATGCCGCCGCAAATGATGCCGACGATCAGACCGATGACCAGCACCGCAGCGGGCAGAAGAATGGTAAACTTGAGATTCTTGGAGAATTTCATTACGCATTCCCCTCCTTTGCCTTAACTTCCTTCACGCCGTAGAGGCCGTGGTTCGTCAGGTTCAGGCCCACCATCTGATGGAGCAGGAAGAGGGTGACCACAACCGCCGTGAACATCGAGGCGACAACGCCGATGGTCAGGGTAATGGCAAAGCCCTTGATGGAACCCGCGCCAAAGATCATCAGCACAACGCCGGCGATGATGGTGGTGATGTTGGAGTCAAGAATGGCCGTGAAGGCGCGCTTGAAGCCGCTCTCCACAGAAGCACGGACGGTCTTGCCCGCCTTGAGCTCTTCCTTCACGCGTTCAAAGATGATGACATTGGCGTCCACAGCCATGCCGATGGACAGCACAATACCGGCAATACCGGGCAGCGTCAGCTGCACGCCGGGAATGACGGCCAGCAGGAACAGGTCGATCAGGATGTAGATCAGCAGCGCCAAAGACGCCACCGCGCCGGGCAGGCGGTACATGATGATCATAAAGAGGATGACCAGCAATACGCCGATGATGGCAGCGGTCATGGAGGTGCTCAGCGCATCCTCGCCCAGCGTCGCGGAAATCGTGCGAACCTCGAGCTGTTCGATGTTCAGCGGCAGTGCGCCGGACTGAATCAGCATCGCCAGGTTCTGCGCAGACTCCGCAGTGAAGTTGCCCTCAATGTAGCCGGAGCCGCCGGTGATGGCGGTGTTGACGGTGGGCTCGGAAATCACGTTGCCGTCCAGCTCGATGGAAATCACCTTGCCGATGTTTGCGGCAGTGGCCTTGGCAAAGGCATCCGTGCCTTCGTCGTTGAGCTCAAACTGCACAACGGGCTGGCCTTCCAGATAGCCCATCTCCGCCTTCTTGACCGCGGAGCCGTCCATGATGACTTCGCCGTCGGGGGTCTTGAACTCCAGCTTTGCGGGCTGGCCGATGATATTCAGGATCTCGTTGGGATCGTCCACATCCGGGATTTCGACGCGGATGCGGTCGGTGCCCTGCTGCGTGACCGTAGCTTCCGTAAAGCCCTGGCCGGTCAAACGGCTGCGGAGCACCGCCATGGTGCCCGACAGCAGGCTTGCGTAATCTTCCTGACCCTCATCCACTGCAAGGTAAACGGCCGAAACGCCGCCGCGCAGATCCAGTCCCTGCGAAATACCAGACACAAGGGGCTTGATTTCCAACGCGCCGATGTTCAGCCCGAAGATGGCCAGTGCGCCAAAGGCCGCGGTCAGAATGATCACGACGGCCAGATTGATGGCACTTCTCTTCTTCATTTGGCTTGGACCTCCTCTGATTTTACGGCGCGCGCGTCCAGTGCGCGCCGCATGATTCGCTAAGAAAATATTATACCGTTAAGTTTCCGTAACGTCAAGACTTCGCTTTCATCCGTCCGTTTTCAGGCGTTTTGCGCAGATCTACTCCGCCTCGCCGCGCGCTTCCATCTCGCCCGCCGTCACGGCAATGGCGCATTCGAGACGCTTTTTCTCCATCTCGCACTCCATGTCGTAGGGCTTGGTCAGGTCGCCGTCGTGGAAAGCGTCGGCATTGGCCGCGCAGCCGCCGGTGCAGTACAGGCGCGCCCAGCAGTTGGCGCATTTTTCCTTGTTCAGGACATGTGCGTGGGCGAATTTCTCACGGATGGATTCATCCAGCGTGCCGTCCAGCACGCTGCCCATGCAGTATCCCTTACGCCCCACGAACTGATGGCAGGGGAAGATTTCGCCGTCGGCCGTGACCGCGACGTATTCCACGCCCGCGCCGCAGCCCTTCAGGCGCTTTTTGATGCAGGGGCCGCCCGCCAGATCCACGCAGAAATGGAAGAAGGAGAACCAGCGGCCGTCCGCACGGCGCTTGACGTATTCCTTATAAAGGATGTCGTACTGCTCCAGGATGCCCGGCAGCTGCTCCTGAAGGAGCGCATAAGGCGAGGAGGGGGCGAGCACCACGGGCTCGACGCTGATCTGCTCAAAGCCCTGATCCGCCAATGCCAGCACATCCTTGGAAAAATCCAGGCTGCGGTTGGTGAACGTACCGCGGACATAGTAGTTCTGCTGGTTGCGCGCAGCGGCGACCTTCTTGGCATTGGCCATCGCCTGATCCCAGGAGCCGCCTCCCTGGGCCGTCGGACGCATGAAATCATGCACTTCCTTGCGGCCGTCCACCGACAGCACCACGTTGCTCATCTCGCGGTTGAAAAACTCGATATCCTCGTCCTTGAGATCATAGGCGTTGGTGGTGATGGTGAAGCGGAAGGTCTTGCCCGTCTTTTTCTCCAGCTCGCGGCCGTAGGCCACCAGCTGCTTGACCACGCCGAAGTTGAGCATCGGTTCCCCGCCGAAGAAATCGACCTCGAGGAACTTGCGGCTGCCGGAGCGCTCGATCAGGAATTCCAGCGCGCGCTTACCGATATCCAGCGGCATCAGCAGGCGCTGGCCGTGGAAGGTGCCGGTGGAGGCGAAACAGTAGCGGCAGCGCAGGTTGCAGTCGTGCGCCACCAGCAGGCACATCGCCTTGATGACGCCGGGCTTCATCTCCTCTTCGGAAGGGACCGTGTGCAGCGACGCATCATAGGAAAAGAGCGTACCGCCGGCAATGAGGACTTTGACCTCCTCGATCACTTCCTTTAGCTCTTCTTCGTCAAATCGGCCGGAAAGCTCGCCAATGATTTGCTCGGGAGTTTCCTTTTCCCAGCGCGAGATCACCTCATAGCTCATCTCGTCCAGCAGATGCACCGTGCCGGAATCCACGTCCAGCGCCAGATATCGCCCGTCCACGCAAAAAGTATGTACCATAATTAAATCCTATTCTCCTTCAGTCTCCGTAAGGCGCAGCGCGGGCGCATCTTCCTTACGAACAGATAAGAAGCCCCAGTCGCACAACTGAGGCTCCCGTTTTTCCCTTGGCGAAAAATGCTTTACGCGTTCTTGCGCGCGGGGTTATAGACCTTCTCGCCCTTGTTCTGGCAAGACTGGTTGGCAACAGTGCAGGACGTCTTGCAAGCGCTCTGGCAGGAAGCCTGGCACTCACCGCAGCCCGCGCCCGTGCTCTTGTTGATGCAGGAACCCGCAACGGTCTTGATGTGCTTCATCGCGTAAACACCCTCCTTTACCTGATAAATCTTAATTATTATACATGATGGACGTGCCCTTTGCAAGCCGAAGAGCCGGGTTTTGCCGAATTATTTACGATGTGCGGACGCTTTTCATCGTCGAGGCGAGCAGTCCGGACAGAAAACCGGAAATCAATCCCAGCGCAAGATCTCCCGCGATCACGGAAATCGGCAGCAGTGTTCCTTCAAAGGCACAATAGAGTGCGATCCCCAGCGCCATGTATCCGCCGCCGACGATCAGTCCTGCGCACCAGAAGCGAATCTCCCCCTGCGCTGCGGCCAGCGTTCCCGCCAGCACCGACGCCACCTTCAGCACCTGATTGACCGGCGTGATCACCTCTGCTCCCAAATCAAACAACAGCACCGCGCAGGCAAACAGCAGCACCAATACAACCGATGTCGCCGCTGCAATCAGGATTCCCCGAATCACGCTGACCCCTGCCGATCTTCTCCCGCCCGCATTCGTCTTTGCGCCCATCTCCACCGCTCCCTTCCTTTCCTCGCTTCACCTGTATGCGGAAGGGCCGCGCATCATGTCCCGTTCAAGACGCAAAAAAGCCGCCCGGAGGTCGTACTTCCGAGCGGTTTTTGCAACTTGTCTTAGATCAGGTCGTTCTGTGCATCCTCCGGAGTGTTTTCCAGAGAGCGAACCGCCCAGCGGGCGATCATGGCCTTGGTGCTGTCGGGGCCGAAGGAGATGGTGATGACGTCGTCCTTGATGGCCGCGATGGTGGCATAGAAGCCGCCGATGGTGGTGATGCGGTCGCCGACCTTGAGGTTGGCGAGCATGTTCTTAACTTCCTTGTCCTTCTTGCGCTGCGGGCGGATCAGGACAAAGTAGAAAATGACGAAGATCAGGACAAGCGGTACGATCTGCACGAGAATCGCTGCTACGTTTTCGGGCATGATGAGGACACCTCCGTTGTTATTTCGTATTATTATACCAAACCGCTGCCGCCTTCACAAGCAGACGTTACGGGTTTTCGTTGTAGTTTTCAAAAAATTCTTTTTTGTACTCGGTGAAGCGATCCTGCTCGATGGCCTCTCGAATCTGATCCATCATGCGCAGCAGGAAATAGAGATTGTGGTAGCTGGTCAGGCGCGCGCCGAGAATCTCCCCCGCCTTGATGAGATGACGGATATACGCGCGGGAGAAATTGCGGCAGACCCAGCAATCGCAGTCCTCGTCCAGCGGACGCGGGTCGCGCGCATAGATCTGGTTGCGGATGACGAGGCGGCCGTGCTTGGTGAACACCGTGCCGTTGCGCGCAATGCGCGTGGGCAGCACACAGTCGAACATGTCCACACCGCGCTCCACGCCCTCCAGCAGGCAGTCGGGAGAGCCGACGCCCATCAGATAGCGGGGCTTGTTCGCGGGCATATACGGCTCGATCTCCTCCAGCAGCTCGTACATCATCGGTTTGGGCTCGCCCACCGAAAGACCGCCGATGCCGTAGCCCGGGAAATCGAGATCTGCCAGCGTCTTGGCGCTCTCGATGCGCAGATCCTTGTAGAATGCGCCCTGCACGATGCCGAACAGCGCCTGATCCTCGCGCGTATGCACGTCGATGCAGCGCTTGGCCCAGCGGTGCGTGCGGTTCATCGCCGCCTTGGCGCGGTCGTAATCGCAGGGATAGGGCGAGCATTCGTCAAAGGCCATGGCGATATCCGCGCCCAGCGCCTGTTGAATCTCCATGTCGTATTCCGGGGTGATGAAGCACTTGCTGCCGTCCAGATGCGAACGGAACTCCACGCCCTCCTCCTTGACCTTGCGCATCTCGGAGAGCGAAAACACCTGAAATCCGCCGCTGTCGGTCAGAATCGGCTTGTCCCAATGCATGAACTGATGCAGTCCGCCCAGCTCCCGAATGATTTCATGGCCGGGTCGCAGGAACAGGTGGTAGGTGTTCGACAGCAGAATCTGCGTGCCGATCTCGTGCATCTCGTCCGGGCTCATGGCCTTGACGGTTGCCTGCGTGCCGACGGGCATGAAAATGGGGGTCTGCACATCGCCGTGAGGCAGGTGCAGCGTGCCGCGGCGCGCGCGCGTCCGCGGATCGACCTTGTGGACTTCAAATTTGGCTCTATACATGATCTTCCTCTTGTTTCTGCAAAAATTCCGGTGGTCATACCGCTCTTCACTATACCCGCCCGCGCGCCTTTTGTCAAGTTTGCGCAGCAAAACGGCGCCCTTCCCGCGTTGCCGAAAGGCACAAATTGTGCTATCCTGTTTGGATAGAAAAGGAAACCGATTCTTCGGGACCTCGAAAGGCAGGATACCGCATGCAAATCTATATTCTTCGCCATGGCGAAACCGCCCTGAACGCCAAAGGCGTCATGCAGGGACGTTTGGATGAACCGCTGAACCAAAGCGGACGCGAACTGGCCGCCCTGACCGGCAAGGCCATAAAGGGCATTCATTTTGACCGCTGCATTTCCAGCCCGCTGCGCCGGGCCAGAGAGACCGCCGAGCTCGTGCTCCGCGAAAGCGGAAACGCTCCCTCTATGGAGCTGGACGACCGCATTCAGGAAATCGACTTTGGTGATTTAGAGGGCAAGAACCTTTCCGAAATGGGTGAAGCGGGCATTTTGTTTCTGTCGGACCCCTTCCATTTTGCAGGCTTTCCGAACGGGGAGACGATACAGGATGTCTGCGCAAGAACCCAGGCTTTCCTGAGAGAGCTGATTGCACGCGACGACGGAAAGACCTATCTGATCAGCACGCACGGCTGCGCCATGCGGGCCATGGTGCATTTTCTGACCGATCATCCGGCGGACTTTTGGGGCGGCCACGCGCCTTACAACTGCTCTTTCACCATTGTGAAAGCCGAGAACGGAGACGCCCGAATCACCGCCGTCGATCAGGTTTTCTACGACAAGAGCCTGATTGTGGATCATTACAAGCAGTAAACACAGGAGAAAGCCGCTCCCGCAGAGTTTTTTCTGTGGGAACGGCTTTTATCTATGCCTTTTTTCAGTGTGCGGCGAGAAAATCGCGGTTGTCCCGGATCGTATTTTCGACCATGGCCGGGGCGGGACCGCCGGGCACGTTGCGCTGGCGGACACAGGTTTCCAGCGAAATCGCGTCGTAAACATCCTGCTCAAACAGGGGCGAGAATTCCTTGAGTTCCGCAAGCGGCAGATCGAGCAGCGCCTTATTTTCCTTGATGCAGTGCAGTACGAGCCTGCCCAGCACCTCGTGCGCCTCGCGGAAGGGCAAACCCTTTTTGACGAGATAATCCGCCGCATCGGTCGCGTTGGCAAAGCCGCCGCCCGCGCCCGCGTGCATTACCTCTTTGCGGAACTTGAGCGTTTTGAACATGCCGGTAAACACATCCAGGCACTTGACCAGCGTATCCCGCGCGTCAAACAACGCCTCCTTGTCCTCCTGCATATCCTTATTATAGGCCAGCGGCAGACCCTTCATCACGGTCAGCAGCGTCACCAAATCGCCGTAGACGCGGCCGGTCTTGCCGCGGATCAGCTCCGCCATGTCGGGATTTTTCTTCTGCGGCATGATGGACGAACCGGTGGCATAGCCGTCGTCGATCTCGACAAAGCGGAATTCATTGGTATTCCAGAGGATGATTTCCTCGCAGAAGCGCGACAGGTGCATCATCATCACGCTGCATGCGTAGAGGTAGTCCAGCACAAAGTCGCGGTCGGATACGCCGTCCAGCGAATTGCGGGTGATTTCCGAAAAGCCGAGCAGCTCGGCCACACGCGCGCGGTTGAGCGGATAGGTTGTGCCCGCCAGCGCACCGGAGCCCAGCGGCATCACGTCTGCCGCGTCATAGGCCGCCTCAAAGCGCAGAATATCGCGCCGGAACATCTCTGCATAGGCGCAGAGGTGATGCGCCAGCGTGATGGGCTGCGCCTTCTGCATATGCGTGTATCCGGGCATGATGGTCAAGGTGTGCTGCTGCGCGGTGTCAAGCAACGCGCTCATCAGGCTTTTCAGCTTCTCAATCGCTTCCTTCGCCGCATCCTTGACGTACATCCGGCAGTCGAGCGCCACCTGATCGTTGCGGCTTCTGCCAGTGTGCAGGCGCTTGCCCGCCTGGCCGATGCGCTCGATGAGCAGGGTTTCCACGTTCATGTGGATGTCCTCCGCGTCCAACGCAAATTCCACCTTGCCCGCCTCAATGTCGGCCAAGATATCCTTCAGGCCCTGTACGATAGCGTCGGCATCCTTCTTCTGAATGATGCTCTGCTCGCCCAGCATCGTGGCATGGGCGATCGATCCTTCGATGTCCTGCCGGTAGAGCCGCTGGTCAAAGGTGATCGACGAGTGGAAATCGTCCACCACTTCATTGGTAGACTTTTCAAAGCGTCCGCCCCAAAGCTTCATGATCGTTCCTCCGCAAAATCACACTGTCAAGATTGAGATGAAAAAAACAGGAGCGATTGGTGTTCCGCCCGCTCCTGCACATTTTGTCTGGATAAAAAGGTTTATTCGAACTTCTCGCCGTCCTTGAGCAGCATGGCGCGGATCTTCATCGGCAGGCCGAAGCAGTTGATGAAGCCGCCCGCATCCTTCTGATTGTAGACGTCGTCCGCATCGAAGGTGGCGAAGTCCATCGAATACAGGGAATAGGGAGACTTGGTGCCTGCGGGCGTGCAGCTGCCCTTGTAGAGCTTGACGCGGGTGGTGCCGGTCATGGTCTCCTGCGTGGAATCGACAAAGGCGGAAAGCGCCTTGCGCAGGGGCGTATACCACTGGCCGAAGTAGACCAGCTCCGCAAAGCGGATGGCAGCGGCGTCCTTGAAGTGACGGGTATCGCGGTCAAGGCACAGCTCTTCGAGGTTCATGTGCGCGGCATAGAGAATGGTGCCGGCGGGGGTTTCGTAAACGCCACGGCTCTTCATGCCGACCAGACGGTTCTCCACCATGTCCGCGATGCCCACGCCGTGCTTGGCGCCCAGCGCGTTGAGCTTTTCAATCAGTTCCACCGGGCCGAGCTTTTCGCCGTTGATGGCTACGGGTTCGCCCTTTTCCCATTCGATGTCGACGTATTCTGCCTCATTGGGAGCCTGTTCGGGCGTGTTGCAGATCAGGTAGAGATCATCCTGCGGCGCGTTCCACGGATCTTCCAGATCGTGGCCCTCGTGAGAGAGGTGCCAGAGGTTGCGGTCCATGGAGTACGGACGCTTCTTGGTAACGGGCACATCGATGCCGCGGGCATTGGCGTAGTCAATCTCTTCATCGCGACTCTTGATGTCCCAGATGCGCCAGGGGGCGATGATTTCCAGGTCGGGCGCCAGCGCCTTGATGGTCAGTTCGAAGCGAACCTGGTCGTTGCCCTTGCCGGTGCAGCCGTGGCAGATCGCCGTCGCGCCCTCCTTGCGGGCGATTTCAACCAGTCGCTTGGCAATGACGGGGCGCGCAAAGGAAGTGCCCAGCAAATACTTGCCTTCGTAAACCGCTTGTGCTTTAATAGTGGGGAAGACGAAGTCCTTGACAAACTCCTCGCGCAGGTCTTCAATATAGATCTTGGATGCGCCGGTCTTGATGGCCTTCTCCTTGAGGGGTTCCAGCTCCTCGCCCTGGCCGACGTCCGCCGCGACAGCGATGACTTCGAAATCATAGTTTTCCTTCAGCCACGGGATGATGATGGAGGTATCCAGTCCGCCGGAGTAGGCGAGGATGACTTTTTTCTTTTCAGACATAATGCACACGACCTTCCTTATTCAGGAGAGCGCCCCGTCGGCGTCTCTTGCTTGATGTGCATTGAGTATACATTTTTGTGCATAAAAATGCAAGTGTTTTCTGTGTTAAAACCAGGTTATAGGAAAGGAAATCCATCATGACGATTCTCGGTATCGACCCCGGCCTTGCCACAATGGGCTGGGGTGCGATCAGTTTTGACGGCGTAAAGCCGCGCATATTGGACTACGGCGCGCTCATCACCCCGCCGGATATGGCGCTGCCGCTGCGGCTTGTAAGCCTGTTTGACGGGGTTTCCGAGCTTTGCGAGCGCTTTTCACCGGACGACATTGCAATGGAAGAGTTGTTCTTCTGCAAGAACGTCACCACCGCCATCGCGGTCGGTCAGGCGCGCGGAGCCGCCATGGTGGCCATGCGTAAATATACGAATAATCTCTACGAATATACACCCATGCAGATCAAGCTGGCCGTCACGGGCTACGGCAAGGCGGACAAAAAGCAGGTGCAGCAGATGGTCAAGATGCTGCTCGGCCTCGATGAAATTCCCCGCCCGGACGACGCGGCGGACGGCCTTGCCGCCGCCATCACCCACGCCCATTCCCTCAGGATGCGGCAGAACTACCGAATCTGACGGAGGAAAAGCTTATGTTTTCATATTTGGAAGGGCGCGTCACGGAACGTGATCTGGACTGCATGACGGTGGACGTCGGCGGCGTGGGCTTTCTGGTTTACGCATCTCCCCAGACCATCTCGCAGGCGGACAGCGACCGTTGCCACATCTACACCCGCGTGGTTTTCAAGGAAAACGGGATGGACATCTTCGGCTTCCTGACCAAGGAAGAGCGGGAGATGTTCGACCGCTTAACGGCGGTTTCGGGCGTCGGCCCCAAGACGGCGCTGGGCGTGCTGGGCGCGCTGCCGGTGCGGCAGCTGGCGCTGGCCGTCGTCACGGGCGATGTCAAGGCGATCAAGTCCGCCCCCGGCATCGGCCCCAAGACCGCACAGCGTTTGATACTGGAGCTCAAGGATAAAATCAGTACGGACGAACTGATCGGCGGCGGTTATGAAGCCCCCGCCAAGGGAGCCGCCCCCGTACTCCCCGCCGCCAGCAACGCCGAGCGCGACGCACTGGAAGCGTTGGAAGCGCTGGGCTATTCGCAAGGCGAGGCCGCCGGGGCTTTGGCGCGCGTCAAGGGGCAGGCCGACACGGCAGAAGAACTGATCCGTCTGTCGCTTCGGGCGATGAATCAGGCATAATGAAAGGAGCGCAGAGTTTATGAGTCAGGACAGAATGACCGGCGGGGGGTACAACCCCTTTGAGGACGAAATGGAAACCTCGCTGCGCCCCCGGTCGCTGACGGAATATTTCGGCCAGCAGCCCATCAAGGACTCGCTGTCCATCTATATGCAGGCGGCAAACCTGCGGCACGAGCCGCTGGACCATATGCTGCTCTACGGCCCGCCCGGTTTGGGAAAGACCACGCTGGCCGGCATTGTCGCGGCGGAAATGGGCGCGCAGCTGCGCGTCACCTCCGGCCCCGCCATCGAGCGGCCGGGCGACCTTGCATCGATTCTGACGGGGCTGAACACGGGCGACATCCTGTTTGTGGATGAAATCCATCGCTTGAGCCGCGCTGTGGAAGAGGTGCTCTACCCCGCGATGGAGGATTACGCGCTGGATATCATGATCGGCAAAGGCCCCTCCGCGCGCTCCATCCGCATGGATCTGCCGCACTTTACGCTCATTGGTGCGACCACCCGCGCAGGGATGCTCACCAACCCGCTGCGCGATCGCTTCGGCATTACGTTCCGCTTGGAGCTTTACAAGCCGGAAGAGCTTGCCGTAATCGTGGAGCGCTCGGCGCGCATCCTGAAGATCGAGATCGACCCGGAGGGCGCCTTGGAAATCGCACGACGTTCCAGAGGCACGCCGCGCATCGCCAACCGTCTGCTCAAGCGCGTGCGCGACTATGCCGTTGTCCGTGCGGAGGGCCGTATCACACTGGATGCCGCGCGCGAAGGGTTGGATATGCTCCACGTGGACAACCTGGGTCTTGACCACATCGACCGCATGATCCTGAACGCCATGATCGGCAAATTCAGCGGCGGTCCGGTGGGACTGGATACATTGGCCGCTTCCACGGGCGAGGATTCCGGCACCATTGAAGATGTTTACGAGCCCTATCTTTTGCAGCTGGGCTTTTTGATGCGCACCCCTCGCGGGCGCGTGCTGACACCGCTGGCCTATGAGCACATGGGCTGCCCGATGCCCGCCGCGTCGGCGCTTGCGCAGCAGCTGCGCTTTGAAACCGAAGAAGAAGAGGATGACCATCATTGAATAAGAGCGATTTTTACTATGACTTGCCCAAAGAACTGATCGCGCAGACCCCCGCGCCGGTTCGCGACCTTTCCCGCCTGCTGGTTTATCACCGGGACGGCGGCGCGATCGAGCACAAGGTGTTCCGCGACGTCATCGACTATCTGAATCCCAACGACGTGCTTGTGGTCAACGAAACCCGCGTGCTGCCTGCGCGGCTGATCGGCCAGCGCGAGGATACCGGCGGCGCAATGGAGTTTCTGCTGCTCAAACGGCTGGATAAAGACCGCTGGGAAACGCTGGTCAAGCCCGGCAAGCGCGCCAAGACCGGTGTGACCTTTTCCTTTGGCGACGGACGGCTGCGCGCCGTGGTTGAAGGCAACTGCGAGGACGGCGGGCGCATTGTGCGCTTCCTCTACGACGGCGTGTTTGAAGAGCTGCTGGATGAATTGGGTCAGATGCCCCTGCCGCCTTACATCACCGAACGCCTGGAGGACAAAAACCGCTATCAGACGGTCTATGCTAAGGAAGAGGGTTCCGCCGCCGCGCCGACAGCCGGTCTGCACTTCACGCCGGAGCTGATGGACCGCATCCGGCAAAAGGGTGTGGACATCGTGCCGGTGCTGCTGCACGTCGGTTTGGGCACCTTCCGCCCCGTAAAGGAAGAAAACGTTGAAGAGCACCATATGCACAGCGAATATTACATGGTGACGGAAGAGGCCGCCGCACGCATCAACAAGGCGCGCCAAAACGGCGGGCGCATTGTCTGCGTGGGCACGACCTCGGTGCGCACGCTGGAAACCGTCTCCACGCCGGACGGCATGGTGCATCCCGGCAGCGGCTGGACGCAGATCTTCATCATGCCCGGCTACACCTATAAGGCGGTCGATGCGCTCATCACCAACTTTCACCTGCCCGAATCTACGCTCCTGATGCTCGTTTCCGCCTTCATCGGCCGGGAGGAAGCGCTGCAGATGTACAACATCGCCGTGCAGGAGAAATACCGCTTCTTCTCCTTCGGCGACGCGACGCTGCTGCTGTAAACCCGATCCTCTTTTCCCGCAAACAGAAGAGATTCCGATTCTGCTCCGAAGAAAACGTCCCGAAGATATTCCCGCCACAGATGCAATGATCCGCGACGTCTTTCGGAACCTGTATGTTCCAGGTGCGACGGAGCATCTTCCGGCACACCGAATGCGCAGCCGCCCGGATTTTGTTCCGGAGCCGGACTGCATCGCTGAAATTGACCGGCAGATCGTAGGAAGCATCCTCTACGCAAAAGTCAAACCGATTGCGGAAGATGGTTCTGCGTGCGACCGTCTGTCCTTCAGCCCCATCGCCGTGCATCCCGATTTTCAGCGTCGCGGAATCGGTCGTGCTTTAATCGAGACGACGTTTGAAAAGGCTCGTAAGATGGGGCATCAGCGCATCGTCATCTTTGGTCACCCTTCTAACGATGTAGGCAGAGAGTTCATCTTCTGCAAAAAGATGAACGCGTGTCCGGCAAACGTCTGCTCTCCATCCAAACCTGCGTATACGCTTCATCCTGTGCTCGGCAAATCACCTCAATACACAATTAAACCGATATAGAGTGAAATCAGCCTCCGTATGACGATAGCATACGGAGGCTGAACAGTGTTCAGGGCCCGCTCTGCCGATACGCAGCGAGTCCTTTTATTCTTCAATGTGGAAGAACCGCATTCCGTTTTCCCTGGTGATGCGAGCCAGCTCTTCCACAGGCATTCCCCGACGGTCAGCCAAAAACTGCGCCACCAACTTCACCTTGCATGGATCGTTGCGCTGACCGCGTAGCGGAGTCGGCGTCATATAGGGACTGTCCGTCTCGATCATCAGCCGATCCAGCGGGATTTTGTCGGAGACCTCCGCCAGCTTCACCGCATTCTTGAACGTCACCGATCCCGTAAACGAAATGTGGAAGCCCAACGCCATGTATTCCTGCGCGCTCTCCCAGCTGCCGGAATAGCAGTGCACCACGCCGCGCGGCAGCCGCCCCTTGCGGGCGCGCAGCAACTCCAGCGCGTCGCCGTGCGCCTCGCGGATGTGCAGGATCACAGGCAGATTCATCTCCCTTGCCGTTTCGAGCTGCCGCAGAAAAACCTCCTTCTGAATATCCCGCGGCACATCGTCCCAATGGTAATCCAGCCCGATTTCCCCCCATGCCTTGACGCAGGGCAGCGCAGCCAGCCGCTTCATCTCCTCCATCGCCTCGTCGGTGCACTCTTCCGAATCGCTCGGATGGATGCCCACCGCCGCGTAAAGATAGCCGGGATGGGCCTGCGCCAGCTGCACCGCCATGCGATTCATGCGCATATTGGCCCCGACGGTCATGCAGGGAGAGATGCCCTCCTCCTTCATGCTCGCGATGACCGCTTCCCGATCCTCGTCGTACCGCGCGTCGTCCAGATGCGCGTGCGTATCAAAAAACATTGCTTTGCCCCTTCTCTTAAAAAAGGCGTGCGCTCTTCGCACACGCCTTTTTGCCGTTTTTCAATTTAGCCAATCTCGGTGCCGTCCGCGATGTCGCCATCGACGGTCAGCAGGCGAAGCGTGCCCTTTTCATCGTCCGCAGCCGCCAGCAACATGCCTTCCGACACGATACCCTTGAGCTTGGCGGGCTTCAGGTTCGCCACGAGCACCACGGTCTTGCCGACCATGTCCTCCGGCGAATAGTGCGTGGAAATGCCGCTGACCACGTTGCGGGTCTCGTTGCCGCACTTGACGGTGAGCTTGAGCAGCTTATTGGATTTCTTGACCGCCTCGGCCGCGACCACCTTGGCCACCTTGAGCTTGACCTTGGCGAAGGTGTCGATGCCGATCAGCTCTTCGTCCGCCTTCTCCTCTGCCTTGGGTGCTTCGGGCTTCTTTTCTGTCTTCTGCTCCGGCTGCGCGGCGGGAGCTTCGTCCTTCTTAGGGTTCAGCGCGGCCAGCGCCTCCATCTCCTTGGGGATGTCAATGCGCGGGAAGAGCGCCTCCCCCTTGTGCACGATCGTGCCTGCGGTCAGGCCGCCGAACTTCGCCACGGAATCCCAACCGGTCTGCGCGGGATCGGTCACGCCCAGCTGCTCAAAGATGCGGGCAGGCGTGCGCGGCATGAACGGCGTGATGAGCACCGCCACCTCGCGGCAGCACTCCGCCAGCACATACAGCACGGTGTTCAGGCGCTCCTTGCCCTCTTCGCTGCGGCCGAGCACCCAGGGCTGCGTCAGGTCGATGTAGCGGTTGCACTCGCCCACCAGCTGCCAGATGTCCTGCAGCGCCAGCGAGAACTGCAGCTCGTCCATATGCTGCCGGGCCTTGTCGGGCGTGCCCTCGGCCAGCGCGATCAGGGCCTTGTCTACGTCGTTCCACTGGCCGTGTTGGGGAATTTCGCCGTCA
>ERZ827043.753-NODE-753-length-38490-cov-11.209887_pt1 | contig 38490 bp, 62 predicted proteins | sample MGYA00519923_ERZ827043 | MGnify/ENA primary metagenome ERZ827043 (study PRJEB31778, sample SAMEA3449251) | human gut metagenome | biome: human gut; feature: human-associated habitat; material: faeces | place: United Kingdom | collected 2010/2012 ... | reverse complement strand
GTTCAGTCGGTTAGAACGCCGGCCTGTCACGCCGGAGGTCGAGGGTTCAAGTCCCTTCTCGGTCGCCACGCTATATGCCCCTTCCAAAGGGGCATATAATTTGCTGCTATAGCTCAGCAGGTAGAGCGCATCCTTGGTAAGGATGAGGTCCCCAGTTCGAATCTGGGTAGCAGCTCCAAGGAAAAACCCCGGAATCTCAATGATTCCGGGGTTTTTCCTTTTAGTCAAACGGTCTCAAAACGCCCCAAATTTGCCCAGATTTTGGGGGGCATAATGGGGGGCGTAAAAGCCCTTTGGGGGGCATAATGGGGGGCATGAACCGCCCTATTTCACGACCTTGTGATAGTACTCGGCGAGCTTCTCCGAGGGAGCCGGGCCGTCCTTATCGAACAGGAACGCCTTGGCGAGATCCGCGTAAAACTCCGGCCGGTCGACGCCGTATTTGACGCCAACGGGGAAGTAATCCGAATACATCATGTTCATCGCAGCGCAGAACTCCTCGGCCGTTACATGGTCGAACGTCACACCGATCGCTGCGGCGATGCTGGAGGTCTGATCCTCCGTCCAGTGCTGGCCGGTCGAGCCGTCGGCATTGTCCATGTGCTGGAGCCATGCGCGCAGCTCAATGTCGGTCAGGCGCTCGCTGGTGTGGGCGTCGTCCTCAATCCCGGCGCAGTGCTTCAGATGCTCGACAGCGTCCAGGCATTCGATCATGCTCTTGACTGCCTCGGCGGAGCCCTCGGTGACGGGCAGCTTCATGAATTCGGCCAGCTCTTTTTCAAGCCGGGCTTTATAATCGGATATATGTTCTTTGTTCATCTTGCTTTCCTTTCTTAAGCCTGCATAATGTGGGCATATAAGCTGTCCACATCTGCTGCCGTAAACGTCAGCGTCCCGATGATCGGCAGCGTGATCGGTGCCGGTCCTTTCTCGGCAGCAGGTTTAATATACTGATATATCTTTTCAACATCCACGTTGCCTGCCTCATCCACGAGGTTCAGCGCCGCGAGTGCTTTGTTCTCGTTCAGCTTTTTCACAAGCTTCGGGGCTTCTGCCACATAGGCAGCCGCAGCGGCAGAGAAGAGCCACCTATTAGCTCCGGACATTTTCGGTACGACCTCATTGTCGAGGTACCGAGAGATTCCGGTCTGCACTTTGTCTATACTGACCATGTTTCAAATCCTTTCATTACAGCAGGGGAGGCATACGCCTCCCCCGGTTTGCTATGGCTTAGGTGGTCGCACCGGCGGCGGGCGTCACGATCTGAACCTTGACGTCACCCCAGCCGGGGCAGACGTTCCCGTTAGGAATGACGGTCTTAGTCAGACCCATGAGAGCCGCGACCTGAGACTGAAGCACGCTGACAGCGGCGTTGTTGACACCGTTGTAAACGAGCTGCTGCTTCTCAAAGTCGCTGAAGCGATCCTTCAGCGCTCCGACCTGGCCGTTGATGTTGTTATAGACATCAACGAGCTTCTTGTCGACATCAGCCTGCGCCTTAAGGATGGCGTTCTCCTGGACGAGACCGAGCTCGTAGCGGCTGACGGGCTTGTCCTCGCTGGGAACAGTGCGACCTCCGCCGAAAGCAGCGGCGAGAGCAGCGCCGGCTGCCATGCCGGAGAGATCAGCCGCGGAGGCGTTGCCGCCGAAGAGATTGCCGAGTCCGCCATTGAAGATGCCGGAGTTCAGAGCACCGAGCGCGGTGCCGATGATGCCGGTGGTCAGGCCGGCGTCAGCTGTGGCCTTGCTTGCATATTCCATGCGTTTTCCTCCTGTCATGTTTTTTTCAGCCCGTAGCGCTCCGGGCTTCCTGCTTATATTCTAATCTAAAACCGCCTCCCAGACCGGCACGTAAACGGCAGGGAAGCGGCAAAACAAGGGCAGCGCGGTCGGCGCTGCCCTTGTCATATCAATGTGGCTATTTTGTTTTTGATCCTCCGGATGCGGTTCCGGACGGTCTCTTCACAGACGTGACACTCGTCTGCTATCTGCTTGTAGCTCCATCCCCGGCCGCGGAGCCGGAGGATCTCGACCTCTTCGTCGGTAAACCCGCAGTCCCGTTCCAGCTGCTCGCGCAGCTCTCGCGGAAACTGCAAGGACGCCCTCCTGCCGGGCGTGGTAAGCTGCTCGCGCAGCTCTGCCGATATCGTCATATCATACCGGTCGGCAAGCCCGGAGCGCGGCAACGCTCCCCCTGTGCGGCCTGACGCGGCTTGCGTCAGACCCTGTTAATATTTATTCGGACTTACCCAGTTGTTTGACGATCTGATTAGCGCCGGTAGCTGCGAGGCCGGACACGATGCCGACGGCGACGGCGGTTATGTAGTCCGTCGCCGGGAACTCCGGCATGATCATCATGCCCACGACTCCCAGCGCGCCGCCGCAGACCCCGCAGATGACGGGGATCCACTTGTTATCAAGGCCGGTTGCCTTGACTACCTCGCCGATAAGATATGCGATGACGGTGATCGCCGCCACGCTCGCTATGCCTACTATTTCCATGCGTTGACTCCTTTCGATTTGTGCCCGATTCGGGCACATTTACGGGTTGTGAAAAGCTTCCAGATCAGCTATGCGGTGGTTGGCGACCCGGATCTGCTCGTCCATGAGGGCAGCCTGAGTCTCCAGCGCATAGGTTCTGTCGATGACCTGATTATGCTTCTCGACATGCTTGCTGAGTTCCTCGAATTTTGTTTCAATGACCGCCTGAAAGACGGCCTGACTCCTGCGATTCGCGAGCCAGGTGCCGAGGACTGAAACGATCCCGGCGATTATGGCGCACGCTATTGCTTCTGACATTTTTAATGTCCTCCGTATTATGTTTGGCTTCCGGGCGGTTCTATCTCATGCCGCATCACCTCCCGGAAGTGCCAGCAGCGCCGCCCATGTTCTGGGGCCGCACTCGCTGTCCGTGTCAAGCCTGGAGGCCGTTTGGAAGCGCCCGACCGCCGCAGCAGTCGCAGGACCGTACTCTCCGTCGACGTCCAGGTTATACCCGCGGCAGAGGAGCAGCGCCTGCACCGCACGCACGTCCGGGCCGACCATGAGCCGGAGCCCCGGCGTGTACTGGAGCAGCCGGGGCGGCCAGTACGCGGCGGCCGGCGTGCTCCCCGAATTGTCCGCGCTCTCTGCCCCGGTATACCGCAGTACGCAGTCCCACGGGTAATTGTAGTACCCGCGCGTGTATATCTCGCGCCCGGTCTGGTCGCCGGTCTGTCCGCCGGTCGTAGTGCCGTACTCGTTGATGCTGGCCTGCACTAGCTGGCCGCCGCCTATATACAGTGCAGTGTGGTGGACGTGGTTCAAGAGCACGTCGCCGCGCTCAAGCCCCGCGCCTGTCGCAAGGTCGACGCTGCCGGTCACGTCCTCAAAGCCGCAGCGCAGCATGTCTCCGCGCATGTTGCCGGTATAGGTGCAGCTGAGGGGCAGCCCCGCTCTCTTGAAGCAGTCTATCACAAGGCTGCTGCAATCGTAGTCAGGCCCCCAGCGGTTGGCCTGATCGTAACCGTGACTGTCGTCCGCCGCTATCTCCAGCGCGCGAGTCACGGCATTGTCGATGATTCCCATGGCAGTTACTCCACAGGAATGCAGCGGTTCTCAAACTTTTTGTACGCGTCGAAGTAAATCTCATCCCTCACTGCGTTGTATGTTACCTCATAGTACATACCGTCAAAGAGGGTAGTAGAGAGGAGCGCCTTGATGTTTCCGAGGATAAACGCGTTCCACACTACGTATACCTCGAAGTCTGGAATCTTATCTGTTTTGTCGCAGTGCTTGGCCGCATAGTCGGCAACATACGCTTTCGCTTTTTCAATGAATTTTTCGTTTGACATTGTTTTCCTCCTCATGTCACTGTCGTAAATCTTAAGAGCAGCCACCCCGTCGGGTCTACGCTCTCGCGTGCGTCTTCCGTCAGCAAGCCGCTGTCGGTCTTCTCATCGTCCATTACTCAGTTACCTCCGTTACATAGAGTCCCACCAGATCGGCGAGGTTGAACGCGAGCGGCTTACCGCTGTCGCGTGTGCAGAGATAGACCTTGCCGTTCTGACTGTAATACTTGCCGTTGAAAATTTGCATCGGCTGCGTGAACGGGATAGGATCGTCCAGAGTGCCGGTGTGCTCATCGTCGATAGCTTCGTACAGCGAGGCGGTCGTCACACCCGGTACCCATTCGGCGCTGAATGGGTGCTCCGACGCGTCGGTGCGAACTCTGTATAGCGTATTGCCGTGCAGGAAGCGCTGTCCCGGCGTTGCGGTCGTGCCTATGAGATTAGACCACTGCTGATAAATAAGCTTGCAGGTGCGCGCCTGCGCGTCCGAGAGGGCATTCCCCGCGGTGTCCATCGCCGCGCGGAGCTTCTGTGCGCTTGAAAGATAGCTCATGCCGTTTCCCCCTCATTCGTCACGCCCAACAAATCAAGTGCGGCGCGCATGTCCTGCTTTTCTTCATCGCTGCCGCCCTGCTTCATCTCGGCAATTTTGGCAAGAATAGCCTGTTTTCTTTCTTCAATGGTCATGATGTTACCTCCAGTGCGGCTTCAATCTCGGTCAGTGCCGCTTCATACTGTGTATTCTGCGCTGTCACATACGCCGTCTGCGCCACGTATGCTTCACTCAGGTCTTTCCACGGTGCTGCCATGTTCGTGAACACCTCTCCGTCCTCGCGCGTCCACGTCTCGCCCTCGGGGACGAAGCGGTAACTTTCTATCCATTCCGGGCATTTGCCGTTGAAGTCGTTGGTCTCGATTGCTCTGCGTCCGTCAGATGCGGAGACGTAACACTTATAATCGCTGTCTATGTAGATCGTCATGCTACGTCCTCCTTATTCAAGCCAAATATTATATGCAGTTGTATTAATGTTTGTACCGTCGGATGCCACAAAAACATAGCCTGTATTTATATTCGCTATATCAACTTCGATCTCGTACCGAGTTGTTGTGCTGATTTTGGTATAAGCCGCGCTATTGCTGATACTGATGGTGTTAGTCTCCGAGCCCCTTGTGAACTTCGTTGCCGAGACACCGACCCAAGCGTATACGTTATCGGTTGCGGCTTTATTCGTTTGCACGTCAACGACAAGCTTACTATATCCACTTAAATCAATTGCGTTATTAGAAGTAACGGCTGCGGCAGAGGAATAATAGAAAGCCTCACCACCATTTAATGTCATTTTTTCACTTGTGACAGCCGCGTTCGTATACCCACCATATAAAGGTGTCCAGTCATCAACTACGCCTTCCCCGCTCGTAAACAAATACAGCTTAAACATCAGCGTTACAGTCTCGACCTGCCCCTCGGCGGTGATTGATACCGTTTTGCTCGCGCTCTTGCTGCCGCTGACCGCCTTGACTGTCCACGTCCCGGCGGACGGAATAACAAACAGTGCCTTGCCGCTCGTATCCTTCGCCGTCAGTGCCACGCTGCCATTTGAACAGGTGCAGACGCTTCCTTCCGGATACGTCACGCTGATAATCGCGTAGGGGTCGGCCGCCTTAAACGTGCCAGTAATCAGCGTCCCGGATTTGTCGTGCGCGGTGACGCCCTTTAGGAGCTTCGCAGGCTCGACGGTGTCGCCGGTGAGGTCGATCAGCGTCTCTCCATAGTAGACAATCTTACTGTTGCCCATGCTCAGGCTCCGATCGTGACGGTCATTCCTCCGGCAGCATTCGCAGCGCTGGTGTACGGCACGGCGGCAATAACGACCTCAGAGAGGTAGTCGTAGCCCTCGTCAGGGAGAATCGTCTGTGCCGTCTTGGCCGGGGTCGCGTTCTTGCTCTGTGCGTTGACGCTCTCGCCGCCATAGGTACCCTTGACACCGAGGATTGTCACGTCTTTCTTAATATTCCCGGCAATGAGCTTCAGCTTTTCCGCGGCGGCTATGCCGACCTTGCCGCTGCCGTCGTGGTAGCCGAGCTCAATGGTGTACTCTTCATCCTTGGAGGCGATCTCCCCGGCCGCTGCGCCGCGGTTCGGCATGGTGCCGGTAAGCTTCGCGCCGCGCGCGTATGCGGTCTCCCCGGCGAGGAGGTCGTCCACGTTCGCGGTGGCGTCGCTCGTGTCGCTGTCAAACTCACACGTACCGGTGATGGGGTCACCGGCCTTGTCGTGCGCGGTGATGCCCTTGAGGAGCTTCTCCTTGGTGACGGTGTCGCCGGTGAGATCCATCAGGGTCTCGCCGTAAAAAATGATTTTACTGTTTCCCATTAGTTATCTGCACCTCCTATGTTGCAGGTCTTTCCTCCGGCGGCGTTGGTGGTCTGCTGAAAGGTGACGCCCCGGACGTTCACGTCCTTGCGCATGACGAGCCCCTCGGTCTCAAGCACCTGTGCCGTCCGGAGCGGCTCGACTTCATACGCGCCGTCATAATAATCATAGATGCCCCCGCCGCTGCCGACGATGGCGGGGCCGAGCTCAACGGTCAGGGCCTCGTCTGTCAGCTCGACGGTCAGCCCGCAGCAGCCCATTACAGCACCTCCTTGTCGGGAGAGGCGATCACGCTGAAGGCGGTCTTTATCCTCGCCCCGCGGAGGCTTTCGGCGGAGAACTTCGGGCGGATTATCGCCTCGTTGACGCCCGGCGTCATGCCCAGCGTCTCCTCCTGCGTCAGTGGGAAGAGAAAACGGCCGGAGGAGTATGTGATCTCGCCGGGATAGCGCTTTTCAATGCCGCCCATCGTGACCTTGACCGCCTGTATATCGGCGTCGGTCACTTCTATGCCGTTGAGTTTGATGGATATTGGGACGCTCAGCGCGTCCCCCTGAAGGATAGTCAGCATAGTGTACCTCCTTATCCGGACTTCGGCACGCCGATCACGTAGTCGATCAGGTACGTGCCGCTGTCGTAGGACAGCTTCACGCGATCCCCGGCCTTCAGGGTAAGAGCGGCGTTGCCTTTGTACTTTTTTGTCGACGGTGCGGATTCACCCGCGAAGATCAGCGTCACGCCGTCGGTCGCGACAGCGCCGACAATGGCGATCAGGAACTGCGGACGCTCCGCCTCGGCGGCTGGCAGGTTGAAGAACTCATCCATTACAGCACCGTCCTTTTCGCAGTGTGCTTCATGAGCTCACCGGCGCGGAGCGTGAGGCTCCAGCCGGTCTCCTCATAAATTCCCCCAATGGTCGGGTGATCTATCGCGATAATGTCCCCGACGCCGTGTCCAGCCTCGGCCAGTGTGGAAAACTCGACCGTCTGTGTGCTCAGCTGAGACTCTGTAACGAGCCTCTTCGCGTAAGCGTCAAGCGCTGCCTGGTCGGCGATCTCGTTGACCTTGACCTGCTGGCAGATGCGCATCCCGCGCCGGATGGTGCTTTTGGAAGACACCGGGGAGTCATTGACTGCGGTCGCTGTCAGAGTCGCGCTCCGGTCGGCGTTGGCGCAGGTGCAGATGAACACGTTAGGCGCGGAGAAGATGTCCGTCCCGGCGCTGTAATCCGGGGCCATAGGTTCTCGCAGAATGTTTCGTGAACTGTACCGGTGCTTGATCCGCTCGACGGCGGGCGCTGCATAAGGCTCAAGATGCGCCAGCCCGTCTCCGTCAAACCAGACCTCGCGGTATACGATCTCGCCCATCAGAGTGTTGATAATGTCGAGCCTTGTTGTACCCGGCTCAAACTCACGGTCAGCCGGAAGCGTGGAGGCGTTGGGGATGATGCGCGTCCGGGCTATGTTTGCCGCAGCAAGCTGCTGCTCAGCTGCGGTTATATAGTTCGTCCCGGCCGCGATGAACAGGCGGCTTTCAATTCGGTCATTCTTCAGTATCCAGCCGCGGTCGTAGGCGGTGATCTGCTGCCGTTCTCCGGTCGTGCTGCCTTGCAGCGTCGGAGTTGTCGGACGGAAGATGCCCAAGCTCTTCCAGCCGGTGCCGGTGAAGATCATCGGCTGGAGCTCGTCGCGCAGCAGATCGAACCGCTCATCGGGGATAATAGCTCCGGAGAAGCTGCCCTTTATTTCACCGTCCGCGGCAAACTTGATGTTCGACGCGTCGTCCGGGGAGAAGAGCAGCTCCGCAAGAAACGCCCCATTGCGCAGGGCGTTGAGCTTGTATCGCGTCTCACGCATCAAGATCGACCTCCTCCGGATAGTGCATCTGGCTCACGGCGAAGCTGTAGGAGCTGTAGAACATGCTCTCCGTCTCGCTGAGCGTGTCGAGGATGCCTATGACCATCTTGCCGCCCGGCGTCTTGAGACAGACGGGGGAGCCCATCAGAGCCTCCAGCGCGGTCTTTTCGGCCACGTCGTCCGTCGCGTAGCTGACGGATATCGACCGGTCGCAGAACTCTGTCAGCTCCGCCTCCGGGAATTTCCGCCCGGACAGATGCGTCAGGCTGAACGCGCGCGAGGCCTTAATGGTGTTCGTCCTGTGCTGTGCCGCGGAGAGCCTTAAAAACAGCCAGTTTCCGGAGCCCAGAGCGGACAGCATGACGGTTTCCGGCATGACGGATACTATGACCTCATTCGAGAGCGAATAGTTATACGTCCCGTCCGATGCGCAGACGCGCACCTGATACCTCACAGTGCCGACGGAGTAGTCGTCCGTATAGCTGTAGTCCGTTGTCTTAGCTATCGCGACGCCGTCGCGGTAGACCACGAACTCGGTCCAGCTCCCGGCGTAGCTCCAAGACAGCTCTGCGCGGTGATCCGCGTCGACCGTGAGAACGACGCTTCCGCTCGCGGTGTGGCTAACGGTAAAGGTCGCGCTGCCCCATTCGCTCCACAGTCCATAGCTGTTCTGGCTGCGGACGCGGAATGTATGCGCCCCGTCGTCGAGGTAGACCGGGCAGCGCCACGTCTTCTCACTGCCGTACTCGGTGACATCTATGATGTCGTCAAGCTGTAGCTGGTAGGCGCTCTGTTCACTGGTCTGCCAGTTTATGAGAGGCCGCGGGGAAGCGTCCTTGACTACGATCACGGGCTTGGTCGGGCCTGCGACGACTACGAACGACAGCGCGGTGCTCCACTCTCCGGCAGCGCCGTCGAGGTTGTAGGTGCGTACTCTCCAGTACCATGTCCCGGAGGTGAATGTACCGGCCGGGGCGGCGTACTCATTGGCTGCGCCCGTCACAGTGCCGAGTGTTGTCCATGCACTGCCGTCAGCGCTCTTCTGTAGCTCTGCCTTGGTCTGAGCGCTGCCGCTCTCGTTGCTGTGCACCCAGCGGAATGTGATTGCCTGTGTGCCGTCTTCGAGGGAGCTGTCGGGGCTGAGCGGCGTCGCGACAGGAATGGTGTCAGCGGTTGTAAATGCCGTCCACGCCGAATATGCAGCGCGGCCTAAATTGTCGACTATTTTGAACCGATATTCATAGTTGCCGGACGCGAACAGGTTGGCCGGGGCGGTATAACTTATGCCGGAAGAAGAAACAACGGCAGTTTTGCTGGTGACAGCGGTCGCGCCTGCGGTGCGATATTCAAGAGTGGCACTTTGGGCGGAAAGCGCCGCGAACGATATGGCACTATTCCCAACGCTGGCCATAAACGAGACCTTTTCGGCCCTGTTAACAAAGCTGCCTGCGGCGGGGGAAACCGGAGATACTACAGCGGTGACGTCCGAGTCGCCGAGGGTTGCAATGATAACGGGGGCTTTCTCGGCATGTCTCGAACTTGCAAAGCGAGCAATTGCTGAGGAAGCTCCGCTCATTCGGGATACTCGGCAGTCCAAACGGAGCCCGTATACTGCGGCAAGAGCGGCTCCATCCGGTTTCAAATCAGTCTGGTTCCACTCTATGGTCGTGTATGAGCCGACATGAAAGGAGCCCTGAAGTGTTGAATCTATGGCAGGTTGATTTGAGTAATTGACGCTGTCTTCGTTGAAGCTTTGCTGCAAACCTTTCAGGAAAGTTTGACAATACGAAAGGCTCTTCCCGGCTCCGCACTTGAAGATCGCCGAGAGAATGGGGCGGTATTTGTAAGCTTCCGATGGGGCGTTGAAGCCGAGATAGATATAATAGTTGGCGTCCGGGTAGGTACTATCATCCGAGTACCACGGGAAGTCAAAGATGTCACCGGTATGCACATTGGTGTCACCCCAGACTTTAGCCACCGCCGCCGACTTGTTCGCGGTCAGTGTCAGTGTCGTGCTCATCTCGGCGCTCCCTTCATCCGGCGGACGCGCTGGGCGTCGCGCACTATCTCAATAATGTCGTTAAACTCCTGAATCGTCCGCGCCTCAATGTAGACGTTGACAGGCGCGTCGTAGCCGCCGTCAGCGCGCGTCTCCTGCGCGTTGGCGATGACCGTACCCTGCGGCAGGTAGACGGTCTCCGGACCGTTCTCACCGACCCTCGTGCGCCCTCCGGGGAAGTTGTCATTCCCCCCGGCGTTGTGGAAGTAGTTGCCTGTCCACTGGCCGGTCGTTGGGTCGTAGTAGTTGCCGGTCGAGTCGTAGTAGCTCTCTGTTTTGTAGTCCGCGCCGTAGAGCGCCTTCTGAATGTTCGACGCCTTGTTCGGGTTGAGCCCGAGCGCGGTGCTGATCCGGTCTCCGTTGAGCGTCAGCAGGCCGACGATCAGATTGATTGTATCTGCTGCCCATGCCAGCGTCCCGGCAATGCCTTGCAGCAAAGTCCCCAACGGGGGGAGGATATCAGCGGTGAGATCGCCCAGCGGCTCAAGCAGGGAGACAGCGCTGTCCAGTATCGAACCGAACGCCTCGACCGCGCCGGAGTCGATAAGCGCTGTGCCGACCTTCTCTATAAGCTCGCGCGTCTGATTAAGCGCGTCGGACATATACGGCGCGTACTCTGCGCTGATCTGCTTGCTGACGGCCTCCTGAGACTTTAGCAGCCGGTTCTGTGCTTCGTCGACGGCGGTCAGCGCCTTCAGCTGGTCATTGCTGAGAATGTAGCCGACATTTTCGGCCTCGTCCGCGTACTTTTTCAGCGAAGCGGAACCCTGTTCGATCAGCGGATTCAGCTTCTGCGCGCTCTCGTTTATAAGCCCCATGGCCAGCGCGTCGCGCTCTGCCTGGTTGCTCATCTCGCCGAGCCCGTCTATGACGTCGAGGAATACGTCATAAGAATCGCGGAGATTGCCCCCGGCGTCCGTGACCGATACGCCGAGCTGGTCAAACATTGTGATGACTTCCTCATTGCCGTCCTTGGCGTCGGACATCTTCGTGGTCAGATCCTTGAGCGAATCCGTGAGGGTGTCCGTGCTGACGTCGAGGAAGTCCTCGGCGTACTGAAAAGCCTGAAGATCCTGCGCGCTTACGCCCGACTGCAAGGAGAGAGCTTCGAGCTCCTTAGCGGCTGCTGCGGACTCCTTGGTGACGTCCATCAGCTTGCGCTCAAGCTTTATCCCCGCTGCGACGACGGCGGCTATACCGGCTGCGGCCGCGGCGGTGGAAGCCGGGATTTTGCCGAGGCCTCCCGTAAACTTAGAGATTCCGTCCGGCAGCTTAACACCGAGCTTATCAGCGACAGTATCGAGAACATCGCCAAGAGAAGTCACGCCCTCGGCGGCCGAGCCGGTCGAACCGGAGACCTCATCAAGCGACTTGTCCATGTTTTCAATGGCCGTCTGCGTCCGTCCCATCTCGCCGTATGTATTAGCGAGCGCGGCCTCGGCGTTGTTGAGCTGAATTATCCAGTTCTGCGTCCGGGAGTCAGCTTCGCCATAAGCCTCGGCGGAGTCGGCGACGGCTTTCTTGAGCGCCTCGACCTTATCCTTCTGTGATAGCATCTGACGCTCGAGAATGTCGTATTTCTGGGTCAGAAACTCGATGCTGTCATTATTGCCGTCGTATTCGGCGGTGAGCTTTCGCATTTCGGAGTTAAGCACCTTGGTACCGTTGTTGATCTCTGCAATCGCCCGCTTGAGCTTCTCCTCGCCGGTGACTTTGAAATCAGTATTTACTTGGCGTGTCGGCATTTAATCACCTCCAAGGAAGAACTCGCGCGCAGACGGTTTATCACGGCGCTGGAGCGGCTGGGGGCTCTCCGGCGGGAGCAATGCCTCACACAGCGCGTTTAGGCGGCGCGGGCAGAGCCCATACCAGAAGCTTTCTTCCGTGCCGTTGAACCGCGTCAGCCAGACGGTGAGCGCCTGCGCAAAATCAATTTTGAACTCCGGCAATGCGCCGGAGCTCAGTTTTTTTCGGCGCTCCCTTCGGGCTCAGCTTCGGCCTCGGTCTTGATCTTGTCGGGGTCGACGAGCGCCATGCGCACGAACATGACGATGTCCATTGCTTCGTCAACCACGGCAGAGGTGTCAGTGATCGGCGGCATATACTGTGACACGTCAAGGACGTCGAAGTGCTTCGACCAGCGATGGCGATGCGCGCACCCGTTGAGCATAGAGGTGAGTGCGACCGCCGCGACGCGAAGATATGCGGAGCCATTGAACAGAATGTTGAGATCACCGAAAGCCGCCTGAATGTCGGCGATGGTGTTATAATCGGCGACAAGGTCGTACTCCACATCGCCGATTTTCTTGTACATTACTCGGTTTCGGATATCCATAACTCACCTCACGCCGTCATCTGGAGCTGCTTCTTGCACCACGCGAGAGCGTCAGCATCGGAATACGCCTCGGCGATTTCCACCATCAAAGGAGCCTTCGTCCCAGTGAGGTGATCCGGCGCAATAAACTCGCCGGTAGTAGTCGGGGTGGCCCACTGGATGTTGTCTTCTTCGGTGCGGTACTGCATACTCGGCGGGCCGAACAGCGATTTACGGGCGAATATACAGACGTATGCGTCCGAATCGCTGGAGTCGTCAGCCGGCATATAGGTACTGATGCCGAGGTAGCGGCCGCGGGTGTTTTCACTGTAGCCGATGCCGGTTATTTTCTTCGGGCTCTGCGGAGTGCCGATGTCGACTTCTGAGGTCTCGGCCTGGAACATGCTGGCCTGAACAGCCAGCGTCAGAGCCTCGACGGCCAGCGAGATCGAGCCGCCGGTACACTTTTTCCTGTAGCGGCTCAGCGCACCGGAGGAGTAGAGACGCCCTTCGGCAAACCTGAGGTCAAACCCGGCCTGAATACCGCGGCCGAGGATCTTCTGGTTTTTGTAGGTGATCAACCCGGTCTCGGCGTTGTAGTTGTACTCGCCGAAGAGGATGTCACGCAGACCGAATACAACGAGATTTTTGCTGCTGAGAGCATCGCTCATATTTTTTTCCTTTCCGGCTCAGAATCCCTTGGATTTGAGCCATTCATCATAAACTTTGAATTCCGCGGCGACTACGTCGTCCGCGCTTTCTTCATTTGCTGTGCGCATCCATTGCCGGGCCCCAATGCCGCGCTTCGGCGCGCCGAATTCAAGGACGAAACCAACCTCGTTATTGGTCGGAGGCTTGGCATGGCTGCGCAGCGGATTGACGCGGCGGACGTTGGTGACCGTAAGCGCACGGTTTTCGGCCTTTCGCCGTCCTTTCGGGTATGCCCGATAGTAGATGCGCCCGTCCTTGCCGACCTTGCGCACGGCGACAAGGCTGTCCGCAAGCTGCCCGGTCTTGACGAGCCCCATCCGGCGCAGTGACCGGCGCATCGCTTCAACGCCGACCTTGCTGCCGGCCTGAAGCATTTCGTCGATCACGTCCTCCGGGATCTCTGCGATCTGCTGCATGCCCAGCATGAGATGGCCGACGTCGGAGGAGAACTTAGCCATCCCCCAGCGCCTCCTTGCCCTCGAACTCAAACACCCAGTGCTGCCCGTCCGCATCGCTCGCGGGGACCGTATCGGGGTACGTGAACCCTGCGGAGAATACGGCTTTGCTTATGGCCTTCAGCGTCGCCTCGGGGTTGGCCCCGAGCGGCAGGTAATAGTGCAGCTGGTAGAGGTAGACCATACGCCGGGGCGCACCGCCGGCGTGCAGCCGGGGGGACTCCGTGCGGTTGTAGGTGCAGTATTCGTCCGGCTCTTCGCCGGGTGCCGGCTGGTACCTGTCGGGGCGGACAGTCGGCACGATCGGCTCGACTGCCGCCACAAGTATCTCGTTAAGGCTCATTCCGCACCTCCAAGCTCACGTAGCTCCGCGAGGATCTCCGTGAACCCGCCGCGGTCGCCGTAGTGATTGACGTAGGTGATGGCGTAGTATTCGCCGTTGTACTTGACGTGGTACAGTCGGCTGATTTTCACCGGGGATGTGCGGATAAGGAAGCGGACCTTGATGGTACCCAGGTCTGCCCCTTGCCGCAGGCTTTCCGTCCCGCTCTGACGCGTGAACTGCGCCCAGCACCGGCGGATAAGCTTATCTTTGATGGTTTCATATCGCGCCGTGTCGTAGGTCTTGACGCGCTCGACGATCTCAATGCGCTTGTCGAGCGCGCCTGCATCGACATTAAGCTCTTCCATCTGAGCCCTCCTCATAGCTGTCCGCCACGGCCTGCGCCGCAGCGTCAAGTTTGAGCTGGTTTATAACTGGGCGCAGGCCGCGCGGCATTTCAGCTTCGGTGCTGACAGCGTCGCGGTGGTCGTAGTAGTACAGCGTCAGGCTGTATGCTGCGATGTCATACCGCGCGGAGTTGTCCGCTGTGCGAAAAATGCCGGCGCTTGTCAGATACTCAAACGCGCTCGCGAGAAGCGAGGAAATAAGAGTGTCCTCCTCGCTGCCGTCAACGCGCATATACGCCTTGCAGGCAGCGAGGCTTTCCGGACAGATGGTCGCCATTATCAACCGCCGCCCTTGGGCAGAGTCGCAACAACGAAGCCCTTGTGACGGATGATATTGCCGCCGACCATCGCATCACCGAGGATCGTCAGCATACGCTCAACGCCCTTAATGCTCTCGTCGACGCGTATGGAGTAGTCGCCGAAAAGGCCAAGCTCGTAGTTCATGGGGTCGCCGTAGAGCATGGTCTGAATAGCGGCGGAGGCAGATGCGGTCGAACCGGAGAGGGGAGTCAGGGCGGATACGATGCAGTAGGGGACGCTGGTTCCGCCGTCTTCGATGCGCCCGATGTTGGGATTGGCTGCATCCGGAATGACCCTGAACACGCGCTCCTTGTTGCTGTTGCGTATCTTGCCTATGGCCTTCAGGTCGGCCTTGGCGAGATACAGGCAAGCGCCCGAGCCAATCTCACTGTCGCTGCCGTATGCATAGTACAGCGTATCGAGCAGATTCTCGTCGATGGCGCTGACGTTCTCGGTCGCATAGATCGCCTCACCGGCCGCGTTCTTCGCGGTCTTAATGCCGAACATGTCCGGCGTCGACTGACCGTCGCCGTTGACGATGAGCTCGGCAAGCTTGCGGTACATCGCGTTCATTGCCATGCTGTAGATCTTGGCGTAGTAGTTCGCCGGGCTGAGACGGCTTATGTTGCGGTCAACGTAGGTCGTCACGTTCATTTCATACGGATTGATCTTCGCAACGCCGAAGGTCGGGTCCGTGGAGGCCGTGCGCGCCTTGCCGGCATTGGTCGTGACCTTGCCGGTTTTTGCGTCGAGCTCACTGATGACATAAGGCTCGCTGAAGCCGCCAGTGCCGGCCAGATTCTGTACATAGACCTGATTGACAATAGAGCTGGGGTTGTTGCCGATGAGGTCGCGGATTTCGGAGCCCGCACCGGACGGCTCGACGATCGTGCCGGTGGCGAGGGTGGTCGCATCGCGAAGCCCGCGGAGCACTTCCACGGTCGAGAAATGCACGGTCTCATGATTGCGCAGCGCGTTGGCGCGCTCCTCGGCGATGTCGCGTGCTTCTGCGCCGGTCGGCGCGTTCTCAATAACACGGCGCTCCTGCTCACGGAGGAGGTTCTGGACGCGCTCAACCTCAGTGTTGATGTTCGTGACTTCATCCATTGCGGAGGAATAGGCTGCCTCGTCGTTTGCCTGATAGGCAGCAGACGCACGGTCGAGGGCGGCGGTCCTGGTTGCCGCGAGATCAATAAGTTTCTGCTTAAGATTCATTGTTCACACTCCTTAATATCTGTTCTTTTCAATTTCAAGGCGGGCTCTTGCCTGCCATGGCATGGATTGGATCGGGGCGGGTGCGGGGTGGCCGGCTGCCGGGGTCGCTCCTTTTGCAACGAGGTCGGCATACCGGGCGCGCAGCTCTGCTGCGCTGGGCTGCGTTGCTCCGTTGATAAGTCCGCGGATGCTGCTTCCAACGGCGTTAACGATGTTGCCGGGGATTATGCCGGTCGTGTCGTCCTGGTACAGGATTTCGTCTGCAAGCCCCATTTCGACGGCGTCCTGCGCCGGGATCCAGGTCTCTGCGCGCATCAGCTGCGCGAGCTTGTCACGCGTCGCTTTCCCGCGGCATTTGCTCTCATAGCCGTTGAGGATGGACTCCGTGATACTGTCCAGCAGCTTAATGCTGTCGCGGTGGTCCTCGCGGTTGCCTTCGGTCACGATGGCGGGCAGGTGCAGCATGATCTGAGCCACAGGGGAAACCTGCACCGTGTCGCACCCGGAAATTATCGTGCTTGCCGCGCTCGCCGCGAGCGACTGCACGACGGCCACGGTGCGGCACTCCGCACCGCGCAGCAGGCTGAAGATTTCAAAGCCCGCGAACACGCTGCCGCCGCCGCTGTTGACCTCAACGACGAGTTCATCGTCGACGTTATCCCGTATGGCCTCGCGCACGACATGCGGGGAAAATGCACTGATACCGAACCAGTCATAGACCCACAGATCATCGTCCGCGACCACTGTCCCGTTGAGTGTCAGTATTATTGTTATCGCCTCCTTGGTTTCGGTTTTCGCTCAGCCGCTCCCATGCGGCAAGCGGTACATAGTTAAGCGATGCATAACGATCGTCGCCGCCCTCTACGTCAGAGAGATCCTCCAGCGCGCGGATGTCGTTGACGCTGTATGCGCCGATCTCGCGCATCACACGGTACCACGTACCGCGGCTGTCATAGTCGCCGCGCAGCTCCGCCATCATGTTCATGCGTACACGGTAACGCCTGGCCTCGCTCGGCGGCAGGAGCTTATATACGAGCTCCTCCTCATAGGCGGTGACCTTCGGATGCAGCGTGCCGACGACGTATTCAATGGCGTTCTGCTCGTTGGAGCTGTAACTCTGCTTACCGGCCTGGAGCTTGTAGAGGGGCACTCCGAAGAACCTCGCGATGTCCTGTACACTCAGCTCGGTTTGTTCGACGAACTGCGCGTCACGGTTGCTGATGGCTATGGGCTTATATTCAAGCCCGTAGTCCAGAATTGCGATCCGCGCGGCGTTGGACGGGCCGGAATGGCGCCTCTCCCATTCACGGCGGAGAAGCTCTTTTTTTGAAAGCTTCACGGTCTCGCCGTTGATCGTCGTGGTGATCTCGCCGCTTAAGTCGGTAGAGGTTTGCAGCACGCCGGCCGGCTGACCGCCGTTGACGTAGTAATTGAGGTTATACTGCTGGGCTGCCCGCGCCGCGCCTATGGTCTCGCTCGCCCGCTGGAGGGTGCTGATACCCTGCCATCCGTTGCGGGAGTATCCCATGATGTGGATCATGTCCATCCGGTGGACGGTCATCGGCTCGCCGGTAAACGGATGGATCACTGTGTACCAGACGTTTCCTTCCGTATCCAGCCAGGGGGTGACGAGCTCATGCGGCACGGGGAGAAGCTCTCGCGGGCGAAGAGTGCTGCCGTTTCGGTCTATCCAGATGTAGCCGTTGCCGCCGCAGTCCACATTGACCTCCACCATTTTTTTCATGGCGGTCGGGGTCTGAGCTTCGTTCGGCCGGATCGTCAACAGGTCGTTAAGCGGGTGGTCAACGCGCTCACGAGTTTCACGGTCCATCACGTATATCGGCAGTTTGCCGATGCTGTCCGACAGCACCTCAATGCAGCGGTTGACGGCGGAGAGCTTCATCGCGTTAGACGCAGCGGACGACGTCACGCTATCGCCGATGGGATAGCCCGCAGCCGCAAGTGTGGCCACGGTAGTGTCATTGCGGATGTGGGGCGGTGCGCCGCCCAGCACTGCGCGTATTCCGCGCTCAAGGGGATTGCTCATGTGTTGCCATCACCTCCCTTTGATATCAGCGCGGCCGCGCCTAAGAGAAGAAGCCCGCCAACGATAAACGCTGCCGGTATACTCAGCAGCGCGACCCCGGCAGTTATTGCCGCGGCGCCGAGGATCACAAGTATGGTTATCATGTTTGCCTCCTGTGCCCGATTCGGGCACATCTTACATTGTCCAGTTTTCATCTATTCGGTCGGCGAGAGTCGGGCTGTCACGCCGAATCAGTGCAAGCCCCAGTGCGTTCATTGTTGCCGCCACAGGGTCAATGCGCTCGGTGTCGTCTTTATGGCGCTTCGACAGTTTGATATCGCCGTAGTTATCGCGTATTTCGTTCGCGTTTGCCAAACACCACATAAACAGCGGGTTTTCCTCGATCACGATTCGGCCTTGCAGCAGCATCGTCCGAAATTCTTTTACCGCGAGGTTTTGACCGGAGCAGGTCTGCCTGATTTCGACAGTGAAATCCTCGTTGTTTCGGTCCGTGCACATCTTGATCGCGAGGTCGGTCGCATTGTGGCCGTCATAACCGATGTGCTGTATTTTCCAGCCGTGCTCGCGTTCGTTCTCGCTGAACCAGTTTTCAACATAGCTGTTGTCTGTTACGTCGCCGGGAGTGAGGGTGCAGTGTCCGGCCTTTGCCCAGGCCTCATAAGGCACGCGGTCGCTTCTCATGTGGCGAGCTGCCTGATTCTCGGGCATGAAGCCTTCGCCTTTAATGGCGATGCGGCTATCGTCCAGGAGAAACACCGCAGCAGCTCCGGTGAGGTCGATGCGCTTGCCAAGGTCAAACCCGCCGTAGCCCTCGCGTCCGTCCGTCAGTGCCGCGAACTCCTCGGCGGAGACCTGCGCCGCACGGGCGAGCTGCATCTGCTCTTCGTTCAGATAGCGGTTAACGCTGCCGGTCTGCCAGCGGCACATACGGCGCGTCAGAAACTGCCGTATTTTGTCCGGGTCTTTCGATCCATACGCCGCGTTATATTCGCTTTCAATCTCCTTCAGGAGGTATTTGCTATATTCATTGGGGTAGCGCAGACAGGGGTTAGCCATGCCCCAGAGACTTTTGTCGTGGGGGTCTGCGCCCTCCGGCAGCTCGCGGATCATGACGAAGTACGTCTCATCGACGACCTCGCCGCTTACCACGAGTCGTGCGTATTCTTCCTCGCGGTAGCACGGCTTACTCTGGGCGTCGTCGCCAGCCGTGGTTATGACGTCCAGCAGCGCCTGAGGGCGTTTGCCGAACGAGTTGAGGCCGACGTCGTAGATGTCAGACGTGGGGTGCGCGTGGTATTCATCGACGACGAAGTACGTCGGCGCGCCGGAGTCCTTATTCTTGGTGTCCTTGGACAGCGCGCGCATCCTGCCGCCGCGTGTCTTGTGCGTCACGGGGTTCGCCTTCGGAATGTTCAGCCGCTTGGCGATGGAGGGGGACGCCCTGGCTATTGCCTTCGCGTCGTCGAAGACGCGCTTGGCCTGGGTACGGTCGACCGCCGCGCACTCCACCTCGGGCATCATTTCAAAGCGGGCAAGCTCCGGGTGATATGGCGGATACATGGCGTCAGCGCACATGTGGTACAGGCATTGTCCGGACTTTTCAGTGCTCTTGAAGTTGCCGCGGGCGCGCTTGTTATAGGTTCGGGAAAACCGGCGCGCGCCGTCGTCAACGCTGACCCAGCCGTATATGTTGCTGAGGTCAAACACCTGCCATGGCTGAAGCTCTATCGGCTGCCCGCTTTCAACGCCGCGTACTTGCCGGCATTGACCGAACCAGCGGATGATCCGGTCGGCGCGGGTCGTGTCGAAGATGTAGGGGAAATCGGGGGTGTCCTGCCGCTTGAGGTCACGGAGGAAGCGCTCACATGCCTGTATTTCTGCCGGGCAGCACATGGCGCGGAGTTTACCTTGTATCACCTGCTTCGCGTAGACCGCTGCGGGATGGTGCAGCCCGCTCTGCTTCCGTGCCGGCATTAACCGAAGAGATCCGCGTCGGGATCGTCAGCCGCCTCGGCGGCCTTCTTCTTGGCAAGCCCAGCGCGGCTCGCGGGGGTCAGTCCAAGCCGGTCGGCATACTGGAGTATCAGCCGTTCCTGACTGCGGAGCTGGCTGTCAAGCGCTTGTATCCGCTCGGTCAGTCCGAGCAGGGTTTCGACATCAACGTCCTTCGACCTCGCCTGACGTTCAAGCTTCTTGCGCATCTTGCAGGTAAGGTCTCGGCGGGAAAGCATGGAGCAATAGAGCCCGAGTACCTCGCTGTCAAGATCATCCAGGAGATCCACGTTTGCGGAGGAAAGCCGGTCGAGAACCTGCGTCCAGTAACGCAGTGCGACACGGTCGCCCTTCGCAACGTATGGGGGTGGCTCGATGTTCAGCGTCTCGCGCTGGGGAATGGTCGCGGCCTCGGCCACGATGCGCGCCTGCTCCTCGGCAAGCGTCATGTTTTTCGCCATGTTTTCAATTCGCTTTGCTTTTGGCGGCACGAGGCTCACCTCCTCAAATTTTGTTCGGGGACTTTTTCGCACACCCGAGGGGGCCGGCGGTCAGGAGCGCCACCCTCGAAAACTTTCTCGGGGTGGGGGCGTGTTTGAATCGCGCGGGCGATGCGCTCGCGTCCGCACGGCTGCGACGCCTGGGCGCGGACGTAGGCTTAGCGTCCGACTTTGCCTCAAATGCGTCGCTTTTCGCGCTGTTCCTGCGCGGTTTTTCTGTCGTGATGCCGCTTGCAAAGACTTTGCAAGTTGCCCTCGTCAGTAAACATATCCCAGTCGCCGCAGTGCGGGACGATGTGGTCAACGACCGTCGCCGGTGTGCGGTGCCGCGGATCGCCTGGCGGATATAGCCGAGCGCACTCACGGCAGAACGGCTCGCGCAGGAGCTGCGCAGGGCGGAGCCTGTCTGTCCAGATCGGCAGCATGTACCAGCCGTGATAGGCTGCGCTCGCCTTGCGCTGCTGCCGGGGCTTGTGCTTGTCGCACCAGCCCTCGCGCGTCAGCACACCGCATCCCGGATGATTACACGGCCTCAGCGGTTTACTCGCCACGGGCTATCACCTCCGTCGCCGAGTAAACAAAAGAGCCGGGGCCAGCGACAAACACACACGTGTGTCTATCACTGGCCCCGGCTCTCAAAGCACTGGCCCCGACTGATGTCGATCCGATGTTCGGTTTTGCAAAAACGGCAGAAGACGACCAGATTAGTCGCCGTCGTGTCCGGCTCGATCTTGAGCAGCTTTTTATTGCCGCGACAAGTCGGGCACTGGAGGAACCCGTCTTTCACTGTTAGTTTACCAGAAAAACCTTGAGATTGCAATACTTTTCAGCACTCCTTCCCTTTTAATAACATAGTTTTCAAGCCAGAAAAAATTTATAAAAAAGATTTTCCGGTGCCCGATTCGGGCACAATCTACGACCGGCGTTTGCGGTGCCGCCGAACCTTAAGCGCGTTGTTATAAGCATATTTGATATACTGCCATTCGCCGCGGCTGCGGACGTCCTCGAACACTGTCGTGTCCTTCGGCACGCGCAGCGGCGCGAACTCCCGCACGGAGAAGCTCTCAACTTCCGGCTTCTTGGCGTTGCGGGTGTAGCTCCAAGAGCGCTGCCCTACCTTGTCCCGTTCCTCCTTGGCCATGTACCGGGCTAAGGTCTCATAGTTCTTCTTCTTATCCACGCGCAGCGCGTTGAACTCGCATTCGCCCTGCCCCCATAGCCGGAGCATTTCTTCATAGTCGTTGCCGGTAGCGTTGCACGCGATATGTATATGCCAGCGCCCCTCGCCGTGGAGGTGCTCGATCGACCAGAACATGACGAGGTTCTGCCCTCGTTCCTCGCGCGCTGCCCGGAGCTTGTCGAGGAACCACTTGAATTTATTCCGGACCTGCTCGCGGGTCTCCGGGAGGTGATAATCGTCGAAGGTCAGGCACCCGACGACGTCGCCCTTGACGAGGTTCGCCGCGAGCAGCAGCTCAAGTTTCTGCCACGAATAGATAGAGTTCATCCGGCGCTGCGCTTCCGAGCTTGTCCCGGTGCGCCGCCGGCCGTTTGAGCTGCTGCCGCCTGAGCGATACGGATATATGATCTCCTTAACCAGCGGCCCGGCCGATATGATCTTTTTGCGGTAAGCCATGTGTATACTCCTGACGTCCTTTGCCCCATGGCCATAGACCGCAATGTTTAATTAAGATTTGTCACGATGCCACTCAAGTGCTTTTGCGACGCGCCGTTTGTTGAGCAGAGCTGCGGCGCAGATCACGCCAAAAGCCTCGACTGCTTGATCAAAGGTCGAGCAGAGAACTTGAAATACCTCATCAGCGAACAGCTGCACAGCCCATGCAGACTCGTAAGACCTCCGCATTTTGACCACAGCAGACGCAGTGCGGATAGCCGCATTTCGAGGGACACTCCTTGCCATCAGCAATTTGATGAATCTCTTTCGCGTCATTTTTTCGTCCCTTCGTCGTCCGGGGCGAACGTGGAGCAGTACGCTATCGGTGTGGCATACGGATGCTCTATGAGCCGGCAAGCGGGACGGCTGCCAATTACCGAAAACGGCGGCTTGGTGTCGTACTCGTTTTTAACATAGTAGGCCATGCAGTTGTCTGCACTGCAAAGGCCAAAGGCCTGACCATTAGTCTGGCCGAAGTCGCGGCGGGTGGTTACGCGCTTAAATGGACAAAGCATTGTTAACGTCCTCCTTATCACAGTTTGTGCTGCTTACCGTCTCGCGTGACGATCTTGATATCATACCGCACCTCGCGGGGCGAATAATACTTACCGCAGGCCGCCTTGAGCGCGGCCTCCTGCTTGGCAATGGCATACTCGTTATCCTTGGTGTCGCCCTTTTCCAGCTCGCGAATCTCCGCGTACTTGGCGTTGAAAGCATCGTGGAAGCGCTTCAGCCGCTCCTCACCGAACCCGAAGCCCTCAGCAAGTGCGAGGCACACCGCATCAAGCGTCTGCTGCTCGGTGTAGGCGATCACTTTGATCGTCCACAGTTCGCGCTCGGCCTTCTGCCGGGCGAGTAATCCGCTTTTACTCATGGGCAGTTCTCACTTGTTCTGTCCGGCGGTAAGGGTAAAGGAATCCAATGGGTGACAGGGCAGTCTACCGGGCTGTTATAAACATCATCTGGTGTAAACTGTCGGTTCTCCCACCAGCCTTCCGGAATGAAATAATCGTCATTTTCTTCGCTGTATGTCCCATAATTGTCCAACTCGTACCAGTTCCAGATGCTATCTTGCGTTAATACTGTTCCGTCCTCGTAAATTGCGGGACATACAAACCGAAATCCGTTCCTGTTGCACACAATGAGAACTTCGGTCTCAGTATTCGGTAGCTTCTCCTCTACGCTTATCCACTGTGGTGCTCCTGCGACTTGGGCAGCGGGAAACCCTTCAATCATGCTTTTCAGCTGCTGGTAAGTCAAGTGCCCGGCACAGGAATTCCGGTTTCGTTCTCCGACAGCTTCAAGAAATTTGCCCCGCGCAATGTATTCATCCATTGATTTTCCCTCCGTTTATTATCGTGAATTTCTTCCGTGCGGCCTCTGCCCGACGCTCGACTGCCTGCCGCGCTTCCCGGTACCGTTCGCACTCGCGGCGGGTCTGGATGCGATACCGGGGGGCGGCACCGTGCCACCAACGGCACTCGTCGCACGTAAAGCAGATATCATCTATTGCGTCGAGCTCGTCAGGATCGCGGGAGTAGGACAGTTCGCAGGAGAAGATACAGGTGCGGCATAGGCAGTTATCACAGCTCATCGGGCGGCCACACCTTCACGATCTCACACAGCCCGTCCAAGCAGTAGGCAGGCTCGTCGCTGGTTCTCAAGACTATATCCACAGCGTCCAGAACGACGGAACCGCCGTCCGCTATAGATATCGAGTATCTCTTAATCATGTCAATCCTCTTCACATACTCAGTCATTGCCTGTCTCCTCCACATAGCACCAGTTTTGCGGGGCGCGCTTGATCGGCACCGGTTCTGCTCCGAATTTTGTCTGTCGCAAGCCGGTAAATTCGCGCAGCTCTCGCGGTTTATCGTAGATTTTCAGGTTGGAGATATGCCAGCCGAATACGCCGATATAGGAATATCCTTCTTCCGGAGCATTTTTCAGTTCATAAGCTTCAATCTGCTTCCTTGTTAAGCAAGACTGACGCGCCATGTCTTCGTGAGAAATGTCCACACCATATAAATTGTCTGCCGATGAGTATTGGTAAATCCAGTCGCATACAAACTCCCCGATGACCTTTCCGCCGCCGTAAAACTGTGGCTTCGGATAATCCGTTTCAATGAAGTCCTCATGCGGGTACCTGGGTAGTGTGCAGTAGATGTAGCACTTAAACGGCGTTTCCAGCTTCGGGCGCGTTTTCCGCACCTCGATTGACTTATCTCCGCTCGTGATCTTTGCACACCACTCCGGGCGTATGCTGATTAAAGCCGCTTTCATCCGTTCCTCCTTTCACTGTTTCCGCGGCACACGGTACCATGCAGTGACTACAGCGTCGGTGGGCAGCGCCCAAGCTCCGTCGTAGTATATACAAATGCCTGTAAAATCTGGAGCTGTTCCATTGTCGTCCGCTGCGCGGTATCTGACTAAGTAGTTTCCGTTCTCCGGCGGCTCCCCGGTCTGCCACCTCGGCTCCGCCGTGCCGGTGCCCGATTCGGGCACATCGCGGCCGAAGAGGTAATCCAGCGAGCAGCCGAGCAGCTCGGCCAGCTTGACGAGAACTTTGATATCACGGAGGCTCACGACGTAGCCGAACGGTGGGCGGCTGCTGACCTCAAGCTTGCCAGCGCCGTCAAGCAGCACGGTCGCGTCCTTGGGAGGCAGGGTGGCGTATATGCCGGCCTTGTCGCAGACCTCGTTGTAATCGACGCCCGACCGCTTGCAGGCCTCGCCCATCCGGTTCCAGAGGAGCCGCAGCGCGTCGACTGCCGGCCTGTCGCGTTCGGCCTGCACCGCAGCTTCCGCGGCCTTAGCCTCTTTCTTTTCGGCCTTTTTCTGCGCCTTGACTCCCGCCATGCGGGAGCAGCACTTTGAGCAGGTTGTAAGCTCGTCGCAGTCGTAGCAGCAGCCGGAGCCGCAGTGCGTATAGCCTCGCCATCCGTTGGAGTAGAGTTTATCCACCATATTCGGAACATTGACGCAGGTTCCGCCCTGCTCGCAGCGGCAGGCCATTTTGCTGAAACGCTGGATATCCGCGCCCTGATCTTTAACCCTGCTCGAATAAAGGTACCTGATGTCGTCTCTGTCTTTCCGCGTCGCGCGGTCAACAATGACACGCTGGGTGTCGGCCGGAAGCTTGGCAAGCTCATAGGCCGTGTCCTCCGGCAGCTTGCCCCTTTCGTAGTACCCGGCGTAGATATCCGGCGCGAGCTTGTCGCGGATCACCTTCAGGCGGGACAGCTTCGACTTACTCACCTTGCAGGCCTCGGCGACGTGATCGCGCATCCTGCCGGGGAACTCGACGCCCTCCTCCTTGAGCTGGTAGAGCAGCGCCTCGACACGCTCGGCCTGCTTAGAGATATCCGCGGAGGACATCCGACGGGTGTCGGAGTTGGCGTAGATCAGGCGCAGCTCGCGCAGCGCCTCGCTGCCGCCGTCAGCCTCGACGATGCAGGGCACCGTCTCAAAGGTCTTGTTGCCGTCCTCGACGATCTTGCGCATCGCCGCCGTGCGGCGGTGGCCGCTGACGATGATGTACTCACCGCTGTGCTCCGCATCGCGGCGGACGCGGACGGGCTGCTGGAGTCCTGCGAACTCGATGTTTTCGGCAAGCTCCTCGATGCCGTCGAGGGAGTAGAAGTTGTTCGGGTCGTCGTGCAGCTTGTCGAGCCCTATGTACTCGATGCGCTCACGGCCGTCACTTGTGCCCGATTCGGGCACATTCTTAAGCACCGACGCTAAATCGAATCCCATGACTGCACCTCCTCACATCAGCGCCGCAACGACGCGGCGGTAATCGACGCCCGCCGCACTCTTCGGCGAGCTGATAACAAGCGGCTCCTGCGCAAAGGTCATGTCGTCGACCTTGTTCGTGCGCCGCACATGCGGCAGCACCGGGAGCCCGAACTCGCGCAGCATCTTCTCGGCCTCGATGATGTTATCCGACTTATACCACATCGTCGGCAGGATGCCGGCGACGGTGAGGCTGTCGTTGATCTTGCGCATGTTGCTGACCTGCTGCATGATGTTCGCCATCCCGCGCAGGCTAAACGCATCGAGCTTAATCGGGATGATGACCTCGTCCGCCGCCACCAGCGCCGCGGCAGAAGCCGCATTGAACGCCGGCGGGCAGTCGATGATCATTCTGTCGTACCTGTCGTCCAGCTCCGCGGCCAGCTCACGCAGGCACACGGCGGAGGCGCTGCCGGTCTCGATCTTCGTCAGATCGAGGTCCATCAGGCTGTCGTCTCCCGGCAGGAGGTCGACGCCGTCGAACCGGCTGTGCTCGATGCACGGCGCGAGGCCGCGCAGCATGTCGGCGAGGGTGCCGGGATGCACCGCGTCACGCTGGAAAAACTCGGTGCAGTTGCATTGGCTGTCCGCGTCCACTAACAGGACGCGCTGCTTGTAGTCCTTGGCCAGTATCGCGGCCATGTTCAGGGCTGTCGTCGTCTTGGCAACGCCGCCCTTGAGGTTGATTATCGCGGTTGTTCTCATCGTTGTGGTCCTCCAGACTCTGGTTTTGCTTAAAATTTGAATGACTCGTAAAGTGTCGCGCCGCCCGCCTGGTACCGTGCTCTGTACCACCGGTGCGCATAGTTGATCTCGACTATCTCGCCCTCGACGTCACCCTTGACGCCGTAGGAGCTGAGGGAATTCGTGTCGCTGAACTGTGTCCATGCTGAGGGGATGAATCGAATCTTGTCTCCGATCTTCGTCGTGCCTCACCTCCTAAAACGGGAGCTCGTCGCCGTTGTCCGGCAGCTCTTTGAATGTCACCTGATCCGGCGGCGGGGTCTTGCCGTTGCGCTGTGCGGTCGTGAATCTCATGTGCTCCGGGTCGAAGTCGAGCCGGACGCTGCCGAGCGCGCCGTCCTTGTTCTTGTCGACGATCAGAACGCGCTGGCTCCTGTAATCCTTTGGGTCGGCGAGGTCCATCATCAGGATCGCCTCGGCGTCCTGGAGGAGCTGCCGGCTCTCTCGGAGATCTTCCTTGCGCAGCGGACGACGTTTGCCGTCCTTTCCGGGCTCCGGCGGCGTCACCTGCGACAGTGCGACCACCGTCACACCGAGCTCCTGCGCCATCGAGTGCAGCGCCATTGACGTCGCCGTCACGGTCTCAAACCGGCTGTCCCGGCTCCGTCCGGGGACGAGCTGAACGTAATCGATGAAGATCACGTCGTACTGCCCGCAGAGCGTCTCTGCCCGGAGGTCGTCCACCGTCATCCCGGCGGACTCCTGTATGTACAGCGGGATGCGTTCTGAACGCTCCGCCTCGGCCATCGCCCGGCGGGCGACGTGCTCGGATATGTTCTTCGCCTTGATGTCCGACAGCCGCGCATCTGCAGTGTTTGCGATCGTGCGGTCGGCCGACGCCTCAAGGCTCGTCTCGTAGCTGAAGAAGCAGACCCGGCTCCCGCCGGCTGCGATGTTATACGCGAGCTGCAGGGAGAATGCCGTCTTGCCGACGGAGCTGTCCGCGCCTATGACGACGAAGCTGCCGCGGCTGATCCTGACTTTCTTGTCCAGCGCCTCGATCCCGAATTTGAGGAAGTCCGGCGGCGTAGGGTCGTTCATGCGGTCGAAGAAGTCCGCGAGGATCTCCGTGTAGTTCCGGACTCGCCGCCCGGGCCGCACACTCAGCATCCCCTGTGCCTCGACAAGGAGCCTCCGCCCGTCCTCCGCGCTGGCCGCCTCTGTGAGCGCCTGCCCCAGATCGCGGATGCGTGTCAGCATCGCGCCGTCCTTGAGGAGCTTCACATACTCGCGCCAGTTATTCGCCGTCGGCGTCAGCTGGAGTATCTCGCGCACCTGCTGCGAATACGCAGCGCCGACATGCTCCACGAGCGTCACGGCGTCGAGAGTCTCTTGCTTGAGGAATATCTCCCGCGCCGCGGTGAAGAGGTTTCGCTTGACGGGGTCGGAGAAGTCCTCCGGCCTGACCACGTGCATGATCTGTCCCGCGAGCTTCTCCGGCTCTATCAGCAGCGAACCGAGGACTGCCGTCTGCGCGTCGTAATAGGCCGAGTAGCCGGTCAGGTCCATTCTTCGCGCTCCCCTCCGTCGTCGCTTATCCCGGTCACTGTGGCCGGGGCCTCGTCGATCTCCTCGGCGTCGAGCCAGAGCCGCCCGTTGAGGTAGGAGCTGAGGTGCGGCACCCCTATGCCGCGGCTCCATTCGTCCGTCCGGAGCTGCCTCATAAGCGCCTTAGCAATGGTGTCGATCAGCTCGTCCGAAGGCTTGAGCTTATCCCAGGCCCTCATAGCCCGCTGCTTGCTGCCTCGCTTGGAGTGCGGGTAGAAGCTCCAGAGCTTGGAGAAGCGCTCCGGCTTGTGCTTCGGCTCAGAAACACACACATCATCCCCCTGGGGGGATATAGGGGGGTTATTGTTAATATATATATTATTCTCTTCCCCATTTTTGGGGATAGGGTATCCGTTATTTTGGGGATACCTATCCCCATTTTTAGGGATAGGGTCAGGCACTACGACACTCACGCGGTCGACGTAGATTTTTCGGTCTGAAACCGCGCCTTTTTCGTCGCGGACGACCTCGATCTGTATGTAGCCTTTTTTCTCAAGCGTCCCGATCAGATCACTGACGGTCTTCTTGGACAGCCCGAAAAGCTCGCTCAGGTACTTGTTTGTCGCCCAGCAAAAACCGGTACTGTCCGCAAGCGCCGTGATCTCTGCATAGATGAGCTTCGCATTGGGGCGCAGCTCTTCGTCATACCGTACCCTTGCGGGCAGAACTGCCCAGTATCCGGGCTTTCGGCATAATGCGCCTGTAGCCATAGTCTCTCCTCCTCTTTTTCGAGTGCTCTCGATATGCGGCACCGTTCCCGATGCCGCAGGTTCCAAAGCGCTCACAGATCAATACCGTAGTGCTCCGCAAGCTGGCGGATGATCCGGCCGCCAAATGCGTCCTTAGTCAGGTCGATGAACTCCTCCGGGGTCATAGCGTCGTTCATGCTGAGCTCATGATCCTGCGCGAAGGCATCGCGCCCCTGTGTGCAGCTGCCCGTGAGGCGATGGTGCCAGTCATAGAAGTCCGCGACGGTGTAAGCCTCGCCCGGTGTGAACTGCTCTCGGAACGCCTCAAGCTTTTCCTCGACGGGCATATCGTCAAAAAGCTTCTCCTCCAGTGCTGCCTGAGCTGCGTGGAGATCCTCACCGTGCGCGAACTTTCCGCCGCCCTTGACGACGAATGTCTTGCGCTTCGACAGATCGGTCATCACGATAAACCCCATCGCAACAGAGCCGCGGAGCCCGGTGATGATCGTCGGCACACCGTCGATCATATAGACAGGTTCTCCACAGAGACTCTTTAAGCCGGAGGTGTCGCCGTCGCCGTGGCCGCCGCCGTAACCGGAGCCGTCGCCGTCGCCGGAGCCGTCGCCGTCGCCGTAACCGGAGCCGTCGCCGTAACCGGAGCCGTCGCCGTAACCGGAGCCGTCGCCGTCGCCGGAGCCGTCGCCGTCGCCGGGGGCGCCGCCGTAACCGGAGCCGTCGCCGTAACCGGAGCCGAAGCCGCCGCCGTTAAATTCGACCTTCAGGAACTCCTGAACCGTTAAGCTGTCCATACGCGAACCGCCTTGATGCTTGCCTCTGCGGCCTCGGTGCAGGGAATGATCTCGATCGCGTCCGTTATGCAGATCTCGGCGACCGGTGCGGGGAACTTACAGGACTGGGGCTTCTTGGTGCCTATGTTGGCAAGCTCGGATATGCTGGCTGCACCGTCCCAATACCAGAGACGGCGGCAGTCGGTCAGCGTGACCTCTCTGCCCTCCTTGCTCTTGAGATGCCCGGCAAATACGCCGGAGCGATCGCCGCGGACGATTACATACTTGTTCTCGAACATTGGTAGACCTCCTTTAATTTTTCGAGACGCGAGTGCTCTCGTGGCAGGTGCCGAACCCGGCTCGGCACCTGTGGCCAAAGCGCTCAGAGCTTGATAACGTAGACCTCGACCGAGCGGTCGCCCGTCGGCGCGCCGTCGTCCTTACCAGCGGTGCGTCCGGGGAAATCTGTGCCGGTGCATTCTTCGACGAACTTGCTCCAGTCGAATCCGACTCTTTTCTCGGCGATATCACAAGCGGCGGAGTATTCTGAAAAGCTGAGCTCTCTGTTGCCGAGCTTGCATACCTCTATAGCCGCTTCTACTGCGAAGCGCGCCGCTATGGGCGAAAGCTTCTCGCGATTAATAAGCTCACAAAATAAGAGCTTTGCCTCTGAAAGAATCTGTAAAGGGCCGCCCTCAGCTACCACATGGCCGCGCGGGTTGATCTTCATAGTGTCGCACTTGATCATAATTAGCCTCCTTGTCTAAATTTCAGGCGCAGTGCGCCCGGTTATACCACTTTCATCCCCGGGTAGTACCCGCAGCCGACGAGCTTCGAGCCTCGTCGGGCGGGCTGCCTGCGCGCGGGGACGGGGGCTGCCTTAGCCGCAACTCTGCGGCAGCCCGCTATGTACGTCCTTACGTCGGACGTCATCAGCCTGCACTGCCCGCGTATCTTGTACATGGGCAGGTCGCCGTCGGCGATCAGCCGCTCGACGGTCGAGACGGAGACCCCGAGCATATCGGCGGCGTCCGGCTTCGATATAAGCTTATCGTCCATCAGTGCCTCCTCCAATACAGCGCCAGCGCAAGCGCGCTAAGTACAGTCCCGACCACGCCGAAGCATAGCGCGGCGCGCACCATCACCGTAAGCTCAGCCATTGGAGCTCCTCTCCAGCAGCCCGGCGCGTGTTACCTTCGCGTATGCGTAGAACTCCGCCGTTCCCCAGAACGTGTGCCAGAAGGTCGCCGCGGGCAGCAATGCCGCGTTCTCGTCGGGGGCGGCCACGGTGCAGCGCCCGAATACCGGGTGCTCGACCTCGAAGAGCTTCTTCCCGGTGTAGCCGGGGAAGCGTCCCTGATATCTGTCACTCTGCATGTCTCGCACCTCCCGCGCACTTGACGGCGATCGCCGCCTCGATAACGTCGTCGAGATCGCCCGCGATCTCCTCGAAGAGCGCCTCCTCGCGGTTGTCGACCATACCGTCAGACGCGATCTGTATCAGGTTGTCGACGCTGCTGCTCACGGCCTTGACCGATGTCAGCAGCTTCAGCACAGCCTGAGGCAGCGGCACGTCCGGCACATCCGGGAGCATGTCCTCGGCTATCGCGCTCTTGGCTCTGAGATGCCACAGCGGCAGCACGAGGATACCCGTCGTCTCCGCCATCATCAGCACCGTCTCGTCGCTGGGCAGCATCGCCCCGGCCTCGTACCGTCGGACGCTGTCCGGGGATATCCCCAGCAGCTCCGCCCAGCGCTCCTGCGTCAGACCGGCAGTCTGCCGCGCGTTTTTGTAGATGTTCCGGGCGTCCTTATCCATTGACGCGCACCTCCCTGTCAGGTATTGTATTGTCACGGGCTGCGTCCGCGCCCTGGGTGTTCAGTCCGAGCAGCGCGTCAACGCCGCAGCCGAGGATGTTCGCGATCTTAATAAGACTGCCTGTCTGCGGTACGCGGAATCCTCGCTCCCAGTTCGCGACAGTGCCCTGCGACACCCCGAGCCTCAGCGCAAGCTGGACTTGGGATAGTCCCGCGGCCTCGCGCAGCCTCTTGAGCTCGTCCATTTCGTCACCTGCTTTCTGTCTGCCTCGCTCTGCATTTTGCTCCCGGGCTTGCGACCGGCGTCGGCTGCATTAAGGCCTCCCCGCGGGAAAAGAAGAGCAAAGACCGCGGGGAGATGCAAGGGGAAAGGTATAGAGAGGATGAAAAGGAGAAAACTAAAATATGCAATGCTTGATGAGGTAGCAGCCCGCCGCCCAGGCGAACAGCGTGAACAGCGTCATCAGGGCTACGCCCGCGACCGGCCAGCGGCTGCCGTACTTCCAGAGCACGATCGCGCTCTGCCATGCGCCTACGTTCGAGTAAGCCGTGAGGATCACCGCCGCTCCGAAGAAGATACTGACGAATACTTTCATTTCCTGCCTCCTTGTGGTAATATCGCCGTGAAAGGTGGTTGTTGCCATGCTGGATAGAAAAAGCTGTAAATTTCTGAAAGACCTTAAAAAGACGCCCGAAGGTAAACTGAGCTGGAAACCTCTCGAATTTCCTAAAAACTACGGAGGCAAGACCGAGTTCACTGCGATGCTTGATTATCTCGAGGATAACGGGTATGTTACCGTTCCCCGCGACGATAGCATGAACAGCCTCGGCGTCTGCCTTGCCCACAAGGGCTTCCACCTCAGAGAATTCCGTCGCAAGGAGTTCTTGAAATACCTCGCCGAAAAGTGGGTCGATTTCTTCGCGATGCTCATGGCCGCAGGGTCTCTGGTCGTCTCGATCATTGCGCTGCTGTCACGTCAGTAGCAGCACAGCCAAAGAGACGAGCATGCTGACGCAGGACAACACGAGGGCGGCGATCCGGGTGGCTTCTGGTTTCTTCTTAACCGGCTCCGGTTCCTGCTCCTTGAGCGTGCAGGGTTCCTCCGGATACGAGCAGGTCAACCAGTCGTCGGCGGTAAGTTCCCATGTAACCGGAGTCCATAGGCTGCCGTCGATCCTCAGCTCATACGCTTTGCCTTTCCAATAGCTGGTCGTCAAACAGATTCGCGCCGAATCCCAGCACTCGCGCTTGATGCACAAGTTCTCCTCCTGCGCTTTCTTTATCGCTTCATGTATGTACATTTTCTGTCCTCGCCTCCGTTATGATTTATTTGCGTTTATGTATTCCGCGTGGTAATATCGCCGTGAAAGGTGGTTGTTGCCAATGATAAGTGAATCTGCGTATGAACTGCTTAAATACATTGAGACTCAGCAGTACACCATAAAGGACGATTGTTTCCGGCAGACCGCAGCGTATAAGGACGTTGCGGAGCAAGCGTCAAAGCATGATGCCGGGTCGCGGCTCATTGCCGATTTATGGGATTCCGGCTGTATAATGCCGATTGGGGCGGCGAACGAGTATAAACACACAGCCGAAGCTCTTCGGCTTGCGGATGTCGGACGCGCCGAAATGGAGCAGGTGGACAGTAGCCGCCGTGATGACAAGCGGGCATCTGCCACGCTGGCGATTGCGATCGCGGCGCTCCTTGCTTCCGTTGCCGATATAGTCCTCCGCGTGGTGGGGATTCTTTGATCAGCGCCGGATTTTCGGCCCGCCGAGAGGTGCCAATCTCCAGTCATCCGCTGTAAGCTCCTCAGTTGTGGGATACCATGCACTCACGCAGGAATCATTTAAAATGAGACACTCATATATTTTGCGTTCGCCGTTGGGCGGGTACCATTTGCTAAAGCTCAGGTAATCTTCGCCCCAGTCGGCGCGGCGCAATCCCCATGACTGCCCGGCGGCGTTTCTCTCCTGCGCTTTCTTAATCGCTTCATGTATGTACATTTCCTGCCCTCGCCTCCGTTATGATTCACGGCGTTGCGCCGTGCTAATTCAAATTGCACTATCAATATACAACGCGATTTGCCGTATGTCAAGAGGAAATATTTAATTTCACGCCTTTTTGTCGTAATGCTTGCAAATTGCTGTAATATCGCGTATTGTGATATCAGGTGATAAACTATGAATCGTATCAAGGAATTTAGGCAGCAAGCCGGCATGAAGCAACAAGAACTCGCCGATGTGCTGTCCGTAAAGCAGACCACTGTGAGCGGCTGGGAAGTCGGTCGCCGTGAGCCTGATTTTGAATCCTTGAAACGAATGGCCGACATTTTTAATTGCTCAATAGATGAACTTTTGGGGCAAAAAGAAAAGCCCGTCGTCAAAGACGACAGGCTTAACCGCAAGCTGGAGCTGCTCAACGATGAGAACTTACAGCGCATGGAGGACTATGTTGATTTGCTATTAAAAACGCAAGGAGAGTGAGCACCCTCTCCCGGTCTTCCGGCGGCAGAAACTGATACTTGCTGATAATTCGGTTGATCTGGTCTCTTCGTCTGGTGTCCTCCATGGTTGCCTCCTAAAATAAATTTGCGGCGCACAGGAACACCGCAGGGCTGCCGGCCTTGCGCCCCCTTTCATTGTAGAATTGCTCCGGCCTTGGTTGCCGCCTCGACCGAAGCTTTAGCAGATACCCGGTGTCGTGGTCTTTCTGCTGCGCTTAGATATTATCATAATATCATCGGTTATGTCTATGCGCAGACGCGGTCAAATGACCGCGAAGCTCGGGTATCTGATGCCTTAATCAGGATATAATGAGTTTTGGGGGGCGAGGAAATGGCGGAAAAGCCGCTGTTAAAAGATCTGTGTCGGGCAAACAAAGGAAACAATTCAAGCAGGCGCATCGCGGAGCTGTCCGGAGTACCGGAAGCGACGGTTAACGGATTCTTCGCGAGAGCATCAAAGGATCCGTCGGTGTACACGGTCGGCCCGATCTGCCGGGTTTGCAATGTGTCGCTGGACGAGTATTTCGGCATTGAAATTCCGGATAAAACTCCGGAGAACGAGCACCGCATAGAGGTGCTCGAGCACGATAATGCGGCGGTCAAACGGGAAAATGAGCTGCTGGAACGCTCATATGAGCAGCACCGGCGGGCGCTGCGGGCAAAGGACAGGCTGATCTATTGCCTGACCTTCGTTGCAGCGATGGCGATCGTCGCGCTTATCCCGTATTTAGGATTTGATATCATAGACCCCGACTTCGGCCTGTGGCGAGGCGCCCCGTCCGTAGTCGGAGCGGTCGTGATCGTTGCGCTGACGGCCGGCGTCACCGCGACGGTGTACTTTTTTGTCATCAGCCGCAAAGAGCGGCGGGGGAAATAAATTCACGCCGGTGCCCGAATAGGGCACCGGCGATTTTATCAGGAGGCGACGAGGATGAAGTTGAAGTGGAGATATCTGCTTATTCTGATTGCTGTTCTTGGCGTTCTGATGGGCACCATGTCAAAGAAGCCGACCTCCAGTGTGCAGCCCGTGATGTCAACCGCTGAGCCCGCAACACCCGAGCCGACACCTGAAGACGATCTGAGAAATTATAAACTTGCTATAGCTTCGGCATTTAACGGGGACTTTGATGCTGTTGTCGTTCAGGCCGATTCTAATAGCCGCGGGTTTTCCTTCACGGTGTACATTGCGGACACAACGATAACACAACAGGCGATTCAGCTCTCCGTCGAGCACAACAACCAAGATGATGATTGGACGGCGCTTAAGGACTCCTTATGCGCTAAGAGTAAAGAGCTGACGGACAAGCTCGTCGCCGACGGCTGCACCGACCCTGTCATTAACATTCTTGTTGTCAATGACAATGATTTCGTGGCGTTCCGCAACAGCAATGGGAACACGGGACTGCATACGCTGATTGAGCTTTACGACGGGGCAGTCTCTTACGATGTTCTGACTTATTTCGATGAAATATCGTCCGGCGACTCGACATCCTCGGCTAAGCTAAGAGCAGCCGAGACCGTTGGGGAGGAAAACGCGCTCAAGTCCGCGCTGTCATACCTGCGGTCTTCGTCTTTCTCGTACACCGGCCTGATCGGACAGCTCGAATATGAGGGGTATACTCATGCCGAAGCTCTGTTTGCTGCCGACAACTGCGGCGCTGACTGGTACGAACAGGCAGCAAAGTGCGCGGAGTCGTATCTGAAACACTCCTCGTTCTCAAAGTCAGGGCTGATTGACCAGCTCAAATATGAGGGATTCTCTCAGGAACAAGCCGAGTACGGCGTCGCAAAAGCAGGATATTAACAGATTACAGCCTGTGCCCAATTAGGGCACAGGTCAATTTATAGGGAGGGAATCCATGCCGCGCAAAGACGCGCCCGAATTTTATTACAGTAAGAGCCGCGACGCATATCGAAAGCGGCTGCGGAACCCTGTCACCGGCAAGTGGGATATCGAGGTCTGGGGCAAAACGAAGGCCATTGCGCGCGAAAAAGCCGACTGGCGTCAGGCCGAGCTTGACGCGATGGGCATGGACGGGCAGCTGCACGTCTGGCAGTACGCCGCCCGGTGGTATGAGCTGAACACGGTCAACTTGTCGCCCAAGGGACGCGCGAACCATAAGAACGCGATAAATAATCACATCTGCCCGGTGATCGGACACATGCTCCTTGCCGAGGTCAAACCGGATGATATCAAGGCCGTTATGGCAGCCGCGGGGTCGCTGAGCAAATCGACACAGCAGAAGATCGTGACTACCCTTAAAATGGTATTCAGCGCGGCGGAGGACAGCGACCTGATTCTAAAATCCCCCTGCCGCAATATCAAGGCCGGAGGCCGGAAAGCCGTCGAGAAAAAGCCGCTCACTCAGGCGCAGCAGCGCACCGTGCTGGAGGAGCTTAAGGACGAGCGGATATATCCGTTTATTCTGCTCTGTCTGCTTTGCGGCTTGCGGCGTGAGGAGGCTTTCGCCCTACAATGGGACTGCGTGCATCTCGACGATGCCGCGCCATACATCGAGGTTCGGCGCGCCATTCGCTGGGAGTCGAATCAGCCCGTTGTGTCCGAACAGCTAAAAAGCGACGCCGCCGAGCGCAATATCCCGGTTCCGGATTTGCTGCGAGATGCGCTGCGCGCTCTGCCGCACGAGGGTGACTATGTCTGCCATATCGAGGGCGGGCGACCGTATAGTGAATCGGCCTACCGCCGCGCATGGGAAGCCGTAACCGGCAGGGAAGTGCGCCCGGTGACGTATACCAGCGCGCGCACCGGAAAAGAGGTCTGCGTCCGTCTGAAGCTTGGGGATAAAGTGCCGTTCCGGCGCTACTGCGCAGCGTTCGATTTTCATTTTTCGCCCCATCAGCTCCGACATACATATATAACCGAGCTTATCCTCAGCGGCACACCGCTTAAGCGCGTCCAGTATCTGGCCGGGCACAGCTCCGTCAAGCTCACGCTCGACGTTTACGCCCATCTGCTGGATAATGCCCCTGCCGATGCGCTCCAGAACGTAAATGATAGCTTCAAACACTTGAGGGGCAGCATTGAGGGGACAACTGAGATAGACAAGGTCTGACGCATTGCAGCGCAGTCACTTAAAGACTACGGGACGCAAGTTTGGTAAGGATGAGGTCCCCAGTTCGAATCTGGGTAGCAGCTCCAAAAAGCTCTTGCATCGAGAGATGCAGGAGCTTTTTTGCGTTATATTTTCGGCTTGAATTATAGGGAATTTCAGCCCGCTTTTGGCGAAAAAGGCACACAAAATGCAACAAAAGGTTGACGGAGTTAAAAGGAACCGTACAGCAGTTTCAATAGAAATTCACAAAAAAACGCCCAGCATACCCAAATTCTCAAGATACTTTTCAAGATACCGGAGCATTTTTTGAGGGGCAAAGGTCGGGCAGTAAAAGCCCTTTGGGGGGCATAATGGGGGGACTTGCTTTTTCCGCGGCGATGCATCAAATATCCAATTCCCCGGCACAACTCAAGCACATTTTCAAGCACAGGATAAGAGCATATAGGAGTGCGATTTTCGGTTCTAAAACTAAAAGTTGGGAGTACTCGGCTTTCCGGGTCGCCCCCAACTTTCAGTTTAGAACCTTTTTTCAACAGCTTTTGCTCAAAGGCTGTTGTCCGCGCTGTCGGTGTAGCTGATCTTCTCTATTGATTTATAATGACTGAACGCCGCTTCCAGCCGCTTTGGTACGGTGATGCTTTTCAGATTTTTGCAGCCGCTGAACACCCTGTCCCCGATGCTCGTCACGCCATTGGGTATTATAACACTGCCGCCATTGCCGGTATATTTCTTCAGCATGCCGGTTTCAATAACAAAGTCGTCGGAACCGTGTGCCTGCGCTGCTGCCTCGTCAAACCTTTCCCTGGCGACGGTTTTGACATATCTGCGGATCTGACCGAAGCCGCATAATTCCTTCGTGGTGATCCCGAGGACGCAGAGCTGGTTGAACCACGTTATTATGGTCGGGCAATCCAGCGATTTGCTCACTCCCGCAATGCTGAACATTTTTCCCTCGCCCGCTGTCAGCTCCTCCGTTTTTTGAAAAACGGGAGCCGCTGTTTTTATATGCGGCCGTCAGCTCCTTTGCTTTGCCCGCTGCTGTCATGAGCTGAACATTCACTATCGGTGAAAGGTCTGCAGCTGCTATGGAATCGGCATCTGCGAGGATATCTTTCCAGCTGTAATTCTGTCCGGGCCGGAGGGACACCGTATATTGGTGCCAGCCGCCGTCTATCTGCTTATAGACTATGTCTGCTGCGCAGCTCTGTTTTTCGCTCATATGCTTCTGCCTCCTTGACGTTTTTGTCCCTTGTATTATTTGACTATTTTAGCATGACATTTTCTGCGTCCTGCGTCAAGTAATACGGAATATTTTTCACGCACGATAGACGGAAGGCCCGCTCAGGCCGTGATGCTCTGATAAACAAAAAGCACCGGAGCCATAAGGCTTCGGTGCTTTGGATCTGAAACAAATTGAGATCAGCGCTTGCTGAACTGAGGTGCGCGACGTGCAGCCTTGAGGCCGTATT
>ERZ827043.742-NODE-742-length-38935-cov-12.037937_pt1 | contig 38935 bp, 26 predicted proteins | sample MGYA00519923_ERZ827043 | MGnify/ENA primary metagenome ERZ827043 (study PRJEB31778, sample SAMEA3449251) | human gut metagenome | biome: human gut; feature: human-associated habitat; material: faeces | place: United Kingdom | collected 2010/2012 ... | reverse complement strand
AGACGAACACGTACAATTTGGTGGGGCAGGTATTACTGTAGTAGACTTAAAATAATATTTTAATAGAATAAGAGGCTGTTTTTAATTAATTTTCTCTATATTCGCACTAAAATTAGAGAAAATTAAAAGCAAAGGTGGCAGCGGGAACTTCTCATACAACTATAAGTATTAAGCTTAATGAGCAAGGGTTTCATGATATTTTCAATAAATATTATGTAACTCTATGCTTATTTGCCAATCAATATACAGAAAACCAAGAAACTTCAGCAGATATTGTACAAGATTCATTTGCCAAACTATGGCAAATAAGAGAAGATTTTTTTTATCTGCATCAGGTAAAAGCATTTTTATATACAGCTGTACGCAATAAAGCACTCAATGAACTGGAGCATTCAAAAGTAGTATATGAATACGCTCAAAATGTCATCGAAAAGAAAAAGGATTCCTTTTTTCACGATGCAATCGTTGAAGAGGAAACTTATCGTATCGTTTCTGAAGCCATAAATAAATTACCTGACCAAATGAAAGCCATTATGCAACTATCTCTGGAAGGGAAAAAAAACGCAGAAATAGCAGACAGACTAAACATATCTACAGAAACAGTCCATACATTAAAGAAAATAGCCTACAAGAAACTCAGAGAGAATTTGAAAGACTACTATTACTTCCTCTTGTTCTTTATATAAAAAGACATTAATTTGTTTTTTTTCAAAAAAAGTCGTTTTATTATTCACCCAAATTTCAAACAGACCTGTTTTATTATAAAAGAGATAAAAAACAGGTCAAAATATGATAAAACAAGATTTCTATATAGCCAACCTCATAGCAAGGTATCTGTCGGAAGAAATAACCCCGGAAGAAACAATAAAACTAACTGCTTGGAGAGAAGAATCTACAGCGCACGAGATTTTATTCAAGAAAATTTGTGATGAAGAAAACCAAAAGCAACATTTCCGGAAAAATACGGCATTCAATCCTTCATCCGGATGGAAAGAAGTGGAAAAGCGAATCAAAAGAAATAATAACAGAAGCAGATATATCAAAATAGTAAGTTATGCCGCAATCATTCTGTTACCTGTCCTTTTTGTAAGTATTTCCATGAAATTCACCTCGCCCGTTTCTCTTTCGGACAAACAGTTCATCGCACAATCCATTCTACCTGGGGAATCCCAAGCTATTCTGACATTGGAGGACGGCCAGACAATCCATATAAATAAAGAAACAGAGAGTCTGCTTGAGAAAATAGACGGAGCCCGAGTCCACATGGACTCTACAATGCTGAATTACCAAGTAACATCAAAAACAGCCCCAAAAAACAAGCCTGTATATAATAAAGTGGAAACTCCACGAGGTGGAGAATATGCTCTATTGTTAAGTGATGGAACAAAAGTGCATCTGAACGCAATGACCAGTCTCCGCTTTCCTGTGACATTTGATAACGGTCCACGCAAAGTGGAACTGGAAGGCGAGGCCTATTTTGAAGTCTGCAAAACAGGGCAACCATTTATAGTATGCACTCAAGGCATGCAAGTAGAAGTGTTGGGAACCACATTCAACATCTCTGCTTATCCACAGGAAGAGTATCAGACAACTTTGGTAAACGGTTCTGTCAAAGTAAATACAGAAACTGGAGAAAGCTGTATTTTAAAGCCTTCCCAGCAAGCTACCATCAGCCTCGGAAACAGCAGCATACAGATACGCATGGTAGATGCCGGATTTTATACTTCATGGATAAAAGGAAAAATTCATTTCAAAGACCAGCGATTGGAAGATATCATGAAAATACTATCACGCTGGTATGACATGGAAGTAATTTTTGCCAATGAGAAAATAAAAGACCTACGCTTTGGATGCAATGTAGATCGGTATTCGGAAATCACTCCATTTGTACGTTTGTTGGAAGAGACTCAAAAAGTACACGTAAAAGTCAATAACAAAACAATCACATTCTATAACTAATAAAAATGATGTATTATGGACAAAAAACACAACTACACCAATCACGGTAAAAGTAGTAAACGTTTGTGGATTACGTTCCTATTTTTCTGTATCATTACCACAGGTTTTATGCAGGCTGCCAACAAAGTGTTTGCACAAGCCACTGTCACAGCCTCATTCAAGAATGCCACGTTGAGTGAAATTCTTTGGGAAATCCAAAGACAAACCGACTTTACTTTTGTATACAGCACCAATGATGTAAAACAAATAAAAGTCCAAAACCTAAATGTAAATAACGAAAAAATAGCCAATGTGCTTGATAAATGTCTTATGAATAGCGGTTTGACCTATTCAGTTCACAACGGCGTTATTGCTATCAAGCAAATTGAAGAAAAAGAGTCTGCTGTTCCTCAACAGAAAACAACATTAACCGGTACAGTACTGGATGAGACGGGAGAACCTATTATTGGAGCGAATATCTTAGTCAAAGGTACTACGAATGGAACTACTACAGATTTGGACGGGCACTTCTCATTAGATGTAGACCGTATACCTGCCACTTTGATTATCTCCTATATAGGTTATGGCAAGCAGGAAATAAAAGCCACTGCCGGAAAGATACTGAAAGTAGTCATGGCTCCTGATAATAATGTTATGGAAGAAGTGGTTGTTACCGGTTATGGTACTTTCAAGAAGTCGGCATACGCAGGGTCTGCTTCTACTATGAAGGCTGATAAAATGAAAGATATTCCGGCTGTTTCATTCAAAGATTTACTACAAGGTAATGCACCCGGGGTACAATTCAGTTCATCGTCAGGTCAACCAGGAGCTTCTTCCTCTTTGAATATTCGCGGTATGGGATCTTTTAATGCCAGTAATTCTCCATTATACGTAATTGACGGAATTCCTATGCGTTCAGGTTCTATCAATACGATGAGTTCAGATGCAGGTCTTGACATTATGTCAACTATCAATAGCTCTGATATTGAAAACATAACAATCATTAAAGATGCCGCTGCCGCCTCTCTCTACGGTTCACGTGCTGCCAATGGTGTAGTACTTATTACTACTAAAAAAGGTAAAAGTGGAAAGCCACAAATTTCATTCAAAGCAGATTGGGGTAGTTCTGATTTCGCAATGGATTATCGTCCTGTTATGGGGGGAGAAGAACGCCGCGAATATATTTATAACGGTCTAGTAGCCGGTGCGTTAAGAGACGGAAATAGTCACGACGAAGCCATAGCATATGCTAATGAAAATATTGACGATTATGCTCCTGTTCCTTGGTGTGGATATGTCGATTGGGATGATATCATGTTCAAAAAAGGAAATCACCAGACTTATGAAGCCTCCATTTCTGGTGGAACAGACAAATTCAAATATTATTCATCTATCTCTTACCTAAAACAAGAAGGTATTGCTATCAACTCCGGTTTAGAACGTATCAGCGGACGTTTAAATGTAGATTATCAAGCAACTGATAAATTAAAATTAGGGGCAAATATGTTATTTGCTACCGTTAATCAAGATGTATATGGTGAAGGTACCTCCTACACTTCTCCTTTCTATTCATCACGTAACGCTGTTGTCCCCTCAGACACACCATACAATGAAGATGGAAGCTGGAACCGCGATTTTATCCGCAACGGTGATCGTAATCCACTATTATCTGCAACTTACGACTATCAACGTGAATATGTTAATCGTGCTTTCAACACTATTTATGGCGAATATGAATTTATTAAAAACTTAAAATTCAAATCAACATTCAGCTATGACTACACCAACACTAAAGGCAAGGATTGGAGTGATCCCCGCACTTCCAATGGTGAGGATGTAAATGGCGGCATGAGCAAAAAATTCTACGAATACAAGAAAATGGTATGGGCAAACCAACTGAGTTATAAGTTTAATATAGCCAACGATCACCATTTTGACGCATTGGTAGGTTATGAAATTGATGACCAATATCGTGACTATCTGTCAGGGTATGCAACTAATTTCGCTACAGCAGACAAAGATGAAATAAGCAATGGTATGAAAACCGAATCCGTTGGTGGCAGCTCTACCAGAACCCGCATGGTATCTTATCTGACACGTGTAAACTATGACTATAAAAATAAATATTATCTAGGTGGTAGTTTCCGTACTGACGGTAGTTCCCGTTTGCATAAAGACAGCCGTTGGGGTAGTTTCTGGTCAGTATCTGCCGCATGGCGTATGATTGAAGAGGAATTCATGAATCCGGCCAAAGGTTGGCTGACCGATTTGAAAATACGCGCATCTTATGGTGTCAATGGCACACTTCCATCTGACTATTTCGGATATATGGGTTTGAGTAGTTTAACCAATGGTTATTTGGAACAACCGGGTATTATCCAATCACAAATCAAAAATACAGATTTAAAATGGGAAACCAATTACAACCTTAACTTAGGTCTGGATTTCAGTTTGTTCAATCGTATAAACGCAACTTTGGAATACTACACTCGTACTACTAAAAATTTGTTGATGGATCGTCCTATCTCTATGACAACAGGTTTCGGCAGCTATCTTATGAATATTGGTGAAGTAAAAAATAAGGGAGTGGAATTGGAAATCAGTTCGACCAATATAAAGACTAAAGATTTCTCTTGGAATACCACTTTCAACATCTCGCACAACAAAAATGAAATTGTGACATTGGATGGCATGCAAACAGAAATTATCAGTGGTACCCAAATACGGAAAGTAGGAAAATCATACCGTACATTTTATATGATAGAGTTCGCAGGGATCAATCCCGAAACAGGCGCTCCCCAATTCTATACCAATGATTTGGACGAAAACGGCAACTATATAAAAGAGATTACAGAAAAATATAGTGAAGCCAATGCTATTGTATTAGATAAGCATGCAGAGCCTAATGTTATCGGAGGTTTATCAAATACATTACGCTATAAATGGTTCGACTTAAACTTCATGTTCTCTTACCAATTTGGCGGTTATTCTTATGACAATTGGGCACAAAAAACAGAGCATGGTGGTAACGACCTAGAAGCAAATATACCAACCTATTATCGCGATAGTTGGAAACAACCTGGTGATATCACAAAATATGAACTATTTATTGAAAGTCCTGATGTAGCGATGAACAAATCCACTACTACTCGCAGGTTACACAGTTCTGACTTCATCCGCCTGAAAACATTAACTTTTGGAATAACTCTGCCCCAAGTATGGACACAAAAAATAGGAGTTAACAATGTACGTGTATATGCTTCCGCAAACAACCTTTGGACATGGGCTGCTTATGATTATTATGATCCTGAAGCTGTCAGTGGTGGTAGTGCCATCTGGGGGACTCCTCCTTTGAAGACTGTAACCTTTGGTCTAAGCGTTAATTTCTAACCCATTAAAAACTTGAATTATGAAAGTATTTAAATATTTATTTATCAGTTCCATTATGTTTGCCGTCACTTCGTGCGGAAATGACTGGCTAGATCTAGCCCCCTCCACACAAGTGGATACAGAAACCAGTATCAATGTTTTGTCAGATATTGAATTCACATTGAACGGAATCTACAGCACAATGCAAAGTTCAGATGCATACTCCGGCCGTCTGGTATATTATGGAGATGTAACTGGAGATGACATGCAGGCTGTAAGTTCAACGAAACGAACCGGTAATTATTACCGTTTCAATTTTACTAAAGACAATGGTCCCAGCAGTCATTGGTCATATCTGTACTCTATTATCCAGAACTGTAATCTGATTCTAATGAATGTTGATAAACTATCTATAGATGAAGATGAAACCGAATATAAAAATGATTTGAAAGGCCAGGCATTAGCCATCCGTGGTATGGCACTATTCGACCTGACACGTATTTTTGGTTATCCCTACCTAAAAGATAACGGAGCTTCATTAGGCGTGCCCATTGTGAAAGAGTTATCAACTATAGACAGTAAACCCGCACGAAATACAGTAGCCGAATGTTATACGGAAATTATTTCCGACCTCAAAAACAGTACAGAGCTGCTGAGCGGTGATTTTAATAAAGGAAAAGTAAACAGATGGGCTGCTATGACATTGTTGAGCCGAGTATATTTATATAAAGGAGAATACAATGAAGCATTGACCATGGCTGAAAATGCAATAAAGGGTGCAGAAAAAGAAGGCTACGCTCTTTGGACAAACGAAGAATATCCAACCGCATGGGGCAATGACGCATCAGCATCCAATCCTGGTGAAATATTATTCGAAATTGTCAATCTGACTACAGACAGTCCGGGCAAAGAAAGCATGGGATATCTGAACTCATACAACGGTTATGACGATATGTGTATTACTTGCTCTTTTTATCAATTATTAAAGAAAGATCCCAAAGACGTCCGGTTGAAAATCTTGAGTTTTGACAAAAAGTACTACGCATACGTCAATAAATACCAACCTCAGCAAGGAGAAAACATAACCGATGCCAATATTCCGCTTATACGCCTTTCAGAAGCCTATCTGAATGCTGCTGAAGCGGCCGTACAGACAGGAGATAATGCCAAAGCAGTGAAATATTTGAATTCCATAGTACAACGAGCTAATCCGGAAAATTCAGTGGAAGGAAAAACATTAACATTAGAAAATGTATTAGACGAACGTCGTAAAGAATTGGTAGCAGAAGGACATCGTATGTACGATGTTATCAGAAATGGAATGACTGTCAAACGAATCGATGTGAAAGACAGTGATATAAACAAAACCAAACATAATACTGCTTACATGGAATATGACTGGAATTTCCATAAAATTCTACTTCCTATTCCCAAAAAAGAAATGGACGCAAATCCTAATATGAAACAGAATCCAGGATATGTCGATTAAATAATTCAAATACCAAATCGATGACAAGCAAGACTAATTTTATCAACTACTTTCTTCTTGCATTTACCCTCGCATTCATCAGTTCCGGCCTTAGTGCCGGAACTCTTGATTTCAAAGACAAGAAGAAAGACAAAGAGAAAAAAGAAGAATTAACAGCCGACGGTCCATACGTATTGTATCAGCCTGACGGCCAAATCAGAGTAATCAATGTAGATAAGAAAGGGAATATCATTGATACCACTTATACCACATTACCTCAAAACTTTACCCTGCATGTGACAGACCACAAAGGCAGGTTTCCATTTGATGTAAAACTACACCCGGTAAAACGTCCCGGATGGAATTATCCCCAGGCAGACAAAGTTTTTGTCATGTCCGACCCTCATGGAAGGCTGGACTGTGTAATCAGCCTGTTACAAGGCAATCATATCATTGATAAAGACTACAAATGGAGCTTCGGGAAAAACCATCTGATGATTATCGGTGATATTTTTGACAGAGGAAAAGATGTACCGCAAATCTTCTGGCTATTTTACAAACTGGAAGAGGAAGCAGCCAAAGCCGGAGGACACGTATCGTTCATACTGGGAAATCATGAACCGATGGTGCTGGCCAATGACCTCCGATACACCAAAGAAAAATATAAAATATTAGCAGAAAAACTAAAGATAGAGTACCCCCAGCTATTCGGTCCCAATACCGAACTGGGCAGATGGTTGGGAACCCGTAACACCATGCAAATGATAGGTAACGACCTATATGTACATGCCGGACTGGGCAAAGACTTCTATGACAAGAACTTGAGCATTCCCACTGTCAATGAAGAAATGAGTAAAGGACTATTTATGACGAAAAAAGAACGCAAAGCGCTTTCTCCACTCACAGCCTTCCTGTATGGAAACAGCGGTCCCATCTGGTATCGCGGACTAGTACGCACCGATGGCAAATACAATCCGCTGGCAAAAGACTCCCTAGAAATGATTATGGACCGTTATAAGGCAAAACATATTATTGTGGGACATACCATTTTCAAAGATATTTCCACTTTCTATAACGGCAAGGTTATCGGAGTAAATGTGGACAATAAAGAAAACCGGGAAAAAAAGCGCGGACGTGCCATGCTGATTAAAAATAATCAGTATTTTGTCATCGGTGACAAAGGTATACAAAGACAATTAGAATAAAGACAATACACCAAATCCTACCGGTGGTTTTCCAAACTCTCCTGACAACTTTCCTATTTGTCAAGAGAGTTTTTCTTTTCCTTTTTTGCTACTTTCCCCCTTTTATTTTATACCTTTGTTCCTCATAATAACTAACCTTATAAAACGAAATGAAATCTATCCGAGAACTATACCGCATCGGCACCGGTCCGTCCAGCAGTCATACTATGGGACCGCGCAAGGCTGCTGAAATCTTCTTAGGAAAACATCCCGAAGCCAAAGCTTTTCAAGTTACTCTTTATGGAAGCCTCGCCGCTACCGGTAAAGGACACATGACCGATGTAGCCATTTTAGATACATTGCAACCGCATGCGCCTACAGAAATTATCTGGAAAGCCCATGTCTTCTATCCGTTTCATCCCAATGGAATGACTTTCAAATCTTTGAATGAAAAAGGAAAGGTGACAGATGAATGGACTGTTTTCAGTGTAGGCGGAGGTGCTCTAGCCGAAGAAGGGCACGACAAAGGCTCAACTCCGGAAATCTATGATATGAACCGTATGAGTGAAATCCTCTACTGGTGTGAACGTACCGGACGCAATTACTGGGAATACGTCCAGCAATGTGAAGACGAAGACATTTGGGACTATCTGGCAGAAGTATGGAAAACCATGAGAGAAGCCATTGAGCGTGGTTTGGATCAAGAAGGCGTATTACCCGGGCCACTCAATCTGCGCAGAAAAGCCTCCACTTACTATATTAAGGCAAAAGGTTATAAGGACAATCTGCGTTCCCGCGGGTTAGTATTCTCATACGCTCTGGCAGTCAGTGAAGAAAACGCCTCAGGTGGCAAAATCGTCACAGCCCCTACTTGCGGATCATGCGGAGTGGTTCCGGCTGTACTTTATCACTTGCAAAAAAGCCGTGACTTCAGCGATATGCGGATTTTAAGAGCACTGGCTACTGCCGGATTGATAGGAAATATAGTAAAACACAACGCCTCCATTTCCGGAGCCGAAGCCGGTTGCCAGGCAGAAGTAGGAGTGGCCTGTTCAATGGCATCCGCCGCTGCCAGCCAATTATTCGGAGGTAGCCCGGCCCAGATAGAGTATGCAGCCGAAATGGGCTTGGAGCATCACTTGGGAATGACTTGCGATCCGGTATGCGGATTGGTACAAATCCCTTGTATCGAAAGAAATGCCTATGCAGCGGCCCGAGCTCTTGATGCCAATATCTATTCTGCCTTTACAGACGGTAATCACCGTGTATCCTTTGACAAAGTGGTGGAAGTAATGAAACAGACCGGTCATGACCTTCCTTCCTTATATAAAGAAACCAGCGAAGGCGGTCTGGCAAAGGATTACGAGCCGATGGATTAATAACAGGGCAAAGACCGAGAACTGTATTTATAATACATAAGAGGGTGAATCAAAATTCGTTGCGACTATCTTTTTCAACGCTGATAATAAAAAGATAGTTCAATTTATTTCTGATACACCCTCTTATGGCATCATTACTATAAGGAGAGATAGTTCCCCTATTACAGAAAAAATCTTTTTAATCGCTCAACTTCAAGAATCCTCCAAACTGATCGAAGTCTACTTCCAATCCATTTTCCAATGTCAGTTCATATCCCTTGCGGTTACGTTCTATCTTCACCGTTTTATGCCCGTTATAATTAGCTTTCATATACTTGGAAATAGCCTGAGGGATAAAAGTAGAAGGAACCGACTTGTTCTTGCAATCTATCTCAAGCCACTCTCCCTTTGAATTGAACTCCAATTCAATGCCATCGGCCAATTTCACATCATAGGAAGTGGTCTGAAACAAGTCCTTTTCAATCTTGATATACGCAACTTTAGTCTGAGAGAAATGTTTGCCGATCATTTCACGTGCGGCAACAGGAAGCTTATTCACATCGCGGGTCACAACATCGCCTGCCATGGCGAACTGAAGAGAGCATACCAGCATAGCCATTAAAAATAAAATCTTTCTCATAATCTAATTTATTCTTTAGTTAGTTAATGCCATACCAACAACTAACCGCCTAAAAAGATTATGACGCGAAAAATTATTCCTGTATTTTAGATTTAATTAAGGCTGTCTCCCAACATGGGAGGAAGCTCCTCCATATCCTCATTTTTAGATATGCTCATTTTTCCTTCAGGAGTAATAGTGATGGAGAAAGGAATATACAAATCTGTCTGAGGATAACTCACACTGGCAGCCAATATGATATTTTTTCCCTCACGGGTCTTCTCTTCATCAAATACCACGCCCTCCAATATAAAATGACGGAGATGATCAGCACTTACGAATCCAGAGAAACTTTGCTTGGTAAAAGTTTTGGCAAAGACCCGGCTCCCATTTTCACGGGAAATTCTAACGATGATACGATTGTCGGCAAAAATCCCCAAGTCACTTTTGACTGAAGGAAGAGAATCACTGGGAGCACGCTCTATAAACAAATTATATTTTTTTCCGCCACTGACAATATGCTGGTCAATACGTGAAACCTGCATACGCTGCAAACCTGTCACATGATCCACACTGTCTATTTGGAACATCAATTGTTCTGCATCAACGGAAGCCTCTTTCTTACCTCCGCAAGCGGTCATTACAACCAGCAAAACGACAAATAAAAAATATATCTGTTTCATCTAAATCTCGATTTCTAGGTGACAAAGTAACAAAAAGTAACGGACACTCACAAGAAAACCTCCATAAAAAGCGAAAACCGGGCAATATCACATTGGCCGGCCTTCAGAGAAAACTAAAAACTAAACTAAATTATTTATTAAGTTAGACTAAACCCAAAAGAAAAGGTTTAATCTCACTTAGAAAAAAAGATTCTTTCTTTGAAAGGCATTCCTGCTACAACGCCTTCCAAAAATCCATAAAATTCTTATAAAGCCCATAGCAGACCAACTGATCTTCCTCCTCCAACTCATAATTTTCCTCAAAATGATTCTCCACCTGATGCTCCAATATCGAAATACCCAAACCGTTCAGCACTTTCTCCCCTTTTATCAATGCAATGATTTTTATATTGAATTCCGTTTCTAATGACAGATCACTCACCTTATAGCCTACAAAACAAGAAGGAAGTTTGAACTTCATCACATAATGTTCCTCGTCAATCTGAAAAGACTCCACATTGACGTGTAAATCCAACAACTGAACCAAGCTCCGTGCCGCTTCTTTCTCCGGTGTCAGAATACTATCTAAATTAAAAGCCTCAAGCACGGTCTTATGCACATCATCTACCGCACGGGCATAGATATGTTTCACTCCTTTCTTTTTCAGCAGTGCCACCACACGCACAGAAGCACCAAAATTCTCGCCGATAGCAACAATAACCACATCCACATCTTTCAGTGGCAGCACACTGAGCGATTGTTCGTCCGTAGCATCAATAATAAAAGAAGTCGCGATTTTGTCCTTCAACACATCCACACGATGCTCGTTTGTATCCACTCCTATTACCTCATGTCCCAATACGGAAAGCTCTTCGGCCAACACTCCGCCGTAATTTCCTAAACCAATAATAATGTATTTCATAACTAGTTGATTATGATGTTATCACTCGGATATTTATATTTTGTTATTTTTTTCTGTTTAATAAGGCTGGATATCAAAGTAAGCACCCCTACTCGTCCGATAAACATCAGAACAATGACAATCAGTTTGCTGTCACTTCCCAAAGTAGGTGTCAGATCCAGGCTTGAACCTACCGTACTGAGTGCCGAAGTACACTCAAAAACCAACGCCATCACTGAAGCCTGCGGCTCTAGAATGCTTAAACCGAAGATACCCGCGAAAACAATCAGCAGATAAAGAATCAATGTGGCATTAGAACGCCGGATGGAATCATGAGATAACTCCCTGTTGAAAATATTGACTTTATCGGCACCTATAAGAATAGCACGCAAGTTCAACATGACTACAGCAAACACATTCACCTTCACACCACCGGCCGTAGACTGCGTACCGCCGCCAATCATCATCAGCACCACCATCAGCAGCAACGTCTGCACACTGAAAGTAGTCATGCCCACACTTGAAAATCCTGCCGTACGGGGACAAGTTGCGTTAAAGAAGCCCTGCACCCATTTCTCTGTAGCCGTCATTCCCGCAAAAGCATGATTCCATTCGAAAACAACAATGGCCACAGTACCCGTCACTAGCAAGATAGCCGTCATAATCAATACGATACGGGTATTCAGGTTATATAAATGTATTTTACGGATTGTCCTCTTATTCTTTTTGACATAACGGTGATACAAGCGCTTGCTTTCATAAGAAACCGTTTCATACAGATTTACCAGAATCGGGAAACCTATACCTCCCAAAATAACCAGGAAAGAGATAGTGATATATAGCAAGTTATGATTATGAAGTACCAGTTCGTTACCTAAGTTTCCATGCAAAGTAGAGAATCCGGCATTGCAAAAGGCAGAGATGGAATGGAAAGCAGAAAAAGCCAGTTCCTCCTCAATATCCATGCCCATAGTGCCATGTATACTTAAAAAAATAACCCCCATCCCAGCAGCCTCTATCACCAAGGTAAACCCTAATATATATAATAAGGTGGAAAGCAGCGAACTGAGTGACTGCGAGCTTACCATATCACGGACCACCAACTGATTGTAGAGCGAAGTATTCCCCATAAAAAACATGGCAAAGAAACTGGTCAGGGTCATGACTCCCAAACCGCCGATTTGTATCAGCATGATAATGATGAACAACCCCTCGGGCGTGAATGTAGAAGAGACATCGACCGAAACCAACCCCGTGACACAAATGGCACTGGTAGCGGTAAACAGAGCATCGATAAAGGAAATGCCATGATAAGTGGCACGCGGAAGCATCAGTAACGCTGCCCCTATCAGAATAAATATGAGAAAACTGGATGCAAAGATCAAAGACGGGTTGGTGCGCCTGCCCAGCAGCCGGACTATCCCATTAGACAATTGCAGCAGCGAAAGCAAAGTGAGCAGCACCACATGATATAAACGACTGTGGAAAAAAGACCAGAAATCATGAATTCCCCCTTGCACCTCCGGTTCATGGAAAATAACCGGAATCAAAGTCAGATAAAGCATCAGACTCAGTATCCATGCCAGTCCCCGGTACTTCCGCTTGGTATCCGAGTAATTTAATAAAAGATGCAGGGAAATATCAACCAGAAAAACAATCCAGACAAAATGATACAGCGTGTTTATCATCTCCATTTCTTCAAAAGAAATAAGAAATCCATGCTCATAAACCAATGTAAGGATGAACAAGGCCGACATCATATAAGTTATCCCGTCCATCCATTTCAGCAATCGCTCTATGTACGGTTTTACTAACTTCTTACGATAGATAAATAGTTTGTGTAAAGGTTCCATGTCGATATCATCTTGCATTAACAGAAAACAAACTTAATCAAAATATTCACATCTCTGCCTATAATAACAAATAACTTCGCATTTTTACTCTGACATCCCTTTTTTTATTGTTCCCGACAAAAAAGCAGTTGAAAATTAGTAAGGAATACTTTTTTTACCTAATTTTGACCGCAAAACTATTAAATTGAAAGATTATGAGCACAAAACAGAAACGTTTTATCTTACCAGAGGATGAAATTCCTAAATACTGGTACAACATACAGGCAGACATGAAGACCAAACCCATGCCGCCGTTGAACCCTAAAACCAAAGAAGCGCTGAAACCGGAAGACCTCTACCCCATTTTTGCCAAAGAACTTTGCAAACAGGAATTAAACCAGACATACGCATGGATTGAAATTCCCGAAGCAGTGCGTGAAATGTACAAATACTATCGCAGCACACCATTGGTACGTGCCTACGGACTGGAAAAAGCACTAGGGACTCCCGCACATATTTATTTCAAAAATGAAAGTGTCAGCCCCATCGGCTCCCACAAACTGAACTCGGCTCTGGCCCAGGCATATTATTGCAAGGAAGAAGGCGTAACCAATGTCACTACAGAAACCGGTGCCGGACAATGGGGCGCCGCTCTATCGTATGCCGCAAAGGTATTCGGGCTGGAAGCTGCCGTTTATCAAGTAAAGATCAGCTATAATCAGAAGCCCTATCGCCGCAGCATCATGCAGACATTCGGAGCAACGGTCACCGCCTCTCCATCCATGTCTACCCGTGCCGGCAAGGATATCATTACCCGTAATCCCAATTATCAAGGTTCACTGGGAACAGCCATCTCCGAAGCTATCGAACTGGCAATGAGCACTCCCAACTGTAAATATACACTAGGGTCGGTATTAAGCCATGTCACACTGCATCAAACGGTTATCGGTCTGGAAGCCGAAAAGCAAATGGAAATGGCAGGCGAATATCCCGACATGATTATCGGTTGCTTTGGTGGCGGTTCCAATTTTGGAGGAATCTGCTTCCCCTTTATGCGCCACACTATCCTGAATGGGAAACAAACCCGATACATTGCTGCCGAACCGGCTTCGTGTCCGAAACTGACCCGTGGTAAATTCCAGTATGACTTTGGCGACGAAGCCGGATATACCCCGTTGCTGCCCATGTTTACACTGGGGCATAATTTCTCTCCGGCCAATATCCATGCGGGAGGTCTCCGTTATCACGGTGCAGGTGTCATCGTTTCACAATTATTGAAAGACAATCTGATGGAAGCGGTTGATATCCAGCAATTAGAATCCTTCCAGGCTGGTTGTTTGTTCGCACAAGCAGAAGGAATCATTCCGGCTCCCGAATCGTGCCATGCCATCGCTGCTGCCATACGCGAAGCGAATCAATGCAAAGAATCCGGCGAAGAAAAAGTGATCCTGTTCAACCTTTCAGGTCACGGACTGATTGATATGGCCTCATACGACCAATATCTGGCAGGTAACTTGATGAATTATGAGTTAAAAGACGAAGATATCCAGAAGAACCTGGATGAAATAAAAGACATGTAATCAGGGTATAAAATAACTGAAGGATACGGAAAGGATATATTATCCTATAAACTACGGCAAACTAAACAGTTGTATCCTTCAGGTTAAAGATTCTTTTACTGATAACTTCTATCTCCCAAGCTTGCGGAGTTAACTCCAAAGACTATGGAGATAGAAATAATGCGTTCAATCAGGTTTAGACATAAAATAAAAAAGGCTTAACCATACACATGAAAACACAAATCATTCCCACCTACAGGTTTACTATTAAAAGCATCACCACATCTCACTCAAAGCACAGGCTATAATTCAAAGCTGCGAAGCATTTTAATTTCATCCCTCCAAATGGTATCATCGGGAGTTTCAAGAATAACAGGCATATCGTTAAAACGGGAATCCTGCATGAAACGGCGAAAGAAATCAATACCAATCAGCCCCTTTCCGATACTGTCATGACGGTCTACCCGGCTACCCAATGGTTTCTTTGAGTCATTCAAGTGAATGGCACACAAATAGTTTCTCCCCACTACCTCATCAAACTCGGTAAAGACCCGGTCATATTCATTCACAATATCATAACCGGCGGTATAGGTATGGCAAGTATCCAGGCAAACTCCCACACGAGATTTATCCTCCACCTTATCTATAATATATCTCAAATGCCAGAATTCATTTCCCACATTACTTCCCTGTCCGGCTGTATTCTCAATCACAGCAGTCACACCGGTCGTTTTATCCAAAGTCATATTGACAGACTCGGCAATCCTGTCCAGACACTTCTCTATGGATATCTTATTCAAATGACTTCCGGGATGAAAATTCAGCATTTTCAATCCTAAAAGCTCGCAACGCTGCATTTCGTCCAAAAATGCTGCACGACTCTTCTCCAGCCCTTCCTCGTCAGGATGTCCCAAATTTATCAGATAACTGTCATGAGGAAGAACATACCGGGCATCAAAACCTTCTTTCTCGCAGTTTTCTTTAAACAGAGTAACACTCTCGACAGACAAAGGTTTTGCAACCCATTGCCTCTGATTCTTTGTAAAAAGAGCGAATGCGTCCGCTCCTATCCCTAATGCATTAACGGGGGCCATTTCCACGCCCCCGCTTACGGATACATGTGCACCTATTTTTTTCATTCTCTTTCCATTATTGATAGACACAAAGATAGGAAAAATAAGTTAGAAATTATATTGCGCACTCAAGTTTATACGGTTTGCTTCACGGTTCACATCATTAAAATTCTCTCTCCAACCATGAAGATATTCTGCACCTACCTGCAAGTTATGACTTACATTCCAGAATACATTTGCAACCAGGTACTGACCTTTTTTATACTGAGTTTCATTAAAGTGAGCATAGCAATCTTCTGTAAACAGACGTGACTGGCTATACGTAGCCGATGCGAATACCCGTTTCGAGAAATTATACTGTAATCCGGCATACCATCCTTTCATGGGCAGTACCTGCATACGTCCGGACTCATCGGCCAAAGGAACGATATCTACATTCAAGTTGCTGATATCATTCAAATATTGAGCAATACCTCTACCATAAGTATATTGTCCGTAAAGCTGGAAACCACCCAGTCTTGCTGTCCCCGATGCCTGTATCCCCCAACCGGTCAATGACTTTGCCTTATTATTCACTTGATCCTCATAAGTCATACTTCTCAAGATTCCTCCCACACGTATATGACTAGCCTTTGCCCAAGAATACTGTACATAGGCAGGAATATCCGGCATCCTCTGCTTACCGATTCTCACATCTTGTGCCGGAGTACCGTCTACTGACGGCATTTCCACACCGACACCCACTTTCAAACCTTTCATCACATTGGCTTCATAACGCAACTGGGTGGCGCGATAGAAAGTCATCCCGTCAGGTCCTTGAAAATCAATAGTCGGAGGAGCTGCAGCAAGATCCATAAACAATCCGGTATCATACCCCATAGTAAAACCCAAGAAAGATAAATAAGCATTCTGCAATTCAAAAGTCTTTCCACTTCCACGGAAGTTTCCGGCTGTATAAACGATGAAGTTACCCAAATGCTTGGTTCTCCCCACCAACTTTAAAAAGATAGTGGAAGTGCTTGCATCCATCTGGAACTGATTACGGACAGACGTGGATCCCGGTTGCGGAATGAGTGCAGGGATAAAGTCAACGTCATCCACTATCCCATTAAAATCATATTCCATTGTAGTTTTCAAATAACCACCGATACCCAATGCAAACTTTCCCTGTTGGTCAGTAAGTAAAAAACGAGGAGCACGGGGATCATGGAAATGCGGACGTTGCGTTTCTTCAAATACATTGATTAATTCTTCCTTGCCATTTTTATCTTTTGAGATAATAACAGCAGGTCCCGGTCCTTCCAACTCCGGATAAAGTTTTTTTTGTTGCGCAAACATCGGCGTAACAATCATTGCGCCCAATACAAGGCAACTCATTGATTTAAAGATACTTTTCATAAAAGTTAAGTTTAGGTAAATAGTCAATTCAATGGACTATGAACAAAAAGTTTAGAAAAAAGTTTGGGAAATGTTTGCAAATTCAAAAAAAGTCACTACCTTTGCACCCGCAATCGAGAGAGAAATCCTCGATAAAAAGGATGGCCCGTTCGTCTATCGGTTAGGACGCAAGATTTTCATTCTTGAAAGGGGGGTTCGATTCCCCCACGGGCTACCTTTTTTAAAGAGACAAAGTTTGACTTTGTCTCTTTTTTTGTTATACACCTCCGTTTGACTATTTTCACACTCCCTATACCTTCTAAGTTAATTATTTTCACTATATTTGTTAGCTTTTTTTAGACAGACAGATAATTACAGATTTTAAACGATAAAGACTCATGAGTGAAGAAATTAAGAATACTTCCACAGAGTACTCTGCGGATAGTATTCAGGTACTTGAAGGGTTAGAGGCAGTGCGTAAGAGACCGTCCATGTATATTGGCGATACCAGCGAGAAAGGTCTCCACCATTTAGTATACGAAGTTGTTGACAACTCTATTGACGAAGCACTGGCCGGATTTTGTACCCAAGTTGACGTAGTGATAAACGAAGATAACTCCATCTCTGTTACAGACGATGGCCGTGGTATTCCGGTAGATATTCATGAGAAAGAAGGCGTGTCAGCGCTTGAAGTCGTATTGACCGTGCTCCATGCAGGAGGTAAATTCGACAAAGGCTCTTACAAGGTTTCAGGAGGTTTGCACGGCGTAGGTGTATCCTGTGTAAACGCACTTTCCACTTACCTGAGAGCAGAAGTCCGCCGCGATGGAAAAGTCCACATGCAGGAATTCTCCTGTGGTAAGCCACTTCATTCTATCGAAGTGATCGGCGAGACAGATGTGACCGGTACAACCATCATGTTCAAACCGGACGGAAGTATCTTCTCCGTGACCGAGTATAAGTACGAGATTTTAGCTGCACGTCTGCGCGAGCTGGCATTCCTGAATGCAGGCATCACACTTAGCCTGACAGATAAACGCGTCGTAAAGGAAGACGGCAGCTACAAATCTGAAATATTCCGTTCGGAAGAAGGGTTGAAAGAATTCGTTCGCTACATCGACCGCTCCAAAGAGCAACTGATCCCGGATGTGATCCACATCGTTACGGAAAAGCAGGGTATTCCGGTCGAAGTCGCCATGACTTACAACACTTCATTCAACGAAAGCGTATTTTCGTATGTAAACGATATCAACACCATAGAAGGAGGTACTCACCTGGCCGGTTTCCGCCGCGGTTTGACCCGTACGCTAAAAAAATATGCCGACGACTCCAAGCTGCTTGAAAAAGCAAAGGTTGAAATCTCCGGCGACGACTTCCGCGAAGGTCTGACAGCGGTCATCTCTATTAAAGTGGCAGAGCCACAGTTCGAAGGGCAGACCAAGACAAAGTTGGGAAACAACGAAGTAACCGGTGCCGTAGACCAGGCTATCGGCGAAGCATTGGGCTACTACCTGGAAGAACATCCTAAGGAAGCCAAGATAATCGTCGACAAAGTGATCCTTGCAGCCCAAGCACGCCAGGCTGCCCGCAAAGCTCGCGAACTGGTACAGCGCAAATCACCGATGACAGGCGGCGGTCTTCCCGGTAAGCTGGCCGACTGTTCTTCAAAGGACGCCGCACTTTGCGAGCTGTTCCTCGTCGAAGGAGACTCTGCAGGCGGTACAGCCAAGCAGGGACGCGACCGTAACTTCCAGGCCATCCTGCCGCTCCGCGGTAAGATCCTAAACGTCGAAAAGGCGATGGACCACAAGGTATTCGAAAGCGAAGAAATCCAGAATATCTTCCGCGCAATGGGTGTCACCATCGGTACCGAAGAAGATCCGAAAGAATTAAACCTGAGCAAACTGCGCTACCACAAAGTGATTATCATGACCGATGCCGATGTGGACGGAAGCCACATTGCCACCCTGATTCTTACTTTCTTCTTCCGCCGTATGCGTGCGCTGATCGAAAACGGATATGTCTATCTGGCCACTCCTCCTCTCTACCTATGCAAGAAAGGCAAAGTGGAAGAATATTGCTGGACTGACCAACAACGTCAAGCATTCATCGACAAATATGGCGGCGGTAACGAAAACCAGATCCACACACAGCGATACAAAGGTTTGGGAGAAATGAACGACCATCAGTTGTGGGATACGACCATGAACCCGGAAAACCGTACGCTGAAACAGATCACGATCGACAGTGCTGCCGAAGCTGACCAGATATTCGCCATGCTGATGGGTGAAGATGTCGGCCCGCGCCGCGAATTCATCGAAGAAAATGCAACGTACGCAAACATCGATGCGTAAAGATTTATGATTTATAATTTATGATTTATGCACCGATAATAAATCATAAATTATAAATCATAATTCAGAAATTATAAATCATAAATCATAAATACATGAAGCTCCGTCGTCCGAATTTAGAGGCCATCTACAGGGAAGTAGATCATTATATTCCGAAAAAAGAAAATCTTCAACCTCCCCGTATAGGAATATCCGCCAATCGGAAAGACGGACTTTCCTGCATAGCAGAAACCTATGTACAGGCGGTACTGAAAGCTGGAGGTGCTCCGGTTCTGATCCCGGTCATTACGGATATCGAAGCGTTGACGGCAATAGTGAACGGGTTGGACGGGCTGGTCATGAGCGGTGGTGGCGATATCAACCCGCTTTACATGCAGGAAGAACCAATTCCCGCCTTGCAGGATGTAGATACCTACCGGGATGAATACGACCTGATACTGCTCCGCTTGGCGACCAACCGCCAGTTGCCGGTCATGGGAATATGCCGCGGCCACCAGATACTGAACGTCGCATTTGGCGGCAACGTATACCAGGATATCCATACCCAACACAATCAAAAGCTACTGAAACACAGCCAGACGCTTTCCCGCGAACAGGTTTCCCATTCCGTCACACTGAACGAAGGCCCCTCTAAGCTCCGCACCATGCTGGACAGTGAAAAAGAACTTTTGGTCAACTCTTTTCATCACCAGGCAATCAAAGAGCCGGCTCCCGAATTTATCACTACGGCGACAGCTCCCGATGGGATCAACGAAGCGATGGAGCATCCGGAAAAAGAAATATTCAGTGTCCAGTGGCACCCCGAAGCGATGGCTGCCAATGACGATGAACAGATGTTGAAACTTTTCAAGCATCATGTCGAATCGTCCCGCCTATTCAAAAAGGCCAAATACATCCACCACAGGAACGTGACGCTCGACTCCCATACCGACACTCCAATGATCTTTCCGGGTGAATTCAACATCGGGTTGAAAGAAGGCGGTAAGGTAAACCTCCCTTTCATGGAAGAGGGGCTGATTGACGCGACGATCATGGTAGCCTATATTCCGCAGGGACCGAGAGACGACGCTTCACTGCTGAAAGCGACGGACTTCGCCATGAACCGCCTGCAGGAAATACACCGGCAAATGGAGTTGAACCGTACACGCATGTGCATCGCCTACACGCCACAGGAAGTCCACGTACTGAAAGCCGCCGGAAAGAAAGCGATCATGTTAGGCGTGGAAAACGGATATGCGATAGGCAAGGACATCGAGAATATCACACGTTTCCGGAAAATGGGAGTTTCCTATATCACTCTCTGCCACAACGGGAGCAACGACATATGCGACTCAGCAAGAGGAGACGCGGAATGGAACGGCCTCAGTCCTTTCGGGAAAGAAGTCGTCCGCAAAATGAATGAGACAGGGGTATTGGTCGATATCTCGCATGCCGCCGAAAGTACCTTTTATGACGCACTTGAAACAAGCACCTACCCGATCATCGCCTCCCATTCTTCTGCCCGCGCGCTTTGCAACCATCCGCGCAACCTGACGGACGAACAACTGAAGGCGCTCGCCGAACAAGGTGGCGTCGCACAGATATGCCTCTACAAAGGATTCATCAACGAAGATGCCGAAAAAGCGTCCCTGAGCGATGCGATCCGTCATATCGACCACATCGTGGACCTGATCGGGATCAACCATGTCGGGATAGGTTCCGACTTTGACGGTGACGGCGAACTGATCGGCTGCCGGGCGAGCAATGAACTGATAAACATCACAATGCGTCTTCTAAAAGAAGGATATACAGAAAATGATATTGCTAAAATATGGGGAGGTAATCTGTTGCGCGTGATGAACAAAGCGCAATCCGCTCCCGATAACTCCTTATAAACGACAAGATATGACTAAACTGATTTTATTATTATTCTCCATGACCCTGTTCGCATGCGGTCAGAAAGGAACCAGCGAGACAACAGTTCCCGTAACGGAAGTAAAGAAAGCTCCAGCAACAACCGCCCCATTGTTTGATGCGGACAGTGCTTATGCTTATGTCGAGAAACAAGTATCATTCGGTTATCGCGTCCCGAACACGCCAGCCCATAAGGCTTGTGGCGATTACCTAGCATCCGAGCTGAAACGTTTCGGAGCACAAGTATACGAACAGGAAGCTACACTTACAGCTTACAATGGAACCCCATTGGAATCACGTAACATCATCGGTTCCTTCAATCCCGATAAAGACAAACGCATCCTGCTTTTCGCCCATTGGGACACGCGTCCTTATTCAGACCACGATCCCGACCCTGCCAACCATAAGAAACCGTTGGATGGGGCTGATGACGGTGCAAGCGGTGTAGGCGCCTTGTTGGAAATCGCCCGACAAATAGGAATGAAGGCTCCCGAAACAGGGGTAGACATCATCTTCTTTGATGCCGAAGACTACGGGACCCCCGAATTTGCTAAAGACAGGTACAACGACACGAGCGACACCTGGTGCCTCGGCAGTCGCTTCTGGGGGAAGAACCCGCACAAACCGGGCTACAAAGCCGAATTCGGTATTCTACTCGACATGGTCGGTGCCAAAGATGCGGTCTTCTATAAAGAATACATTTCGATGAAATATGCCGCCCGTTATGTGGATGAAGTATGGGAAGCGGCCCGTAACTTAGGATACGGCAAATATTTCATCAACGCAAACGGCGGAGGCGTGACAGACGACCATGAAGCAGTCATCGAAGAAACCGGTATTCCTTGCCTGGATATCATCAACTATGATCCGAACTCGGACAAAGGTTTCCGTGACCATTGGCATACGCAGAACGACAACATGAGCAATATAGACAAAAACGTACTGAAAGCCGTCGGCCAGACAGTACTCGAAGTTGTATATAACAGATAAAAGATAGAAAAGAAATGACAATCAATGAACTTCAAAACAACGTCATCGAAGAGTTTGCAGACTTCGACGACTGGATGGACAAGTATGCGTTACTGATAGACTTGGGTAACTCGCTTCCCCCTTTGGAGGAAAAGTATAAAACGGAAAGCAACCTGATCGAAGGTTGCCAGAGCCGTGTTTGGCTGCAGGCGGATTACGTAGATGGCAAGATCCTGTTCAAAGGCGAGAGCGATGCGGTAATCGTCAAAGGGATCGTCTCTTTGCTGATCAGCATCCTGTCCGACCACACCCCGCAGGAAATACTGGATGCCGATCTTTACTTCATTGAAAAGATCGGCTTGAAAGAGCACCTCAGCCCTACTCGCTCGAACGGCCTGGTGGCAATGGTCAAGCAGATGCGCATGTACGCGCTGGCATTCCGTACTAAGGAACAGCAAGGGTGATCTCCAAACCACCTATGTTTAAAATCAAAAAGCTCTTTCTTTTTTTAGCAAAGACAAGCACATAATTCCGTAAACACCCCCATGTTACCCTCCTTAACACCCGGATGTACCAGCTCTCTACACCCGGATGTAAAGGATGGCAACATGGGGGTGTCCGGCAACTAAAGTACCGTGCCGGACAATAAAAACCAACAGGTTTTACCTATTTTACAGCCGTTTTTTTTGGAAAATGATCGAGTGATTTGCAGGGATGGGAAAAACTGCTATTGCCGGTGATAGGGCAGTGATAGAGAAAACGGGCATGTATCACAGACGAAACAAATTGAATATCAACCTGTAAAAAGAAATCAGTGACACAGTGACAGAGGAAATGGGAAAAACCTAAAAGGCTTTCTTCAGAAGCAAAGTCTATAATGGAGATTATACCGACGAAGAAACAGTCTACTTAAATTCAAGAAGACCGATAAATGGCGAAATTCCTTCCTGGCAACATTTAGAAGCGGCAGATCTCATTCAAGATTATGAGAGAGATCGGCTAAAAGGTAAACTGAAAGAAATCGCCTCCAAATTGAAAGAAGATTCCAATCCGGTCATCATGCTGATCAAACAGAAACAAAAATAAAAATTCCGTCAGAACTTCAACTCCAACTGTTCCGGCAGCAAAGTAAATGTCTTGCGATGATAAGGAGTTATCCCGCATTCCCGGATGGCTTCACGATGGGCTTTTGTGGGATAGCCTTTGTTTTCCTTCCAATGATAGGCGGGATATTCCCGGTCGAGACTGTCCATATAATCGTCACGATAGGTTTTCGCCAGGATGGAAGCGGCGGCAATGCTTAGATATTTGCCGTCTCCTTTTACGACAGTCGTATGTTTGAGACCGGGATAAGGCGTAAAGCGGTTCCCGTCGATCAACAGATGTTCCGGCTTGACCTTCAACTGGTCAATGGCCCGGTGCATGGCAAGGAAAGAGGCTTTCAGGATATTGATCCTGTCGATTTCTTCAGGCGTAACGATACCAACAGCCCAAGCAATCGCCTCCCGCTCGATAATCGGACGGAGTGCATAACGTTTCTTTTCGCTCAATTGCTTGCTGTCATTTAAATCTTCATTATGAAAGTCCGGCGGTAAGATAACCGCAGCGGCATACACCGAACCCGCCAAACATCCACGGCCGGCCTCATCACAGCCGGCCTCTATACGATTTGCTTCTAAGTAGGATAATAACATGGTTAATCAACTTCTTCTATCAAATTCATCAAATGGTCGGGATCTTGTCGGTAATCCCACAACAAATGGATAAATACATAAACTAATGAATACCAATCTTTCTCTTCATTATCCAGGGACGGAGGACGAAGTAAGAAAACAGCGTAGCGAGAGTAACACCGCAGATATTCGCGAGGAAATCGAACCAGTCGCCACCACGGTATGTCGTACAATATTCCTGCAAAAGTTCGATTGCTCCGCTCATCAAGACCGGACATAAGACCGCTCCAATCCAAGCATGCCACAACACATCGTCGTATTTGCAATGGTTGCGCAGGAACTCGATCCACAGCATACCGGACAAGCCGGCATACATACAGAGATGAGCCACTTTGTCTATCCCCACGATTTTTCCGACCTCCAGAGAAGGCGGTTTAAAGAAAGAGAGATAGATCACCACTGCGATAATCGTCAGGGAGATCGGATATTTCTTCAGGTAATACAACATAACTATTACTCCATTCAATATATTCAGAACATCTTCCGCACCCGTTCGATACCGGCGGCAAAATCGTCTATTTCTTCTTTTGTATTATAGAACGAGAAAGAGGCTCGAACCGTCCCCTCGATACCTAAATCCTGCATCAACGGCTGAGCACAATGATGTCCGGTACGGACTGCAATACCCAAACGGTCCAGCAACATCCCCATATCATAATGATGGATATTGCCTACCAGAAAAGAAAGTACCGCCCCTTTATGCGCCGCCTGTCCGAAAATACGCATACCGTCGATCGCATTCAGCTTATCGGTCGCGTAACGAAGCAACTCGTCTTCATAGGCCGCAATATTGTCCATTCCCAAACGACCAACATAGCGCAAGGCTTCCGCCAAAGCCGTACTTCCTATATAATCAGGCGTTCCGGCCTCGAACTTGAAAGGCAATTCGTTGAAAGTCGTCTTTTCAAAAGACACGGAAGCAATCATCTCCCCTCCTCCCTGGTACGGAGGCAACTTGTCCAGCCATTCTTCCTTGCCATACAGGACACCGATACCGGTAGGACCGTAAATCTTATGACCGGAGAACACATAGAACTCGGCATCCAAATCCTGCACATCCACTTTCAGATGGGGAACGGCTTGCGCTCCGTCGATCAGTACCGGAACCTCGTGATTATGGGCTTCTTCGATAATCTCCTTTACCGGATTGATCGTACCGAGCACATTCGACACATGTGTAACCGAGACAAGTTTTGTCCGTTCCGAAAAAAGACTACGGAACGTGTCCATGCACAACTCGCCTTTTTCATTCATCGGAATCACTTTCAACGTGATCCCTTTACGGGCAGCCTGTATCTGCCAGGGAACGATATTGGAATGGTGTTCCATCACCGAAACGATCACTTCGTCGCCGGCCGACATACATTCGTCGGTAAAGCTGGAAGCAATCAGGTTGATCGCCTCTGTCGTCCCACGCGTGAAAATAATCTCGTTGGAAGAGCGGGCGTTCAGGAATTGCTGCACGGTCTTGCGTGCATCCTCATGCGCTTCCGTCGCCGCCTGGCTCAGGAAATGAACGCCGCGATGAATATTGGCATTCACATTATAATAGCCACTCTCGATCTTTTCCACCACACAGCGTGGCTTCTGGGTTGTCGCTCCGTTGTCGAAGTAAATAAGCGACTTATCGTATATCTTATGATCCAGAATCGGGAAATCCTTCCGGATAGACTGTACATCTAACATGACTGTAACTATTTAACTTAATAACAAGCGTCAAAGATAGTATGTTTAACAGTAAAATATACTATTCATACAGTTTATAAGCTAAAAGTTTTGTTTGTACTAATCAAATTTATGCTTTTGTTTCAAACGGAAACACTCTAAGATGTGTTATGATAAAGAATTAAAGGTCTGCGGGACATTGTGGTCCATCATTATTTTGAAATTGATATTGATGTTATCTGGTGGATATTAAGTAATGAACTCCAATCGCTAAAAAAGGCGATCATCTCCATATTGTCCGATTTATCCGAATCCCCCCTCCCCTTTTCATTTCTTCTTCTGATAGAAACGCACCCAGTCGATCTCCATCTCGACAGGCAGATCCGAAGAATCGACTGCTCCTACCCAGCTTCCGCCTAACTGCATATCGAGCAACAGATAAAACTTTTTGTCTGTGAACGGGAACTGGCCTTCCTTGTCCGTCTCAATGCGAGGATAAGCGAAGGTGCGGGTTTCGTTGATAAAGAAAACGAGACTGTCCTGATACATTTCTACACTATAGACATTATAATCATCGCGGTTGATAAAACCGATACCGCCCTGCTTCGGGTTATCTTTGATTCCCAAAGTGTACGTATAGGCAGAATGAACGGTCTGATAAGCAATCGTATCATTATTCAAGCGTTCCATGATGTCGATCTCGCCACCATTCGGCCAACCCTCATTTTCCGGCAACAACCAGAATGCTGGCCATGCGCCAGTTGCCCCATACAACTTGGCACGGATATCCAGGCGCCCGTCGGAAAAACCGACCTTGCCCTTCGTATAAACGCCCCCCGTGATAAAAGGAGCCGTGTCAGCCGGCAAACTGTAATTGACTAATCCACGCAAAACCAAATTGCCATCGCGCATAGTATAGCAGGAATCGAAGTCCGACATATAATTATTCCAGTCTGACTTTCCACGCGGTATCTTACTCCACGAAGCCTCATCGAAATGATCCTCCTGGTCGAAGTTTTCCTCCCAAACCAATTTCCACCCTTCCTGTTGCGACCGGCAACCTGCCATAATCGACAGAGCCACTGACAGTCCTAATGTGAATAATCCTTGCTTCATTATTATCAACCTATTTTTATTTTTTTGCAAAAATAGTTCTTTTCAACGCAAAGGTACAGAGAATCCTGTTCATTTTAAACATCCAACTCCATACCTCTGCATTTTATAACTACTCTTTTTCACCAAACTCCGACTGCTGCCGTTCCACCTCTTTAAGTTTCAAGGTGTTCAACTCCTTGCGCAGACGTTCCACTTCCCGTTCTGCATCCGTTTTGGAAGCGGTGTTCTGTCCGGCCGAAGCACTACCAAGCGGGATGCGGGCAGCATCCGCAGCATCATAGACCAACGGGAAAACAGACGGCTTCGATTCGAACTCAAGTTCACCACTTATCGGCATTTGCGAACCTTCGAACAGGACACTCGCCGTAATCCGTATCTTACCCGGTTTCAAGGTAGACTGAACCAAGACAGGCGCAGTTCCCCATTTTACGGGAACCGGATTTGCCAGTACTCCTGGACCACCTAACAAACGTCCTTCTCCTTCAATAGAAAAACGGATATTATAGTTATTCAGCCGTTTGATATTCCCATTCTTATCAGCAACAGCTGCCACTACCGTAACGAAATCGGAACCATCGGCTTTCAGGTCCGTGCCTTCATTATCCATCCACAACAGGATTTTTTCGGGGCGACGGGCAGGTACGACTTTATGTGTAGCAACGACCTTGCCGTCGATCAAACCCTCGGCAAGCAGATAGACATCATCTTGTTTTTGAGTTCTTGAAAAAGCCTTGTCCACCATAAAATCATAGACATCCGGGAAAGTGATAACCGGCGAAGGCATTCCGGGACGATTCTTGTCTTTCTTATAAGTATAAGTCTTTCCACCCTTGTTGAACGTGAGACGAACCTCGTCACAATTGGAATAGACCGTTACATCCTTGCCGGAGAAAGGCGTCATCTCATGGGCGATATACACCATCGGCCCGCTTCCGGCATTCCGGTCATTCTTGACTGCCGGACGTTGCGCCATAAACATATAATATGAATATTTCGGCTGGCGGAAGACATCCATCAAACCACCATAGAAAGGATCAGGATGGTAACCGCGCTGATGGTCGAACGAATGCCAGAGACAACCGCCGACATGCTGCGGAGACTGCTTATAAAGAACATCGTAGCTGGTCACCGGATAATAAGGGCAGGCATAATGCTGTGCCTGTACGCGCATCGGCTGTTCTCCCCAGTTACGGGCTACACGACTCGGCGAATTGTGTGAGCTCCAATCATCCACATTGTCGCCCCATTCGCGGGTAAAGTAGGTCTTCGTCGGATCGATCTCTTTCGAAGCATCCTGCATATTGGCGGGATGGGCAAAATAGACCGGGAAATTCTCATGCCCGCGTGCTTCGCTGTCACTTCCGCTATAACAATAAGGATACGGATATTCGGCATCCACGATATCACGGGTGTTCTTGGCGAAATCAGCCGGATACCAAGTCTCGTTCAGGATCGGTTCCCACAGCCAAACCGAAGGATGGTTGCGGTCGCGGCGCACGACATTGCGGATATCGCTATACACACGCTGTGCAAATTCGGGCGCGTCATTCCAGAACTGCCAGCCGGGCGTATTGACGATCACGAACAAGCCCAACTCATCGCAGGCGTCCATAAAAGCCGGATCCTGCGGACAGTGAGCATTACGGATGATCTCCATCCCGACATCTTTCAGTTTCTTGGCATCCCGCCAATGAATACTATTTGCGACAGCGTTTCCGACAACCGCAAAATCCTGGTGGCGGTTAGCTCCGATCAACGGTTTGCCGTACGGTCTGCCATTCAGGTAGAAGCCGTCTTTCCCTTTAAACTCAATGCTGCGGATTCCGATACGGCGGCGGTAACCGTCGATCACATTTCCTTCCTTATCAAGTACCCGCACCAGCAGGTTATACAAGGTCGGTGTCGAAGGGGTCCAAAGCATCGGCTGCTTCACCGGCATCCGGTCGGAAACAGTAGTTGCCCTACCCACCTTCACCTGTATCTTGTCACTCAGCCGGGCGACTTCGGTGCCATCCGGCTGCAACAGCATATATTCCACCCGACCGGAAAAAGGGTTCTTCGTAGCATTGCGCACATGTATCTTTAACTGAACTTCCGCCAAGGCATCCGAAACCTTTCCGAAAGCGACGAACAAGCCGCCTCCTGCTACCTCGTTTTCATAATTTGGATCGGTGATAAACACATTGTTATGCGCGATCAACCAGCAATCCCGGTAGATGCCGCCGAAATAGGTATAGTCCAACACGTCCTGCGCCTTTCCGGGAGGATAGGAAGGATCGTCGCTGTTATCCGCCCAGACGGCAATCACATTATCGCCATTCCAATCCAGCACATCCGTCACATCGGCTATGACAGGCAGGTAACCGCCGAAATGCTCCGTCAACAGTTTGCCGTTCACGAACACCTTACTTTTGCCCATAATGGCCTCGAAATGCAGAAAAAGTTTCTTCCCTTTCAGAGCGGCATCGGGCGTAAAATGCTTGCGATACCAGACCTCCCCTTGGTAATTGATACAACCACTCGCCTCGGTCGGCAAATATTCGATACCGTCCGGCAGGGAGACAACCGTCCAGTCTTTATCATTAAATTCTTTTGTTTCCGCACCTTCCACCGCACCTTTATGGAAGCGCCAGGCAGGATTCATCGAATAGACTTCCCGCCCGCTATTATCGAGGCGGAAAAAGCCGGCTGTCGAAAACTCCGGCTGCCGGGCTGCCCACAGGGACAGGCTAAGCCAGACAAACAGGATACTGAATGTAATTTTCTTCATGATATGAATATTTATAATTTTTCATTAAGTGATATATTAATATAATGACGTACACATAAATGATGATTTACACCATTTTATTTTTATGCATCATTAGAACAGATCGTTTGTTCTTATTGTCGCCCGACAACGCCCCCGAAATCTCCAGTGAGGCCATTGAAGTACTTCAATGAGGCCAAAATATTTTTTTGAACGTTTTGAAGCTGTACAAAGTGTTCAAATTATTTTGAGGGGACGTTTTGTAAGCCACAAAGTGTCCAATTCATTTTTTTGAAGGGTTTGATGTCGTACAAAGTGTCCAAATTATTTTTTTGGTCATTCCGTACGACTATTTCATCCACGCGCGGACTTTCTTCACCATCGGAATCTCGTAATAATACCACCAATCGCTATTGTTCGTTTTAGAAGCCAGATGATTGTGATGGTTCAGATCAGAGATGAAACCTTCAGGCTGCTCCATGAAGCGAGTTTCGGAATAGACCGATTCCAGGTTGGAGCGCATGACATCGAAATAACTACACACCTCTGCGACTTTCTCCAAAGCCGCTTCCCGGGCTGCATCGTCCTTTGCCGTGTCATAAGCGTTCAAGGCCAGGATGAGGCGCACCGGATAGTTTTGCAGGTTATTCGTCTGTTCATAGACTTGCAGCGTATAGCGATTGCGTAATGCCTCCGCCTGCGCCGTTCTGATACCCTGGACTATCTTCTCGTAACGTCCGGCTTCAATCTTTGCCTGTGCAATTTTATCTTTATACAGTTCGCTCCATGCCCCCGGTTTCGTCTTGTCCGGCAACTCCATCAATGTGAAAGCAGTCGTGCCCCACGCCGGATTGCGGCGTCCGGAAGTCACCAACGCGCCATCGAAGAAAAAGACCGCCTTCTCCAGTTCATCCAGAAAGGCCATCCGGTTATCCTCCGGGCGAAAACCATATTCCCGCTGTGCATGTGCTTTTTTAAACGCTTCGATATCCCGTGCCGACGGATTCCAACCGAATTCTCCTTGTGCAATGAACCCCCTCCATACCGTTTCCAGATGCGGCGAACCGTCATCCCAAGCAGTCGCCAATATTCCTTCCAGTTGATTGTCGGCAACCAACTGGCTGAATCCTTTCACGTATTCCGAACGGGTATTCCGGCGCGGCATAAAAGGCGAGTCACCGGCAGAAGCAGCCGTCGCCCCCATCACCTTCAGCCCCTTATCATGATACCATTCCAAAAGGCGTCGATGGGCAGGCGTCGTCGCATCCTCATATTTCCAACGCATATACACGCATTCTTTCGGAAACAAACCGATCGCCTCATCCAGTTTGTCGGTGTTCCAGACCTTCACCACTTCCTCTTCGGATTTATCGCTTAACGCAAGTTCCCATATACCGGCATATTTTAACGGCATATCATCCCAAAATATAGGAATACGACCATGGTCTACAGCAAACTGGCAGACATTCTTCAACCAGATCATCTGCAATTCGAAAGCAGTCTTGCCTGTAGCCTTGCAACGGTCGTCGATTCCGATCGCCGTGATCTCATCCCCACCGACATGCAGATATTTCCCGTACGGCATGGCTTCAAGCGCATCCAGATAAAGATCGAACTGCACCTCGTATGTACGCGGATCGGACGGACAGAATTCCCAATCGCTGTCCGGATTCTCACGCAGTTCCCAATGATGTTTCAATATAAAACCGGCATGGCCGAGTCCTTGCACAAGTGGACAGATCTCGACATTCCGTTCCTTCGCATACCGGCAGAGCGCCTGCATCTCCTGCTTGCTGATCGCATTCGGAGCTGCGACTTCCGGACGGCGAGTAAAGCGCAGTTTATCTTCCAGTTCCCAGATAATCGCATTCACTTTATAACGTGCCAACCTGTCGATCATCCGGTAATAATATTCCATCCGGTCCAGATGATGCTTCGTATCAAGATGGACGGCACGGTAGGCGATAGCCGGATAATCAGTTATCTTCATCTGCGGAATTTCCAGGTCAAAATCCCGGCTATCTTCCAACAACTGCTCTAACGTTTGGCAACCGTAAAACAGTCCGGCTTCTGTGCGGGCCGTGACTGTCACACCTTTATCATTCACCTCCAAAACATATCCTTCGGGCGAATCAGGCACGTTCGATTCGGAAAGTTGTAAGAACAATCCCTTTCCCATATGTCCTGCACGGGGAAGGACATCCGTCAACGCTCCCAATATAGGGACAAGTGTGTCTGATGCGGCCGATACAAATTTAAGATCGGTATACATAATTCCTTTTCCCGGAAGCAGTTCGACAGATTGAGGTTGGGGCAGGAGCTGAAACGCCTTGTCCAAGCCACGGGCACAGAAGCCATTTGTCATAAACAACAGACTTATGATTAATAGTTGTATTTTCATGATATACGTTATTTTTATCAAAGATACGGGACTCAAAAAGAAAGTCCTAATAAATAAAAGAAGAAAAGGGCCAGCCATAACATGTTTTACACCATTACAACCGACCCTTAGAATAATACCTATTAAAAAACGGTCAATCACCAACCTTCATTCGGGGTACATAACGGATTTGTCTCCAACTCCTTGGATGGTATAGGATAATAATAATAACGATTCGTATCCCCGACCTTACCAGTCATTAATTGTTTATACCGAACTTCATTACAAGTCTGCATACGCTTTTCCAACAATCCCCAACGGCGAAGATCGTAAAAACGTTCCCCTTCCACAAAGAACTCGATGGCACGCTGACGCTCCAAATCATTAAAGACAGCCTCATACGTCTGTGCTCCGCTATAGGGGTTCAAATTAGCCCGTTCACGAATCTGATTCAAATACCCGATTGCCATCGGCAAATCCTGCTTTCCACGTAAATAAGACTCAGCAAGCAGAAGAAGCACATCTGCATACCGTATCGCCCGTTCATTGATGCAAGACATAGGCGGATCAGCCTCCGATTCGGCCGTATTCCAATTCTGATATTTCAAAATCCAATATGTATTCCATCTGTCTTCTGCAAACTTCTCCCGAAAAGGCTTCAAATAATACATACATCCTTCATAATCCCAAGCAACCGATGAACGTGCACGATAATCAAAATTTCCATCTTTATCTTTTTCTTCCAAGAAATAATCCATTATTTGCGGGGTCGGATTTGCCTCATACCAACCACTGGCTTCCGGTGCCGCATATTCTTTCGGACGTGTATTCGTTTGAGTCGAATTGATATTCTCTCCATCTCCCCAAATATCCGTTCCACCAACCGGCTCCATCAACAATTCGAAAATACTCTCTTCATTGTTTTCGTGTACATCATCAAAATTCCATGCAAAATCCTCTACCAAACGATACGTATAAGGTGATTTTGTCAAAGGTTCCAATATTTCAATTGCCTTATCAAAGTCTTCTTCATATACATATATTTTACCCAACACAGCATACGCTGCACCTTTTGTCGGTTTTCCGATAACATCATTCTTCACCGGCAACAAAGAAGCCGCAGTAAGCAAATCCTGTTCAGCCTGCGACCATATCTCGGCCTGAGAAGACTTTTCCAAAGGGAATGTAGAAGGAGACTGAGAAGCTGTCAGACGCAAAGGTGCATTTTTAAACTCTTTTCCTAATTGGAACAAATAGAACCCGCGAATAAACAAACACTCCGCCTTCACCTTATTGACGAAATCCTCTCCGAATTCTCCTTGCTTCTCTTCCAGCTTCTGCATGATTGAATTCGTTCTATACAATGCATTATAGAATTGATAAAACATCCCTTGTGAAAGAGAATTACCATTTGTATTTGTAAAATAACAGGCTTGAAAGACATCGCTGATATCGTTTCTAAACTCCACTTCGTCCGCACGAGCAATACGCATCATTACACCACGAGTTCCATAATATCCCCCGTTTAGAGCATTTTTCAAAGGGGTATAGCATGAAGTCAAAGCCAATTCAAAGTCAGCTTCGGTCTGCCAGAAAGTATCTTCGGTCGCCTTGTTCGGATTCATCTGCTCCAACTGAGCGTCGCACGAAGTACACAAACCTGTAACAACCATTATACAAGATATAAAATATAGATATATTCGTTTCATACTGTTATTTTATTTAAAATGTGACATTCAAACCAAACATAAATGTACGATTAGAAGGATATATAAATTCATCGAAACCACGAGAATATACATCTGAAGAATTCACGTCCGGCGTATACCCCGAATAAGAGGAGATCGTAAAGAGATTCTCCGCATTGACATACACACGAGCTTTCTGGACAAAGCCATGAAACCAAACCGTAGGCAAGGTATAACCTACCTGAAGATTTCTCAAGCGGAAATAAGAACCGCTCTCCAAATAACGGTCGGATTCGGAACGGGCATTCCTATTCGGGTCGGTCCAAATCAGCCGAGGAGAGGACGCATTTTGATTTTCAGGCGTCCAATAATCCAAAGTACTTGCCAAATAGTTCGTACCACGGGTCACATCCGTCAATTCCAATTTCGTCGCATTATAAATTTTATTACCAGTGACACCTTGGAAACCAATCGAGAAATCAACATTCTTATACGTAATATTACCATTGATCGAATAGGTGAATTTCGGGAATGGGCTGCCACAATACACACGATCCTCATCATTAATCGTTCCGTCATTATTTGTATCCTTGAAACGAATATCGCCGGGTTCGGCACTCGGCTGAATCAGAACCCCATCTTTCTGATGAGCTTGCACCTCTTCCGTGCTATTAAAATAGCCGTCAGTAGGAATCAACCAAAAACCACCTATAGGATAACCGGCCAACGTTCTGCTCGTATAAGTTCCTCCATGAATCGTCCCACCGGTAATTACCTGCGATTCTGCCCCCATTTCCACCACTTCGTTTTTATTATAAGTTCCAAGGAAACTTACACCATAGGACAGATCCTTATTCAAAGACTCATTCCATCCCAAATTAAATTCAAATCCTTGATTACGGATCTTACCTGCATTACGAATCGGATCATTAGCACCTCCCGTAGAAATAGGAATAGGCACATTCAACAAGATATCTTTCGTATTCTTTACATACCAATCGGCAGTCAAAGTCAAACGATTACGCAGGGCCATAAAGTCAATACCGACATTCGTCATCGCCGTTTCTTCCCATTTGATATCCGGATTGGCAAACGTTTTTGGGAAAGCACCTTGTATCAGTCCGCTCTTTCCATCCGGATAATTAATGCCGGTCGTAACAACAGACACATATTGATAGTTATCAATTTCCTGATTACCTAGCACCCCATATCCGCCTCTCAACTTCAACTGATCCAACCAAGATACGCTATTCTTTACAAAATCCTCTTCTGCAATATTCCAACCAACAGATACCGATGGGAAATTACCATACCGATAATTGGAACCGAACTTAGAAGAACCATCACGGCGAATGGTCGCAGTCAACAAATAGCGATTCTTATAAGAATAGAAAGCACGTCCTAAAATGGAAGTCAACACGCTGCGGCTTGAATTACCACTTACGGCCAATCCTTGAGATGCGGCATCTATTTCAGTAATTCCAGTCGGCATTCCTTGCCCGGAACCTTGCATATAACGATACCGGGAATCCTGATATGTATATCCGACAAGAGCCGACACCTTATGGTCTCCGAACGTACGATCAAAAGTCAGCAAGTTTTCGACCAAAATATTACGTGTACGGGTCTGCTGTTCCGTCACCGCTGTTATATCATGTTTTGCCAGCCCGAAATCAAACAGACCTTCATAACTATTATAGCGATAAAATTGGAAATCCGGAGTCAGGTTTAACTTATATTTCAGACCTTTCATTAATTCTACGGAGACATAAGCATTTGCAAATATTTTTACATTATCACTATATCTCTTCATTAAATTATCGTCCACCATACCTAACGGATGAGTCAAATTCACAACGTCTCCGTACAAGCCACCATATCCACCTGTCCGGTTTTCATCATATTGTTCCCATGTCGGAATAGCCTGCAACGTATGTCCGACCATTCCCCCTCTAATGACCGAATATAAAGGATTACTTTGATCATAAGTCAACACGACATTTGTCCCAGCCTGGAAAATACCCTTCTTGAAATCCTGTTTGCTCTGCAACGTGTAACGCTGGTAGTTCGTGCCTTTCATCACGCCGTCCTGATTCGTATACCCCACACTATTATAGTAGGTGGAATATTTACCTCCTCCCTTCACAGAAAGCGCATAGTTTTGCATCAATGCCGGACCAAACATCAAGTCCTGCCAGTCATTATCCGGTTTTGAAGCCAAATCCTGTGCCATTTCGAGCGGACTCAATCCGGCCCCCCTTCTGGAAACGGTCGTCACTTCCGCCCAGCCGGCAGCATCCAATAAATCCAGATATTTGGAAGGCGAACTGACGCCGACATTGGCCGATAGATCGATAATCGGTTTCCCTTCCGTATTGCTTCCCTCTTTTGTCGTTACTATAACGACGCCGTTAGCTGCACGTGAACCATAAATCGCAGCCGAAGAAGCATCTTTCAACACATCGATACTGGCAATATCGTTCGGATTGATATGATCGATTCCACTCATATACATACCGTCCACGATATACAAAGGAGAAGAATTGTTCAACGTTCCGATACCACGGACCATGACACGGGTACTACCGCCCGGCGCACCACCCTGCGAAACGATATCCACACCGGCAATCTTACCTTGCAAGGCCTGCCCGATAGTAGTGTTGCTCTGTGTATTCAAATCATCTGTGCTCACGTTAGCTACAGAACCGGTCAAGTCCGCCTTTTTCTGCGTACCGTAACCGATCACGACAACTTCATCCAGCGTTTTCGTATCTTCCAATAATACGACATTGATTGTTTTTTGGTTACCGACAACGATCTCCTTTGACAGGTAACCAATATAAGAAATATTCAAAACCGAATTAGGATCGGCCTCGATAGAGAAATTACCATCTATATCGGTAACCGTACCATTTGTAGTACCTTTCACCACCACGTTCGCTCCAATGATCGCTTCGCCGTTATTATCGACAATCCGACCGGTTAAGACATGTGTCTGCAGTTGAGCGGCAGCGATCGCATCCCGGCTTTTCGAAGACAAAATAATATGAGTTCCTTCCATTTCATATTCGACACCCGCATTCTTGAACAGGTTATCCAATACCTCTGAAACAGGTTTCGTTTTCGCCTTTACCGAAACTTTCCGGTTAACATCTACCTGGTTATTATAGATAAACAAATAATCTGTCTGACTTTCAATCTCATTTAGAATTTCCTCTAACTGAGAATTGTTCTTGTTAATACTAACCCGGGCATTCTGCGAATGTGAATCTTCAGCATACGAACAGAATACGCAGGCTCCCAAAAGGAATGTGGATATTCGCATAGTTCTCAAGATTTTTTTACCTGACGGAGTTTTCGGATAATATCCCCCCGACAAAAAGTTTTTTTTCATACCTTTGTAACTGATTTGAAGTTAATACAATGAATTAAAATTGTGTTGATTGGAATGCCGGTAAATGCCCCCCAGCGCTTGCCGGCATTTTTCTGTTATTGACTGCCTGTTTTCATGTTTCCTTTTATTTTATAAGGTTAATACTAATTATTGTGTTTTTTATTTCTGTTCTTCTATTACTTGTGTTCACCTAATATAAATAATCTGATTTTCATCGTCCCGTTCATACTTGAAACGAATATCCCTCTGCAATACCCTCAACGCATAGTCGATACCGTCTGCTTGCCTGAACTTTCCCGTGAAATAGTATTTCAATACATTCTTATTCTCAACAACTATGCTAACTCCGAAATATTTCTCCAGATCATTCATGATCGAGAGGAATGATTCGTTCCGAAAACATATCAGTCCTTCTTTCCAACGATAGGGATTGTAATCGTCAACCGGAATGACTTTCAGCCTGCCGTCCTTTTGCAGGCAAGCTTTGCTGTCCGGCTTCAACATCAATGTATCCCCCAGACCGATACGGGAGGCAACTCGCACACTTCCTTCCATCAACGTAACCTCGAAATCGTCTTTATCGGAATAGCCTTCCACATTAAATTTTGTTCCCAGCACTTCCATATTACATTTGCCCGTTTCCACGATAAAAGGCCTTTTCTTATCTTTGGCTACATCGAAATAGGCTTCTCCGTCTACCGCTACCTGGCGTACGGACTTGTCGAACACAGCCGGATAAACGATCTTCGTCCGAGCATTCAGCCAGACATTCGTCCCGTCCGACAGCGTGATGTTCACCCGTTGTCCGGTAGGAACATAAATGGATTGCATCGGCACAACTCCATTTTTATCTGAAACAAATTGATATAATAAGCTAAGCCCCAATGTCACAGCGACAGCTACCGCAATCTTGATTAACTCAGTTCCAAGAGAACTCAAGCTCCATGACTTGTGTCGCATCTTTTCTTCGATCGTTTTTTCATCGCCAAGAAGCAACATCGAGTCGAATATCTTTCTCTCTTTCAAGAATTCTCGTCTGTTTTCCGGGGAATGTTCCATCCATTGCCGGATCCGGACTTCTTCTTCATAAGAAGCGGCTCCTTCAAAGAACTTATATAACGTTTCCCTGTCCATTTTTCATCTTTTTACTTATGCTTACATAATACTAACAGTTCACAAGCCTATATCCCCAGTTAAAAATGGAAAAAATTTCATTTTTATATTTTTTCTTCCGATATCGAATACCATAGTTCTCTTGGAACTACGTTCTTTTTCAAGAAATATCCGTTCCAACCAGAACCCCTGTTTGTCATCATTCACAGTCTTGGAAACCTGCAATAATAGCTCCTTCCAAGAAGGATCGGGAATATTTTAAAATACTCTCCTGAAAGATTCCGAAGCTCTGAACGAAGTTGTAGTGTAACCGCACCAAAATCATAAGGGACAATCAATCCTTGTCTTTAGTACGGGTATTTCTATATAAAGTTTTTTGAGCAAAACAACTATCATACTATCATAATCAAATTTATATAATTGTAAAACAGCATGTTACTCCATGATAGTTCCTATTTTTAACTATCATTTATCTATCATAACTATGTAATCGTCTCCGCGATGCTACCTTTGCCATTTATGGGGGAGTAAATTTCTTATA
>ERZ827043.739-NODE-739-length-39017-cov-4.784149_pt1 | contig 39017 bp, 30 predicted proteins | sample MGYA00519923_ERZ827043 | MGnify/ENA primary metagenome ERZ827043 (study PRJEB31778, sample SAMEA3449251) | human gut metagenome | biome: human gut; feature: human-associated habitat; material: faeces | place: United Kingdom | collected 2010/2012 ... | reverse complement strand
TTTGTGCACGGAAATTATAACATTTCCACTCAAGGGGAGGCTTTCCTCTTTTATTATTTCCGGAAGAATTCCCCTACCGAGTAAAATTTTACACTAAGAATCGCTGCGTAAATATTTCTTAATGCCCGCCCCTTTTTATACTGCGGCGCAGCCGCCACCATCACCCTTTGAACCCTCTGAACCCTCTGAACCCTCTGAACCTGAGCTTTTTCCATCGCCCCTTTGAGCGAAAGCGAACACAACCCTTCTGCACAACCCGCCGCGAAGCGGTGCCCCTCTTACCTTACTTTCTCTGTTTTATGGTGCGGCGGACTGCGGAGTGTGGTAATATAATGATGTATTTACAGGCTCTAACGTATGCATTCATTTCACCGGGCGCATCCTGCGCCTTCGGAAATCAGGGGAAGGAGTGTTGAACTTGTCTGATATCAGACGTTTGTATGTAAGGAAGAAGGAAGGCTTCCGCCAGGGGGAGGAAAGCCTGACCCGGCAGCTGCGTGAGGTGCTGGGGGATCGGATTTCCGACTCCGCCATTTATCACCGCTATGATGTGGACGGACTCACCGATGAGGATTACGAAAAGGCAGTGGCCACTGTTTTCTCGGAACCGCCGGTGGATGATACACAGACGGAGCTGCCTCTTGGCGATCTGGTGCTGGCAGTGGAATTCCTGCCGGGGCAGTATGACCAGCGTGCGGACTCTGCAGAGCAGTGCCTGGCTATTGTGACTGGGAAGGACGGCGCCCGGGTGCGCTGTGCCCTGGTGTATGCGTTCCATGGCCATTTTGAGGACGGGGACCGGGAGAAAATCCTGAAGTTCTTGGTGAACCCGGTGGAGTCCCGGGAGGCATCCCTGGCTCCTGCGGAAACGCTGGATCTTCCCATTGAGGATCCGAAGCCGGTGCCGGTGGTGGAAGGGCTTGGAAAGCTGGATGACAAGGGGCTTGACGAACTCATTTCTTCCATGGGCCTTGCCATGAGCCACGAAGACCTTGCCATGATTCAGACCTATTTCCGGGATGAGGAAAAGCGGGATCCTACGGTGACGGAAATCCGTGTGCTGGATACCTACTGGTCCGATCACTGCCGTCACACCACCTTCTCCACAAAGCTTACGGATATTGACGTGGAGGAAGGGGCTTTCAGCGCTCCTATTTCCAGAGCTCTTAAGGAATATGAGGAAACAAGGATCCATATTTACGGGAAGGACACGAAGCGGCCTGTCACCCTCATGGACATGGCTACGGCAGCAGTGAAGGCCCTTCGTAAGGAAGGAAAACTTGCCAACCTGGATGCTTCGGAGGAAGTGAATGCCTGCACCATCAAGGTAAAAATCGACACGGTAAACGGCAGCGAGGACTGGCTCCTTCTTTTCAAAAATGAAACCCATAACCATCCTACGGAAATCGAACCTTTCGGCGGTGCTGCCACCTGTCTTGGCGGCTGCATCCGGGACCCCCTGTCCGGCCGTTCCTATGTGTACCAGGCCATGCGTGTCACCGGCGCCGGCGACCCCAGGACGCCTCTTTCGGAGACACTCCACGGGAAACTCCCTCAGCGGAAGATTACCATTGAAGCAGCCAAGGGCTACAGCTCTTACGGCAACCAGATCGGTCTGGCTACGGGGGAAGTGAAGGAATACTACCATCCAGGATTCATTGCCAAGCGTATGGAAATCGGTGCGGTGGTGGCCGCTGCGCCGGAGGATCATGTCATCCGTCTGACCCCGCAGCCGGGGGATGTGGTGATTCTGGTAGGCGGACGCACCGGCCGTGACGGCATGGGCGGCGCCACCGGCTCTTCCAAGGAACTGAATACGGAGTCCATCGAAACCTGCGGAGCAGAGGTACAGAAGGGCAATCCTTTGACCGAAAGAAAAATCCAGTGCCTCTTCCGCCGCGGTGAAGTCACCCGTCTCATCAAGCGGTGCAATGATTTCGGCGCCGGCGGCGTATCCGTGGCAGTAGGGGAACTCACCGACGGCCTTGATATTAATCTGGACAAAGTGCCGAAGAAATATGAAGGCCTTGACGGCACGGAGCTGGCTATTTCCGAATCCCAGGAACGAATGGCGGTGGTGGTGAAGAAGGAAGACGCTGACCGGTTCATCCGCTATGCGGCTGAAGAAAATCTGGAAGCCACTGTCATTGCCGATGTTACCGACACGAAACGGCTGGTGATGAAATGGAGAGGCGAGCCTATCGTCAATATTTCCAGAGCCTTCCTGGACACCAATGGCGCCCAGCAGGTGAAGGCCGCCCATATTGCAAAACCGGACGACAAGGGGTATTTCCATCCGGCGGCGATTCCTTCCGTGAAGGACGCCTGGATTTCCGCCATGGGGGATCTCAATAACTGCTCCCAGCAGGGACTCTCTGAACGGTTCGACTCCACCGTAGGCGCCGGCACCGTGCTCATGCCCTTCGGCGGCAAGTACCAGAAGACACCGGCCGACGGCATGGCAGCCAAGTTCCCGGTGAGAAAAGGGGAAACCGACAGCGCCAGCTTCATGGCCCACGGCTTCGACCCGGACCTTGCCACCTGGAGCCCCTTCCATGGCGCCGTGTATGCAGTGCTCCTTTCCGTCACCCGTCTGGTGGCCATGGGGGCCGACTGGAGAAGGGCTTACCTCACTCTGCAGGAATACTTTGAGAAGCTCACCGATAATACCAGCTGGGGCAAGCCGGCAGCAGCCCTCCTGGGTGCCTTCCATATGCAGGAAGCCCTGGGTCTGGGTGCCATCGGCGGTAAGGACTCCATGAGCGGCACTTTCAACGACATCCATGTTCCGCCCACCCTCGTTTCCTTTGCCATCGCTCCCGGCAAGGCTTCGGAAGCGGTAAGCCAGGAACTGAAAAAAGAAGGGGACGTGCTGGTTCTCTTCGGTATGCCCAAGGATAAGGAAGGTATGCCGGATCTGGACGTATTCAAGAAGCACGCCGATTTCCTCTATCAGGAAGTGAAGGCAGGCCACGTGGCTGCCATGAAGGCTGTAGACAATGGCGGCGTGGCAGTGACGGCTGCCAAGATGGCCTTTGGCAACGGTTTGGGCATCCATTTCACGGAAAACCTGCCCCTCCCCAAATTCTTCGGCAACTTCTACGGCGCCATTATTGTGGAAACTACGGCGGAAGAAGCACAGCGCTTTGCCAAAGAACCGCATACAAAGATCCTGGGCACTATCGGCGGAGATACCATGGAGCTCTACGGCGAATCCATCGCTCTCTCGGATCTTCTGTCGGCCTATGAAAAACCGCTGGATCCCATCTTCCCGCGGCGGGCGGAAAGCATTGATAAGCCTTCTCCGGTGCTGCCGGAAACAAAGGCTATTCCCCAGTTCTACGTCCATACCAACCTTCCCAGACCCCGGGTATTCATTCCTACCATGCCCGGCAACAACTGCGAAGTGGACAGTGCCAGAGCCTTTGAACGGGCCGGCGCCGTTTCCGATATTTTCATCTTTAGAAACCGGGACTCTGCAGAACTGAAGGCATCGGTGGAAGAAATGGCAGAACGCATCCGCCATGCCCAGATCGTCATGTTCCCCGGCGGTTTCTCCGCCGGCGACGAACCGGACGGCAGCGGCAAATTCATTGCGGCAGTTTTCCGCAACGAAATGCTGAAGGAAGCCATGGACAAGCTTCTCCACGAAAGAGACGGTCTGGCCCTGGGCATCTGCAACGGCTTCCAGGCCCTCATCAAACTGGGCCTTGTTCCCTACGGTGAATTCAAACCCCTCACCAGCCATGCGCCTACCCTTACCTTCAACACCATCGGACGCCACCTCTCCCGGTTCGTCACCACCAAAGTGGTATCCACCAAGTCCCCCTGGCTTTCCCTCTGCAAGCCCGGAGACCTCTACAGCATTGCCATCAGCCACGGCGAAGGCCGCTTCATCGCCTCCGACGAGCAGATCAAAGCCCTGGCAGCCAACGGCCAGATTGCTACCCAGTACACTGACTTTGACGGCAATCCCACCTACGACAGCCGCTTCAACCCCAACGGCTCCTCCTGGGCCGTGGAAGGCATCACCAGCCCCGACGGCAGAGTGCTGGGCAAGATGGGCCATACCGAAAGACGGGGCGATAACATCGCCAAGAACATCTGCGGAAATAAATACCAGCCCCTCTTTGAAGCAGGCGTCAAATATTTCCAGGGTAAATAATAATTACTTACAAAAAGCAGGCCCTGCGCCTGCTTTTTGTGTTCTCAAAGGACAGTAAGCAGCCTGCCGCCGCGTCATTCCGGCGCAGTCCTCCCCCCCCCGAAATGACGATGGGACAGGTGGCAATCAAGTCAAGAGAATCCTTTGACGATGACAGTAAGCAGCCTGACACTGCGTCATCTCGAGCGGAGGTACATGCCATTATGTGGGAGATAAGCGGCCGTGCCTCAATGATACTCTGAGTCGAGAGATCTCCTGCCGCTCTGCAGCTCGTATGATTGAAAGGAGGGAGATTTCTCGACTCCTCTTCACTAGCTCCAAGAACCGCTGCGTCATTCCTGTGCAGTCCTCCGCTCGAAATGACGATGAGACAGGTGGCAATCAAGTCATCCGTTTCCTTCCATGGCAGACATTCCCTTATCCTGCAAATCCTTGGCTGGTATATGTCTTATTCTCTTAGTTCCGGTTTGAGGGGCGTATGATCAATGAAAGAGCAGGTCGCTTTAGAGAATGTGCTCCATGGCAGGTGTATGCGAAATAAGAATTTTTATTGGTGCTTTTGATGATTTTAGGTATAATAGAGATAAGTAATGGTTTGAAATCACGATACATCAGCCATTCTTTACATTGGCAGATTCATGGTTTACGGCCCGGTTGTCCGGGCAGGGAGGTTTCTATGAGCGAAGAAAGAGATATGGAAAAGACACCGGTTGTTCGTCCCGAAGCAGCTCCTGAAGTAAAGGAAACGGCAAAGCCGCCCATGGAAAAGGAGGCAGCCGGACTGCCTCTGGAGAAGGAGAAGGCCGGCCTTCCGGCGGAAAAGGCAGAAGCCGGTCTTCCGGCAGAAAAGAAAGAGGCCAGGGTACCTGCGCCTGCTGCAGAGGAAGCGGAAGAGGTGCATGTGGATTCTCCGGAACCGGATATGGAAGTGAATATCATCGATGACAGGGATAAGGAGGCGGAAAGCCTCATCCGCTGGGCTTCCGGCCGTGCCGGTGTGATTGTGGCGGCTCCTCTTCTGGGCACCGCAGCCCTGGTGGCCAATGAAGTATATATGATTTCCAAAATCGGCTCTGTGTACGGCGTGGAGCTGAACCAGAAGGCAGTGCTGTCCTTTATCGGTTCCCTGGGAGCTACGGTGGTAGGTTCCACTCTGGCTACGCTGATTCCTATTTCCCTCATGCAGATTCCCATCGGCGTGTCTGTCACCTATGGCATCGGCAAGGCGGCGCAGCGCTGGATCAAGGACGGCATGCCCGACGATACGAAGCCTTACCGCGCTGTGTTTGAGGAAGAAAAGGCGGAAGGGGAAAAGGATGTGAAGGAGCTGGAGGAGAATCCGAAGAAGGATGAGCCTCTGGGCGACGAGAAGAAGGATTTCACAGCAGACCTGAAGAAGAGCTGGGATGAGGTATATCCGGAAAAGGCCCATGAAGCTGTGGACAAGCTGGCCCGCCAGCTTACTGAATCTGCCGGCATTCTGGGAAATAAGCTGGTGGATGCGCTGAAGAAGGCAGGCGTCACCGACGAGCAGATCGAGAAGGCAAAGTACACCGCCCTTGGGGCTTCTGAAGTGGCCCAGGAAACGGCGGAAAAGACGGCCCGGGATCTGCAGGCCATTGCCCGTATCAAGTCCAGGGAGTTCAGGAAGGATGCTGCCCGCCGGGCGGATGAAATGAAGGCCCAGGCCAAAGAGCAGATGGAGGAGCTTCAGAAGAAGACAGAAGAAATGAAGCGCCAGTCTGAAATCCAGTCCCAGCAGATGAAGCTGAAGTCGGACAAGCTGAAGGCCCAGGCCCGTGTACAGATGCAGGAAGCAAAAATCCAGGCAAACAAGCTGAAAATCCAGGCAGAGGAGCAGGCGGAAACAGCCCAGGCCAGAGCCCAGGAAATTTCCGATAAGGTAGTGAAGTCCGCCAATTATTACAAGGAGGCCGCTGCCCAGGCTGCCAGCCAGGCCAGGGACACGGTGGTGACTGCTGCCGGGGAATACCGGGCGAAAATCGAGGAAAGGGCAAGGCAGAAACAGCAGGAAGCCGAAGCTGCCGGGAAGGATGACAAAAGCGTTGAAGGTACTGGAAAAGCTGAAGAAGCTGCTGCTTCCCCTGACGAAAAAGCTAAAAGCGAATGAGGAACTAAAAGGTGACCTGTCTGATCTTCATAAGGAAGAGGTGGGCCCTGTCACGAGAAGAGTCATTTCTCCCTGGGGAAGAAGGCGGATTCGCCACCGGCGGTCCAACCATCCCTGGGTGAAGGGAAGATGAATCAAAGAAAGGGGCGGTGAAATCACAGAATCTATGATTTCACCGCTCCTTTTCATTTTTCTTTATAAGCAGACAGCAAAAAAGCCGGCTTTCGCCGGCCGAAAATGCCAATAAATCAGATGTCTCTGTTTACTTTATGAGAACGAAGGCAACGAGTGCAGACATTCATTCTCTTGACCTGTCCGTCTACCAGTACGCGAACTCTCTGGATATTCGGCTTCCAGGTTCTCTTTGTTTTCAGATGGGAATGGGATACATTGAATCCCGTAGCGGTTTTCTTGCCGCAAACTTCACAGTAGTTAGCCATGTGCTACACCTCCTTGCACTTCCGTAATTGCAACATTCATAATATATCACAATTACTTTTTTTAAGCAAGTCTTTTACGTAATCAATTTTCAGGAATATAATAAAAGAAGCAGAACTGTTTCTGCCCGGCAGCGGGAAAGGGCTTTTGTCCTGCAGGAAGGGGTACCTGTATATGGTATCAGACCGGGCTGTTTTTGGGAAGGGCTTGTTATGCATTTATCAGATTCCGTGCAGTATATCAAGGGCGTAGGGCCCAGCATGAAGGGAAAGCTCTCAAGGCTTGGCATTGCCACGGTGGAGGACCTGGTTTCCTTCTATCCCAGGCGCTACCAGGACTGGACGAAGATTACGAAGATGGAAGAGCTTCGCCCCGACGACGAGGCTGTCATTTACGGACAGGTGGCGGACATGAGGAAAATCACGCCCCGACGGGGACTGACCATAGTGAACGTGCTCCTCATCGACGGCACCGGCGCCGTGACACTGGTGTATTTCAACCAGCCCTGGAAGGGGGATGCCTTCCGGAAGGGCACCTACGTGCTGGCCTACGGCAGAATCGAGTACAATTACGGAAAGCTCCAGATATCCGGCGCGGAAACAGAATTCATTTCACCCGATGAGCTTCCCTCCTTCCAGAAGCTGGTGCCGGTGTATCCTCTCACCGAGGGCATCCGCATCAGCCAGATGAGGAACATGATTTCCTTTGCCCTGGACCATGTGGAGGATATGGAGGAAAATCTGCCGGTGGAAACGCTGAAGCGGCAGCATCTCATGGGGCGGCTGGAGGCAGCCCGGGCCATGCACAATCCCAAAAACTGGGAGGAGCAGAAGGAGGCCCGCCGGCGCACGGCCTTCGAGGAGCTTTTCTTCATGCAGGCAGGCATCCTCCTTCTTCGAAAGAAAAGGGAAAAGCAGGTGCTGAGTATCAAGTGCGCGCCGTCGGGAAAGCTGGTGCAGGCGGTGCGGGATCATTTCCCCTTCCGCCTTACCGAAGGGCAGCGGCAGGCTTTTTCAGATATAGAGGATGATATGGAAGGGCTTATCCCCATGCAGCGCCTCATCCAGGGGGACGTAGGCAGCGGCAAGACGGCGGTGGCGGCCCTGGCCCTGGCAAAAATTGTGGAAAACGGCTACCAGGGCGCCTTGATGGCGCCTACGGAGGTACTGGCAGGGCAGCATTACCATACCTTCCAGGAGTTTTACAGAGGCCTTCCTATCCATGTGGCCTATCTTTCCGGCCAGACGAAGACGAAGGATAGAAATGAAATCCTCCAGGGTCTGCTGGATGGCTCCATCGATGTGCTCATCGGTACCCATGCCCTCATTGAGAAGGATGTGGTTTTTGCCCATCTGGGCCTTGTGATTACCGATGAGCAGCACCGCTTCGGCGTGAGGCAGAGGAAGGCTCTGGAAACCAAGGGGGGCTGTCCCCATACCCTGGTCATGACGGCTACCCCCATTCCCCGTACCATGGCCCTTTCCATTTACGGGGATTTGGACGTATCCTCCATCCGGGGTATGCCGCCGGGCCGTCATCCGGTGAAGACCTATGCCATCGGCAGCAGTATGCTCCGAAGGGTATTCAATTTCATGGGCCGTGAAATGACGGCAGGCCATCAGGTGTATGTGGTCTGTCCCCTGGTGGAAAAAAGCGAGAAGCAGGATCTGGCTTCCGCAGTGGCGGTGTACGAGGAGCTGAAGGATAAGGTATTTCCCATGTTCCAGGTGGGGCTGGTGCACGGCCGCATGAAAAACAGCGACAAGGAAAGGGTGATGGAGGATTTCCACGGCGGGAAAATCAATCTGCTGGTGGCCACATCGGTGATTGAAGTCGGGGTGAATGTGCCCAATGCTACCATCATGTTCGTCTACGGGGCGGACCGGTTCGGCCTGTCCCAGCTTCACCAGCTGCGGGGCCGGGTAGGAAGAGGAAAATCCCAGTCCTACTGCATCCTTTTCTCCGATAACCATAACGAAGTGACGGAAACGCGGATGAAGCTCATGTGCGAAATCCAGGACGGCTTCCTCCTGTCGGAGAAGGATCTCCTCCTGCGGGGCTCCGGTGAATTCTTCGGCTATCACCAGCATGGCATGCCGGACCTGAAGGCGGCGGACATCGTAAGGGACCTGCCCCTTCTGGAAATGGCCAGAAAGGAAGCAAAGCGGGCGGTGGACGGCGGCGCCGATTTCAAAGAAGAGCTGTCCCACCGCTTCGGCGGCGCATTTTTCAAACGGCTTTACGAGGAAGAGTAGGGCCATTTGCATTTCCCTGTTTTCCTGTACCTTTTATTTATGCTATAATAATGAAATTAATGGATTCAAAATCATATACCTGAACAATGAAAGAGGAATCACTGATTTCAAGAAAATGGAGGCTATGATGAGAGCAGACAAGTTTGGCAAGAGAGGGCTTACTTTTGACGATGTGCTCCTGATTCCTGCCCATTCCACCGTTCTTCCAAGGGACGTGGACGTGAGCACGAACCTCACAAGACATATCCGTCTCAATATTCCTATTATGAGTGCCGGCATGGATACGGTGACGGAAGCGGAAATGGCTATTGCCATGGCCCGTGAAGGCGGTATCGGCGTCATTCACAAGAATATGAGCATAGATGAACAGTCCCGGGAAGTGAAGCTGGTCAAGCGTTCCGAGCATGGCGTCATTGTGGACCCCATCTACCTGGCTCCGGACAATACCCTGGCCGATGCGGATGAACTCATGAACAAGTACCATATTTCCGGCGTGCCCATTACGGAGGAAGGAAAGCTGGTAGGCATTATCACCAACCGTGATATGCGCTTTGAAACAGACCTTTCCCGCCCCATCAGCGACATCATGACATCGGAAGGCCTGGTAACGGCACCGGAAAATACCACCATTGATGACGCCAAGGAAATCCTGAAGGCCCACCGCATTGAAAAACTGCCGCTGGTGGATAAGGACGGATACCTGAAGGGACTCATCACCATCAGGGATATTGAAAAGATGAAGAAATACCCCCATGCCGTAAAGGATGAAGACGGCCGTCTTCTGGCAGCTGCTGCCATCGGCGTAACGCCGGATGTGGAAGAAAGGGTGGAGGCCCTCCTGGCTGCCAGGGCGGATGTGCTTGTCATTGACACCGCCCACGGCCACAGTGAAGGGGTTCTTCAGACCATCCGCCGTCTGCGGAAGGATTTCCCCCATTTGGAACTCATCGCAGGCAATGTGGCTACCTATGATGCCACCAAGGCCCTCATCGAAGCAGGGGTAGATGCGGTAAAGGTAGGCATCGGCCCTGGCTCCATCTGCACTACCCGCGTGGTGGCAGGCATTGGCGTGCCCCAGATTACGGCGGTTTATGACTGCGCCAGAGCGGCAGAAGGCACAGGCGTGCCCATTATTGCCGACGGCGGTATCCAGTACTCCGGCGACATTGCCAAGGCACTGGGCGCCGGCGCTTCCTCCGTCATGCTGGGCAATCTTCTGGCAGGCACCGATGAAAGCCCGGGAGAAACCATCATTTACCAGGGCAAGAAATACAAAGCTTACCGCGGCATGGGTTCCCTGGGAGCCATGCAGGCAGGAAGCAAGGACCGGTATTTCCAGCAGAATGCCAAGAAGCTGGTGCCGGAAGGCATCGAAGGGCAGATCCCCTACAAGGGCCATGTGTCCGATGTGCTCTTCCAGCTTATCGGCGGTCTCCGCGCGTCCATGGGCTACTGCGGCACGCCGGATATTAAGACCATGAATGAAGAAACCCAGTTTATCGAAATCACCGGCGCCGGCCTCCGTGAAAGCCATCCCCATGATGTAAGCATTACGAAGGAAGCACCGAATTACAGTACGAAATGAAGGATAGAACATTGACATCCCATGTAGTCATGGATATCCGCATCCATGCGGTAACCATGAAGGAAGCACTGGCCTTTGCGGAAGAGAGAATCATGGAGGGAAAGCCTTCCATGATTGCCACAGCCAATGCGGAAATGATTATGATAGCCCAGGAGGACAGGGATCTGGCCCGCATACTGAACGGGGCGGATTTGGTAGTTCCTGACGGTGCCGGCGTTCTCTGGGCCGGCGAGCAGCTGGGCACCCCCTTCCCCGAGCGGGTAACCGGAGCGGATCTTACAGTGGAGCTTCTGAAAAGGGCGTCCGCCATGAACTGGCCGGTCTATTTCCTCGGCGGAAATCCGGGGGTGGCAGCAAAGGCGGCCAAAAAGTTCATGGAGGAGCATGGAAGCTTTTCCCTGGTAGGCTGCCACGACGGCTATTTCAATGAAGAAGAAGAAAAGAAAATCATCGAAGATATTAAGAAGAGCGGTGCGAAGCTCCTCTTTGCAGGCCTTGGCGTGCCTAAGCAGGAAAAGTGGCTCTATGCCCACAGGGAGGAGCTAGGGCTCCTTTCCATGGGTATCGGCGGCGTTTTCGACGTCATGAGCGGCAACCTGAAAAGGGCGCCTCTCTGGATGCAGCGAAACCGGCTGGAATGGGCTTACCGGCTGTACCTGCAGCCCAGCCGTATCGGCCGCATGATGGCACTTCCGCGGTTTATGCGGGCTGTCAAAAAATGGAAAAAAGAACGCGGGAGTAAGTGATGCTGAAAAAACCTGTTATACTGCAGGAGGGCTACCCTTTCATAGCGGTAACCTTCCTTATCGGAGCGGTGCTCTGTTATATGAAATGGTACTACCTGGCGGTGATACCCTTTGTACTGTGTCTGTATTTTACCTATTTCTTCCGCTGCCCGCCCAGAAATGACAAAATCGTCCCCGGCGACGATATCCTGGTGTCGCCGGCAGATGGTACGGTGGTGGATGTGTCCCATGATGTGGAGGAAGATACCTTTCTTGGCGAGAAATGCCACAAGATTACTATTTTCCTCTCCATTTTCGATGTGCACTGCAACCGCAGCCCCATGGCCGGGGAAATCAAGTACCAGTCCTATACCCAGGGCCGGTTCCTGCCCGCCTACAAAGAGGGCGTGGGCTTTGAAAATGAAAGGGGAGCCATCGGTATCACCGGTAAGAACCGGTCCATCCTGGTCATCCTCATTGCCGGCATTCTGGCAAGACGGGTGGTTTCCTGGAAGAACCTGGGGGACAAGCTGGTGAAGGGGGAACTGTACGGCATGATCAAGTTCGGTTCCTGCACGGAGCTCTACATCCCCGGCGACTGCGAAATCTGCGTGAAAAAAGGGGATAAGGTCAAAGGTGGTCTGACGGTCGTAGGGAGGCTGAAATAAGTGAACAAATCTTGGATTGCAAATGCAGTAACCGCCACGAATGCATTGTTTGGCGGGCTGTCGATTATGATGTCCATACAGGGAAATTTCAAAACGGCGGCAGTATTTATTCTTATCGCCATGGTGGCGGATGCCCTTGATGGCAGGGTGGCAAGAGCCCTCCATACCGCAGGCCCCATGGGGGTGGAACTGGACTCCCTGTCCGATGATATTTCCTTCGGCATTGCCGCCGGCGCCCTCATGTATGCTTACCAGCTTCATGAGCTGGGGCCCCTGGGATTCATTCCCTGCGCCCTTCTGGGCACATTCTGTGCCTTCCGCCTGGCCCGGTTCAACGTCAAGGTTACCAGCGTACACGGCTACTTCGAAGGTCTTCCCTGCCCGACTACCGGCGTCATTGTGGCAGCCTATGTGCTGTCGGGCATTAAAATTTGGAACTGGCTGGCCGTACTCTGCGTCCTCCTTCTGGCCTTCCTCATGGTCAGTGAAATCCACTATCCCGATAACAAGGGAGCCAGCGCCGACCAGCTTCATCTGCCGGCACTCCTCATCTGCCTGGCCTTCTTTATTATTTCAACCATTTTCTACTGGCCTGTATGGGCAGCTGCCCTCTGTGCCGGATACATCCTCTTCGGTATGATGAATACCTTCCTGAATCGCAGAAAGGCTAAACGGAAAGCCAGAAGAACTAGAAGAACTGCCGGAGGAGATGGCGAAGGGAACGAATGATGACTCACATACTCGATATAATCATGCTTCCTGTGCAGCTGATTGTGGCCTTCTTTACCATTTACTACACAGTCATTGCTGTATTCGGCATGTGGCATCGAAAAGAAAAAAATCTGGCGCCGCCTAAGAGCCGGTTCGCCGTGGTTATCCCCGCCCATAATGAAGAAATGGTGCTGGCGGACCTCCTGGAAAACCTGAAAATGCTGAAATACCCTAAAGAGCTGTACGACGTGTATGTCATTGCGGACAACTGCACCGACCATACCGCCGACATTGCCCGCCAGCACGGGGCCTATGTATTTGAAAGGTTCAACAAGGAACTGGTAGGCAAAGGCTACGCCATGGACTGGGTTTTCCCGAAGATTTTTGACCTGAACAAAGGCTATGACGCCTTCTGCGTCTTCGACTCCGACAACCTGGTGCACCTGGACTTCCTGGCGGTGATGAACAACCGCCTCCTGAAGGGCCAGAAAGTACTGCAGGGGTATCTGTCCGCCAAGAATCCTACGGACACCTGGGTATCCGGCACCTTTGCCATTGCCTTCTGGACCATCAACCACCTGTGGCACCTGGGCAAGTACAATCTGGGCCTGTCCTCCTGCCTTGGCGGTACAGGCATGTGCATTGCAGCGGATATTGTAAAGAAATACGGCTGGGGCTGCGACTGCCTTACGGAGGACATGGAATTCTCCATGAAATGCCTCTCCCACGGCATCCGCACCTGCTGGGTCCATGACGCCATCATTTACGATGAAAAGCCGCTGGGCTTCATGGCATCCTGCCGCCAGAGAAAAAGGTGGGCCCAGGGCCAGTTCGACTGCTCCGAGCGCTATATCCCCATCCTTTTGAAGGAAGGTATCAAGCGCCACAGCATCGTCATCCTGGACGGCATTATGCAGCTCCTGCAGAACTATTTCCTGCTGCTCTCCACCTTCTACCTGGTAATGACCTACATCAACATGTTCTATCCCTGCTTCACGGTGATTCTCTACAACGATGTGCTGGTGCCCCGCCAGTTCTGGGCGGTGCTGGGCTTCATCCAGTCCGTAGTGCCACTCATCGTGCTGCTGCAGATCGAAGTGCCTCTGAAGATTTATTTCTACTGGCTCATCTATCCGATTTTCATGTACTCCTGGATTCCCGTCACCATCCTGGGCTGGAAGGATCGCCATAAGAAAGGCTGGGTTCATACCATCCACACCAGAAGCATGCATTTCGAGCAGGCTAAGCTCACCAGAAAGAAGGAAATCGATCAGTAAAGAAAAGGACAGTGAAGAAATGAGTGACATTTCTTCACTGTTTTTTTGTAAAGATTCATAAATTCTGAAGGCTCCCTATGTATAGAGGCGTCCGGTCGGGTATAATGGTAATCATAGGGACAATGTACAGTGCTGTATGAAATAGAAAAAGCAGGCCCCGGGGGACTGCTTTTCGGGGAGGTTTTTATGCATCTTGCGCTCCATACTAAAAGGGCCAAAGTGATTCTATGGCTTTCCGTTCTTATGATTCTCCTCATCGCCATCTATGCCTATACCCATAGAAGTGCGGGAGGCGCTCACAAGGTATCTGCCCGGCCTCTGGTGAAGGTGGAAAGGATGGAAAGGAAGGACATGATGAAACGGGTGGTGCTGTCCGGTGAGACGGTGCCCAAAGCTTCTGTGGATATTTCGCCCAAGTACGCGGGACGGCTGGAAAAGGTGTATGTGGATCTGGGGGACAGGGTGGAGAAGGGGGATATCCTGGTTTCCCAGGATACGAAGGATATTACCCTTTCCATTGCCCAGAACCGGGCAGGCAGCGAGGCAGCAGCGGCGGATGCAGTGGAAAGCCGGTCTTCCTATGATGCAGGCACCATGAAGGCGGAGAGCGATTATGACAATGCCCTGACCACCTATCAACGCTACGACACCCTCTTTCAGCAGGGGGCTGTGTCAAAGCAGGAGCTGGATGATAAGTACCGGGCCATGATGGAAGCCAGAGCTGCCCTCCAAAGCCTCACCGGCCAGGATATAGGCGGCGTGCCGGCGGTGATTGCGGGCAAGGAAGCGGCGGCGGAGAAGGCGGCTTACCTGGTGGATGCCCTGGAAAGTCAGAAGGAGGATATGTCCATCTATGCGCCGGTATCCGGAACTATCGGTTACCGGGAAGCGGAGGCAGGCGAATGGGCATCGGCAGGACAGAAGCTTTTAACCATTGTAGACAACAGCGCCCTCTACCTGGACTGTGCCGTGGCGGAGCAGGATGTAGGCGTCCTGCAGGAAGGCATGCATCTTTCCGTTTCCATTGATTCCTTAGGGGAGACGGTAAAAGGAAAAATCATTTATATCAGCCCGGCCCTGGATGCAGCCACCCATTCCTACAAAGTACGGATTCTCCTTGACAGGAAGGAAACGTCTCTTCGAGGCGGTCTTTTCGGAAGGAGCGAGGTGGAGGCCCTGGAAAGGAAGAATACCTTCTTTGTGCCCAAGGAAGCGGTTCTTGAGAATAACGGCAAAAAGTGGGCTTTCCTTGTAGACAGCAGCCATAAGGTAAAGAAGGTGGAAGTGAAAACCGGCCTTTATAACGATGATTCCATAGAAATCCTGAAGGGCATTTCCGAAGGAGACAGGGTGGCGGTGACCAATATTTCCAAGCTGAAGGACGGAAGCACTGCAGACGTGGAGGAGGGCCTATGAACCGGTTCAATATGACCCGCTATGCCGTTACCCATCCCATCGGCATTGTGATGATCGTCCTCTTCTTCGTCACCCTGGGCCTTTACAGCTATTACCGCATGGGTGTGGAGCTTTACCCTAAAATCAATACGCCCTATGTGGTGGTGAGCGTCACCTACAGCGGCGCCGATGCGGAGTCCGTGGAACAGCAGATTACAAAGCCTGTGGAGGATGCCCTTTCCTCCGTGTCCAACGTGAAGCACATTACCTCTAAATCAAGAACCGGGCGGTCCCAGGTGACACTGGAATTGAATTTTGATGCCGATGTGGACGCGGCGGCGGTGGATGCGTCCCAGAAGGTGAATGCCATCAGGAAGAGCCTTCCTGACGATGCGGATGATCCGGTGGTGGAAAAGCGGGATATGGACGCGGCGCCTATCCTGGATCTGGCGCTGGTGTCCTCCCATCCCCTGGATGAAATGTACTCCCTGGCGGACAACAGCCTTGTCAATGATTTCACCAAGGCCGACGGCGTGTCGGATGTGGAACTTTCCGGCGGCAGGGACAGGGAAATCGCCGTGAAGGTAGATCGGGACAAACTGGCCTACTACGGCGTTTCCATGGATGACATCATTACCGCCCTGAAAAGGGAAAACAAACTGGCCCCTGCCGGCTCTTCCTACACGGACCGCCGGCAGACCCAGATCCGTCTCAATGCCCAGTACCATTCGGTGGAGGATATCAAGAAAATCCATCTCACCAGAGGAAACGGTGATTCCATTCCCCTCACCGCCCTGGGAGATGTGGTGCGGGAGGATAAGAAGGTGTCCCGCTATGCCCGGATTAACGGACAGGATGCCATCGGGATTTCCATTTATAAAAACAGCAATGCCAACCTGGTGTCCACCTCCGACGGAGTGATGGAAGTGCTGGAGCAGATGAAGAAGGAATACCCGGACTATCAGTTCATCGTGGTCAACGATTCCGCCGCCTATGTAAGGACTGCCCTTCACAATACCCTGGGCACCCTGGTGGAAGGCCTCTTCACCACAGGCCTGGTGCTTTTCCTCTTCCTCAGGGGCTGGCGGTCTGCGGCGGCGGTTATGATTGCCATTCCCACCTCCCTCATTGCCTCTTTCTTTGCCATGTATCTGGCAGGCTTTACCTTCAACATGATGTCCCTCATGGGCATGACCCTCTGCATCGGCATCCTGGTGGATGACTCCATCGTGGTTTTGGAAAATATCCACCGCCATCTGGCAAAGGGGGAAAGGCCGGAGGAAGCGGCGGTGAACGGCCGTATGGAAATCGGCATGGCGGCCATTGCCATTACCCTCTGCGATGTGGTGGTATACCTTCCTATCGCCTTCATGTCCAGCATGACCGGCCAGTTCTTCCGGCAGTTCGGCCTGACTATCGTCTTTGCCTCCCTCTTTTCCCTCTTCATTTCCTTCACCCTGACCCCCATGCTGGCCTCCCGCTTCTTCAAAAAAGGACTCACTGTGCCGGATACAAAGCTCTGGCGGGCGGTGGACAAATGGGAAAGGGGGGTGCAGGATTTCTACGGCGAAGCCCTGCACTGGAGCTTTTTCCACAAGAAGAAGCTTCTGGCAGGCACCGCTTTGTCCCTTGTCCTCTTTACGGCCATGGTGCCCCTGGGCATTATAGGCAGGGAATACATGCCCCGCACCGACGAGAGCGGTTTTAATGTTCAGATCAAGCTGCCCACCGACGCCAGTGTGGAGCGCACTGATAAGGTCACCGCCCAGCTGGAAGATTATCTGTCCCAGGTGCCGGAGGCCTCCTACTACATGGCCATGGTTGGCGGCGGCACCGGTGTCAACTCCGGCCGTATCCGGGTATCTCTGGAAAAAAGAGAGGACCGGAGCCGTTCTATCTGGGAAATCACCGATGAAATGAGAAACTGGATTTCCCAAAACATTCATGACGGCGACGTGCGAATCAAGGAAGACCAGGCCTCCGTGTCCGGTACCTCCGGTGGCGGTCTGGGCCAGGGCGGCGGCGCCTTCCGTCTGGAGCTTCGGGGCAACAATATGAAAGACCTCATTGCTGCTTCGGAAAAGGCTGAAAATATGCTGAAAAACGGGGACTACGGCGTCACCGATGTGAGCTCCACCTACCAGGAAGGACTGCCGGAACTCTCCATCATTCCGGACAGGGATAAGCTCAAGTACTATGGTGTCACCGTAGGAAGCCTCTATGATACCCTGTCTTCCGCCATCAGCGGCAGCGGCGGAGGCGTCCTTCCCAACGACGTGAAGAATAACGGAAACGATACGGACATCAATGTCTATTTCAACGGCGGCGAGTCCTACAGGAAATCGGACCTGGCAGCCATTCCGGTGGAAACGAAAAAAGGAATGGTTCACATATCTGATGTGGCTGAGATCAAAGATGAAGAAGGGCCTATCACCATCAACCGCACCGACAAGCAGCGGTCCATCATTATCGGCGGCAATCCCGGCAGCCGTCCCTTAAGCCAGGTCATCAGCCAGGTCACTGACGACCTTAATGAGGCAGGACTGCCCCAGTCCGTGAGCTTCCGCTTCTCCGGACAGGCGGACAGCATGAATGAAAGCTTCCGGGAACTTCTGGGAGCCCTCCTCATGGGCATGGTGCTGGTCTACATGATTCTATCCGTGCTCTATGAGTCCGCCAAGACATCCTTCATCCGCATGTTTTCCCTGCCCTTTGGCCTCATCGGATCCCTTTTCTTCCTCTTCCTCATGAATGATTCCCTTAACATTTACTCCATGATCGGCATTATCGTCATGGATGGCGTGGTGGCGAAAAACGGCACCCTCCTTCTGGACTATACCTTAACCCTCATGCACACAAAGGGCATGAATCCAAAAGAGGCGGTCATAGAAGCAGGAAAGACAAGGCTCCGCCCTATCCTCATGACTACCTTCACCATGATTGTAGGCATGCTGCCTACGGCTCTGGCGGTGACGGCGGGGGCGGAAACAAGAAGCTCCATGGCCTGGGTTATTATCGGCGGCCTTCTCACCTCTACCATCTTCACCCTTCTCGTTATGCCTATGATTTTCCTTTTCTTTGAAAACCACTCCTTCTTCCATTTTCTGAAGAGGAAAGAAAGTCTGTAGTGTGTCGGTCAGAGAGGGCTGTGAAAAATGATTGAACATTCTTTCACAGCCCTTTTGTATTTCCTTTACAAAACCCATATAGAACCTTTTCTATTTATATGGTAAAATAAAAGGGATGAGATTTTATTTTTAAGAAATCAGGTGAACTATGCACATTTTTATGACCAATGATGACGGATTCGAGTCTCCCGGACTGATTGAAATGGCAAAGAAACTGTCCGCTTTAGGCCGGGTCACTGTCATTGCACCGAACCGGGGCAGAAGCTCCTGCTCCTCCTCCCTGTCCCTTCAGACCTACCTCCGCATGTGGCACAAGGAAAGCTACGGAGACAATATTTCCGTCCTTTCCTGCAACGGCACCACCGCCGACTGCTGCAAGCTGGCCCTGGAGCACTGGCTCAGGAACGATATGCCGGATCTGGTGGTATCAGGCATTAATAACGGCTACAACAGCGGCACCGACTGCCTTTACAGCGGCACCGTGGCCGGTGCGCTGGAAGGGGCGGTCTTCGGCATTCCCTCCATGGCCATTTCCGCAGAAACCATCAAGGATAAGGAGTTCCTGGAAAAGGCATCCTCCTTTGCCTTGGAAGTGGTAAAGAAATATTTCGTAGATGAAAAATACAAAGGCACCCTGAGCCTCAACATGCCGAAGGAAGGAAAGGGACTTTCCTTTGCAAACCTGAAAGTGGCAAAGCTGGGAGTGCAGCGCTATGAAAACGCCATCCGCGAAATGAAAGACCCCTCGGGCCACCTGGGATTCTGGCTTTCCGGAAAAATGCTGCCCGATGCAGCGCCGGACACCGACGTTTTCTGGATTCACCGCGGCTATCCTACCCTGACGCCCCTGACCTGGAACATGACGGACCGGGATGCTTTGGAAAAAGTGAGAGCTTCCATTCAATAAAAAAGCCATCAAAAAACAGCCCTCGGGCTGTTTTTTTTAATGCTTTTTTCCGTGGGACAGGGAACCTTGCCCACTCTTGCGTCTTCCAACTATGGGTACAAGTGAGATGCTTTCCAACGGGGCAGAGGGGGACCGCGAAGCGGTGGAAGGGGGACGACTGAAAGGCGGCATTAAAAACATGCGGCGGAGCCGCCACCACAACCCTCAGCCCGTCAGGGCTGTCGCCCCCTGAGCGAAGCGATACACAACCCGCCGCCATTAGGCGGCCACAACCCTCGGGGCGCAGCCCCGTCAACCCTCACACCGCAGGTGTGTCCAAAGGCGTCAGTCGCCACCGCCACCTTCTGAACCCGGGGCTGTGAAAAAATCAGTTCTCCCAGAGCTTGGGCAGGCAGGGTTCCACCTGCACACCTTCCCGGTAATCGCTGCCCTGTTTATAGGTGTATTCGATGGCATAGGAGAGGAAGGAAGCCGCTTTCTTCACTGCCTCCGCCAGGCTCTTTCCCGAAAGGAGCGAGCCCGTCACCACGCTGGTAAAGAGATCGCCGGTGCCGCAGGTGGCAAAGGGGATGCGCTTTACCTTGTAGTCGGTATAGGTGCCTTCTCTGGCATCAAAGCAGGCAATGCGGATGGTTCCTTCTTCCGAGGGAACGCTGGTAATCACCACCTGTTTCGGCCCCATGTCGGCCAGGCTGTGGCAGAGGGAAAGAAGCTCATCTGTGGTGGCAGGCTTATTCTCATAGGGCCTATCTGTCAGAAGGCATGCCTCCGTATAGTTCGGTGTCACCACCGTGGCGGCAGTGATGAGCTTCTTCATTTCCGTCACCATGTCCGGCTTGAAAACGGGATAGAGCTTCCCGTCATCCGCCATGGCCGGATCCACCACCACCAGCGTATCCTTTCCGGCAAACCGGGAAATGGCGTCCAGTACCACCCCGATCTGTCCGGCATCTGCCAGGAAACCGCTGTAAATGGCATCATAGGCAAGGCCCAGCTTCTGCCATTTGTCCATAAACTCCTTCATATGGGGCGTAAAGTCCGTAAAGGTGAAATCACCGTAGGTGAGGTTATTGCTGAAAATGGCGGTGGGAAAGGGATTCACCTGGAACCCCATGGCAGAAATCACCGGCAGCGCCGCCGTAAGAGAACAGCGCCCGAAGGCGCATAAATCATGAATAGCGAGTACGCGTTTTGTGGACATAAGTACCTCCTGCTGTATAGAATAATTCTATTTTACAATGGCCTTGGTACTACGTAAACGACCAATTTCTGAAAGAAATATATGACCAGATGGTCCGCTGACTGCTATCGGCTGTCGGCTATCTGCTATCTGCTATCGGCTGTCGGCTGTCGGCTATCGGCTATCGGCTGTCTGCTGGCCGTTCCCCAGCCCAGCCCCGACTCCTCAGTCTCCAGTCCCCAATCCCGATTCCCGAGCCCCGATTCCCCAATCCCCATTCCCCTTGACAGAGGACCCCAGGGGGGTGTAGTATTATAGCCGTTAAAGGTAAAAGATAAGAATTCTCAATAAGTGAGGCTATTATGAGCGAAGAAAAAGAAATGGAAAGCTGCGAATGCCGTCACACCCAGAGGACGGAGAAGGAAAGAAAAATCCTGATGACCCGGCTGAAGACGGTGGAAGGCCAGATCCGGGGCATTGAAAAAATGGTGGAAAATGATGCCTACTGCCCTGACATCGTCATGCAGGTATCTGCCGTCACCAATGCGCTGAACAGTTTCAACAAGCTCCTCCTTGCCGCCCACATCCGGGGCTGCGTTACCGAAGATATCCGGGAAGGCAAAGAAGACAAGGTGGATGAGCTCTGCAGTATGCTGCAGAAAGTGATGAAATAAAAATTTCATCTGTCAAAATCATAGAAAGATGGTGATAGAATGAGTGAAAATAAATGCCAGTACATGGTTACCGGCATGACCTGCGCCGCCTGCCAGGCCCATGTGGAAAAGGCGGTGAGCAAAGTGCCGGGGGTGGACAGCGTTACTGTGTCCCTTCTCACCAATTCCATGTCCGTAGCAGGAAACGCACCGGCCGCCGCCGTGGTGAAGGCGGTGGAGCAGGCAGGCTACGGGGCAAAGCCCATGGGCGAGGCATCCGGCCGCCAGTCAAAGCTGGAAGCGGAGAAGGAAGCCCTGGCAGATCATGAAACGCCGAAGCTCAAAAGACGGCTTCTCCTCTCCCTCATTTTCCTTGCCGTTCTTATGTACTTCACCATGGGCCACAATATGCTGGGCCTTCCGGTGCCGTACTTTCTGAATCATAACCATCTGGGACTTGCCCTGACGGAAATGATTCTCGCCCTTCTGGTGATGGCCGTGAACCGTGCTTTCTTCATATCGGGATTTAAATCCCTTTTCCACGGCAGTCCCAATATGGATACCCTGGTGGCCCTGGGCTCCTCTGTATCCTTCCTCTGGTCTCTCTATGTTTTCTACAAAATGACCTGGCTCATAACGGAAGGGGCATCGAACATGGACATTATGCCCCTCTTCCACGACCAGCTTTACTTTGAGTCTGCTGCCATGATTCCCGCCCTCATTACGGTGGGAAAACTGCTGGAGTCCATTTCCAAAGGCCGCACCACCGACGCCCTGAAAAGCCTCATGAAAATCGCGCCGAAAACGGCCCGGGTGGAAAGGGAGGGGAAGGAAATCCTCATTCCGGTGGAAGAGGTAGCCAGGGGAGACATCTTCCTTGTGAAGCCCGGCGAATCGGTGCCGGTGGACGGTGAAATCATGGAAGGAGAAACGGCGGTGGACGAATCCGCCCTGACCGGCGAATCGGTGCCGGTGGACAAGAAACCGGGAGACCGGGTGAGCGCTGCCACCATGAACACCAATGGCTTCATCCGCGCCCGGGCCCTCCGGGTAGGGGAAGATACCACCTTTGCCCAGATTATCAGCATGGTGAGCGATGCCGCCGCCACCAAGGCCCCCATTGCCCGCATTGCAGATAAGGTATCCGCTGTCTTCGTTCCGGCGGTGATTCTCATTGCCATCCTTGTCTTTGCTGTATGGATCATACTGGGAGCTCCCGTATCCACCGCCCTGGAATACGCCATCTGCGTCCTCGTCATTTCCTGTCCCTGCGCCCTGGGCCTCGCAACCCCTGTGGCCATTATGGTAGGAAACGGCATGGGCGCGAAAAACGGCATCCTCTTCAAGACCAGCGAAGCCCTGGAAAATGCAGGAAAGATTGACATCGCCGTCATGGATAAAACCGGTACCATTACAGAAGGAAAACCTCAGGTCACCCATGTCGTTCCGGCGGAAGGAGTGACGAAAAAAGAACTTCTGGAAAAAGCATACACCCTGGAAATGAAATCGGAGCACCCGCTGGCCCGGGCTGTCGTTTCCTATGGAAATGAAAAGGGAGCGGAAGCGCTGCCCCTCACCGATTTCAAAATCCTTTCCGGCCACGGCCTGGAAGGCACCTGCCACGGCAAGAAACTTTCCGGCGGCTCCGGCGCCTATATTTCCACCATCGCTTCCATGGGAAATATGAAGGATAAAGCGGAAAAGCTGGCAGAAGAAGGCATGACACCCCTCTTCTTTGCAGAAGAAGGAAAGCTCCTGGGCCTCATTGCCGTGGCTGATGTAATCAAGAAAGACTCTGCAGAAGCCATCAGGCAGCTGAAACACATGGGCATCCAGGTGGTCATGCTCACCGGCGACAACGAAAAGACCGCCGCCGCCATGGCGAAAAAGGCAGGGGTGGATCACGTGATTGCCGGCGTCCTTCCTGACGGCAAGGAAGCGGTAATCAAAAAACTGCAGGCCCATGGCAGAGTGGCCATGGTGGGTGACGGCATTAACGACGCTCCGGCCCTCATGAAGGCCGACACGGGCATTGCCATCGGCGCCGGCACCGACGTAGCCATCGACTCCGCCGACATCGTCCTTATGAACTCCCGCTTAACCGACGTCGCCGCCGCCGTGCGCCTGTCCCGGGCAGCCCTCAGGAATATCCATGAAAACCTGTTCTGGGCCTTTGCCTACAACCTGCTCCTTATCCCCCTGGCTGCCGGCCTCTATCCCGGCGTTCAGATGAACCCCATGTGGGGCGCCGCTGCCATGTCCCTCTCCAGTTTCACTGTCTGCATGAACGCTCTAAGGCTGAATCTCTTCAACGTCCGCAGCTCTTCCCGGGACAAAAAGAAAAAGATGACGGCCCTGCCGGACTGGAATACCATTTCCGGCAAGCCCTCCTCTGCAGAAAAGCCAAAAGCGGCGGGAGGAAAGGCAGTGGTGCTGGTAGAAGGCATGATGTGTGAAAACTGCGAAAACCACGTGAAGAAAGCGCTGGAATCGCTTCCCTTCATTACCGGTGCCCGGGCAGATCATAAAACAGGCCGCGTGTCCATTACATACAGCTCACAACCCGACGAGGCAGCCATGAAACAGGTGCTGGCCAAGGCGGATTATGAATATAAAGGCATTTTATTTCCAAAGGAGGAAACAAACATGAAAGAAACAGTTAAAATCGAAGGTATGATGTGCAATCACTGCGAAATGACAGTGAAGAAAGCCCTGGAAGCCCTGGACGGTGTGGAAAAGGCCGATGTATCCCATACCAAAGGCACCGCTGTTCTTACTCTGGATAAGGCAGTAGCTGATGGAGATATTAAGAAAGCCATCGAAGACAAGGACTACACCTTCAAAGGCATTGAAAAATAAGGAATCAAAAAGCCGTGAAACGGGAAACCGCTTCACGGCTTTTATGTTGTAGAAATCAAAAAACCAGCCTGCAGGCTGGTTTTTATGGTGCCGGAGGCGGGACTTGAACCCGCACGATGTTGCCATCGCCAGATTTTGAGTCTGGTGCGTCTGCCATTCCGCCACTCCGGCATATCGGTAATTATTTTATCATACAGACTGACCTATCGTCAATGAAAAAATGGGGGAAGCACGTAACGCAGGCTCCTTTCTAGGGAAGGAGCCTGCGGAGCGGTGAGAATAGCCTCTATAAAAACTGCGGCGAAGCTGCCTCCACCACCCTCTGAACCTTTTGAACCTTCTGAACCCGGGCCGGTTCATCTTAAGAATCTTTTTCCACAACCCTTTTACACAACCCTTTTCCACAACCCGCGGCGCCGGCCGCGCCCCTTCGCGCCCAAAGGGCGCTGAACCCTTTTGAACCTCTTGTCCCTCTGTGTTATGATGGAGGTATCCTTTTCAAGGGAGATGAGAATGTGAATATAAAGCTGGTGCTGCTGGGGCTTTTGGCCTTATTCAGTCTGTATCGTTTGTATGAGCATAATGATTTCATGACGCTCTGTGCCACGGTGATTGTGGTGGCGGCTTTTGTGCTGTCGGCTCTTCATCTGTGGCGCCGGCGGGAGTGATATTCTTTTGGGAGACATGGTTCATCTTATGAATCGTGCTGACCGAAGATTTCTTAAAGGAGGGGTTTCTTTTGCATTGCAGAGAGTTGGCTGAAAAGGAAAGGGACACGGTGATTTCACTGCGCCGCCATTTCCATGAAAATCCTGAGCTTTCCCAGAAAGAGTTCAAGACCATGGATTTCATTGAGAAGTTCCTTCATGATCTTGGCATTGAAACGGTACGGGTGCCTCATGGCGGGGTATTCGGTTTTATGGACAGCGGGAAACCGGGCTGGACGGTGCTTATGCGGGCGGATATCGACGCTCTTCCCATCAGGGAAGACCCGGAGAATCTGTCAAAGGAGAGGGTGTGCATTTCTAAAAACGAGGGAGTCATGCATGCCTGCGGCCACGACGGACATATGGCCATGCTCTTGACGGAGGCCAAAATCCTTTCTCTTCACAAGGATGAATGGGAAGGGAAAGTGGTTCTCATGTTTGAGGAAGCGGAGGAAATGGGGGAAAGGGGCATTGCGCCTATGCTCCGGTATCTCCGCGACCATCATATCCATGTGGATACCTGTTTCGGCACCCATGTGAAATGGGATCTGCCTGCGGGGAAGGTGGGCATTCTTTACGGCACCACCATGGCCGGCGCTTATTTCTTCCGCGTCAAGATCCACGGGAAGAGCGGCCACGGTTCCCGGCCTGATATGGCGGTGAGCCCTATCGAATGCTTTGTTTCCATTGCTTCCGAGCTCCGTTCCTATCGCCTGCGGGTAACGGCGCCGACGGACAGTTTCACCTATTCCTTCGGTTCTGTGGAGGCGGGCCATGAACCGAATATCATTCCTTCGGAGCTTATGTTCGCAGGCACTGCCCGGTGCACGAAGAATGAGGATGGCCTGGCCTTCCGTAAGACTCTTCTGGAAGTGACGAAGAATACGGCGGCCCTTCACGGCTGCACGGTGGAAGTGGTGGAGGACCAGTATTTCCCGGTCACCGTGAATACGAAGGAATGCGTGGACCTGGCGAGAAAGGCGGTTACAGAACAGCTGGGAGAAGGGGCTGTGGACAAAGACTGCCCCATGTGGATGGCCACGGAGACTTTCTCCATTACCGAATCCACCTGGCCGGGGGTATTCTTCTTCACCGGCATTTATGACAAGGATGTGGGAAGCGGGAGTCCCCATCATACGCCGAAGTTCGACATTGCTGAAGAGGGCCTGGTCACTGGCGTGGCAGCGGCGCTGTCCTATGTGACGGCGGTGCTGAAGGAAAAGCCGGTGTGCCCGTCCTTCCAGGCGGTGGATTTGGAAAGCATGCTGAAGCTCACAGAATGATCTGAAAAAAGGCTTTGGAGAAATGGGAATCCTTTCTCCAAAGCCTTTTTGGTCTATGAAGTTTCCGGGCCGGCATGGGATAAATGGGAATCACCTCTGGAACATGATTCGCGGAAGGACTATAATATAAACAGGAGATAAAGTAAGGAAGCATTCATGAAATCGATTTCATTTTTCATGAAAGAGGCGATACCTATGCTTCCATCAGCATTGCTTTTTATCGGCAGTATTCTTTTTATAGGCGCCGGCATTTTCTGCATTGCAGAGCCGGCTGAGTCCCTTCTGGCAGTGGGATATTATATCGGTTTTGTGCTTGTACTGGGCGGTGTGTGCCAGATTCTCCGCTATATCAAAACGGACAGCGGAAGCCTTTCTCTCTGGCACCTTCTCATGGCTGTCCTTGATACGGCTTTCGGCCTGTGGATGATGATGTCTCTGGCCTTTGCCGTGGTGGCTTTCATGCTGCCTCTTCTCTTTTCCCTTTATATCCTCATCCGGGGTATCTTCATGATTCTTCTCCGGACGAAGAAGAAAGAGGCAGTCAGGAGTCCCGGCCTCTATATGGCGGCGGCGCTGGTGCAGATCCTTCTGGGGCTTGCCCTTGTGTTCCGTCCTGACGCAGCGGGTCTTCTCTTCATGTACCTGGCCGGGGCGGCGCTCATCTGGACCGGTATCAGCACCTTCCTGACCTGGAGGAAACAGGCTGGTATAGATGAATAAAGGGGCAATGACAAAAGGGGCTGTGAAGAATGGTTTACATTTTTCACAGCCCCTTTTGTATGGGTAATAAAAAAACTGCGCCGCAAATGGCACAGTTCTTTTTGAAAGGGCTCAGGCCTTTTCTTCCATCTTTTCTTTGTAAGCTTCCTTTGCTTCTTCGCGAGCTTCTTCAGCTTTTTCTTTTGCTTCAGCAGCTTTAGCTTTTGCAATAGCAGCGTTTACGTTTGCGTTCAGACGGGATTTTTTGCGAGCAGCTGCATTCTTATGAATGACGCCCTTCTGAGCAGCACTATCAATGATGCTTACAGCGGCGCGGAAAGCTTCTTCTTTATTGTCAGAGTTAGCAGCAGCTACAGCTTTTTTCATAGCGCCGTGAATCTGGGATTTAACAGCAGCGTTGGCAGCTCTTTTAGCAGCGTCCTGTCTCATGCTTTTCATGTTGGCTTTAATCTGTGGCAATGTATTTCACCTCCCGTCTGCATTATTCATACCATGCCATTCTATCATATTTTCTTTTCCATGGCAAGAAAACTTTCCATATTTTTATTTGAATAAGGTCATGTCCTTCTGTACAATAGAAAAGAGAAACCGGATGGGAGTCTGGCCTCTGCAGAAGGGGGACTTTTCCGGGAAAGGAGAATCATATGTATGTAGGCGTAGATTTGGTGAAGATTGAAAGATGGGAACGGATCCTGGAGAAGTTCCCCGCCCGGGCGGAGAAGATTTTCACGGCAGAGGAAATCGCCCACTGCGAGAAGAAGGGAAAGAAGCGGGCCGAGTCCTATGCAGCCCTCTGGGGCGCCCGGGAGGCGGCAGGGAAGGCACTGGGCATCGGCATTTTTGGCTCCGCCTGGCAGGATGCCTATGTGACCTGGACGAAATGGGGAGCGCCGCTCATCCACCTGCAGGGCACCTTTGCCAAAAGGGCGAAGGAGCTGGGGATTAAGGATACGTCCATTTCTATTTCCCATGAAGAGAATATGGCCATAGCCGTGGTGGTTATGGCAGGAGGCAGTGATGATACTGACAAAGAATGAGGAAGCAAAGTTTCTGGACGCCATGGCTATGAAGGAATACGGCATTCCGGAAATGGTGCTCATGGAAAATGCAGGCGCTTCCGTGGTGCGGCTGACAGAGCCCTTTGTGGACTGGGACGATGCCTTTACGGTGATTCTCTGCGGCACAGGAAATAACGGCGGCGACGGCTTCGTGGCCGCCCGCTATGCCGCAGGCCTGGGGGCGAAGGTGCTGGTGCTCCTTATGGGGAACGAAGCCCATATGAGCGAATCCTCAAAGCTCTACCGCCATACGGCAGAGAAGATGGGCATTCCGGTGATTCCTGTTTCCAAAGCGGAAGAGGGAGCTCCCTATATCCATGAGGCGGATATCCTGGTGGATGCCCTGATCGGAACCGGCCTTTCCAGTGAAGTGAAGGGGGAAAAGGCAGCCCTCATCGGTCTTGTGAATGAGGCCCGGGGCGTCATCATTTCCGTGGATGTACCAAGCGGCATGATGACCGATACAGGCAGGGCCGCCGGCGTGGTGGTGGACGCGGACTACACCGTGGCCCTGGGTTCCATCAAGAGGGGGCATGTGCTCTATCCCGGCTCTTCCTATACCGGCCGTCTCCTGTATTCACCCATCGGCATTCCGAAAGAAGCAAGGCTTGATTTCCCGGTGTACCTTACGGAAAAGAAGGATGTGTTCAATATCCTTCCTGTAAGAAATCGGATTTCCCATAAAGGGAAGAACGGCTTCATCGGCATTTTTGCCGGTTCCGACGGCATGGAAGGGGCAGCCCTTCTGGCAGGCCAGGGGGCCCTTTATGGCGGCGGCGGCAAGGTGGCGGTGGTCACCACTGCCGGAGCGGCCCGGGTGCTGGCAGGAAGGATTCCGGAACTTATGGTGTCTTCCCTGGGAGAAGGCCCCTTCTTTACGGAGAAGGATGCCGAAGGAGCACTGGAAAAGGCAAAGGCCTATGATGTAATTGCCATTGGCCCCGGCCTTGGAAGGAAGAAGGAAACGGGACAGTTTGTGAAAAAACTGGTCACCTCCTTCGACGGTACCCTGGTAGTGGACGCAGACGGCCTCTTTGCGCTGAAGGAGGAGAACGTCCGGCTTGCCACCTGTCCCGGCAGGCTGATACTGACGCCCCATGTGGGGGAATTTGCCCATTTGACGGGCCTCTCGCCTGTGGAAATCGAGGAGAGGCGGATTGACGCAGCCATCCGGTTTGCCGTGGACAACCATGTGGTGCTCGTTCTCAAGGGAGCGCCTACGGTGACTGCCATGCCCGATGGCTCCGCCTTCGTGAATTCCACCGGCAATCCGGGCATGGCCACCGGCGGCATGGGGGACACACTGACCGGTATCATTGCCGCCCTGGCAGGACAGGGCATGAATGGTTCCACTGCCGCCGTGGCAGGGGTCTACCTTCACGGGCTGGCAGGAGATTTGGCGGCGGAAAAGACGCCGGTGGGCTATCGGGCCAGTGACCTGGCGGAGCTTGTGCCGGCGGCCCGGGCTGAAGTAATGAAAACAGGGAGATAAATATGCATATATTCAAGAACTTGATGAAATTTCTGGCAGTGCTTCTGCTGTCACTGTCATTGACCGCCGCCTTTTCCGCCTGCGGAAGCGCCTCATCAGCAGGCGGCGCCAAACCCCAGGCCGCTGCAAAGAGCGGCAGTGCGCTGACGGTACGGATGCTGGACATAGGGCAGGGGGATGCGTTCCTTCTGGAAAAGGACGGAAAGTTTGTCATGATTGATACCGGTGATATTGAGCACCGGGACCAGATCGTGGCCCTTCTCCATAAATACGGGGTGAAGGAAATTTCCAAAATCATCATTACCCATCCCCATGCAGACCACCTGGGCGGCATGAATGCCATTTTCAAAAATTTCAAGGTCGACGCCATTTATGATGACGGCATGCCTGCCAATACCGGCTCCTACAAGAACTACCTGAAGCAGATTAAGGAAAAGAAGATTCCCTACCATGTGCTGAAGGCAGGGGACGAGGTGGATTTCTTCGACGGCGTGAAGTTCCATGTGCTGGGGCCTGTGAAGGTGATTAAGAACCAGAAGGGAAATTCCGATTTCAATAATAATTCCATTGTGGGACGTCTCACCTACGGTAAGTTCTCCATGATGTTTACCGGCGATGCAGAAAAAGAGGAAGAAAAGACCATTCTGGATAAGGGGGGCACCCTGAAGAGCGATGTGCTGAAGGCCGGCCATCATGGCAGCCGCACCAGCACCAGCCCTGCCTTCCTGAAGGCGGTGGCACCGAAGGAAGCCTTCATTTCCTGCGGCCAGGGCAATGATTACGGCCATCCCCACAAGGTGACCCTGGATAAGCTGGAAAAGGCAAAGGTGAAGGTTTACCGCACCGACAGGAACGGCACGGTGATACTGACCAGTGACGGCAGCAGTTATCAGATCAAGAAGGAGAGGGCATGATGAAAAAAGAAGCCATTGTAGACCGTATCGAAGGGAAGAAGGCCGTCCTCGTGACAGACGATGAGGAAACGGTGATACTTCCTGCATCCTGGCTGCCTGATGTGCATGAAGGCATGGCTGTGGACATGGATTTCACAGAAAATCCGGAAAGGGAGAAGGCGTCCATGGAAGAGGCGGAAGACCTTCTGGCGGAAATCAAAAGGATGAACGGCGAAGAATAGAATGAGGGAGCGCTGATGGCGCTCCCTTTTCCTTATATGATATGATAGATGGAAAGCCTTTGGAAAAGCACTGACATGATCATGGCCCGTTTTTATATAAGCAGACTCTATGAATGAATCGGTGCTTCTCGAAGACGGTAATTATTGAAATGCAGGAGGCATTTATGGCACAGACTAAGAGAGAACTAGTAAAGGCAGCTCTTGACTGCAAACCGGTAGATCGTGTACCGGTCGGTTTCTGGCATCATTTTCTGGCAGATCAGAGACATGCAGACGCACTGGCCCATCACTCCGCCTGGGTGGATAACCTGGCGGGACATGATACCTTTTACAAATCCTGGAAACCGGACTTTGTAAAAATTATGACCGACGGATTTTTCCTCTATCCCCACGAGCAGCTTCATGACCTGAAGTCTATCAGGGATGCGGAAAACATCAAACCTTTGGGCAGGGATTCAGAGTGGATTCAGAAACAGGTAGAACTCTGCGGTATCCTCACAGAAAGATACGGGAAAGAAGTGATGGTATTCTACAACCTCTTTGCCCCCACCCGGTGCATTGAATTCCAGCAGACCGGGAGCGATGCGAAGACCGTGATTACCCGCTTCATGAAAGAAGACCCGGAGGCGTTGAAGGAAGTCATGGCAGTGCTTACGGAAGACATTGCCACCCTGGCCAAAGCCGTTATTGCCGATGGTCATGCCGACGGGATTTACCTGTCAGTACAGAACATTCCCCATCCCGATATGACCTATGAAAAATACAGGGAATTCATTACTCCTTCTGAAATCGCCGTGCTGGAAGCAGCAAACTCGGTGTCTGACTATAACCTGCTCCACATCTGCGGCTACATGGGCTGCCACAACGACCTGACCTGGTACAGGGACTATCCCTTCAAGGCCGTGAACTGGGCCGTGGCTTTCGAAGGAGTGCCCCTGGAAAAGGGAGAGGAAATCTTCAATCACCGCTGCGTCATCGGCGGTTTTGACAACAACCCGGAAGGCGTCCTCTATTCCGGCACCAGGGAAGAAGTTGAAAAAGAAACGGTGAAGATCCTGGGAAAAGCAGGCACCAGAGGCGTCATCCTGGGCGCCGACTGCACCGTGCCCAAGGACATCGATCCCGAAAGATTCAACTGGGTCAGAGACGCTGCTGCTGCTTTCGGCGTAAAATAGGAACATAATAATAGATAATAAAAAAAGCCTAAAAGGGGCTGTGAAGAAATGATTTACATTTTTTCACGGCTCTTTTTTCGTGGAGAAAAGGGGGAATCTTATTTTTATAAAACTTGCGGCGTCAGCCGCCACCACCACCCTCTGAACCTTCTGAACCGAGAGATCTCCTGCCTCAATGCTTCATGTACCATGGAGGAGTGAGATTTCTCCACTCCGCAACGCTTTCGTTGAAATGACGGAGGGCGCGGGCCGGCTTTTTTATAATCTGCGCCCCCTAAAGGGGAAACGACTCACTACATTTTGTGCGTCGCTAGCGCTCCTTCAAAATGTGTTCGCTGTGCACCGAAGGGCGCCACCACAACCCTCGGCCTGAAAGGCCGTCAAACTTAAGAACCCTTGGGCCGAAGGCCCATCCATCTTGAGAACCTTTCCCTTCACAACCCTTCTACACAACCTGCCGCCATTAGGCGGCCACAACCCTCGGGGCGAAGCCCCGTCAACCTTCCCCTCTGAACCCTCACACCGAAGGTGTGTCCCTCTGAGCAGCAGCTCCCTTTACGTTTCTTTTACAATCTAAATCAAAGCTATACTTTTTTGCCTCTTTGTTTTTTACATCCCTGCTTTACACTTAAAGCATCGAAAACAAAAGCAAACATCATTCGTTTCAAGGGAGGATTTATAATGAATCTTAAAAAGTGGATGGCTCTGGCTCTTTCTTCGGCAGCATTGGTTGCAGCAGCAGGCTGTGGCGGAAATTCCGCTCCGGCTAAAAGCGGCGCCGCTTCCGGCAGCAAGGTTTCCGGACAGGTAACTGTTTCCGGTTCATCCGCACTTCTTCCGCTGGCTAAAGATGCAGCTGCCAAGTTCAAAACAAAGAACCCTGATGTATCTATCACACTGAATGCAGGCGGCTCCGGCACCGGCCTGAAACAGGTAGCTGAAGGCTCTGTAAATATCGGCAACTCTGATGTACCGGCAGAAAAGAAGCTCCCCGCTGACAAGGCAAAGGGACTGGTAGACCACAAGGTCTGCACCATGACCGTAGCGACCATTGTGAATAAGGACATTGCAGACAAGGTGAAGAGCCTCACTTCCCAGCAGCTGCAGGATGTATTCACTGCGAAAGTCACCAACTGGAAAGATGTGGGCGGCCCTGATGAACCAATCGTTCTCGTAACAAGACCTACCACTTCCGGCACCCGTGCTCTCTTCACAGAACTGGCACTGGCAGGACAGGAAGAAGCATCTAATAAATCTCTTGAAACCGATGATAGCGGCACACTGATCCAGAGCGTAGCTCAGACAAAGGGTGCTATCGGCTATGTAGCTCTTCCTTACCTGGTAAACAACAAAGACGTAGCAGCCATTGCTATTGACGGCGTAGAACCGAGCCTGGAAAACACCTACAACGGCAAGTACAAAGTCTGGGGCTATGAACACATGTACACCAAAGGCGAAGCCACCGGCGCTGTGAAAGCCTATCTGGACTATGTTCTCTCCGATGAATATGGCGTGGAAATCGAAAAACAGGGCTACGGCGTATCCTCCAAAATGAAGACGAAATAATTCGGACGGAATTTGTATATGAAATAGCTGCGGGAAAAGCGGCCGCATGAATTTGCGGCTGCCTTTCCCGTCTTTATAAAATAATGATTTTTACGGGGCTGGATCCCAGGCGCACTCACCGGCGTTTCTAAAAAGGAGAACCATTCATGGACGGAAATATGCGGCAGCAGCATATGTTCAGACGAGAAATTCTTGGAAAGAGCATATCCACTTTATGCGGGTATTTTCTTATTATTCTTACCGTTGCCATTGGCTGCTTTCTATTGGCCAAGGGCATGCTTACCTTTACCGATTTCCACCACAGCATAGGGGAATTCCTCTTTTCCTCAGCCTGGAAGCCATCGGACACCGATGTGGGAGGCGGGAAAGTGGGGGCGGCCATTTTCATCTGGGGTTCCATCCTCACCTGCTCCCTGGCACTCCTCATTGCCATTCCCTTCAGCCTTTCCACCGCCGTATTCATGACCCAGATTTCTCCGAAGCTTGGTGAGAAAATCATCCGTCCGGCAGTGGAAATCTTCGTAGGCATTCCTTCCGTTGTGTATGGCTGGGTTGGCCTGGTGGTGCTGGTGCCTCTTCTGCAGAAGCTGTTCAAACTGCCCCACGGCCAGTCGGTGCTGGCGGCAGCCATCGTCCTTTCCGTCATGATTTACCCTACCATTACCTCCGTTTCCGCCGATGCCATCCGCAGCGTGAACAGGAAGTACATTGAAGGGGCCTACGGCCTGGGCTCCACCCGCTGGCAGATGATTTACAAGGTGCTGCTTCCTGCAGCCCTGCCGGGCATTCTCACCGCCATCGTGCTGGGACTGGCAAGGGCCTTCGGCGAAGCTCTGGCTGTATCCATGGTAATCGGCAAGATGAAATCCTTCCCTCACAGCATTCTGGATCCCACCAACAGTCTTACCGCTGCCATTGCTTCCGATATGGGCGGCGCCATGGACGGCGGCGAACTGAATGCGGCCCTCTGGACCATGGCCCTCCTGCTTTTCATTATTTCCCTTCTTTTCATCCTGATTATTCATCTGATTGCAGCAAGAAAGGAGTCCATGGCATGAGTACACAGCCTGCATCACCGGTGAACGGAAACATGTCTGACCTCCGTCTCATTGACGGCGGACTCAAAAGAGCCCGCTTTGCTGATAAAACAGCTACCTTTTTCTTCTATTTGATTTCCGCAGCCTTCGTACTGCTTCTCATCGCCTTCACCCTTTATGTGGTGTGGGGCGGTATCAAAGCCATGAAACCGGAAATCTTTTCCTTCGGGCCTAACGGCATTGGAAACCAGTTCTTCAATACGGTGTACCTGGTGGTACTTTCCCTTTTGATTTCCGTCCCCATCGGCGTAATGGCGGGGGTGTACATGGCGGAATACGCAGCCCCGGGCAAAGTGACCAATACCCTCCGCATTGCCATCGAAACACTTTCATCCCTGCCTTCCATTGTAGTAGGCCTCTTCGGATACCTGGTGTTCATCATCATGGTGCACAGCCAGTGGAACCTTTTCTCCGGCGCCCTGGCAGTGTCCGTCCTGTCCCTCCCGCTCATTACCTCCACCACCTACGATGCCTTCAAGGCCCTGCCGGAAGGGTACAAGGAAGGCAGCCTGGCATTGGGAGCTACCCATTTTGAAACCATCTGGCATGTCATGCTTCCTGCCACCGTAGGCCCCATCGTCACCGGTGTCATTCTGGCAGCAGGGCGAGGCTTCGGCGAAGCGGCCGCTCTTCTTTATACTGCCGGCATGAGTACCGATATCAACTGGAATGTATGGGACATCACATCCCCCGCCTGTCCGCTGAATCCGTTCCGCCCCGGCGAGACCCTGTCCCTCCAGGTGTGGGCGGCCCGCACCGAAGGCCTTGGCGCCGGTGCTATGGATACGGCAGCAGCAGCTTCAGCAGTTCTTATGATTATGGTTTTAGTATTCAGTATCGGAGCCAGAATGGTGAGCCGGTATATTTCCAAGAAAACAGAAGGAGAAAATGCATAATGATTAACAATACGTCCATGGCAGTACCGGCTTCTACAGGCGCTTCCGCCATTTCCGTCTATTCCAATATTATTTTCGACTGCAAGGGTCTTGACCTGTACTACGGTGCTTTCCAGGCATTGAAGAAAATCAATATGCGTATCGAGAAGAACCAGATTACCGCCCTCATCGGGCCTTCCGGCTGCGGCAAATCCACCTTCCTCCGTACGCTGAACCGCATGAATGACCTGGTTTCCGGCTGCCGGGTGGAAGGACAGGTACTTCTTTCCGGCGTTGATGTTTACAAGGAAATCGACCCCATCGTCCTGCGCCGCCATGTGGGCATGGTTTTCCAGCAGCCGAATCCCTTCCCCAAGAGCATTTATGACAATGTGGCCTACGGCCCCAGACTGAAGGGGATTACAAAGAAAAGCGACCTGGATGATATTGTGGAAAACAGCCTTCGCCAGGCAGCCATCTGGGACGAACTGAAAGACCGTCTCCATAAATCGGCCCTTGGCCTTTCCGGCGGCCAGCAGCAGCGTCTCTGCATCGCCAGGGCCCTGGCGGTGGAACCGGAAGTACTTCTTATGGACGAGGCCACCTCTGCCCTTGACCCTATTTCCACTGCCCACATCGAAGATCTGGCAGTGAAGCTGAAGGAAAACTATACCGTAGTCATGGTTACCCACAATATGCAGCAGGCCCAGCGCATTGCCGACAAGACCGCCTTCTTCTATCTTGGTGAAATGGTGGAATACGGTGATACAGAGCAGATTTTCGAAAATCCGAAGGAAGAAAAAACCATCCGCTACGTTTCCGGCAATTTTGGCTGATGTGGTAAAATAAATATGTGAAATCTATGAAATGGGTATGCCCATTTCACAGTCTTTTGAAAATACAACCGGCACAGTGCCGCCTCCCCAGGCCGCTCTGCCGGCTTTGACTGTTTTTTAAGGAGACTTGATATGCCGCTGATTTACTGTGTGGAAGATGATGAAAGTATTCGTGAACTGGTCAGCTATGCCCTCCGTGGACAGGGATACAAAGTAGGGGGCTTCGGCGAAGCGGCCGAGCTTTATGAAGCACTGCAGAAAAATGTGCCGGATCTCCTTCTTTTGGATATCATGCTTCCCGGGGAAGACGGACTCACCATTCTGAAAAAAATCCGGGCTTCCTCCAAGCTGCAGAACATTCCGGTCATCATTATGACTGCCAAAACCAGTGAATTTGACGTCGTGAAGGGCCTTGACCTGGGCGCCGATGACTATGTTACCAAGCCCTTTGGCATTATGGAACTCCTTTCCCGCATCCGCTCCGTTCTCCGTCGCACGAAAAAGCCGGAGGATAAAGGATCCAGGCAGCTTTCCTTTGGAGGCATTGTGGTAGATCAGGAACAGCACAGCTGTACCTCCGGCGGCAGGGAAGTGCAGCTCACATTAAAGGAGTTTGACTTATTGTGCTATTTGTTATTAAATAAGGGCATCGTCCTTTCCAGAGACCAGATCATGCAGGCCGTCTGGGATTCCCCCTTTGAAATGGAAAGCAGGACCATTGATATGCACATCATGAGTCTTCGTCAGAAACTGGGGAGTGAAGGAGCCTGCATACGAACTGTCCGCGGGGTGGGATACCGCCTTGGCGACAGAAAATCATAAACAGGAGCGTTATTATGAAAGTCCGCATCTATAGAAGCCTTCTTCTCATGGGCATCGTGTCCGTGATTGTCACATTCATACTGTCCGCCATCCTTTACTACCAGGGCATGCAGGAACAGTTCAGCCATGAGCTGCAGCACCTGAACAGCGTCATGGCAGGCGCCGTATCCGCCGACGACGAGGAAGCGGGGAAGGCCTATCTTTCCCGGGTATATAAGGACAATGACAAAACCATCCATATCGTATGGCTTGACCGGGACGGCAGCGTCATTTACGACAGTGACAACAAGGATGAAGACTACGCCTCCGGACCGGAAGTGAAAGAGGCCATGGAAAAGGGCAAAGGCGATGCGGTGCACCGGGATGCCAATGACAACCCGAAGAGCTACTATGCCCAGAAAGCGCCGGACGGCACCATCCTCCGCCTCTCCAGCGCCCGTACCGTTTCCTATAAAGGATTTTCCGCCTACCTGCCGGAAATCATCCTCTTTCTTCTCGTGTTTGTCGTAGGCTGCCTCTTTGCGGCGGAGAGGGAAACGGAAAAAATCCTGAAACCCTTCCACCTTCTGGGCGACCTGGTACAGAAGATTATGGAAGGACAGAAGGTGGACGACGTGCCATCAGACTACAAGGAACTGAAACCCCTGATCCGAAAGGTGAAAGAACAGCATGATGAAATCCAGAACTACCTGGACGACATCGAAGAAGAAAGAAATACCATCCGCACCGTGGTGGACACCATTTCCGACGGCATTATCCTTCTGAACGAACACAAAGAAATCGTGGACTACAACAGAAAAATCGTGGACATCTTCCATCCGGCGGAGGACAAGAGATACCGCCGCATTGCCAGCCTCTACCACAACGAAGACTGGCTCCGGGTTATCGGCAAAGCATACCGCACCGAAGGACGGCAGGAATACACCATGAACCTCTTCGATAAACCCTACCGCATGGTGATGAATAAAATCGAACTCTCCGACGGAGAGACCGGTCTTCTTATCGTGCTTCGGGATATGACCGCCTCCTACATGGCGGAGAAGATGAGACGGGAATTTTCCGCCAACGTATCCCACGAACTGAAGACGCCCCTCACCTCCATCAGCGGATTTGCGGAAATGATTGCCAACGGCATGTACCAGAAACCAGATGACGTAAAACTCTTCGGCAGCCGTATTGTCAATGAATCCCAGCGCATGCTCACCCTCATCGACACCATCATGCACCTGTCCCGCATTGAGGAAACAGAAACCACCATCACCTGGAAAACGGTCTCCATGGACAGCCTTGTCCGCTACGCCGCCGATCTCATCGAGCCCCAGGCCAAAGCCAAGGGCGTCACCATTTCCGTGGACGCAGAGCCCCTCTATACCTACGGCAACGCAGCCCTTCTCTCCGAACTGGTGATGAACCTTCTGGATAATGCGGTGAAATACAACAAAGAAGGGGGCCGCGTCCATGCACTCCTCCAGCCGGAAGGAGAGGACAAACTGTCCCTCACCATCTCCGATAATGGCATCGGTATCCCCAAGGAAAAGCAGGACCGGGTATTTGAACGGTTCTACCGTGCCGAAGAAAGCAGAAACAAATCCACCGGTGGCAGCGGCCTGGGACTGGCCATCTGCAAGCACATTGTGGAAAAACACAAAGGCACCCTCTCCATGACCAGCGAAGAAGGAAAAGGCACCACCTTCACCGTCATCCTGCCCCGCATGAGTGAAGCCGACGTTTCCAGAGAAACTACGGAAGAACTCACCGCCCGCAAAGAAGCGGAAGATGCGGAATCCGGCCGCCTGGCCCAGCAGGAAGCCGCCGAAGACAGAGCGGCAGAAATGGAAGAACAGAGTGAAAAGGGAAGCCAGGAAGAAAAAAGACTGCACAAAGCCAAGAAAATGAAAAAAGATAAAAAGGCAAAAAAGAAATCCGGCAGCCGCGCCCGCAGCGAAGGCAGTGTGACCAAACCGGATAAGAAAAACAGGAAAGCAGGAAGAGAAGAAAAAAGAAAGAAATAACAGCCCCCAGCGCCCCAAAGGGCGCTGCTTTTTTGTGCCCTGCTGCATTGCCGGGAGAGGGCCGCGAAAACGATCAGCCAAATAATAGGAAAGCGCCTTAATGAGCAGGCTAGGGAAGCACTGATTAATTCATAGAGTCTGCTTTTATAAGAATTTTTATGC
>ERZ827043.728-NODE-728-length-39525-cov-109.618444_pt1 | contig 39525 bp, 23 predicted proteins | sample MGYA00519923_ERZ827043 | MGnify/ENA primary metagenome ERZ827043 (study PRJEB31778, sample SAMEA3449251) | human gut metagenome | biome: human gut; feature: human-associated habitat; material: faeces | place: United Kingdom | collected 2010/2012 ... | reverse complement strand
ACCAGAGGCGCCGCCTCTGGACTCCGCAAGGGGCATTGCCCCTTGACCCTTTTTTCGGCGCCCGGCTTGGTCGCTTTTGCCCTACTCCGCTTTTATGCGGCTTTAGGCGCGCGCCATCGCCCCATCCAAAATCTCCAGCCCCTGTTCCTCCTGGAACTGATTCGTATACAGCTGATAATAATACCCCTGTTTCGCAATCAGCTGCTGATGCGTCCCCTCTTCCGTAATCTTGCCATTCTGAATCACCAGAATCCGATCCGCCGACCGAATCGTAGACAGTCGATGCGCAATGATGAAGCTCGTCCGCCCCGCCAGCACCTTCTGAATCGCGTGCTGAATCAGCTGTTCCGTCTCCGTATCAACCGAGGACGTGGCCTCGTCCAGCACGAAAATAGACGGGTTCGTCAGAATCGCGCGGGCGAAGGAAATCAGCTGCTTCTGCCCGGTGGAGAGACGGTTGCCGCCCTCGCCAACGTCCGCCTGATAGCCATCCTTCATGTTGCGGATGAAGGGTTCCGCGCCGACCATGCGGGCGGCTTCCGCCACTTCCTCGTCGGTGGCATCGGGGCGGCCGTAGCGGATGTTATCCGCGACCGTGCCGGAGAAGAGATGCGGCGACTGCAGGACGTAGCCGAGGTTGGACTGAAGCCACAGCTGACTGCGCGTGCGGTAATCCGCGCCGTCGATGAGGATTTTGCCCTCCGTCGGCTCATAGAAGCGGCAGACGAGGTTGACGATGGTGGACTTGCCGCTGCCGGTTTCGCCGACAAGGGCAATGGTCTGCCCGTGCTGGATATGCAGGTTGAAGTGCTCCAGCACCTTTTCGCCCTCTTTGTAGCGGAAGGTGACGTCCTCGAAGTCAATGTCGCCGATGAGCTTGGGCCAATTTTCGGTCTTGGGGTGGAAATTGTCGCCGTATTGCGCCACCACTTCGGGAGAATCCACAATGTCGGGTTCCGTTTCCAGCAGGCTGATGACGCGCTCCGCCGCCGCCTGTGCGGATTGCAGTTCCGCGAAGATGCGGGCAATATCGCGCACGGGCTGGAAGAAGCTGACGGTGTAGTTGATGAACATGGTCAGCGTACCGACGGTCATAGCGACGCCGAAAACGTGCGTGCCGCCGATGACGCTGTTGCCGCCCTGCCAGAGCGCATACGCCGTCGCCAAAGACCCCAGCGACACGACGATGGGCAGAAAGAGGTTCGACAGCGTCGCCGCGCGGATGGACGCGGAACGCATGGAGGCGGAAACCGTCTCAAATTCCTGGATGTTCAGTTCTTCGCGCACAAGAGTTTTCGTCGTCTTTGCGCCGTTGATGCCCTCATTGAAGCCCGCGGTAATCTGGCTGTTGTTCTTGCGCACCTGACGATACGCCGCGAGAATCGCCTTCTGGAACTTCCAGCTGATGACGGCCAGCGGCGGCAGCACCAGCATGACAATCAGCCCCAGCCGCCAGTTGATGGTCAGCATCCGCACGGCGCAGGCAACCAGATACACCGCACCCCAGCACAAGTCCACCAGCGACCAGCCGATGGTGTCCGCGAGGCGCTGCGTGTCGTTGGTCAGGCGGGACATGAGGTATCCTACGGGCATCCGGTCGTAATAGGAGAAGGGCAGTTCCTGCAGTTTCTGGAAGCCGAGCTTGCGAATCAGGTAGCACGTTCCGGTTTCGACAATGCCGCACTGCCGCAGAAAGCCGAAAATCGTCGCCACTTGCACCGCCGTCAGCAGCGCATACGCCACGACAAACCCAACCAGCCCAGCCGTGCTGTGGTTGGCAATGAACACGTCAATCGCGTAGGCATTCATGTTCGGCATAATCACGTCGATGATTGCAGAAACCGCCATGAAAAGCACAACCGCAATCAGGTTCTTGTGGTACGGCTTTGCAACCTTGATGAGCTTGCGCCACAGGGAGAGATCAAATCGTTTGGTATAATCCTGTTCCTGAAAGGACTGCATATCAGTTCACCCCTTCCGCCGCCTTGGCCTGCGTCAGTTCTTCCTCCAAGGCGTTCTGGATGCTGTTGATGCGCTGGTACAGGCCCGGCTGGCTGCACAACTCAGCGTGCGTGCCCTGCTGCGTAATCTGCCCGTTTTCCAGCACGAGGATGAGGTCAGCCTGCGAGAGCGTCGTCACGCGGTGGCTGATGATGAGGGTGGTCACGTCCTTCTGCTCGTGTCGGAGGGCAGCGCGAATCTGCGCGTCCGTCTCGGTATCCACGGCGGAAAGGGAGTCGTCGAAGATGAGGATGTTGTTGTCCTTGAGCAGCGTGCGCGCAATGGCGATTCGCTGCTTCTGTCCGCCGGAGAGCGTCACGCCGCGTTCGCCCACGACCGTCTCCCAGCCCTTATCCGCCTTGGCGATGAAGCCGGATGCGCTGGCGATATCCGCCGCGTGCTCAATGCGTTCCGCCTCCTGCTCCGGCGCGGTGATGCCCACGTTCTCCCGGATGGACTTGGAGTACAGGAACGGCTCCTGCAGAATCAGACCGACGTGTGCGCGCAGATATTTGCGGTCAATCTGCTGAATATCCACGCCGCCGATGGTGATTTTGCCGCTCGTGGGCGTATACAGCCGCTGCAGCAGGTACATCATGGTGGATTTGCCGCTGCCTGTGCCGCCCAGCACTGCCGCCGTCTTGCCCGCGGGGATGGTGAAGGACACATCGCGCAGCACCGGCACGTTGTCATCCGGATAGGCGAAGGACACATGGTCAAACACAATGTCGCCGTGCAGGTCAGGCTTCAGGGCGTTCGGCTCATCCGGCTCGGCTTCCTCGTGCAGAATCGCCTGCACGCGCTTCATAGAAACCATTGCTTTGCCCGCGTCGGACAGGGTGCGGCCCAGCTGGCGAATCGGGAAGAGCAGCATCCCCAGCGTGGAGGTGAAAACAATCAGCGTGCCAACGGTAATCCAGCCGTTGCAGGCGTAGATGATGCAGACCACCAGCGTCAGCAGCGTCTGCGTCATGCTGATGGCGTCGCCGCCGCCCCAGTAGATGGCGAGCAGTTCATTCAGGCGGAGGTTCTTCTTGCGCAAATCGTTGTTCACGCGGTCGAACTTCTCCACCTCGCGCTCCTGCTGTCCGAAGGCGCGCACGACGCGGACGCCGGAAAGGTTCTCCTGCAAAACGGCATTCAGCACACCGTCCGCTTCGTCCGCCACCTCAAAGGACTTATGCACCATTTTGAAGAACCACGTCGCGAAGCAGAACAAAGGCGGCACAAGAATCAGGCTGTAGAGCGTAATCGGCACGGAGCGCGGCAGCAGGATGCTCATGGCGATAACGACCATCAGCACCGTGTTGACGACTTCCATCACCTGAACCGCCAGAAAGCGGCGAATCGTATCCACGTCAGACGTGCAGCGCTGAATCAGCTCGCCCGCCTGCGCTTTAACGTGGTACGCAAACGGCAGGTGCTGCAAATGGCGGTAGAGGTCATTGCGCAGTTTGCGGGCGATATTTTCACTCGCAATCGCGGAGGAACGCCCTTTTATGAACGTGAACACGCCGTTGACGACGTTCATCAGGATGAGCGCCAGCGCGGGAATCCACAGATTTTGGCGGAGGAAATCGCGTCCGCCGAGGGCGTTAATCGGGTTCATGAGGAAATCCGGCATTGTGAACGGCTCGCTGCCAAGTATGCTGTCCACGATTTCGGAGAGCAGCAGCGGCGTTAAAAAGCCGATGATGACCATCATGATGGTCGCAATGAGTGCCCAGAGGAAATGCGTCCAGTTCTGCCCGATGAGGGAGAGCATTGCGCCGAACGGGGTCTGTTTCTTCTTTGGTTTCGTTGTGGTGCGCTGCGTAGGAAATCACTCCTTTCAAGAGAGACAAAGTGGTTGATGACTCATAACTGCCCATTGTATGCTTTTTTCGAAAAGGGTACGAAAAAAGCACCATCCGTCTGAATGCAAACGGCTGGTGCTGCACACAAAACGCATGGTAACAGGAAAAGAGCGTGGAATTTTCCTATTACGGGCGCATATGGGCAGAAAGAGCCGTCGCAGTCAGTCCATTGGCACGGGACACAAGGGTTAAAATCATCATGGTCATTGCGAGGGCCTCCTTTCTGCATAATTTTGATTTTGTTGTGCTTCTCGCAAGCACGCAAGAAACAGTGTATTCGAAAGTCAAGGTTTTGTCAAGGGGCAAATGGCGGTTTTTTCAAATATTCATCCCATCTTGCGCAGGATTCCCGTTTTCCCAGTCCCAAACCGCCTTTTCAATCAAGTCGGCAGCATTGGCGCACCCGTGTTCATTGCGCAGGGCCTCCCCGATGCACGCCGCGTTGCGCGTGTATTCCGGGTTGCTGATGAGTGCGCGCAAGCCCTCCGCCAGATTCTCTGCCGTCAGCTTATCGCGCGGAATCGCTTTCGGCCCGCACCCGGCAGCGTACACCCGCTCCGCCCAGAACGGCTGATCGCCGCCGAACGGCACAACGAGCGTCGGCAGCGCATGGCGCAGGCTGGTTGCGGTCGTCCCCGCGCCGCCGTGATGCACCGCCCCTGCCATATGCGGGAACAGCCAGTCATGCGGCACACTTTTCACATAGAAGATGTTCGCATCTTTTGTCTTTGCTTCCTGCTGACCCCAGCCCAGTGCCACCACCGCCCGCACGCCGGACAATTTCACCGCCTGCCGGATGATTTCCGCCAGTTCACCCATGTCGCCCGACACCATCGACCCAAAGCCGATGTACACCGGCTCGTCGCCCGCGCGCAGAAAATCCGCCAGTGCCGGGTCAGGCGTGTAGTCCACCGGGCGCTCATCCCACCAGAAGCCGGACATGTGGATGTTGTCCGCCCAGTCCTCCGGGCGCGGCACAAGCGTCGGGCTCATGGCGTAAATCACGGGTACTTGCTTGCCCTTCACGTCATAATCCGGGCGCAAGCGAACGCGACGCTTTGCCATGTCGTTCTCCTTGCGCCAATCCGAGAGGTAGCGGTGCTCCAGCGCCGAAATCAGCAGATACCCGATGCGGTAGCTCAGCACATTCCACCACTTGCCGAGCTTGCGGAACGGCGCGGATGAAATTGGCATATCCTTGCACGGATCCATCGGGAAATACTGCGTCTGGATGCACGGAATATCGTACTTCTCCGCAATCGAATAGAACATCGTCCCGAAGAACGTGCAGACGATGGCTTCCGCGCCCTCCGCGCAGTGCAGCAAATCATCCAGCAGCATCGGCGCAATATCGCGGATACCCTTCTCAAACTCCTTCAAGTACCGCACGCCCACCGCGTCCGGCTGGAGCAGCCGCCCCATCATATCCACCACGTCGCCGGAAATGGGATAGAAGGACATTCCCGCTTCCTCAATCATGCCCTGAAACGGCGCAAACGCCGCAATCGTCACCTCATGCCCCCGCTCGTGAAGCTCCCGTCCCAGCAGCATGTACGGCCGCACGTCGCCCGTCGAGCCGAGCGTTATCATTGTGATTTTCATCATTACCTCCAATGATTTCGAGATAAGTTAAAGGTATACAAACTAAAAAACTAACAATAAAATTCAAGTATGGAGGTATGCGCTGCGAAGGGGGCAAGGGGGCGACCGCAGACTTCGTCTGTTTCCATTGCCCCCTTGTCGCCTCCGCAGAGGCGAAACCCCTGCAACAATAAAATTCAAGTATGTAGAAGAAACCAAAAGCGCCATCAAGCGCGCTTGCTTCCCGTCGCACACGGGTCATACCACCCCGCAGGAACTTTCACCCGGAAGCCCTCGAATGCGCTTTCCGCATCCGCCTTCACCACGCAGTGCGGCGTACACACATGCCGCATCCCATCCTGCATCCGTGCCATGCACCACTGCGCCAAATCAACTGCCAACGATTCACCCTCCGCCAGCGGCACAAATGCATCCCGCCGCACCAAAAAGCACATTGGCGAAACCGCCGTGACATTGTAGCTGGTTCGGTTCATGCCGTGCCATCCGCCCGCTGAGACTGGCAAGCCGCGATTCCGTGACTGCACTGTGCCGTCCGGCAGAATGTCGTATCCGGCATGAAGCACCCGATTGCGCGCATCCGCCACCAGCGGCGTCACCGCGCACACATCCGGGCGCTGGGCGTACATCATCATCTCCCGCAAGCCGTCCGCATCAGGCTCCGCCGTGTCTCCCCACAGGAACAGCAGCATGTCTGCCGACGCATCCGCCGCCAAACGGTTCACATCCGCCGCGGACGCATCCCGCGCAAGCCGCAATGCCGCGACGGTAAAATCCCCCACATCATACCGCAGCCGCAGCACACCGTCCTCCACCCGGCACGTTCCCGGAAACCCGGTGCGGCGCATACTTTCCTCCACCGCCCGCGCCGCCGCGTCCAGGCAGACTGCCAATTTCGTGTGGCTCATCGACCCCCGCAGCGTCCGCCAGTGGTACAGCACGCGTGGAATGTGGATGACGCCGTCCGCCCGCTCGCACGCGCGGAGCATCAAATCGTGATCCTGCGACCCGTCGAATGCCGGTCGTAATCCGCCGATGGCATCCAGCAGCGTCCGCCGAATCACCGACAAATGGCAGATATAGTTGCCGGAACGCAGATTGTCCGGACAGAAATCCGGCTTGCGGTGCGCATCAACATGAATCGCGCCGTGGGCGGTCAGCTTATCCTCATCGGTGTAGAGCACGTCGGGGTGGTGCGCGTCGATGGCTTCCGCAATCCGCCAGAGCGCATCCGGCGCAAGCACATCGTCGTGGTCGCACAGGGCGATATACTCCCCCGTCGCCATTTTAATCGCGCGGTTCGTGTTGCCGGATATGCCCGCGTTTTCCGCCCCAAACGCGATGTGGAATCGGCTGTCCCGCGCGGCGATTGCTTCCAGCGCCTTTCGCGTCTCGGCGGACGTGCTGCCGCCATCGTACAGGCAGGCTTCCCACGCGCCGTGCGTCTGAGCAAGCAGCGAATCCGCCAGCGCGCGGAGGAATTTCGGGCGCGTGTTGAACACGGGGACGACGACGCTGATGCGCACATCCGGGAAGGGGTGCGCGCGCTGTATCGCCAGTTCGCGCTTGGCTGCTTTCTCCCGCCGGAATCGCCATTCGTCCCGCAGCAGCACCCGTGCCGCCAGCATTTCGCCCGCGCGGTGCAGCGTGTACCCCGCGCCATGCATCCGCACATACGCCCGAACCCGTTTCGCCCACTGCACGCGCGTCCCTCCCGCCGACTTTCCTGCCCTCATCATACCATGCGCCGCGGGTTTTGTAAAGCGCCGGGCGATTTTCTGCCAATTCGGAACAATTTTCGCAAAACCGCTTGACAAACGCCCGAAAAAGTGCTAAACTAAATCTCGTTCCGGCAATCCCGGACGAACCGCATAGGGGCATGGTGTAATGGTAACACGTGGGTCTCCAAAACCTTTGTTGAGGGTTCGAGTCCTTCTGCCCCTGCCAAATATGAGCCAGTTTCGTGAGAAGCTGGCTCGTTTTTTAATTTCTAATCTTTTAATAAGTTCTGCATTAATAAAAATTCCCCCGATATGTCACGAGGGAAATCGAACTATTTCAACAATGTGAATATCAGTTAATCTTGACTGGAACAACACGTTACAACAACAAATAAGTTATTCCGCCAAGTACATATGCGATAACGTCATAGACATCACTAACTCCTTGATGCACAAAGAAAGGCGCAACGTACTCCCAGAATATTCCGCATATTAGCGTTATTGTGACTGCCATCGAAACCGTATCCACTCGATAATGACGATATTTGCCATGCTCTAAAATCAAATTGATATACGCGATTATGAAAATTCCTCCTAAAAAATCATTAAAATGACATTTTAAGATATACGATATTGCGGGTATAACAACGACATTTTTCAAGTAAAAACGATTCAGTGCATATAGGAATAGGACGCAAACAATTTTACTGATATCACCCATCCTTTTGAATTTATTCATTAAGCGAATGATAGTATGAGCACTGCCACGATGATTGCGCCAACAACGCCCAAGAACCCCATGCCACCATTGTTCGGATTAGACATTATTTTCCCTCCTTGTCATTGTTTTCAATAGTCTTTCCGTTAAAAAACAGTAATTTCATTCTGCTCTTTATCGTCATATTTCACCATTTATCTTGTTTTCTGTGTTTCTTCCCCCCAATGCAGTTTTACTCACAAATACATATTTTATAGTACAGTCCACCGCCTCCTTATAATATACTGCCTTTATTTTACCCCTCTCCTGAAAAAAGTCAAGTGTTTTCTTGAAGAATTATATATTTCTGACATTTCTAACAAAAGCATGGTAAATTGTTGTGTATCTTCACAACGACTTTCGTGTCGGCATGTAACCACCCTTCAGGAAATCGGTTTTTTCTGAAATCAGCTGCCTCACCCCCCTCCAAATTTCAAATTCGCACAGAAAACGCGCCCGCCGACCTTCCGACGAGCGCGTTTATACTATTTGGGGCTCTACTCCCGAATTCAGTGCAGGACTTGCTGGACACCACAGTTATCACATTTACACAAATGAGGCGGTCAGCCGCCGAGTTGTGCGGTGTTGCTTTGAATTACTTCTTATTCTTCTGCTCCACCATCGCCTTGACCTTCAGCGGCAGACCGAGCAGGTTGATGAAGCCCGCAGAATCCTTGTGGCTGTACAGGTCGTGGCTGTCGCCGAATGTAGCGATTTCCTCCATGTACAGGCTGTTCGGCGACTTCACACCCGCATTGATGCAGTTGCCCTTGTACAGCTTCAGCTTCACCGTGCCGTTGACCGCCTGCTGCGTGCTGTCCACAAACGCGGAGAGCGCCTCGCGCAGGGGCGTATACCACATGCCGTCGTACACCAGCTCCGCGAACTTGCTCGCGACCAGCTCCTTGTAGTGGCTGGTGGCGCGGTCAAGCGTGATGGATTCGAGGATGCCGTGCGCGGCGTAGAGCATCGTTCCGCCGGGAGTTTCGTACACGCCGCGGGACTTCATGCCCACCAGGCGGTTCTCCACCAAATCCGCGCAGCCAACGCCGTTGCGGCCCGCGATTTCGTTCGCCTTCGTCAGCAAATCCACCGCGTCCAGCTTTTCGCCGTTGATGGCGACCGGCACGCCCTTCTCGAAGTCCACCGTGACGTATTCGGGCTGATCAGGCGCTTTTTCGGGCGTGACCATCGTCAGCAGCAGGTCTTCCGGCGGCTCGTTCCACGGATCTTCCAAATCCGCGCCCTCGTGGCTGATGTGCCAGATGTTGCGATCCATCGAATACGGGCGATCCTTCTTGACCGGGACGGGGATGCCGCGCTTTTCGGCGTAGTCAATTTCTTCCTCACGCGTCTTGATATCCCAGATACGCCACGGCGCGATAATCTGCATGTTCGGGTCGAACGCCTTGATGGTCAGCTCGAAGCGGACTTGGTCGTTGCCCTTGCCGGTGCAGCCGTGGCAGATGGCAGTGCAGTTCTCCTTGTGGGCGATTTCAACGAGGCGCTTGGCAATCAGCGGCCGTGCGAAGGACGTGCCCAGCAGATACTTGCCCTCGTAGACCGCGCCCGCCTTGAGCGTCGGCCAAATGAAGTCCTCGACGAACTCCTTGCGCAGGTCTTCGATGTACAGCTTTTCAGCGCCGCACTTTTTCGCCTTCTCGTGGAGGGGCTCCAGCTCTTCGCCCTGCCCGACGTCGCCCGCAACGCAGACCACGTCGCAGTCATAATTTTCCTTCAGCCACGGCACGATAATCGAGGTATCCAGACCCCCGGAATAAGCCAGCAATACGCGCATCTTCGCCATAACAATCGACTCCTTTATCTTCATCCTGATTCTCATCATTTTTGTGTCCGTCTGCCGGACAAGATGGATTATACACCAAGATGAATAAAAATGCAATAGGTCTGCATAAATTTTCTCGGATTTTTCGTAGAGGGATACTGCAATACTTTCCACACATCCCGTGCAGATTGCAACCTAAGTTAAGGGGGAATAGGCGTAATGCGAGTACTTTGCCTTCACACGCTCCGTGCAGATTGCAACGCCCCCTTGACCCCTTTGCGGGTCGCCTTGCCTTGCTTTGCCTCCACACGCTCCGTGCAGATTGCAACTTTTCCTTTTTCTCCCGCCATGAGATGCTGGTTCCTTTGCCTCCACACGCTCCGTGCAGATTGCAACCTGCGGCACTTTCTCCACGTCGCCGGGGTACAAGCTTTGCCTCCACACGCTCCGTGCAGATTGCAACTCTCGCTCCCATCAATGGCGTGCTGGATGATGTCTTTGCCTCCACACGCTCCGTGCAGATTGCAACCAGAACGGGCATTTCTCCACACTGCATCAATAGCCTTTGCCTCCACACGCTCCGTGCAGATTGCAACGTCCGCCAGCCTTGCCACCTGCGGAACGCACCTCGTCTTTGCCTCCACACGCTCCGTGCAGATTGCAACGGCATCAAAGCTGATGATGTCACTTGACGACTACCTTTGCCTCCACACGCTCCGTGCAGATTGCAACGGCAGAAATGCACAGAATTGCAATATACACTTTTTTCGAACGTGTGTTGAGTTGGTAGATAGCTTTTCAGTATTGAACAAATCAATGCTGCGCTGACTATTTTCCCGAAACTCTTCTGCTGTCAAGGCAACCTTTGTTGCCATTAGCGACAGCCCCGGACGGACAATCGACCGGTTTTGTTGGTGCGAACCGCACCGGATTTTCATGTTAGCTGATGATTCGCCTGATGCCCATGCTGGGAATCGTATGCGGAAGTTCTGAAAGCCGCTGAATCGTCATGTGATGATACGCAACAAATTGAGGATAGTCACGTTGGAGTGCCTCGCGGTCAAATACTCTGTAAAGTTCTTCACCAAATTCTTTCTTTAATTCCTTCCTATTATATTCCGGCAATCCCTGCTTGCAATGCTGAAGCAGAAACGCCGAGTACAAATCGCGCTGTATGCGTTCGCCGTCCGGCATAACGTTCCAGCGGTTTTCAAGTGCCTTTTCGATGCAGGTGTCTGTCTGGTGGTTATATTGGCTTGCGCGCACATGCGTGTCAACCTCTTTCACCCCTTTCAGCCCGCGCGACTGGCATTTCTGTTTCAGCATCGTAATCAGCATAGCAGGTGCTTTGTTTGCAATGGATTTTCCGAACCGCTTTTTGCGTTTATATCGTCCAGTCTTTTCGGAAATCTCCGTTTTATTTGCTCTGTGGACTAAATCGCAGTAACTCATGTTCTCCACAAAGAAGCAATCACCCAGCGTCAGCAGATAATTTGCCAATTCGTTATGCTGCTGTTTTCGGATGTCCGCCTGATGATGCTGAATCATTGCCAGCTGGTGCTGAATCCGTCTGTATCGCTTGGACTTGTTCCGCGTCAGCTTCACGCCGCGCTTAAATGTTCCATCCGAATTGTAATTCTCCGGATTCATTGCACGTCGGCTTCTGTCCATCTTGCGCTGCAAGCGCCGCTTTTCTTGTTCTATATTCTGCACACGGTCAGCCAATTCCAGTAGATTAACCTCCTTATCGGTCGAGTATGCCAGCGTTCGCGTGCCAATGTCGATGCCAACGACACCATGCCCGATAGGATGCTTCGGCGCACCGCTTGCCGGGTCGCGCTTCACCGCCGGCTTTCCTTCCAAAACAAGCTGTGCATACCAATGCGGCTTTGTTTTGCCGTCTTTGCGGAGGATGCGGACAAATTTCACATGCCTTTTCAACATCTCGGCCTCGTAAGGATTATCAGGTGATAATTTCAGCAAAAACTCTCTTTTTACCTTCTTGCGGTCACGATTACCTTGCTGATTCCATATAATTCTATCTTCTCGGAACATAATCTCCTTTCCACCGCTTTTCTTCTGTGAATAGCCCTGCACGGAACAAAGTTCACCCGGCTTTTTGAAATGTACTTTTCCCTTCTGCTTATAGTTGTCAACGAACACCTTATCAAAAGCAATCCACACCTGTGCTGTAATTCCATGCAACGCTACATTTGCGCCGATATTATCATTAAAGTGCTTATAGTATTTTTCCATATCAGCCTTAAAGGCATTTCTGCTAAAACCGTTTTCTTCCAAAAATGCTTTTCTCTTTTTTTCTAATGCCCACTTTTCCTTCTGATTGCTGGCAGTATCAATCATTTTCATGATTTCTTGGTATTCAGGCATTCTTTCAACTTGGCATTTCTTCTTTAGTTCAGCATGAACCAGCGTATTATACAGCTGCCGCGCAATCTCGAAACGCTTTTCAAGATGGTCGGACTGCCATTTTTCCAGTTTAAGGGGCAGCGTCAGACAACAAGTCGCCCCCTCCTTCTCTTTCTCCTCATTGTTCACGCGCGTCCCCTCCCCTTCCAGTGCTTTTCCACCCCATTATACCGCATCTTCTCCTCATTTTCAAGCAAGAACAGCAAATTCGACATTCAGCCGCTGTTTTTTTACTGTACAGCGCTTTTTGCATTTGTCCTCTTCGTCCATCTATCCGCCATTTCATTCATCTTGTTCCGAAAACGTGTGAATTTGTGAAAAAAATATCGTTAAAATCGTGTCAGCCACTTGACAAGAGCTTAACAATCTGCTACACTGTTCTCGTCACCCCGACAAACACCGACATTCCCCGTTCGCGGGCGCATCCCCGCAGGACGGATGAAGCATAAGGAGAGAGTATCATGGCGAAAGAGTATCCGATCGTCGATAGCGTGGAGAGCTTCGAGGCTGCCCTCGCCCGCGTCCGCGCGGCACAAAAGGTCTATGCGACCTACACGCAGGAGCAGGTGGACAAGATTTTCAAGGCAGCTGCCCTCGCCGCGAACAACATGCGCATCCCGCTGGCGAAGATGGCGGTGGAAGAAACCGGCATGGGCGTGGTGGAAGATAAGGTCATCAAGAACCACTACGCCGCTGAATACATCTACAACGCCTACAAGGACACGCAGACCGTTGGCGTGCTGGAGCGCGACGAAGCATTCGGCATGATGAAGGTTGCAGAACCTATCGGCGTCGTCGCGGCGGTCATCCCGACCACCAACCCCACATCTACCGCCATTTTTAAGACGCTGATTTGCCTCAAGACCCGCAACGGCATCATCATCTCTCCCCATCCGCGCGCGAAGAAGTCCACCATCGCCGCCGCGAAGGTTGTGCTGGAAGCCGCTGTGGCTGCCGGCGCGCCCGAAGACATCATCTCGTGGGTCGATGTTCCCTCGCTGGAGCTGACCAACATGGCGATGAAGGAAGCCGACATCATCCTCGCCACCGGCGGCCCCGGCATGGTCAAGGCGGCGTACTCCTCCGGCAAGCCTGCGCTGGGCGTCGGCGCTGGCAACACGCCCGCGATTATCGACGAATCCGCTGACGTGAAGGTGGCCGTCAACTCCATCCTGCACTCCAAGACGTTCGACAACGGCATGATCTGCGCGTCTGAGCAGTCCACCATCGTACTGGACAGCATCTACGACGCGGTGAAGGCGGAGTTCGCCAAGCGCGGCGCGTACTTCCTCGAAGGCGAAGAACTGGACAAGGTGCGCAAGACCATCATCATCAACGGCGCGCTGAATGCCAAGATTGTCGGTCAGAAGGCGCATACCATCGCCAAGCTCGCAGGCGTGGACGTGCCGGAAACCGCCAAGGTGCTGATTGGTGAAGTCGAATCCGTGGATATTTCCGAAGAGTTCGCGCATGAGAAGCTCTCTCCCGTGCTGGCGATGTACCGCGCCAAGGACATCGACGATGCGTTCGACAAGGCGGAACACCTGATTGCTGACGGCGGCTACGGCCACACCTCTTCTATCTACCTGAACGCCGTCACCCGCAAGGATTTGATTGACCGCTTCGCTGCGCGCATGAAGACCTGCCGTATTCTCGTCAACACGCCTTCCTCTCAGGGCGGCATCGGCGACCTGTACAACTTCATGCTGCGTCCGTCGCTGACGCTGGGCTGTGGCTCGTGGGGCGGCAACTCCGTCTCTGAGAACGTCGGCGTCAAGCACCTGCTGAACGTCAAGACTGTTGCCATCCGGAGGGAGAATATGCTGTGGTTCCGTGCGCCTGAAAAGGTCTACCTCAAGAAGGGCTGCCTGCCCGTCGCCCTGAATGAACTCAAGGCAGTTATGGGCAAGAAGCGCTGCTTCATCGTCACCGACGCGTTCCTGTTCAAATCCGGCTTCACCAAGGCGATTACCGACAAGCTGGATGAGCTGGGCATCGTCCACACCACGTTCTACGATGTTGCGCCCGACCCGTCCCTCGCCTGCGCGAAGGAAGGCGCCAAGGCGATGACCTCCTTCCAGCCGGACTGCATTATCGCCATCGGCGGCGGTTCCGCAATGGACGCCGGCAAGATTATGTGGGTCATGTACGAGCATCCGGAAGTGGACTTCCTCGACATGGCAATGCGCTTCATGGATATCCGCAAGCGTGTGTACACCTTCCCGAAGATGGGCGAAAAGGCGTACTTCATCGCCGTCCCGACCTCCGCTGGCACTGGCTCCGAAGTCACCCCGTTCGCCGTCATTACCGATCAGGACACCGGCGTGAAGTACCCGCTGGCGGACTACGAGCTGCTGCCGAAGATGGCGATTGTGGACGCTGACATGATGATGTCCGCGCCGAAGGGCTTGACCTCCGCCTCCGGTATCGACGCGCTGACCCACGCGCTGGAAGCCTACGCCTCCATGCTGGCGACAGACTTCACCGACGGTCTGGCGAAGCAGGCGGCTCAGCTGATTTTCGAGTATCTGCCCGCGTGCTACGACAACGGTCAGAACGAGCCGGTTGCCCGCGAAAAGATGGGCAACGCCGCCACGATGGCTGGCATGGCGTTCGCGAACGCGTTCCTCGGCGTCTGCCACTCCATGGCGCACAAGCTGGGCGCGTTCCATCACCTGCCGCACGGCATCGCCAACGCGCTGCTGATTGAGCTGGTCATCCGCTACAACAGCGCCGAAGTTCCCACGAAGATGGGCACCTTCCCGCAGTACGCCTATCCGCACACGAAGCGCCGCTACGCTGAATTCGGCGAGTTCCTCGGCTTCAAGGGCGCGAATGACGACGAGACGGTGGAGAACCTCATCCGCAACATCCATGCCCTGAAGGAGCGCGTCGGCATCAAGAATACGATCCGCGACTACGGTGTGGACGAGGAGAAGTTCCTCGCGACGCTGGACGAAATGTCCGAGCAGGCGTTCGACGACCAGTGCACCGGCGCGAACCCGCGCTACCCGCTCATCAGCGAAATCAAGGAAATGTACCTCAAGGCATACTACGGCGAGTAATGTGCCATTCTCCCCGGCTTGGCAGGAATGCTTCTGCTGGGCCGGGCATTTTTGAGCAAAAAAAATTTTGTCTGCTTGCAGGAATGTCGCATTTGGGCGGCGAATAGATATTTAGGACAAATATCGACTTCATGATGAGGTCGTCTCCCCCAATCAACACGCGGAAGAAGTAAGCAGTCGTCACCAACTCAATCGCGCGGAAGGGTCAAGGGAGGAACTCCCTTGCGGAGTCCAGAGGCAGAGCCTCTGGCGCCTCTCCCCCAATAAACATGAACCATATAGAAGGAGGTTTCCCTATGGATTTGACGCATGTGATTGCCGAGCGGGAAAATAAGAAGATTTACCGCGACGGCGCCAAGGCCATCAAGGTGTTTGCCGAAGGGTACAGCAAGGCGGACATTCTGAACGAAGCGCTGAACACGGCGCGCGTGGAAGAGACGGGCCTGCCGATTCCGAAGCTCCTTGCTGTTGACACGGTGAACGGTCAGTGGGCGATTACGACGGAGTTCGTCGAAGGCGACACGCTGGCGGCGCTGATGGCGGCGCATCCGGAAAAAGAAGACGAGTACCTGAACCTGTTTGTTGACATTCAGATGAAGGTTCACGCCTGCACCTGCCCGATGCTCAACAGCCTGACGGAGAAGATGCAGCGCAAGATTTCCGCCACCGACCTCGACGCGACCACCCGCTACGAGCTGCACACCCGCTTGGCGAGTATGCACGTCCACAAGAAGGTCTGCCACGGCGACTTCAACCCGTCCAACATTATCTTGAAGCCCGACGGACAGTGGTACATCCTCGACTGGTCGCATGCCACGCAGGGCAATGCGTCCGCTGATGTCGCCCGCACCTACCTGCTCTTCGTCCTGGAAGGCAAGGAAGCGCTGGCGGAGAAGTACCTCTCCCTCTTCTGCAAGAAGAGCGACACCGCCAAGCAGTACGTCCAGCAATGGATTCCGATCGTCGCCGCGAGCCAGTCCCTCAAGGGCAAGCCCGAAGAGCGCGACCTGCTCATCCGCTGGGCAAGCGTTTGCGAATACGAATAATCATCAAAGGGACTGGCTTCGGTCAGTCCCTTTTTTCGTGGGGATGGGAGAGGCGCCATGTAACCATTTTCCCGCATTTGTTGAAATCTGCCACATTTGCAATTTTCCCTATGTAACCAACTTTTCATCCTCTTTTTTTCGTGGTATCATTATTATAAGAAGGGGGAATTTGCCCTTTTCAAACTTATCTGCCGCGATTGCTTGTCAACCGCCTCCACAATCAGCATGAATGAATTATACACGGCAAATATTGCTCTCAGCGTCTTCGCCATGGCGATTATGCTCTTCTCCCTGCGCGGCGACATCAGCCAATCCAAGATCCGAAACCTGCTCTGCGGCGGCCTGTACGCCACCATCGCCATTTGCGCGCTGTGTGAGTGGTCGGGCGTGCAGATGGATGGCACGCCGCCCGCGCTGATTCCGCTGCATATCGCCGTCAAGACCATCGAACTTTCGCTTGCGCCGCTAATCGGTCTGTTCGCGGGCTGCGTTATCCATCCCTGCCCGCGGAAAGTGGTACACAGGCTGCTGTGCCTTGCGGGCTTCCACGCGCTGCTGGTGCTGCTCTCGGCGTTCACAGGGCTGATATTCTATGTCGATGGGCAGAATTTCTATCACCACGGGTTGCTCTACGTGCTCTACATGCTCGCCTACGGGGGCAGCATGGTGTTCTTCCTCGTGCAGATTTGGTTCGCCTGCCGCGCCTACCAGTACACCGGCGGCACACAGCTGATGCTCGCGACGCTGTTCGTGCTGTTAGGGCTGATGGTGCAGCTGTTCCTGCCGACGGTCAAAATCGACTGGATTACCATCAGCTGCGGTGCACTGATGATGTCGAAATTCTCCAGCGACATGGTGCTGCAAACCGACGGGCTGACGCAGCTTGTCAACCGCTTGGGCTACGAGCATTATCTGGCGCGCCTGCGCGTGCCTGCTACCATCCTGATGTTCGACGTTGACCGCTTCAAGGACGTCAACGACTGCCATGGGCACTTGATGGGCGACGCCTGCCTGCGGACGATTGCCGGCTGCATCCGCCGCGCGTATGGGAATTACGGGACGTGCTTCCGCATCGGCGGCGACGAGTTCTGCGTGATACTGACGCGGCGGAACGCGCAATACAACACCATGACGGAGATTTTCCAGCACCTGATGGATGCGGCGCGGGCGGAGAATCCGGCTCTGCCGACGGTATCGGTGGGCTGTTCTCATTTTAATCCGTCAACGGATGATTTGGCGGAGTCCTTGGCGCGGGCGGATGCGCGGATGTATCAGAATAAGGAAGCGCATAGATAAACACAGCCGCGACGAGTGAATATGCTCGTCGCGGCTGATTTTTATTCACCTGTATTCACCGCAGTGTTGGCAGTAGCGCGCTTCCTGCGGGTTGTCTAAGCCGCAATACTTGCATGTCAACATTCGGAGTGCGTGCTTTTGTTGATATTACCGATTCACATACGCGTCGATTTCATTCCGGCTGGAGATTTGCAGCTTCTCAAAGATGCTCTCCATGTACGACTTCACCGTGTTGACGGAAACGCCCATCAGCGCGGCGATTTCCTTGTTGCTGCGACCCTTCGCGGCAAGCATGGCAATCGAAAACTCGTAGGGTGTGAGCGCGTCGGTCACCTGCAGCGTCGACACGGGGTTGTGAATTTTCATCCACCCGCGGCTGAAGCGGTAGACCGACTGCACAATCTTGTTGTACGTTTCCGGCTCCTGCTTGCGCAGCGCGCGCTCCACCTGCCCCTGCAAAATGCCGTGATGCTCCACAAACGGGTGGATGTACCCCTCGCGGCTGGCGATGCTCCACGCGGCATCGAACTTCTGCTCCGCGCGTTCATCCTGCTTCAGGCTCATGCAAATCATGCACAGGACGATGTTGAGGTAGATGCTGTCAATGGGGTAGCGCGTGCCCGCCATCAGCAGGGCGGATTCGGCAATGCCCATCGCGTGTTCGTATTCGCGGCGGATGTAGAGCGCATGGGCGATGGCGTACATGGCGAAATACTGCATTCCGGGCGGAAGAATACCGATAGCGGGGCGGATAGGGGTCAAGTCGAGCTTCTCGGAGTGGAAGAACACGCTGATGAGCGCGTCGGTAATGCTGCTGTACAGCCGCCACGAATCATCGTTTGCGCGCTGCCCGTCCCGCTGAATCATTTCGAGATTCCGGCGGCACTTGGCGGCATCCCCCGTCTGCAGCATCGCCATCGTGTTGGTAATCAGCGCGGACAGGCGGATTTCGGGGCACTTGCTCGTCAGGTATTTCTCGCTGATTTCGCGGGCTTCCTCGTGCTCATCGCGGAAATAGTGGTGCATGGCGCGGGTGATGTCGCGTTCTTCCTCGTCGGGCATGGTCAGCAGGAGATTCTGGAAGCCGTTGTCGCACGGGCGGGAAATCAGCGGCATATAGCACTTTGCCATCCGCGGGGGGATTTTTTCCTGCCCGCGCTGCCCGCTCTTGCGCAAATCCGCCGGATGCGGCGTATTCGCCGGAATCAGCCACCCGCCCGATTTCCGGATTGCCCCCTGAATCCGCCCGGTATTCAGGTAGTAATTCACCATGCGGATGGAAACGCCCCACAGCTCCGCTATTTCCTTTACGCTGAGGTACTCCAATGCGCAGCCCCTCCTTGTTCTCCTTGTTTACGCTTACGGAATTGCCTCCCAAAGCATGGTCGCCGTTCGATTGCCATACGAGCCCTTGGGCAGCATGTAGGAGCGCGGCGTTCCTTCTACGCCGTCGATTTTCCAGCCTACAAAGGTATAGCCCGGGAGGTAGTAGGACGGGTCTTCTTCCGGTGTCCCGAAATAAACTTGGTTGTTGATGGTGTATTGAACCCAATTATATGCTTTGCCGTGGCTCACGTAGGTAATGGTGTACGTCGCCACACGCCACTCCGCCTTGTAAATGCGGTCGCCGGTTGAGCCTTTGGGGATAATCATCGGCGTTGAAGGGAACTGACCGCTGCCATCGAGGACCCAGCCGGCAAATTCGTAGCCCGGACGCTCGGGAGGGATGGGCAGGGTGACGGAATCCTCCACGGTGTAGCGTATCGAAGCTATGACTGCGCCGCCGTTCGTGACCAGTGTGATGGTGTATCTGATCACCTTCCAGTTTGCGGTATACGCCTTGTTTCCCGTCGAACCCTTCGGAATTCTGACGCTTGTCTGCGGCGTCGTGATGCGCTCGCCCGTCCAGCCGACAAACTCGTAGCCGTTGCGGGTCGGGGTTGGCAGCTCGAACTCCTCATCCGTTATGGTGTAAACCACCTTTTCTTGACCGCTGCCGCCGTCCAAATCCATGGTGATGGTGTACTCCGCCAAACGCCACTCCGCCTTGTAATGGAGGTCGCCGGTTGTGCCAGGATAAATAATGAGCGGCGTGAAAGGGAGCATACCGCTGCCATCGAGGGTCCAGCCGGCAAATTCGTAGCCCGGACGGAGAATGTAAGGCAGGGTGAAGAGATCCTCCACGGTGTATTTTATCGGAGACACGACTGGGCCGCCGTTCGTGTCCAGTGTGATGGTGTATTCAATCACCTGCCAGTTTGCGGTATACGCCTTGTTTCCCGTCGAACCCTTCGGAATTATGACGCTTGTCTGCGGCGTCGTGATGCCCTCGCCCGTCCAGCCGACAAACTCGTAGCCGTGGCGGGTCGGGGTCGGCAGCTCGAAATCCTCATCCGTCATGGTGTAAACCACCTTTTCTTGACCGCTGCCGCCGCTCAAATCCATGGTAATGTTGTATTCTGTCAGTTCCCAGTTCTCGATATACGTCTTGTCGCCCGTCGAACCCTTCGGGATGGTCACGTTCGGCTGCGGCGTCGTGATGCCCTCGCCTGTCCAGCCAAGGAACGTGTAGCCCGTGCGGGTCGGGGTCGGCAGCGTTACGGTTTGCTCCACCGTGTAGAAATACACTTGCGACGAGCCCGCATTGCCCCCTTCCAGCAGCATAATGATGGTGTATTCAATCACCTGCCAGTTCGCGGTGTAAGTGCGGTCGCCCGTGCTTCCCTGCGGGATTTCAATGGTTTTCTGCGGTTCGGTGATGCCCTCGCCCGTCCAGCCGAGGAAGATGTAGCCCGTGCGAACCGGGGTCGGCAGCTGGAACGCTTCCGATTCCACCGTGTACTGGATGGGACGGATCGGATCGCCGTCTGCCGTATCCATCGTGACGGTATAAAGCTTGTTCGCCGTCAGCGTCAAGGTCAGCGGCGCGTAGGGCATGAGGAAGGAAACCGCGTCGTTCCCCTCGCTGATACTCAGGGAAATAGCGGGGTCGCTCAGGAAAACGTGGATGCCGCGATAGCCCGCTGCGGGCTGCATCGTGACCGACACCTGCTCGCCGGCGCAGCACAGCAGGTCGTTGCCTTCGGCAGCGCGGTCGCTGTCCCAGACAACGTTCTGCGCGTCGATGGTCGTGCGCTGTGTGTCCGCCGTCCACGTCAGCGTAACGATGCGCCTTTCTTCGCGGCCTGTTACGGTCAGGAATGCGTTGGTTTTTTCGCCGCGCAGTCCCGTCAGGTGAATGAGGTCGCGCTCGTCCGCGCCGAAGTCGCTGCGCTTGAGCTGCGTCACCCACTCGCCGCGCTCCTTATCGAAGGTGAAGCTCGCCACGGCGCCGCTGCGCAGGGTCAGACTCGGCGTGAAGTACTCAGGCCGTGCGTTGTTGATGCGAACGCGGTAGGTGATGCGCCCGTCCTGCTCGCCATAGCGGTAGACGTACACCGGGAATTCCGCTACCAGCGTTCTGTCATCCGTCAGCGGGAACGCAACATCGCCCTCGCGGGAAAGATAGACATAATTTTCCGCCACAGCAAAGCAGGATTCGTCGCCATTCAGGCGGTAGACCTTGCTCCACGGGTCTGCGCTGCGCATTTCCGGCAGCAGCACATACTGCTCCTGCAAATCCGGATACTTCTCCGCAAACGCCGCCTCGATGCTGTCCATCATGTTGACCGCGCCCATCGGGCAGCTGTCGCCCGTGTACTGCACCGTCGTTTCGGTCAGCAGCGCGCCGTCCCAATCCGCCGTTTCCAGCTGCATGTCCTTGGCGCTCTGGTCAACAAGGCGGAAGCGCACGGTCAGGCTGATTTTCTTCTCCACCTTCAGCTCGCTGCCCATATGCAGCTGCTGCCCCGGCACAAGCGCGTTCTTGCCTGGATTCAGCACAATATCGCCCGTCGGCAGCGGGTCATCTGTCAGGTTCACGAGGTTCGTCGCAATCCCGATATCGAGATTCATCGGCTTGTCCACCACGATGGTGGAGCGGACATTGCCCTCGCCGTTCAGCGACACATTCCCCGACGCGCCCAGAATCAGCTCCTGAACATCTGCCGCCGCGCCGATGTTCAGCCGCACGTCCTCGTCCGACAGCACATACAGGCGGTCGATTTTGCCGGACGGCAGATTGGCGTTCAGCCCGCCGAGAATCAGCAGATTGCCGTTCATTTCCGGCGCATTGAACTCCGTGTCGCCCAGATGGTCAAAAATCGCGTCGCCGATGAAGGCTTCCGGCGGCTGCGTGTCCTTATTCAACACGGTGATGCCAAGCTGCTTGATGTTCTGCTGAAACGCCGGGTCATCCCAGTCCGTATTGTCCCATATGCCAGCGCCGATTTCTTTCGCCAGCCGCTCCAGCGCCGAGTCCTTGCCCTGTGGTGTCTGGTTCTTGTTGATGGTGTTCAGTGTGTTCAGCGCACTCATGTTGTTGTTCACAATCATGGCCGCCGATGCTGTACCCGCCCAAATGATGCTGCATAAGAGCAGGAAAATGGTGCTCCATCGTGCGATTCGCTTCATGCTGCTTCCTCCTTGATAATAGCTTCCGCGGGCTTTTTCCCATTGAAAACGCCCCTTCTGGTTTCAGTATACCATCGGCAAGCGCTGTTCGCCACCGCCATTCAATGGATTAATTGGACGTTTCCCTGCCCTTTTCCTGCTGAAAATTCCTGCGTTCACGCAGGTTTCCCGTCAATTCGCGCATGTTTTCCGCCGACTGCACCTTTCCAAGGCAGGAAATATCGGTTGCCAAGGATGGCAAAGTGCATCTTTCCAACATACGAAAAAAGGCGAACCGGTTTTGAAGCCGATTCGCCCGTGGATTTGTCCAAACTTGGATGGAATTACTTGGCGATGGTGCAGTGCATGAAGTACTTGTAGCCCAGCGGGTTGGAGAAGAAGCCCTGCACGGAGTCGTCGAGCATGTAGATGTCGGTGTAGTAGTACAGCGGCACGATGCAGCCGGTATTCATCAGCATATCTTCCGCGATGTGCATCATGGCATAACGGTTCGCGCTGTCGGTGCAGCTCTTGATAGCAGAAATCAGCACGTCATAGGTTTCCGCCCAAGTGCCGTTCTCCACCTTCACGTCGTAGCCGTAGGGGGTCAGGTCGAGGTTGTAGATCTTCAGATCCGCATTCGCGCCCTTGCCGAACTGCACGTCGTTGTTGCCGGAGCCGGTCACCCACATGTCGAGGAAGCAGATCGGGTCGTTGTAGTCCGCCAGCCAGCCGTTGCGCGCGATGGAGTAATCGCCCGCCTTACGGGTGTTCAGGAAGGTGTTCCATTCCTGGTTGTTCAGGTTCATGGTGATGCCGACCGCAGAAACCGCGCTCTGGAGGTATTCGCCAATCGCCTTGTGGGCTTCGGAGGTGTTGTAGAGGTAGGTCAGGGACGGGAAGTTGGTGAAGACGGCGTTCGCCTCGTCGTAGGTGTAGTACTTCTTCAGGGTCTCAACCGCCTTGTCGAAGTTCGCCATGTAGACGTCTTCGTCGTCGGTCACGTCGTAGTAGCCGGTGATGCCTTCCACATGGCCCGCATTCTTGTAGAACTCAGAGCCGTCCGCATCGGTCATGCCCATCGGGACGAAGCTGGACGCAGGAAGCTGACCAGCCTGACCGATTTCGGTGACGATGTAGTTGCGGTCAAACAGCAGGCCAATCGCCTGACGGACTTCTGCGCGCGCCGTTTCCGCTTCTTCGGGGGTCATGTTCGCGAGCACGTCAGCGGGCAGGATTTCTTCGTTGATGTTCCAGCAGACATAGTAGGTACCAATCTGGCCGGCAACAACGAATTCCGTCGGATACTGTTCCTTCAGGGAAGCGATTTCAGAGGTGGGAACGTCGTCGATCAGCTGCCAGTCGCCCTTCTGGAAGTTCGCCAGCATGTTGTTCGCGTCGTCGGAGAGGTAGAAGTCCAGCTCGTCCATCGTGACCTTGTCCACCGCATGATAGTAGGGGTTCTTGGTCAGGGTGATCTTGCTGTTGTGTTCCCACGCGGTCATGGTGTACGGGCCATTGCCGATGTAGGTGGAAGGATCGGTCGCCCACGCTTCGTTGGCGACGACGTCCTCACGCACGGGCATGTACGCCGGGAAGGCGAGCAGCTCGTTCCAGTAGGCAACGGGGTTGTTCAGGGTAACGGTCAGGGTCTTGTTGTCCACGGCGGTCACAGCGAGGTTTTCCGCCTTGGGGTCGGAGCCGTCCGCAGTGTAGCCCTTGATGACTTCAAACATGTAGCCATAGTCCGCGCCCAGCTCGGAGGAAGCAGCGCGCTTCCACGCGAACTCGAAGTCCTTCGCGGTCAGATCCTTGCCGTCGGACCACTTCAGGCCATCAACGAGCGTGTAGGTGTACGTCACCGTGCCGTCGTCATTGACCACCGGATCCGGCAGTTCCACCGCGCAGTCCGGCAGGATTTCCAGCTTGCCGTCGTCGGTCTGCGCCCAAGTGGACAGGCCTGCGAACAGGTGAGCGACCATCGTCGCGCCGTCCACAGTGGAGTTCAGCGCCGGGTCAAGCGTATCAGGCTCGGACGCGATGCAGACAGCCATGTACGTCTTGCCGTCTTCGGCGACAGCGCACAGGGTGCAGGTCACCATCATTGCGATGGCGAGCAGGAGAGCAGTCAGCTTCTTCATGAAAAAACCTCCCTTAATATTCTGTGACAGCCTTACTTTGCGTAGACTGTCTGTATCAAAAATGCGTAAAGCGCATCCTTGAAGCATGGATTTCGCGCCTGCGGGCGCGACCAAAGGGCTTTGCGGTCGCCCTTTGGAAACCTTCGCAGCGCACACGCCTGTTTATTGAGCTGTTCCGCAGCTTTTTCGCGGATAAACACGCGGGCACACTATGCCAGTGTCACCAACTCAATCGCGAAAAGGGTGTCGAGAGGGTCGAAGACCCTTCGCGGGTGCAGGGCAGAGCCCTGCCGTAGTCCAGAGGCAGAGCCTCTGGCGCTTCCCTTCACCCTAACTCCTTCACCCGGTGGCAGGCGACGAAGTGCCCCTTCTCGACTTCGTTGAAGGGCGGCATCGACTGCGCGCAGGCTTCGGTGGCGTGGGGGCAGCGCGTGCGGAACGGACAGCCCGACGGCGCGTTCAGGGGACTTGGAATGTCGCCGGAGAGGACAATGCGCTTGTTTGCGCGCGCCGCCTTCGGGTCAGGCAGTGGAACGGCGGACAAAAGCGACTTGGAGTACGGGTGCAGCGGGTGATTGTAGATTTCCTCCGCCGACGCCAGCTCCACCATCTTGCCCAGATACATCACGGCGATTCTGTCCGAAATATGCCGTACAACCAGCAGGTCATGCGCAATGAACAGGTACGTCAGCCCCAGCCGATCCTGCAAATCATCAAACATGTTGATGACCTGCGCCTGAATCGACACGTCCAGCGCCGACACCGGCTCGTCGCAGACGATGAATTCGGGATTCACCGCCAGCGCGCGGGCAATGCCGATGCGCTGCCGCTGACCGCCGGAAAACTCGTGCGCGTAACGCGAGGCGTGTTCACTGTTCAGCCCGACATAGCCCAGCAGCTGCAAAATGCGCTCCTCCCGCTCCTTCTTGGAGGAATACAGGTGGTGCACATCCAGCGGTTCGCCCACGATGTCCGACACGGTCATGCGCGGGTTCAGCGAGGAGTACGGATCTTGGAACACCATCGTCGCCTTCGTGCGGAACTTCTGCAAGTCCGCTTTCGTCTTGACGGGCTTGCCATCGTAAATGATTTCGCCCGCCGTCGGCTTGTACAATTGGAGGATGGTGCGCCCAACGGTCGTCTTGCCGCAGCCGGATTCGCCCACCAGACCGAGCGTTTCGCCCTTGTTGATGGTGAAGGACACATCGTCGACCGCCTTCAGCGGCTTGGTGCGGAAGAAGCCCATGTTGATGTCAAAGTATTCTTTCAGTCCTTTGACTTCCAGCAGCGGCTGGTGCATCTGCGCTTCAGACACAGGGCACTCCTCCTTCCTCCGTGATGCTGCCGTCCTCCACGCCCTTCTTGACGTTCATCCAGCAGGTTGCCATATGGTCGTCATTGATGAGCATCCGAACCGGCTTCTCTTTCAGGCAAATCTTCATCGCCGCCTCGCAGCGGGGCGCGAACGGGCAGCCTTTGGGCATGTTCAGCAGATCAATCGGCGTACCGGTAATCGGCTGCAGACGCTGTCCGTTGTTCTCCGCCGTCGGGATGGAGCGCATCAAGCCCTTTGTGTACTCGTGGCGCGGGTTGTAGAAGATTTCATCCGCCGTCCCCTGCTCGCAGATAGAACCGGCGTACATGACGATGACCTCGTCGCACATCTGGGCGACAACGCCCAAGTCGTGCGTAATCATGATAATCGCCATGCCCATCTTCTTCTGCAGGTCGCGCATCAAATCAAGAATCTGCGCCTGAATCGTCACGTCCAGCGCGGTCGTCGGCTCGTCGGCAATCAGGATGTCCGGCTCGCACGCCAGCGCCATGGCAATCATCACGCGCTGCCGCATACCGCCCGACAGCTCGAACGGGTACTGCTTCATGCGCTTTTCCGGCTCGTTGACGTTGACCAGCTTCAGCATCTCCACCGCGCGTTCGCGCGCCTGATGGCGGTTGCGGTCGGTGTGCAGCAGAATTGCTTCCATCAGCTGCCGGCCAATGGTGTAAGTCGGGTTCAGGGACGTCATCGGGTCCTGGAAGATAATCGAGATGCGGTTGCCGCGCACGGAGCGCAGCAGCTTCTCGTCCGCGCCGACCAGCTCCTGCCCGTCGAATTTCACGCTGCCGCTGACGATTTTGCCCGTCGGCGCAAGAATCTGCATGACGGAATACGCCGTGACGCTCTTGCCCGAACCGCTTTCGCCCACGATGCCCAGCACCTTGCCGTGGTCAAGGCGGAACGAAACGCCATCCACCGCCTTGACTTCGCCCGCGTCGGTGAAGAAGGATGTATGCAGGTCATTGACTTCCAGCAATGCCATTTTGTCCAGCTCCTTTCATCACGCATTCAGCTTCGGGTCAAATGCGTCGCGCAGGCCGTCGCCGAACAGGTTCAGACTCAGCACGATGAGGCAGATGACCACGGCGGGGATAATCAGGCGATAGGTGTAGGAATAGATGCCGTTGAGCGCGTCAGAAGCCAGCGAACCCAGCGAGGGCATCGGCGCGTTGACGCCCAGACCCAGGAAGGACAGGAAGCTTTCGGTGAAAATCGCGTTCGGAATTTGCAGCGCGGTCGAAATAATCACGACGCTGATGCAGTTCGGCAGAAGGTGCTTGCGGATAATCCACCGCGCCTTCGCGCCCGTCGCCTGCGCCGACAGCACATACTCCTGCTCGCGGAGGGACAGAATCTGACCGCGAATCAGGCGCGCCATGCCCACCCAATAGAGCAGACCAAAGACGATGAACATGCTGATGATGTTCGAGCCGATTTTCTCTAAGATGGTGCCTTCCACATGCAGCACCTGCCCCAGCACGACCGCCAGCAGGATGATGACCAGCATGTCCGGCAATGAGTAGATAATATCGACGATTCGCATGATGAACAAGTCCACCCTGCCGCCGAAGTATCCTGCGACTGCGCCAATCATCATGCCAATCACCAGCACGATGATGCTGGCGAAGAAGCCGACGGCGAGGGAAATGCGTGTTCCATAGACGACGCGAATGAAGTAGTCGCGTCCGTGCGCGTCCGTGCCGAAGATGTGCGGGAAAACAGATTCCCCTTTGTCGATTTTCTTCAGTTCCGTCTTACCATACTGGAACGGCGCGAGGTTGTTGTAGCTGTTGTCCATCGGGCGACCCTTCGTCTGCCCCAGCATCTGGTCATACGAATACGGCCAGAACATCGGGATGATGATGGAGGACAGCGTAATCAGCACAATCAGAATCAGGCTGATGGTCGCGACCTTGTTTTTCAGCAGGCGCTTCACGCCGTCGCGGAAAAAGGTCGAGGACGGCCGCATCCGGGAGATGACTTCCTTTTCCTCCGCCGTCGCGGGCATGAAGGAATCCACATCCAGATGCAGGCTAAAGGGCTTTTTCTTGTTCATCATCATGGTGCAGATGCCTCCTTATTCGTAATCAATGCGCGGATCAGCCACCTTGTAGAGCAGGTCGCTGATCAGATTCATAATCACGATTAAAGAGGCGAGGAAAATGGTCGTCCCCATAATCATGGTGTAGTCGCGGTTGGTGATGCTGGATACGAACTGGCGGCCGATGCCCGGCACGGCAAAAATCTGCTCGACGACCATCGAGCCGGTGACGATGAACGCCAGCATCGGGCCGAAATAGGTGATAACCGGAATCAGCGAGTTCTTCAGCGCGTGACCGAAGATAATTTTCTTGCCCGAAACGCCCTTGGCGCGCGCGGTGCGGATATAATCCTGCCCCAGCACGTCGAGCATGGAGGAGCGCGTCAGGCGCGTGATGTAGCTCATCGGGTAGAGCGCAAGGGTGATAATCGGGAGGATCAGCCCTTCGGCCGTCGCGCCGTTCGCGGGTACCCAGCCTAACTTGACTGAGAACACTATCAGCAGGAACGACCCCATAATGAACGACGGCATGGACACGAACGCGGTCGTAATCACCATGATAATCTTATCCAGCACGGTGTTGCGCCGCAGCGCCGCCAGCGCGCCGAGGACGATACCGGCAATCGCCGCGCTGAACGCCGCAATCAGACCAAGCTTCGCGGAGGTCTTCATGCCATCCAGAATAATGTCAATGACCTGACGGCCGCGCTGCTTCAGGCTCGGCCCGAAGTCCAGCTTCGTCACCACGTCGCGCAGATACGTCACATACTGTTCGCCCAGCGGCTTGTCCAGCCCGTACTTGGCCTCCAGCGCCGCCTGCGCTTCCGCGGAAATTGCCTTTTCACTTGCGAACGGTCCACCCGGAATCGAGTGCATCACGAAGAACGTCACCGTGATAACAATCCAGATGGTCAGCAGCGCCAGCAGCACGCGCTTGAGGATATAAAACAGCATCTTGGAATTCATCCGCTCCACCTTCCCGGCAGGGGCGCTGCCGCGTCTGCCTGCGTTTCTTGTTCATCGACACGCCAAGCCAACCGGCTTCGCCGTGTCGATGCTTTATTATGCAACACTGTATGGAGAAAATCAAGTGTTTTGTTGCACAAACTGTGTTTTTTTTATGTTTTTCTCGTGTATTTTGAATATTTTCGTCCAAGTTGTTGCATTTATCAAGTTTTTCTGCAAGTCCCTGTTCATTTTTGCGCACAAAAAATGCAGGACGCTCATTCGTCCTGCATCATGGTAACGAAGTGAATTACTCCGCTGCCGCCAAGCTGCCGAAGATCTCCAGCGGCATGTTTTCCAGCGCGTCGCCCACTTCCTTGCTGGCGACCTGGAACGTCACAGCGAGAACCGTCTCGTCATCAAGGAAAGCATACAGCGCCAGCACGGTGTCGCCCGGCGTGTACATCAGGCAATAGTTTTCGTTGACATACAGCTCAGCGAGCATTTCTTCCGTCGCGCCCGCGTCCTGAATGCCTTGCAGCAGCGTTTCAAAGCTCATCGCGGACAGCTGCGCCGTAATGCTGACCGTCTGGTCGGCGTTGACGGCGAAGAGCAGGATGTTCTCGGCGTTTTCCGTGCCTGCGGGGACTTCCTGAACCGCCCAGTCCGCCGGAATCTGCATCGTCAGACCCGTTTCACCCAGCGTAACCGTCTGCGCCTCGAAGCTGACATTCATTTCAACTGCCGGCACTTCCGCTTCTTCCTCCGCGAACGCAAAGGCAGTGCAGCACATCATGAGCGCCATCAGGAGAGCAAGGAGTTTCTTCATATTTGTTTCCGTCCTTTCATTTCCAGCATGATTCGGCTGATTTTTTTCCATATTGAACAGCCACATCTGGTAACATTTATGATACCAAATGGAAGCCGCTTTTGCAATACGCTTTCGCGCAGAAAAACGGTTGATTCGCGCGGATTTGGGATTTCAGAATGAAGCAGCTTCCATTTTCATTCGGAAAATGCGAGTGAAGTAACTTTTATTTACTTTTCAATTCTCACAAAAACAAACAGTTGATTCTTTCCGTAAAAGCGGACTTTGCTTCCCTCCCCCCTTCACAAAAAACGGGGCACCGCGAGAGCTTTCGCCCCCGCAGCACCCCGCCATCCGCGGATGCGCAATTCCGCATTGTCCCTTACTTCTTCGTCCAGTCCTGCTTTTCGCCGATGCCGTAGTTTGCCGGCAGCACGTCGTCATCAACCAGCACGAAGCCCAAATCCGCCGTGTAGGTCGTACTGGCGGAGGTCACCTGAACCGGGTTCGATTCGCCGTTTTCGCCCAGAATCGACGCAATCAGCGGAATATCCGTGCGCATACGCGTCGGCACAACTTCCGCCGGGTAGATGGGCTTGAGCGTGTACACGCCCGGATACAGGTTCTCGAAAGTGTAGTAGCCGTACGCGTCGGTCGTCGTTTCCGCGACGAGCTGGTCGTTTCGCCACAGCTCGATGCGCATGTCGCCCAGACCGAGTTCGCCCGCGTCCTGCAGGCCGTTGCCGTTCAGATCAAGCCAGCAGAAGTCGCCCAGCGTGCCCGGCTGCACCGCGCCGATGTTCTGCTCCAGCTGATGCTGGCTCATGCGCAGGGCAATCAGGTCGCTCTCTCCCTCGCGGGCGGTGTAGGTCGTCATCACGCTGATGTTCTGCCCGTCCTTGAGGCGCGTGTCGTCCTTTTCTACGACGACGTAGCCGTTCGGGAGCGTCACACGCAGACGGTAGTTGCCCGGCATCAAGCCGTCAAAGCGGTAGATGCCGTCCTCGCCCGTCGCCGCGTTTTGCAGTTCGCTGCCCTTTTCGTCCAGCAGGATAACCTCCGCGCCGGACAGGGGCGCAATCTCGCCCGCGTTGTCGCACCAGACCATGCCGCCGATGCTTGTGTCAATCTTCAAGCCCAGCATCGGAGCAGTATAGTTGTTGTTTTCGCTAATTTCAATTTCGGTCATGACGAGCTGACTGCCCTCGGTGGTGAAGGTGCTGTCGCCCAGACGCGCCGCCTGCGTACCTTCCTTGAGGTCGTAGGCAAGACTGTAGACGCCGGGGGCAATGCCGTCGATGGCGAACCGCCCATCCGCATCGGTCTGCACCTGCGCAAACACCGCGCCGGTTTCATCCAGCAGGGTCAGCGTCTCGTTTTCCGGGGTGATTTCGCCCGCGTCCACGCGGCCGTTGTCATTCTCATCCACCCAAACCTGACCGGACATCTTCGACGGAATCACGCCGCCAAGCGCCTGATTCAGCCATTCCTCGCCCAGCCCGATTTCGATGTTCACCTGCTGCTCGTTCAGCCCGTGCATCAGCGGCAGGGTCACATTGCCGTCCAGCTTGGAGAGCACCATGCCCTCCGGGAAGCGCAGGGTCAACGTGTAAGCGTCCGGCCGCAGCCCGGTGAAGCTGTACGCGCCCGTCGCATCGGTGAGGACGGTCTGCTCCGTCAAATCCTCGCGGGAGGGGGTCAGAATCAGCGTCACGCCGGCAAGCGCCGCTTCGTCTGCATCCTGCGCGCCGTTGCCGTTGTGATCGGCAAACACCATGCCTTCAATGTCGCCCAAAGCCAGTGCGCCGCACAGGGGCGCGGTGACTTCTTCGCCCACGCCGATGGTAAAGGAATCCGTCGTGCCGTCGGAATCCGGCGCGATAGTGTTGCCGCCGTCCGTCAGGGGAGCAAACACGCCGTCGCCCGGCAGCTCGTAGCGCAGGCGGTACGTTCCGGGCAGCACCGCGTCAAACAGGAAACTGCCATCCGCGCCGATGGTGCGGGTCGCCACGTCACCGGTTTCGTCCATCAGGTGGACCACCGCGCCGAGCAAGCCGCCTTCATCCGCGTCGCGCAGGCCATTGTCGTTCTTGTCGGCAAACACCACGCCGGACACATGTCCGGGGGTAATCATGCCGATATCAAGACCCGTCAAATCCGCGCCCATTGTCAGCGCCACCGGTTCGCTTTCGCCCGCGCCGCCGGAGAGGTTGCGGAGGATATTGCCGTCGCCCGTGCGTGTGAACGCCAAGCCGCTGTTCGCGGTCGCGCTCACGGTGTACTGCCCCGGCGCAAGGTCATCGAAGGTATACACGCCGCTGCGGTTCGTTTTCGCCGTGCGGGTATTGCCGTTTTCATCCGTCAGGGTGACGGTGAAGTTGTTGACCATCTTTTCCGCGTCCATCCGGCTGCCGGAGAAGTCGTCATCCAGATACACCGTGCCGGAGATGCTGCCGTAAGTAATCGCGCCGATGGCCATCGTCATCTCGCTGTCATTCTCCAGCACCACGTCGGAAATCGTGTACTCGCGGCGGTCAGTGCCGGGAGCGAACATGTTGCCGTACTCGCCATCGCCCGCAATGGTGTACACATAGCCCTGCGGAATCGTCGCTTTGACGCGGAACGTGCTGCCGCGGATGTTGGCGAAGGTGAAGCGCCCGTTCTCGTCGGAGACGGTGTTCAGCAGCTCCTTGCCGATGGCCTGACGGTACAGGACGACCTTCACGCCTTCCAGCGTCTTTTCGCCCTCGTCATACACGCCGTTGTTGTTTTCATCCAGGAAGCAGATGCCGTTGATGTTAGAGCCCTTCATCACGCCAAGGAGGACTTCCTCCAAGTCACCGCGTTCAAGAATCACCTGATCCGTTTCGGAGCGCTTGAATTCGCTGGTGATGATGGAGCGGCGATTACCGCCCGTCTGGCTGTAGCGCGCAAACACCAAGCCGTCCGGCAGGCTGTATTCGACATTGTATGTGCCGTAGCGCATTTGACCGATGTAGAATTTGCCGTCCTCGCCGCTCTCGGTTTCGTACACCAAGCCGTTTTTCACGCCGACGGCGCGGATTTTGATGCCCGCCTGACCAGGTTCACCGTCCTGATACACGCCGTCGTCGTTTTCATCCAGCCACACAAGGCCCTGCAGCGCTGCCATCGTCATCACGCCGACGCCCACGTCGGTCACAGAACCGGCTTCGAGGGTCAGCGGCACGCTGCTTTGCACTTGTTCGGTCGTTTCATCCATGATGGACATGTTTGCGCTGACATTTTTGCCGTGCGCACCATGGCCGAAGCCCGCGGGCAGCTCGCTGCGCAGGACGTACGTCCCCGCCGGCACAGCCAGCGACACTTCGCCGTTCTTGTCCGTTTCGCCGGATGCCACAACAACCTCCACGCCGTTGACTTCGGTGATGAGGCTCATCGTCGCGCCGGACACGCCTTCCTCGTATTTCCCGCGTGAACCGTTGTTATCGTTGTCGCGGAAGGCGTGGATGGTCAGCGCCGCCGGATTCGCCGCCTTCGCGGTTACAGTCGCGGGTTCATCGCTGATGACGAGCGCACCGTTGGCAAGGGTCACGCCCGCGTCATAGCGGACGACGTACGTCCCGTATTCGAGGAACTCCGCCTGCCAAGCGCCGTTTTCATCCGTCACCGCTTCCGCCGCGACTTCGCCCGCCTGATTGACCAGCTGCACCTGCACGCCGCTCATCGGCTGACCGTCCAGCCCCAGCACCACGCCGGAAGCGTCGCCGGTGGCATGGTTCGCCAGCGCCGGCAGCACAACGGTTTCGCCCGCGCCGATTTCCACCAGAATGCTCGCCGTCACGCCCGTATCGGTCGTGCTGAGCGTCCAGCCCTCGGTGTCATACAAGCCGCGCGGCAGGGCTGCCGTAATCTGATAAGTATCAGGATACAGGTCGTTCAGCGCAAACGCGCCGCTGACCGTCATCTGTTCGCTCATCCGCTGGCCGGAAATCGTCACTTCCGCCGGGGCAGACAGGTCGTCGATGCTGCCGGTCATGCCGCCGCTGAGCGTCAGATCCAGTTCATAACGGCTGGTCTGCATCGCCTGAATGTTCACCAGCCACTGTGCCTGACCCTTCTGCAGGTTCGGCCAGCCGTTCACGCCCGTCAGCAGCGTGCCTTCCGGCAGCGTCACCGTGACGGCGTATGTTCCGTGGAAGAGGTCGGCTTCCTGCACCGTCTCGCCATCGGTCAGGTAACCCGTGCGGGTCGTTTTGCCGTCCTCGCTGACAATCTGGTACGCCACTGCCGCGTTCACGCCGCGCATGAGCATCGTCAGCGTGCCGTCCACGGGTTCAGGGGTGGGGGTCGGCGTAGGCGTAGGCGTCGGGCTCGGCGTGGGCGTCGGACTCGGGGTCGGGGTCGCCGTCGGGGTTGGCGTCGGCGCTTCCGTGGGTTTCTCCGTCGGTTCCTCGGTCGGATTTTCGGTCGGCGCTTCCGTCGGCGCTAAGGTCGGGGTAGCCGTCGGGGTCGGCGTAGGTGTTGCCGTTGCCGTTGGCGTAGGCGTTGCCGTCGGTGTAGGTGTCGGGGTGGGCGTCGGCGTAGGCGTGGGTTCAGGCGTGGCGGTCGGCGCCATCGTCGGCGGCACATAGTAATAGGAAGCGTTCACCTTCGTCACGGAATCCGCACCCGTGTAGCGCTCAATGTTGATAATCTTGTCGCGCCAGCTTTCAATGGCCAGCGAAGCCTTCGTCATGCGCAGGGTGTACAGCCCCGTGTGAATCGCCGCCGGCAGGGCATAGTCGCCCCGGCTGTCGGTGTCGAAGGAGAGAATCGTCTCGCCGCGCTCGTTAATCAGGTCAAAAGAGGAGCTGCTCTCCGTGTGCACGGTGAACAGACCCGTGTCCGTCAGCACAGCAATGACCGCTTTGTTCAGCCGTCCATCGACAATTGACACGGTGTAGCTCGCCGCCATAATGGCGTCCTCCGGCATCGTTTCCGCCACCGGGACAAGCTGCACATTGCCCGTGCCGGGGACGGAAATCGGGTCGCTGCCGAAGTCGGTCAGGCGAATCGTGCCGACCGCCGCCCCGTTCTGCATGACGGTAAAATCACCCGTGAATTTCCGGGATTCATACGTTCCCGCGCTTGTGGCATACATGCCCAGAAAATCCACTTGCAGCATCGTCAGCTCCGATGCCGCAGCCGCGGGGAGCAGCATCAGCAGCATTCCCAGCGTGAGCAGGAGTGACAGAAATCGCTTGCCAAGCATCCTCATCTTGCCTGTTCCTCCATCTGAATCATCCGCAAGCCGTGCGGAATAAAGTCACAGAATAATCCATGTACTATGGTAAAGCAATCCGCCCGACTTGTCAACCATTCCGCGCATATTTTTACAATTGGATTGCTTTTCTGGTCGAAAATCAGCATGTTCCGGCAATGAAAAAGAAGGCTGACTTTTTCAGCCAGCCTCCCATCCGGATACTATTTCCAAATGAGAATGCGCCGAGATGCACCGCAAATGATTCGTTCTGGCTGACGCGAACGCCAGCGCGGGAAAGGCGCAAGCAGATGGCACAGCCAAATGCAGGAAATCGTATCAGTTGCTGCCGCCCATCAGCAGGGTCAGCATGCTCTCCGGCAGACTCATCAGCAGGGTCATGGGCAGGTTCTGCAGGTTGTTCATCACCTTGACGAACCACGTCTGGAACTCACTGTCCGTCATCGCGCCCAAATCCTGCGCCTTGCTCACGTCCAGCGCGTCCTTCGCGTCGCAGGTGCGGGTTTCCGCCGTGATGGTCACAACGTCCAGACCCATGAAGCGCACCAGCACATCCACCTTGCGGACGCCCTGTTCGCCGTCCATCGTCGTAGCGGTCGTCACCACAACGCCGAAGCCCTGCTCGACACCGTCCACCGTTTCCTTGATTTCCACATCAACAACGCTGCTGTCCGTGCCGACGCCCTTGCCGCTGACGTTGATTTCAACGGAGTCTTCGCCAGCATAGGCGGTCAGGTTCGCCGTGAAGTTCTCCAAGTCGCCTGCGAAGGTCAGCGTCGCCGCGGTATCTTCCGCGCTCTTGATGGTCACAAGCCACGTCACCACGCCGTCCGCCGTGTTGCGGGTCGCAGTGAAGGACATCGGCAGGGGTTCTTCGCCGCCGTTGTTGATCTTCACCGAAGCCGTCATGCGAACCAGCTCGCCTGCTTCAGTCATCCAGTATTCGTAAACGATGTCATCCGCATAGAGATCTGCTTCATCAAGCTCTTTCAGCAGGTCGTCCCAGCTCGTGTCAGCAGCGGAAAAAAGCGCATCCATGTAAGCACCGACGCTCGGAACGCTGTGGATCATTTCCAGCAGGGCTTTCGTCATCTCGGCAATCTTTTCCGGCGGAACGGTGACTTTGACGTAGCTCTTCGCCGCGTCGCAGTCGCCGGGCTGCTCGGTCACTTCTGCCATTTCTGCACCGGACAGTATTTCGTTCATCATGGTCATGAACGCCGTGGTGTCCGCCTGCGTCAGTTCTTCCATGAGCTGCTCTTCCGTCATGCTGCTCAGATTCGCCGATGCTTCCATCAGGGCAGTGTATTCCGCATTGCCGCTCAGCTGTTCCTTCGATTCTTCAATCGCCTTGTCGATCTCCTCGTCGCTCTGACCGGACATCTTCATCGTCGCGCGGAGGGCTTTTTCCTTGATGGCTTCCACGTCCTTGCTGTTCACAGCAATCACGCCGCCCAGCAGCGCGCTGGACACATACATCAGCTGGTTTTCTTCCGCAGCAGTCGTCAGCGATGCCATACCCAGCACGCTCTTGCCGCTCAGGTTGAGGTCAAAGCCAGCTTCGTCGCCCTGCTGATAGCCAGTCAGGGACAGCGCCGCCAGCAGGTCGTTGATGGCGGCCATCGTGGTGTCATCCCCGCCCAGCGCCGCCACGAGGTCAGCGTTCAGGTCGTGGATGGTGATGGTGGTTTCCTGACGCGCGGCATTGTCCCACACGCTGTTTTCCGCCATCGAGGTCAGGGGCATCGCCAGCATCATGATGCTGAGCAGTACCGCAAGCAGTTTCTTCATGGGGTTTCCTCCTTGTTGTTTGGTTTCCCTTTTTATAACAGCACTGCGTGGCAGTGATGTTTTCTGTTGCCTTAGTGCGTGTCGTCCAGAATCAGCTGCGACACGCTGGTGATGAATTGGCGCGTGCTGTCCGGCAGATTCATCATGAACCGCGGCAGAATCTGCCCGGTGGTGAACATCACGCCCGTCATGTACGCCTTGAAGCGCACACTGCTGATTTCGCCCAAGTCCAGCACGTCGCCGTCGGACAGCAGGGGGCGGGATTCGCACGGGCGTGTTTCGGCGGCAATCGTCAGGAAGTGCTCGCTATGCCACAACAGCCGCACAGCCACGTCCTGCCGTACTTCGCCATCCACCATCTGGGTGTCCATGCTGGCGCTCCAGCTAAGGCCCTTTTCTTCCCCGTCCACCGTGCGGTGCATTTCCAGCAGGACATTCGCTTCGTTCGTCAGCGACGAAATGGTGCAGCGGTACAGCCTCTGTTTGCCGTCATCCGACGCAATCAGAACCGTTATTCCGCCGTCGTCCTCCATCTTTATCTGAACGTTCTTGCCCTTGCCCGCTGTTTCCTGCCGCCAATCCAGCCGCACGTCGTCGCCCGTCGGATGGAAATTCACCGTGATTGCTGCGTTCAGCAGCGTATCCTGCGCCAGCGTCGGCGTATGGGTCGGCGCAACCTTGTAGCTGATCACCACCCGCAGCAGGCGCATCGACGAATCCACATACTGCGCCACCTGCGCATCTTCCACCAGCAGCGTCTGCTGACGCAGCCACGTCTGCAAGTCCGTATCCTCGACGGGCTGATCCTGCGCGAACGCCACCAGCTGCCGATACGTATTGAGCAAATCCACATACGCCTTGACGGCGGGCGTTTCCTCCACCGTGTCCAGCAGAATGCACAGCACCTCCATCAGCTGCTCATTGCTGAGGGGGAAGTACAGAATGTTCTTCGCCGATTCGCATCCTTCGGGCGGATTCGAGACACTTTCCACCCGCGTAACCTTCAAAATCTTGTTCAAGCGCGTAGCAGCCTGCTGCCAGTCCGTCTCGAACAAGCCATTGGCAACGTCCTCCGGCTGCATTTCGCCCGTTATCAGCGGATTTTTCGTGATTTTCGCCAGCAGTGCGCCCACGCTCTCGTACTCTTGCGCAATGGATTCGCTGACCTCCTTGGCAGACAGCTCCGTCCCGGCATCCGCATATATGCTCTGGGACGCATTCCACTGATGGAGGATTTCCGCGATATGCCGCATGTCCTCTTCGAGATTCAGGTGCAGTGTTCCGCCCAGCACATCACCGCTGATGTAGACATCCGCGCCGCGAGTCTGCACGCCGTAATCCACAATGGACTGGTCATTCAGAAACAGCTCACACGAGGTGAACCCCTGCCGATAGACCTCCACGCGCAGGGCATCCAGCAAATCCCGATACGCGGTTTCCGCCGCTTCCTCCATTTCCGCCACGAGCGCCCGCCCGTTGAAATCGCGGAAGGTAATGGTCGTCAGCGTTGCTTTGGGCACAGTTTCCTCCGCCAGTCCGTACAGCGGCAGCATCAGCGCCAGCGTCAGCAGAATCGCAAGCAGCTTCTTCATTCGTCAGCCTCCTTGACATTCGTTTGTGCGCTTTTCAGCATTCCATTACCATTATAACAAAAAAAACACCTGTTGCAAGCGAATATGCGCAAGTTTTACAATTCCGTGCCTGAAAGATGCAAATTTGCGCCTGAAAGCGCAGCTTCGCGGAAAAATGCTTGATGCCGTCATGCAAAATTTCTGTGAATGGCGCAAAAGGCCGTTTTCCCCTCTTGTGAAGCGCGAAAAAATATGCTACAATAGACAGAGTATTCTGGATTACTGAAAGGAGCTAATTCGCATGGAATTTCTGACCAAGCTTTTGGGCATCGCCAGCGCCGTTGCGGAAACCACCACCACCACCGGTGCGGCCGACCCTGCCGCCGTCACCACGGATTCTGCCGCTGGCGGCATTGTCGGTATCCTCTTCAGCCTTCTGCCGCTGCTGCTGGTTTTCGTCCTGATGTACTTCATGATGATTCGCCCGGAGAAGAAGCGCCGCAAGAAGGAGCAGGACATGCTCGCGTCCCTGAAGAAGGGCGACCGCGTGTGCACCATCGGCGGCATCTACGCCACCATCGAGAGCATCAAGGACGACACCATCACCCTGAGCGTCGGCAAGGGCGACCAGACGATGGTTGTTGCGCGCTGGGCAATTCGCTCGGTGGAAGATGTGACCATCGAAAACGAGACCGAATCCCTGAACTAATCGCAAAATTCCCGGCTTCGTGCCGGGTTTTTTTTTGTGCCCGATTTTCCCGCCGCGCATATGCTGGGAGTGAACAGCTCACACGATGGGAGGAATCGCCATGAATCAGCGTCCGAATTGCTGCCGTCCCATGCCGCCGCAAGCGCCTTGTCCGTCCAGACCGCCTTGCCCGCCGAACCCCGCTTGCCCGTCTTGTCCGCCGACGCAGAAGGGCGTTTTATTGCCGCGAATCCTCGCCAGCGGGCGGGAGTGGCAGCGCCGCGCGTGTGTGGCGCTGTACGTCGGCGGTTTGCCGGAGGATGCAAACGGGCGACTGCAGCTCGTCGGCGTTACGGCGTGCGGTGACGCGGATTGGGAGATTGCGCCGTACCAAGAACCGCGCCCATGCGGCTGCCGCGGATGCCGACCATCTCGACCCGCGCCGTGCCTTCTGCGGGTGAATATTCCGATTGTTTGCCAAGTGCAGGCGGAGTGCGGGCAGGTTTTGCGCGGCGAAAGTGTGCTGACAACGGATGTTGCGCTGCCGATTCGCTGTGTGCAGGCGGAATGCTGGCGCAACCAGATGATGGTACTGCCGTGCGTTCGGCTGATTGACGGCGGCGCGCCTGTGTGTGCGGATGACTGCCGTCCCCCTGTGTTTGATTGCACGATTGAGCTGCTCGTCGAAGCCTACATGACGCGATGGGAAGCGTGCGGCAGCCCTGCGCCGACTTGTCCGGATTTGCCGCTATTCCCCCCGCCGCCGTTCGGGTGACAAGGGCGTTGGAAGACCCAAGGGGCTTTGCCCCTTGACCCCAGCAGGGGCGCTGCCCCTGCACCCTGCAAGGGAGAATGAAATGGGACGAAGTCCCCTCCCTTGACCCTTTCGCGCGATTGAGTTGGTGACAACTGCA
>ERZ827043.716-NODE-716-length-39831-cov-3.314411_pt1 | contig 39831 bp, 36 predicted proteins | sample MGYA00519923_ERZ827043 | MGnify/ENA primary metagenome ERZ827043 (study PRJEB31778, sample SAMEA3449251) | human gut metagenome | biome: human gut; feature: human-associated habitat; material: faeces | place: United Kingdom | collected 2010/2012 ... | reverse complement strand
CGCTCATCATCGTGGACGAGGGCGCGAGCCTGCACTTCATTGAGGGCTGCTCCGCTCCCAAGTACAACGTGGCGAACCTCCACGCGGGCTGCGTGGAGCTTTACGTCAAAAAGAATGCCAAGCTGCGCTACTCGACCATCGAGAACTGGTCGAAGAATATGTATAACCTCAACACCAAGCGGGCGCTGGTGGAGGAGGGCGGCACGATCGAGTGGGTGTCCGGCTCGTTCGGCTCTCACGTCGGCTGCCTGTACCCCATGAGCATCCTCAAGGGCGACGATTCCCGCATGGAGTTCACCGGCGTGACCTTTGCCGGCGCGGGACAGGATCTCGACACGGGCGCAAAGGTCGTCCATGTCGGCAAAAACACCAGCAGCTATATGAACACGCGCTCGATCAGCAAAAGCGGCGGCGTGAGCACCTTCCGCTCGAGCGTCGTAGTGGAAAAGAGCGCAAAGGGCGCGAAAAGCGCAGTTTCCTGCCAGTCGCTGATGCTCGATTCCGAATCCCGTTCCGACACCATCCCCGCCATGGACATCCGCACGCGCGACGCTTCGATCGGCCATGAGGCCAAGATCGGCAGCATCAGCAACGACGCGATCTTCTACCTGATGAGCCGCGGCATGACCGAGGAGGACGCCCGCGCGCTGATCGTCAGCGGCTTTGCGGACAACGTTTCCAAGGAGCTGCCCGTCGAATACGCGGTGGAGATGAACAACCTGATCCGGCTGGAGATGAAGGGCAGCATCGGCTGACCCGAACGGGAAAGGAGAAAAACACATGGCAGAGAAAAAACAGATGATCCTGAACCGTTTGCCTGCGCCCACCTGGAACTGGCTAAGGGTCAACCGCACGGTGCTGGATTGGGAGAATGAAAACGAAATCGACCTGGGCGCGGTGGTCCGCAGCGTGGAGGGAAAGGAGAACGAACCGCTGCGACTCGAAATCCACAGCGAGGGCGAATACAGCCGCAAGGACGTGGACGTGACGGCCGAGCCCGACAGCGCGGTCACGATCATCGAAACCTTCGGCGCGGAGCAGAACCTGCTCGTGCGCACGCACCTGACCGCGCGCCGCAACGCGACGATCCGTCTGGTGCAGATCCAGAACACGCAGGAAGGGTCTCGTCTCGTCAGCACCGTGGAGGGCGAATGCGAGGAAGACGGCCGCATCGAGCTGTATCAGGTGCTGGCGGGCAAGGGCGACGTCTACGGCGACAGCAAGATCGAATTGAACGGCGACGGCGCAAGCTTTGAGGCCGAAACCGGGTATCTCGCTCGCAAGCAGCAGAAGGTGGATATCAACCTCGTGGTCAACCACCGCGGCAAGCGCACCGAATGCGAGATCAACGCCGCAGGCGCGCTGATGGACGCGGCAAGCAAAATCTTTCGCGGCACGATCGACTTTAAGCGCGGCGCGAGCGATTCCATCGGCAACGAAAAGGAAACCGTGCTGATGCTGGGCGACGACGTGACCAACCGCACCGTGCCGCTCATCCTTTGCGCGGAGGAAAACGTGGTCGGCAACCACGGCGCGAGCATCGGCCAGTTGGACGACGAAACGCTGTTTTACTTTGAAAGCCGCGGCATCGGTCGGGATGTGGCAGAAAAGCTGCTGGCCAGGGCCTCGATCGAGCGTGTGGCGCGCCTGATCGGCGATGAAGAGGCGGAAGGGGCCGTCATGAATCTATTGGACGAGGAGCTGGGAAGATGACGAACATTTTGAGAAAGGATTTTCCGCTGCTGGGCAACGTCAGCATCGCCTATCTCGATAACGCGGCCACGGCGCAGCGCCCGCAGTGCGTCATCGACGCGGAAGCAGAGTTTTACCGCAAGCACAATGCCAATCCCCTGCGCGGCCTGTACCCGCTGAGCGTGGAGGCCACGGGGGTCTATGAGGACGCGCGCGAGGCGGTGCGGACGTTCATCGGCGCCAAGAGCACCGAGGAGATCATCTTCACCCGCAACACCACCGAGAGCCTGAACCTTGTGGCCTACAGCTACGGCCTGAGCCGCGTCAAGGCGGGGGACGAGGTGCTGGTGTCCATCATGGAGCACCACAGCGATCTGCTGCCGTGGCAGATGGTCTGTAAGCAGACCGGCGCGCAGCTCAAGTTCATGGAGTGCGAGCCGGACGGGCGGCTGGACCTGAAAAAGGTGGAGCAGCTCCTCACCGACAAGACGAAGATCGTCGCCATTGCGCAGGTTTCCAACGTCCTGGGCCGCGAATACCCCGTGCGGGAAATCGCGGAGATGGCGCATAAAAAGGGCGCGGTGATCGTCGTGGACGGCGCGCAGAGCACCCCGCATATGGCGGTGGATGTGCAGGCGCTGGACGCGGATTTCTTCGCCTTCTCCGGCCACAAGATCTACGGCCCCATGGGCATCGGCGTGCTCTACGGCAAAAAGGCGCTGCTGGAGGCCATGCCGCCTTTCCTCACCGGCGGCGAGATGATCGAATCCGTCACGCGCGAGGGCGCGACCTACGCGGAGCTGCCGCATAAGTTCGAGGCGGGCACCGTCAACGCGGCGGGCGCGGCGGGGCTGCACGCGGCGCTGGAATGCGTGCAGCGCATCGGCTTTGACAAGATCCACGAGCGGGAGCTGGCTTTGACTACCCGCGCGATGGAGGCCATGCGCCGGATGGAGCACATCCATATTCTGGGTTCTGACGATCCTGCGGAACACACGGGCATCGTCACCTTCACCGTGGACGGCGTGCATCCGCACGACATCAGCGAGATCCTCGCCTCCGACGGCGTGGCGATCCGCGCGGGGCATCACTGCGCGCAGCCGCTGCTCAAGCACCTGGGCTTTTCGTCCACGGCGCGGGCGAGCTTCGCCTTCTACAACACCGAGGAGGAGGCCGACCGCCTCATCGACAGCCTGAAAACACTGAGGGAGCGTATGGGATATGGAAAATAGGAGCTTTTATAACGAGATTCTGACCGAGCACAATATCCATCCCGAATTCAAGCACGACCTTGCGGATGCGGACATCGTGCTCGAGGGCGTGAACCCGAGCTGTGGCGACGACATCTTCCTCAAGCTCAAGCTCGACGGCGATGTGATTGCGGACGGCGCATTTGTGGGCGACGGCTGCGCCATTTCGCAGGCCTCGGCGGACATCATGCTCGGCATGATTCTCGGCAAAAAGAAGGAGGAAGCCCTGAAGATGGGCGAAACCTTCTTAAAGATGATCCAGGGCGAGGCCACGGAGGAGGAGATCGACAGCCTGGAGGAGGCCTCCGTGCTGCGCGATATCGCTCACATGCCCGCGCGCGTCAAGTGCGCCGTGCTCGGCTGGCGCACCCTCAAGGAAGCCCTCTGCCCCGAAGAAAAGGCGCAAAGCTGAACCGGGCAGGGCGCTGGCGGAATGCCTTCATGACACCGCCTAAAGTAAAACATCCCCCGCAGATTTTCGTCTGCGGGGGATGCGTCATTTTTGGGGAAAAGGAAAAACATGGTTTACCGCACGGCGCTGACCAGCAGCAGGGTCAGCAGGATGTAGAGCAGGAAGAGCGCGGCGAGCACGGCGCAAAGTATGACCAGCGTCAGCCGCAGCGCGCGGCGGTGAACCAGGCGCAGCGAGAGAAACAGCCCGATGGCCGATGCGCCGAACAGCGTGCAGGCAACCCAGAACGTCATGGTGATCTTTCTCCTCTTTTCTATTGATCAGCTCAGGCGGAAATACAGGCTGGTGTAGGGATCGATGCTGTCCATCTGCGAAACGGTGCAGTAGGGCGAGGTTTCAAACAGTTGGTTGCGGACGTGGAGCTCGTCGGTATCGAGCGGCGCTGCCGCCGCGCCCACCACCAGGCCGTCGTAGTCCTCCGGCACATAGGCGATGTAGCTGCGATAGAGCACGCGCCCCCAATCGCCTTCGTCGCCCCATTCGTTGGAAAAGAAGAACTCGATGGTTTCCTCGCTGCCGTTCCAATCGATGGTGTGCAGAAAGTGATTTTCATCCCGGCCGCTGTCGCCGGTTGCGGAAACCGAGGTCAGCCACATGCCGGAATCATAGTCATACAACTCGCAGAACAGCGTGTTGTAATAGCCCTTGCCGCCGTCGTCGGGCAGGGATTCCTGCGGAATGTAGCAGATGGCGGTAAATTCCAGTTCGCGGATGCCGTCGTGCACGAAATCGTTGTGCAGCGCGACCTCCCAGTAAACGTCGCCGGTCTCATACCACGATTCGTCCTCCGGGAAACAGGCAAGGCCGTCGCGCAGCAGGTAGCTGCCGCCGTCCACCGGGCAGAAATCCGTCAGCCCCGCCGCTTCAAAGGCGGGTTCGCCGTCGGTCGTCTCCACGCCGGGGAGGGCAATTTCGTCCACCACAAAGAGCGATTCGCCGGAGGAATCCTCGCTGATTTCTGTCGCGCTGATTCGCGTAAAGGTCCAGTAACCCTCCTCGGAAGGGAGATACAGGCTCAGCCCGTCCGCGTTGGCCTCCTCCACCGTGCCGGTTTCGGCTATTTCGCCGTTGCCGTCCACGGTCATCCAGTTGCCGTCGCCGTCGATGGCCAGCCAGGCATAGGCCGTGTCGTATTCCCAGACGCCGACGTAATCCGCCAGCGTGACGTCCTCTTCGTCTAAAGGAGATTTCGCCGCCGAAGGCGCCTGCGTGGGGCGGAGCGTGTCGCCGTCGTCGTCCGTGAGCAGCGTACCCGTCTCGTCCAGCAGGAAATAGTGCGCGGTTTCGCCCTGCTCGTCCAGCGCGCGGATGCCGCTGCCGTCGAATTCAAACAATCCTGTGTAGGAAAGGCTGCCGTCGTCCGCGTAGATCGACCAGGCGTTTCCGTCCGCAAAGGCGATGACGGAGGTATAGTCGTCGTATTGCCACCAGCCGTAGTATTCGTCCAGTTCATGTCCGCCCGGCTGGGCTTCTTCCTCCTGCTTGCCGCCGCAGGCCGAAAGGCTTGCGCACAGCGTCAGCGCCAGCAGCAGGGCGAGGATGCGCTTGCACATGGTTTTTCCTCCGCAAAATCAGTCGATGTTGAAGAACAGCGCGTTGTAGGGCTCAAAATCCGGCGCTTCCAATATGTTCTGGAGCGCGTAGTGATCCACGGCGTAGCCGCGCTCGTCACGAGCCTCGCCGTCCACCGCTGTGGGCACGCCGGCAAAAATCAGCCCGTCGTAGCCGTTGGGGATCACCACCTGATAGTTCACCATCAGGATGGCGGAATAATCGCCCACCTGCTGCATCCAGTCCGTGGAATAGCTGTACAGAACGTCGTAGGGCGTGCCGTTGTATTCGATTGAATAATAGTAGGTGTTGTCGCCGTGCGCCGTGTCGCCGTAAACCTGCGCATCCGCCAGCCAAAGACCCGTGTAGTAATCGAACATCTCCATCGAGCAGCTGGGGTAGTATTCGCCGGAATAGTTCGGGATGTCCGCATCGGGAATGTAGCAGATGGCGGTGAATTCGATCTGCCGGGTGCCGTCGCCCAGGTCGGTTTCGGAATCCTTGCGCACTTCCCACTGCGCGTCGGAGCGATAGTAGCGGGTGTAGCCGTCGGTAAAGCTCGCCGCGCCGTTTTGCAGGTAATAGGTTCCGTCGTCCGGCAGAGCGTTGACGGAAAGCCCTGCCGCCTCAAAGAAGGGCTGATCGAGCTGCACGGCATACATCGCGTCGGATTCGACCGCGGGTTCGGGCGTGACCTCCGCCTCATCGTCCTCGCTCTGGCCGGGCAGCTTGGAATAGTCGTAGTCAAAGACATAGTCCTCGCCGTCCCAGAAGTAGGTCAGCAGGATCGCGCCGTCGGTCTCAGAGTCGAACAGCAGGCGAATATCGTCATAACCATCCTCGTCCAGATCGACAAATTCGATGGAGGAATAGCAGTCCGCCGCGTCGTCGATCGCCACGGGATAGCGCAGTTCGGCGAAGGTCACCATGTCGGATTGATCGAGATAGAGTACCGCTTGATCCGCTTCGACGACGAGAGCGAGATCTATGCTCACACCGTCCTGCGTGATGGTGCCGTAATCGGCAATCAGACCCCAGGTGCGCCAGTCCGCACCGGCCAGGTCTTCCTCTTCTTCGTCCTGGGCAGGGGCTTTCGTGCAGGCGCAAAGGCTCAGGCAAAGGCAGAGCGCGAGCAGCAGGCTCAGAAGTTTTTTTACGGTGTTCATGGAAGTTTAGTCTCCTTTCGCATTCGGGCGTTCAAGCAGTTCCAGTATTTCGTCGTGAGCCAGCTCGACCTGGCGGAAGCGCACAAAAATGCCGTTGGTCGTGGCGGAAGCCCAGACCTCCGGCCGTTTCAGCGGGCGGAAGCGGATGCTTTCCAGCAGCGGCGTCATGTCCAGCATCACGCGGCTGCCCGAAACGTAATCAATCTGCAAAACATGGCCGTCCAGCGGTGTTACCGAGGAGATGTATCGTCTTTGCATGCCGCAGTCCCTCGCTTTTTATGAATAAAAAAACTCTCATCGCACCTTCATTGTACGATGAGAGTTTGCTTTTGACCATTGACCAATGGTTAGTTTTTTTCCTTTTCGGGCAGGAACAGCGCCGCCAGGTGCTGCCGCTTGGTGCGCGTGTCGCCCTCGATCTGCAATTTGGCGTAGATTTTATTGATGTATTGCTTGACCGTGCCCTCGGTCAGATACAGCTGCGCGGCGATTTCGCGGTTGGTGGCGCGGTTTGCCGCCAGGCGCGCGATGACCAGCTCGCGGTCGGTCAGATCCGACGCGGCCTGCGGACGGGAAAGACGCGCCAGCAGCGCCCGGCGGCGGGCTTCCGCTTCTGCGCCCAGCTCCCGAATGCGCGCCAGCAGCGCAGGATCGCCCTGCGCGCCGTCCAGCAAATCGCGGATCCAGCGATAATTTTCCGCAAAGGGGAGCGCAATCCCGTCCGGCGCGGCGAGCTTCAGCGCCGCATTCAGCTCGGTCATCGCCTGCGCACGGCTGCGCAGCGCCGCATAGGCGGCCGCCGCCTGAATGTGCAGATGCAGCGCCACCAGCGCATAGTGCATTTTGCCGCAAATTTCCAGCAGCGAATCGCTCCGCTCCGCGACCTTTTCCCATTCCCCTTGAGAGAGATAAACCTGATTTTCAATCATCCGCATCATGGGCTTGGCGGGGTTCAGGATGTTGACGCCATTCAGCTCATGGGTGAGGAAGGGCGCGGGGACGCGCTCGGGCAGTCCCAGCAGCGCGAAGGCATAGGCGGTCGCGCTGTCGAAGGTGAGCAGCAGCATCGCATCGCGGCGGTGAAGCAGCGCGCTGCGTGCGTCGGCGGATTCGGGCAGCGGCTGTGCATCCTCCTGCAACAGTGCGCAGCGCAGAAAAAGGTACCGCACGCATTGGGCGATGTAGGCCTGATTTTTCTCCTCCGCAACATACCGCGCGCGGGAGCCGAGCAGCCGCGCCTTTTGCAAATCGCCGCGCAGATAGGCGGCCTCGGCTTCCATTACGAGCTCCGCACCTGCCCCGTGCTCCTGCGTTACGCGGTAATAATAGGGCATGGATTCGTTCATTTGCTGCACTTCCTCATCCAGCGCGCCCGCTTCTCGGTGGAACATCTCCAGCACGGAGGGGGAGCCGAAGGTGAAGGAACCGTAGGTGCGGATGGAGACGGCAGGCCGCGTCATCTGGCGGCAGGCGCTGCGGTGCAGGGCACTCATACCCGCGATGTCGTTATAGGAAAGAAAGCTCAGGATGAGGTCGCATTCGCCGCGCAGATTGCCGCGATCCTCGTCCGAAAGGCCGTTGTTTTCCGCTGCGGCGCACAGCAGCAGCTCCTTCAGCGCCAGCATCTGCCCGTATTTGCCCCACGAAAACAGGCGGCGCATCAGCACCAGCAGCGCGCGGGGGTGGGCTTTGAGCGCTTCGTCCGGGCAGTGCGCAAGGCCGCGCAGCACATCCTCCGGGTCGGCCGAGGCCAGCTGCACGCCCACGTCCTCCGCCACCACGCACAGCCAACCGGCGGGGTTGCCGCTCTGCTCATAGGCTGCAAGCGCTTGCAGGTATTGCCCGCTCTGCTCGTACCACGCGCCGTAGCGGTCGTAGGTTCTGCGCTGCGTTTCAGAACTCAGACGGGAAAACACGCGCCCGGCGCAGGTTTTCATCATGTGGTGGAAGCGATAGGCGCCGCTGTCCGGCAGGCGGGTGACAAAGGCGTTCTGCTCGGTCAGGCCCGTGAGCATTGTTTCCACGTCGTCCCGCCCCGTGATGCGGCGCGCCATTTCGGCGGTGAACTCGTCCGCAAGGCTCATCATGGCGAGAAATTCCTGCTCGTCTTCTGCAAGCGGATCGATCAGCGCGGAGGTAAACATCTGATAGATGTCGGAATTTTCATCCGAGAGCACGCCGCGCTCCGCAAAGGAGCAAAGGCTCAGATAGATGGCGGAAAACCAGCCCTCGCTTGAGCGCAGCAGCGCATCCATCTGCCGGTCGGTCAGCGCCATGCCGCATTTGCGCGCGTAGATGGAAAGCTCCGTGTGGTTCAGCCGCAGCTGATCCGCGCCGATGCGGTGCAGCCGCCTGCCCAGCCGCACGATCTGCGCGCCGTCTAAAAAGCGGTCGCGGCTGGCCACGACCAGATGAACGTTGTCCGGCAGCGCCATGGCCAGCGTACACAGGAAGGCGGCGGCGCGTCCATCCCGCAGCAGATGAAAATCGTCTAAAAAGATGTAGGTCGGCTTTTCACCGGCCAGTTCCCGGCAGAGCTCGTCCGCCACCAGCGCCGCCGTGCCCTTATCCGTCGGGCAGTCGTATTCCGCAAGAAACGGCAGCCCCGCAAACGAGAAGGCGTTCTGCACGCGCTTCCAGAATACCGCCAGGCTGTCGGAATAGATGCTGATGCGCAGCACAGCGGCGTTTTCTGTGCGCACACGCCCTTCCAGATACCAGTTCACCGCCGTGGTTTTGCCGTAGCCCATCGGCGCGACCACCGCCGTGATCGGGCAGGAAGAGATGTACCGAAGCTCTTCCTGAACGCGCTCCGAAATGTATCGTACATTTAGGCGCTGCTTGTTTTTCTGCATGAAACGGAAACTCCTTCCGCAGAATTTTGTCGGAACAAGAATATCTCAATACGCTGAAAAGATTATATCATAAGCAGGATTTCGAAGCTACAGTGAATTAGAAGAGAAATGCTATATTGATTGAAAAGACAGGGGGTAGAAAAGCAGCCGATGTTTGAATGAAAGAGAAAGCAGGCCGCTTGGCGGAATTCCTTCCGCAGGCGGCCTGCCTGTTTGTGAACTTGTTGATGGGTTGTTTTTTTATGAGCAGATGCTGCATGAAGAGCGATGCGGAAAAACGGAACCGGCGCTTTCCTTATTGCATATCAGATATTATATAAGGAAGGAAGTCCGCTTATCGGTCAGGCGTGGCGCTTCTTTTTGGAGGCGCTGGGCGGGGTCTTGGGCGTTTTGGGCTTCGGCGGCGCGTAGCGTTCGCTGCGCTTTTCGGCGGTGAAAACGAAGTAGCCGCCGATCTCCTGCATCCGCACCCCGCCGAAGATGGCGGTGAGTTTGTTGCGGTACCAAAGCTCGCGCTTGACCACCATCACCAGTTTGCCGCCGAGCTTCAGCCGATTGAAGCCCTTTTCAATGAACTTCTTCGCAACCGAAAAATCCGCGTGGTAAGGCGGGTTGGAGAGGATCCAGTCAAAGCCGGAGGCATCCACCGCGTCCAGCGCGTCGCCGCAGCAGAGATGCACGTTTTCAACGCTGTTGCGCTTGGCGTTTTCAGCTGCGCAGCGAACCGCCGCCGGATCGACGTCCGTCATCCAGACATTTTCTTCGCCCAGCACTTTCGCCGCCGCAATGCCCACCAGCCCCGCGCCGCAGCCGAGATCGAGCAGCTTCTGCCCGGATTCGAGTTCCACGGCGGAAACCATGGAAAGCGTTCCCGTGTCCGCGCCGCGCGGAGAGAAGAGCCCTTCCGTCGTTTCGATTTCCAGCGGCTGATTCCAAAGCAAAGCCTGATACATTCTGCACCTCTTCCGTTCGTTTCTGAATAAATATAAAAAATGCGGTCAATCATAGCAATTGACCGCGGCATCCAGTACAGGTATCTTTGGATAGGCGTAGGGAAATGCGCTGATGATACAGCTGAAATAGGCCTGAAATGTGTCAGTTTTCAGATATGAATCTAAAGAAGATAACCTGTCTATACATAATATAGCACGAGGGGGGGATGTCGTCAATTATTTCTTTGTTAATTCCAGAAGACAAATTGGATAATCGAATTGAATCACAGAGGAGAAAAGCGGAAGGGCTTTCAGAATTGCCCGGGAGGGGAATGTTAAGAATGCAAATATTCCTAAAAACGGCGTACTTTGCCTTGCATATGGCAGCGGATCGTTATATAATGTTCTCCGAAAAACGGGCATGGACCGGCGAAGCATTCAAAATTGGCCGGGAAAACGGCTTTTTCAGCGCTCAAAATCACAGAACGCTGCCGCAATTTATGCCTGAATGAATGGAAAAAAGGATCTGGAGGAATCAAAATGGGTTACATCAAGTGCCCGCGCTGCGAACTGAACTATATGCCCGACACGGAGCGCTACTGCTCCGTCTGCAAGCGCGAGATGCGCGGAGAGGATGAGCACGATGAAATTGAGCTCTGTTCCGCGTGCGGCGAAAACCCCGTTGTGCCCGGCGAAGAGCTGTGCGCGGCCTGCCTGAAGGAGCTCACCCGTCAGGAGGGCGAAAAAGCCAATGAGGGAGAGGAGAACGTCGTCTCCGAAGAGGGCGATGTGACCGCGCTGGACGCCACGAGCGATCTGGAAGAGATCGATATCGACGTGGATGAAGACATTCCTTCCACTGAATACAGCGAAATCCACAAGGAGCTCGGCATGGACGACGATGTTGAGGAAGGGGAAGAAGAGGACGGGGAGGAAGACCCGGACGGCGAAAAGAAAGATTAATCGTAAAGGAGTTCTGACGCATGCGCATCTTTGCAATCGGCGATCTGCACCTGCCCGGCGGGCAGCTCAAGCCGATGGATATTTTCGGTGCGCATTGGGAAGGACACTTCGATAAAATCTGCGCCGATTGGCGCGCGCGCGTGACCGAAGAGGATGTGGTGCTGCTGCCCGGCGACCTTTCCTGGGCGATGACGCTGGAGGAGGCCGCGCCCGATCTTGCAGCCATCTGCACTTTGCCGGGGCGGAAGATCCTGCTGCGCGGCAACCACGATTACTGGTGGTCGTCCATCACCAGGGTGCGCGGGCTGCTGCCGGCGGGCAATTACGCGCTGCAAAACGACGCGCTGGCGATCGATGGCGCCGTCTTTGCCGGGTCGCGCGGCTGGACGGTCGTGCCGGAAAATTCGACCAATGCGCAGGAGCTGAAGATCTACCGCCGCGAACTGATGCGGCTGGAGTTCTCCCTTCAGAGTGCGCAGAAGCTCTCACAGGGGCGGCCCATCGTGGCGATGCTCCACTTTCCTCCCTTTGGGGACAGAAAAGAGGGCAGCGGCTTTACCGAACTGCTCGAAAAATATGGCGTGAATACCTGTGTTTACGGCCATCTGCACGGCGAAGGGCTGCGCACCGCCTTCAACGGCGAGAAAAACGGTGTAAAATACGCCTGCACCTCCTGCGACGGGCTGGGTTTCCGCCTGCTGGAGCTGACAGAGGTGTAAAAACTTCATCAAAAAGCCTTGACCGGTCTGCAATTTCGTAGGAAATTGCAGACCGGTTTTTCTGTTTATTTTTCACAAAAAAATTTTGGACGATTGAAAAATCACGCAGGAAAAACGGTCGAAGTGGAGAATATATACCTTCAAGTGGTGCGATGTGGCAGATCGTGGCAAGCGCACCCTCAATTTAAGCGGCGCTTTGCCGCTCTGTGGAAGGAGGATGAACCCTGTGGCCGATCGCTATTCCGGTTATTATGAACACAGTCTCGATCCCAAGGGCCGCATCACCATCCCTTCCAAATTCCGCGACCAGCTGGGCAAGACCATCGCCATGATGCGCGGCAAGGGCGGCTGCATCGAGCTGTATTCCCTCACCGAGTGGAACGCCGTATACGAAAAATTCGAAAAAATAGATGAAAACGATGAGGAAGCCTACAACCGCATGAGAAAGCTGTTGGCGACCTCGGTGGACGATAACGAGATGGACCGCCAGGGGCGATTGCTTGTCCCCACCACGCTGCGGGCCTACGCCAAGCTGGAAAAGGACGTGGTCATCTCCGGCGCAGGCCGCCACGTCGAGGTTTGGAATCGCGACGATTTCTTCCGCTTTATCGAGGAGACATAAATGGAATTCAAACATATTCCCGTCATGCTGGAGCCCTGCATGGAGCTGCTGGGGCTGGACCGGCATCCCGACGGCGTGTTCGTGGACGGCACGCTGGGTGGCGGCGGGCACACGCAGGAGATCCTGTCGCGCACGCGCGGAAAGGTTCTGGGCATCGACCGGGACTGGGAGGCGCTGAGGGCGGCGGGGGAGCGCCTTGCGCCTTTTGGCGACCGCTTTGTTCCGCTTCACGGAAATTATGCGAACATCGCTTCGCTTTTGCACGAAGCGGGCTATGATTCGATGGACGGCATGCTGATGGATCTGGGCGTTTCGTCCTATCAGCTGGACAACCCTGAGCGCGGGTTTTCGTTTCACACCGATGCGCCGCTGGACATGCGCATGGATCAGACCGCGCCGCTGACCGCTGAAATCGTGCTCAACACCTATTCCGAAAAGGAACTGGCGCGCATCATCTCGCTCTACGGAGAAGAAAAGTGGGCTGTGCGCATCGCAAAGTTCATCGTTGCGGCGCGCCCCTTGCATACAACGATGGATCTGGTGCGCGTCATTGACGCCGCTGTGCCGGCCGCCGAGCGCCGCAAGGTGTCCCATCCGGCGCGGCGCACCTTCCAGGCCATCCGCATTGAGGTCAATTCCGAGCTTTCCCTGCTGGAACCCGCTCTGCGCGACGCGGTTTCGTGCTTAAAGCCCGGCGGGCGGCTGGTGGTGATCACCTTCCATTCGCTGGAGGATCGCATCGTCAAGCAGACCTTCCACAATCTGCAATATCCCTGCACCTGCCCGCCCAAAGCGCCGGTGTGCATCTGCGGCAAGAAGCCGCAGGGCTTTGTGGTGACGCGCAAGCCCGTGCTGCCGACCGAAGAGGAGTGCGAAATCAATCCCCGCTCCCACAGCGCCAAGGTGCGCGCCTTTGAAAAGATTTCCCCGGAAGCCTGAAAACCCGCTTTGCAACAAAGCGGCTGCATCAAACGTTTAAGAAAAGGAGGACGACGCCATGCCGGTCTACAAGCGTAATCCCGGATTGGACGCGGACGACTACTATGTCAGCGGTGCGACGGTTCGCCGCAGCGCGCGTTCCTCCGTGCAGGAGCCGTCCACCCACCGCGTGCCGGACAACCGCGCCGAGCTGTTTCCCTCGCGGCAAAGCCCCGCAACACAGCGCCGTTCCGCGCAAAATGCGAACATCCGTCCGCAGCGCCGCCCGGAGCCCCTGCGCGACACCCGGTCCTTTCAGGATCGCCGCCGCGCCGATCCGCCCAGAGCGTATTATTCCGCGGAACCTGCTACCCAGCGCCTCACCCGCGCCGAGGTCAACCACCGCACCGTGCAGCAGCACGCCTTCCGCCGTGCCGAGCAGGAGCGCCTGCGCCGCGAGCAGGAGGAGCGCCAGCAGCGCGAAAACGAGGAAGAAGCGCGCCGCCGCCGTCAGCACCGCATCCAGACGCTGTTCGCCTTTGTGAGCATCGTGCTGGTGGTCGCCGTGGCGGGAGGCATCTTTTCGCTCCTGGTGCGCTACACCCAGATCGAGCAGATGATCGTGGAACAGCGCAAGCTCACCGCGGAGATCGACGATCAGCAAAAGCGCCTGGAGGAGCTTCAGGTCGAAATCAATAGGCAGGGCAATATCGCCCAGATTCAGGACTATGCGCGGCAGAACCTGAATATGGATTATGCACAGAAGGAAAACACCCGCGTCATCGCTCTGCCGTAAGGGTGCTTTTCCGCTAGGACAAAAGACACAGAACGAGAAGAGATCATTTTGCGGCGTAACCGATAAAAACAGAAAGAGGTGCGTTCATTTTTCATCCGATCCGCAGAAAGGAGCCTGCCGATCTATGCCCAATATTCCCGCTTCCGACAAGACAAAGAACCGCATCGGGTGGCTCTTTTGTCTTGTTATTGTTTGTTTTCTGGTCATGGTAGGACGACTTTTCTACATCCAGATCATCGACGGCGCGAATTTGCAGAGCCGGGCGCTCTCCCAGTGGACGCGCTCGTTCACCGTCACGGCCAAGCGCGGCGAGATCACCGACCGCAACGGCAAGGTGCTGGCGCAGTCGGCCAGCGCCGTGACCATCACCGCCGCCCCCGCGGACGTCGTTGGTGAGGACACCGAGGATCCGGAAACCAAGCAGGAGCGCATCCGCGCCACCGCCCAGAAGCTGGCCGAGGTGCTGGGGATAGACGAGCAGACGATCTATGAGCGCATCACCGATACCTCCAAGAGCAGCGTGCGTCTGGCGCGGCAGGTCAAACTCGAAGTGGGCGACGCCATCCGCGCGGCGAATCTGCGCGGCATCGCCGTGACTGAGGATACCGTCCGCGCCTACCCCATGGGGGATTTTCTGACGCAGGTGCTGGGCTTTTGCACGGCTTCGGGAGAGGGACAGGAAGGGCTGGAAAAGAGCCTGGATAAGGTCTTGAAGGGCACCGACGGCCGCATCGTTTCCGAAATCGATGCGCGTTCCCGCAAGATGGAAACCGGTGAGGAGGAATACATCGTCCCCAAAAACGGCTACACCGTGCAGCTGACCGTCGATTACATCATTCAGGCCATCATGGAAAAGGTCGCGGATCAGGCACTGGAGGACAACGGCGCGGTGAGCGTGCAGGCCGTGATGATGAACGTCAAGACCGGCGAGATCCTCGGCATGGTCAACCGCCCCGGCTTTGACCTCAACAGCCCGCCGCGCGACGATCTTTCGCAGTTATCCGCACTCATCCGCAATTCCTGCGTGCAGGACGCTTATGAGCCGGGCTCCACGTTCAAGATCCTCACCACCGCCCTCGCGCTGGAAAACGGCGTGACGAACATGGACGATACCTTCTATTGCAAGGGCTACGAAATGGTGGACGGCGACAAGATCTCCTGCTGGCGCACCGGAAATCCGCACGGCTCCGAAACGCTGATGGAGGCCGTGGCCAATTCCTGCAACCCGGTGTTCATCAACCTGGCGCTGCGCATGGGGATCGATACCTTCTACGACGGGCTGCATGCCTTCGGCATCGGCATGGACGTGCCCATCGACCTGCCCGGCGCAAGCTCAGGGCAGATGATCGCCTATAAATATGTGAAAAACGTCGATATTGCGCGCATGGCCTTCGGCCAGAGCGTGTCGGTATCGCCTGTGCAGCTGCTGACCGCAGCCGCTGCGGCCGTCAACGGCGGCGAGCTGCTCAAGCCCCACGTCATCAGCGCCTATCTGGACGATAACGGCGAAGTGGTGCAGAGCTTTGAAAAGGAAGTTGTCGGCACGCCGATTTCGGAAGAGACCTCCGCCGCCATGCGTCAGTTGCTCGAAAACGCCGTCGAAAACGGCGGCGGCCGCAACGCCTACATCGCGGGCTACCGCATCGGCGGCAAGACCGGCACGGCGCAGAAGTATGTGGACGGCAAGGTCAGCCACGACAAGCACATCTGCTCGTTCCTGGGCTTTGCGCCAATGGACGACCCGGAGATCGGTCTGCTGCTGATCGTGGACGAACCGTCCGTCCGCCCCGATTACGGCTCCACCGTCGCCGCGCCCTACGCGCGCATGATTATGGAAGAAACGTTAAAATATATGGGTGTGCAGCCCGAATATGAAGAGGGTGAGGCGGAAATCGCCGGCAAGACCGTCACCGTGCCGGACGTCACGGGCGTGTCTCCCCACCAGGCCAGCGACACGCTGACCGCCGCGGGACTGCGCACCATGGTGGACGGCATCGGCCAGACCATCACCGATCAGCTGCCCGCCGCGGGCGCGGAGGTGCCGGATGGGTCGCTGGTGGTGGTCTACACCGAAGAGGTCGAGGTGCAGGACGACGGCCTGGTGGATGTGCCGGATTTGACCGGCAAATCCCTCGTGCCCGCCAACCGCGCGCTGCGCGCCGTGGGGCTGCAAATGAAGATCAGCGGCAGCGGCGTGTGCGTCAGCCAAAGCCCCGCCGCCGGCGAGCGCGTCGCCTCCGGCACCACCGTGACGGTGGAATTCAATTAGCGCAATTATGAGAATCTCTCTTATGTGAATATGAATGCAACGAGAAGGAGTGGACTTCATTGAAACTGACTGAGCTTGCAAGGAGCATTCCCGCGGGAGCGTCCGTTTCGGCGGAAGCCGAAGTGACGGGGCTTGTCTGCGATTCCCGAAAGGTGAAAAAGGGAGACCTTTACTTCTGCCTGCCCGGCCTGCGCGTGGACGGCCATAACTTTGCCAAGGCCGCAGCGGATGCCGGCGCGGCGGCGCTCGTGGTGGAGCGGAAGCTGCCGGTGGATCTGCCGCAGGTGCTGGTGGAGGATGCAAGAGGCGCCATGTCCTATATGGCGCAGTGCTTCTACGGCTATCCTGCCGGAGAGATGCACGGCGTGGGCATCACCGGCACCAAGGGAAAGACCACGACTTCGTTCCTTGTGCGCGCCATCGCGCGCCATGCGGGGCACAAGGTCGGCCTGATGGGCACGGTCTGCACCTACATCGGCGAAGAGGAGGAGCCCGCAAGCCTGACCACACCCGATCCCATCGACGTGCAGTCGCTGCTGCGCCGCATGAAGGACGCCGGGTGCGATTTTTATGTCATGGAGGTCTCTGCGCACGCGCTCGATCTGCGTAAGCTCGTCGGCATGAAGTTCGATCAGGGCATCTTTACGAACTTCTCGCAGGATCATCTGGATTATTTCGGCACGATGGAAACCTATCGCAGGGCGAAGGAAAAGTTCTTCGATCCCTTCTATATCGGCCATGCCGTCGTCAATGCCGACGATGAGGCGGGAAAATACATGCTGGGCAGGGTCCCCGCCACGACCTACGGCGTTTCCGCCCCTGCGGACGCCTACGCCAACGAGATTGAAATCCTTGAAAGCGGCGTGAGTTACCGCCTGCACTGGAAGGATGTCGTGCTGCCGCTGCACCTGCACATCTCCGGCATTTTCAATGTCTACAACAGCATGGCCGCCGCGGTGGCCTGCCTGGAGATGGGCATTTCGCCCGAGGACGTCAAAGCAGGACTGGAGAGCGTCACGGTGGTGCCCGGCCGCATCGAGCCGCTGCCCACCCACACGCCCTACCGCGTGATCCTAGATTATGCCCACAGCCCCGCCTCGCTGGAGAGCATCCTCAAGACCATTCGCCAGTTCACGCGCGGAAGGCTCATCTGCGTCTTCGGCTGTGGCGGCGGAAGGGACAAGGAAAAGCGTCCCATCATGGGCGAGATCAGCGGGCGGCTGGCGGATTTCTCCGTCCTGACGAGCGATAATCCCCGCCTGGAGGATCCGATGGACATCCTGCGCGCCATTGAAGAGGGCATCAAGCGCACCACAGGCCCTTATGTCGTGATCGAGAACCGCCGCGAAGCCATCCGCTATGCGATGCAGATGGGGCAGCCCGGAGACGTGATCGTGCTGGCGGGCAAGGGACACGAGACCTATCAGGACATCGGCGGGCAGAAGCATCCTTTCGATGAAAAGGTGGTCGTGCGCGAAATCCTTGCCGAAATGGACGAGGGCCGTGAATAAGTCTATCCAAACTTTCAAATACAAAGGAAGAAAACAACCATGCAAAGTATGCTCTTTGCCCTGCTGGTCGCCTTTGCCGCGGTGCTGGCCATGGGCCCGTTTGTCATCCCCATGCTGCGCAGGCTCAATTTCAGCGCCACCGAGCGCAGCTACGGCCTGGTTTCCCACAACAAAAAGTCCGGCACGCCCCTGATGGGCGGCGTGATGATCATGCTCGCGCTGGGCGTGGTCGCGCTGGTGTTCTCCCCGGCGGAGACCCGCTGGAGCCTGATGCTGCCCGCCGTGCTGTTCACGCTGGGCTTCAGCCTCACCGGCTTTGCGGACGACTTCATCAAGGTCGTGCTGCACCGCCCGGAGGGTCTTTCCTTCTGGCAGAAGATCCTGCTTCAGCTCGCGCTGAGCATCGGCGCGGCGTTCTTCTGCTATAAGAGCCCGTATATCGGCTCGGCCATCTACGTGCCCTTTACGCACATCCAGTGGGATCTGGGCGTGTGGTACATCCCCTTTGCCGCGTTTGTGATCCTGGCTACCACCAACTCCGTCAACCTCATCGACGGCGTGGACGGCCTGAGCTCTTCCGTCACGACCGTGGTCATGGTCACGCTCGGGCTGATTGCGCTGTTTATGAACAATGCGGGGCTGGACCCAGAGGCCACATCGGTGGTGATGGTGCTGGCGCTGGCCACCGCGGGCGCGTGCATGGGTTTCCTGCGCTTCAACACGTATCCGGCGCGCGTGTTCATGGGCGATACCGGATCCTTTGCGCTGGGCGGGGCGTATGTCATGGCCTCGCTGGTGCTGCGCCAGCCGCTGCTGATCGTGCTGATGGGCTTTATGTATGTGCTCACCAGCGTCTCGGACATCATTCAGGTGTTCTCGGTCATGTTCCTGCACAAGCGCGTGTTCCGCATGGCGCCGCTGCATCATCACTTTGAGATGGGCGGCATGCCGGAGACCCGCATCGTGGCGATGTATACGCTGGTGACGGCGATCCTCTGCGTGGTCGCGCTGCTGTCGCTGACTATCGGCTAAACAAAAAACTCTATCCGAAAGAATTGGGCGGTGAATTATCATGGATTTTGAAGGGAAAAAGATATTGGTCTGCGGCATGGCGCGCTCGGGCGTGGCCGCGGCGCAATGCCTGTATGAGCAGGGCGCGCGCGTGAGCATTTCGGACAGCAAAACGGAGGAAAAGCTCAAGGACGTGCTGGCCCCGCTGGACAAGCTGGACATCCGCAGGTGCCTGGGCGATGCGGCCATCCCGCAGGATCTGAAAAGCTACGATCTGGTCGTGACCAGCCCCGGCATTCCGCTGACCGCGCCGATTCTCAAGGCGGCCAAGGAAGCGGGCGTGCCCATCATCGGCGAACTGGAGGCGGGGGCGCAGGTTTCCCGCGCGCCGCTTTACGCCATCACCGGCACCAACGGCAAAACCACCACCACGACCCTGATCGGCGAAATCTTCAAGAATTTCGGCAAGACCGCCTATGTCGTGGGCAACATCGGCTATCCCTTCACCGCGTGCGCCGCCAAGGCCACGGCGGAGGATGTGGCGGTGGCGGAGGTCTCCTCCTTCCAGCTGGAAACCATTGATACCTTCCATCCCCATGTCGCCGTCATGTGCAACATCACCGAGGATCACCTGAACCGCCACGGCACCATGGAAGAATACATCCGCATCAAGGAGCGTATTTTTGAAAACATGGGCAAGGACGATTGGGCCGTGCTGAACTACGACGATGAAATCGTCCGCGGCATGGCACAGCGCGTGCACTGCAATGTCGCCTATTTCTCCCGCAAGCAGATGGTGGAAAACGGTGCGTGCGTCGAAAACGGCGAGGTCGTCTTCGTGCTGGACGGCAAAAAGAAGCGCGTGATTCCTACGGAGGAAATCTATATCCCCGGCAATCACAACTTAGAAAACGCATTGGCTGCCACGGCGCTGACCATGCTGGCGGGCGTGCCCGCGAACATCGTCCGCCACACGCTCAAGACCTTCAAGGGCGTGGAGCACCGCATCGAAACCGTCCGCACCGTGGACGGCGTGACCTACATCAACGACTCCAAGGGCACCAATGTGGACGCCTCCGTGCAGGCCGTGCGCGCCATGAAGGCGGGCACCGTGCTGCTGGCGGGCGGATATGACAAGCACTGCGATTTCCTGCCCTTCGCAAAGGAGATCAAGGACAGCAAAATCCATACCGTCGTGGTGCTGGGCGATACCGCCGACCAGATCGAAAAGGCGCTGCGGGAAGTCGGCTTTGAAAGCATCCTGCGCGCGGGCAGCTTTGAGGAGGCCGTGATGCTGGCGCGCTCCTGCGCCAAGCCCGGCGAAAACGTGCTGCTCTCGCCCGCGTGCGCCAGCTTCGATATGTTCAGCGATTACGAGCAGCGCGGCCGCGTCTTTAAGGAGATCGTGGGCCGCCTGTAAGCATTGATTCGGAAGAGAAGGGAAGTGGGAACGATGAGCCGCTATGACGAACCCATGGACAGAGAGACGCGCAAGCGACGCCGTCAGGCAGAGGATCGACGTTCCCACATCAACGACCCCGCGCCCAAGCGTTGGACGTTGGCGAACATGTGGGTCTGGCACAAGCACCTGCCCGTTGACTGGGGCGTGGTGGTCTGCACCATCATCCTGACGCTGGTCGGGTCGCTGATGGTGCTTTCCGCTTCGTCCTATGCCATGGGCGTTTCGGGCGACGGCGACGCGATGAGCGAATTCAACACCCAGGTGCAGGGCATGATCCTGGGCGGCATCGGCTTCTTTTTTGCCGCGAATCTGGATTACCGCTGGCTCAACCAGCGCTGGATCGTCAAAACGCTCTGCTTGGCGTCCCTCATCATGCTGGCGCTGGTCGTGCTGCTGCCCAGAGCGGCGAGGATCATCCCGGCTGTCAACAGCGGCGCACTGTTCATCCGCTCGCCGTATCTGAACGACGCCTACCGCTGGCTGCGCATCGGCACAAAAAGTGCGTATATTTCCATCCAGCCCTCGGAGATCCTGAAGGTCGCCGTGGTGTTGTATCTGGCCTACTACATGAACATGCGGCAAAACAGCATGCACCTGTTCTGGAAGAACAATTTCGGCTGTCTGCTGGTCGTGGGTGTGCTGGATGTGCTGCTGCTGGCGCAGCCCAACCTTTCCACCGCGTCGCTGATCGCCATTGTGACGCTGGTGATGATGATGGCCGGCGGCATGAAGCCCTCGACGATTGCGATTCTGCTGGTGATCGCGGTGGCGGGATTCTATGTTCTGGCACGCTATCTCATCGAGGATCGCTGGATCCGCATCACCTCGTTTTTGAACCCCTGGGCGGATGGGGTGCGCGATAAGACGGGCTACCAGCTGGTGCAGAGCTATTACGCGCTGGGCAACGGCGGCTGGTTCGGCACGGGGCTGGGACTTTCCAAGCAGAAACATCTGTTTTTGCCCTACGCCTATTCCGACTTCATTTTCGCGGTCGTGGGCGAGGAACTGGGCTTTGTCGGCGGTGTGACGATCCTGAGCGTGTTTTTGACGCTGATCTATTTCGGTCTGCGCATCGCCGTCAACGCAGTGGATCGCTTTGGAACCTATCTTGCGCTGGGCACGACCTCGCTGATCGCCGTGCAGGTGATCTTTAACGTGCTGGTCGTGACGGGCTTTGCCCCGACCACCGGCATCCCGCTGCCGTTTTTTACCTCCGGCGGCACCACGATGGCCATTTTCCTGACCACCATGGGGCTGTTGGTCTCGGTCTCGCGGCGCTCTGCGGCGCTGCGCGAACAGCTCCTGCCGCCTGCGCTGCACCGCCTGCGGGAAAAAAACGCGGCCTGAGCGCCGCTTTTCCCGGAAATGCGAACCTTTCCGTCTGCTTTGGCATATCCTGCCAGCGTTGAAGGAGGGGTTGCCATGGAAGCGTATTCCATCGTGGGCGGGGCGCCGCTTTGCGGAGAGGCAGCGGTCTATGGCGCGAAGAACGCCGTGCTGCCGCTGATGGCGGCGTGTATGCTCGTGCGCGGGCAGATCAAGCTTTCGGGATGTCCGGATCTATCGGATGTGCGCAGTATGAGCCGGGTGCTGGAAAGCTTCGGCTGCAAGGCGGCGCGCGAAGGACGGGAGCTGATCGTGGATTCCGCCGACGCGGCCGCGGGCGCCATGCCCGAGACGCTCTCCAAGAAAATGCGCTCCTCGATTTTTCTGTTGGGACCGGTGCTCGCGCGCTTCGGACAGGCGGATTTCACCTATCCCGGCGGGTGCGAGATCGGGCTTCGGCCCATTGATCTGCATTTGCAGGGCCTGCGGGCGCTCGGCGCGCAGATTGAGGAAAAGCATGGGCACATCCTGTGCAGCGGCGCGCTGCACGGGGGCGAGGTGCATCTGGATTACCCCTCCGTGGGCGCAACCGAGAATGTGATGATGGCGGCCTGCGGCGCGGCGGGCGATACTGTGATCCATAACGCCGCAAGGGAGCCGGAGATCGTCGATCTCGGGCGCTTCCTCAATGCCTGCGGGGCGCGCGTGCGCGGCATGGGCACCGACAGCATCTGCATTTCCGGCCGGGACGCACCGCTGCACGGCTGTACATATGCGCCGCTGCCCGACCGCATCTGCGCGGGCACGCTGTTGTGCGGCGCGGCAATCACCGGCGGCGACGTCTATGTGCGCGACGCGCGGGAACAGGATTTGTCCGCTCTGCTGCACAAGCTGCGCGAAACCGGGTGCGAAATACACCTGCCGCAGGGCGGCGGCGTGCGCGCGATTGCACCCAAACGGCTGCGTGCGGTGCGCAGAATCGAAACCGCGCCGTTTCCCGGCTTTCCCACCGATATGCAGGCGCAGATGAGCGCGGTGCTGACGCGGGCGCGCGGCACGTCGGTCGTGGTGGAAAACGTGTTTGAAAACCGCATGGGGTATGCTGCGGAACTGTGCCGCATGGGCGCGGACATCCAGATCAGCGGCCGCACGGCGGTGATCCGGGGCGTGAAGGCGCTGGACGGCGCAAGGGTGTGCGCGCGGGATCTGCGCGGCGGCGCGGCGCTGTGTTTGGCGGCGCTGGCGGCGCAGGGCGAAAGCCTGGTCGAGGGCGTGGAGCTGATCGACCGCGGACATGACAAATTGGAGGATACGCTGTTGGCGTTGGGCGGGAGCATCCGCCGCATAACGGAAGAACAATAAAAAAGCGGACAAAAGGAAGGGACAAAGCGTGCGCGCAAGAATCTATCTGGTGCTGTTTTTGCTGCTGGTGGTGATCGCGGGCAGCGGATATGCGTGCAGCGAGGCCATGCGCGTGCGCGAGGTCGTGGTGCTCGGCTGCGAGGTGCACGACCCCGCCGAGGTCGTGGATCTGGCCAGCATCGCCAACGAGGAGAGCGTCTTTGCACTGCGCTTTGACCAAATTAAGGAGCGCATCAACGCAAATCCTTATTACGAAGTGGAATCCGTGCGCTATGTCTTTCCGGATAAGCTGCGCATCTCGGTGCACGAGCGCCGCGCCAGCGCGCTGATTTCCACGCTGGACGGCGTGCTCGTCGTGGATGAGACCGGATTTGTGCTCGAAAAGCAGCCGACCATGGGAGACCTTTCGCTGCCTGTGGTCAGCGGCCTGCGCCTGACGGAGGGAACGAAGGTGGGGGAGACCGTCGTTTCCTCTCAGGAAAGTCAGATCGACGCGATGCACGCCATAGTGACCCAGCTCTGCGAGCAGAACGCCTCTCAGCTCATTTCCGAAATCAATCTGGACGCGGTGTCCGACCTTTGGATGACCACGGTCAGCGGTTTCGAGGTGCGTCTGGGCAACTTTGAGAACATGGATCAAAAGATCCGTTGGCTGCGCGGCGTAGAGCCGGTGTTGGTTTCCGAGGGGTATCAGGGCGGCGTGATCACGGTTTCGACCGGTAAAAACGCTTCTTATCTGCCCGTCAGCGGCGAAGGCGAGCTGATCGAGCCAAGCGCGCAGCCCGATACGGCGGAGGAACCCGATGCGGCAGCCGACCCCGACACAACGTCCGATCCCGGTGCGTCGCAGGAGCCGGACGCGACGCCGCAGCCCGAAGAGTGACTTACGCGGCACGGAAGATGTTTCCAATTCGTAAAGACTTGAAAAAACCGCTGCCTTTTTGCGCTCTTTGCGCGGCGCAGACCTTTTCAATGCGGCAAAATTGAAGTATAATAGAAAAATAGAATGGGCAAGTTGTGCAGACAATATGCCCGTAACCGGTTGGGAGGTAGTACGTAACGTGAAGAGCATGGCAGCAGCCATTGAATTTGGAACCTCCAAGATCGTCACCGTGGTCGGGGAGGGGAACGGCGAAGGCCCGGCGCAGCTGCTGGGGTTCGGCGTGGTACCCTACGACGGCTACAGCGACGCGCACTGGAACGCCTCGGATGAGGACGTGGATCAGGCGATTCTGAAATCCGTGCGGGAAGCAGAGCTTTCCTCCGGCAGAGAGATCAAGGAGATCTACGTCGGCGTGCCCGGCGATTTCATTCATCTGGAGCAGAACGAAGTCACCCTCGAATTGGACGGCGAGCGCCGCATCACGCCCGAAGATGTGGACGATGTGATGAATCTGGCGCTGGACTATAAAAATAAGCAGGAGGGCGTGATCATCCACCGCAGCCCCGCGTGGTTCACGGTGGACGACCGCAGAACCATGGAGCCCACGGGGCTCAAGGGCAGCGTGGTCAAGTGCATGGCCTCCTTTGTCATCGCGGACGCGACTTTCCTGGAGGATATGCAGGCCCGCATGGAGGAGCAGGATATCCACATCAACGGCTATCTTTCGCCCGCGCTGGGCGAGGCGCTGCTGCTCATCCCGCCGGAGGAGCGCGATAAGGTCGCGGTGCTGGTGGACGTTGGCTATCTTTCCACCGAGGTCATGTTCGTGCAGGGCGATGCGCTGATTCGCCACGAGGTGCTGCCCATGGGCGGCGGCCATCTGGCGGCGGATCTTGCGATGGAGCTTTCCATCACCATGGATATGGCGGAGGAGCTCAAGCGCAAATACACCTTCGGCATCGGTCAGGATCAGCTCTCCGTCACCGACCCGGACGGCCAGAACGTCTCTTTCCCCAGGGAAACCGTGCTGGCGGTCATCGAGCCGCGCGTGGCCGAGCTTTCCGACATGGTGCGCGATACCATTGAAAAGTACGCGAGCGAGCTTTCGCAGCGCTCGACGTTCTATATCACCGGCGGCGGCTTGATCCTGATGCGCGGCGGCAGGGAGACCATCTCCTCCGTCGTCGAGCGCACCTTCAAGGCGCCCACGCCGCCCGCCATCAAGCTCAATTCGCCGGTTTATTCCTCGGCGATCGGGCTGCTGGAGCTGGTCTATGAATCGGTTAGCCAGATGGAGGTCAAGCCCTCCGAAAGCACCAGCAAGATCGGTTCTTTCTTCAAGGCATTCTTTACCAAGTAAGCAATCACCATTTTAACGTGAACGGATAGGGGGATTTTCAGTGCTGGAATTTGAACAGGAAGTTGCGGCCGGCGCGTGCATTAAGGTTGTAGGCTGCGGCGGCGCGGGCAACAACGCCGTCAACCGCATGGTGGAATATGGCCTGCGCGGCGTGGAGTTCGTGTCCATCAATACCGACCGCCAGGCGCTTTCTCAGTCCAAGGCGGAAAACAAGATCCAGATCGGCGAAAAGCTGACCAAGGGCCTGGGCGCGGGCGCGAAGCCTGAAATCGGCAAGGCTGCCGCCGACGAGAGCAAGGATGAAATTTCCAAGATGCTCAAGGGCAGCGACCTGGTGTTCATCACCGCCGGCATGGGCGGCGGCACCGGCACGGGCGCGGCGCCCGTTGTGGCGCAGCTGGCGCGCGAGATGGGCATTCTGACCATCGGCGTGGTGACCAAGCCCTTCCTGTTTGAGGGCCGCCAGAGAATGCTCAATGCCGAAAAGGGCATCATGGAGCTCAAGGCGCAGGTGGACACTCTCGTGGTCATCCCCAACGACAAGCTCCTTCAGATCGTGGGCAAGAACACCTCCCTGCCCGACGCCTTCCGCATGGCGGACGACGTGCTGCGCCAGGGCATTCAGGGCATCTCCGACCTGATCGCGGTGCCCGCGCTGATCAACTTGGACTTTGCGGACGTCAAGACCATCATGCAGTCCCGCGGCATGGCGCACATGGGCATCGGCATCGGCAAGGGCGAAAACCGCATGGTCGAGGCCGCCAAGCAGGCGATTTCCAGCCCGCTGCTGGAGACCAGCATCGACGGCGCGAAGGCCGTGCTGATCAACATCACCGGCGGCAACGCCATCGGCATCCTCGAAGTCAACGAGGCCGCGTCCCTCATCGCTCAGGCCGCCGATCCCGAGGCCAACATCATCTTCGGCGCCGGCATCGACGAGACCTTTGACGACGAGGTGCGCATCACCGTCATCGCCACCGGTTTCGAGGGCGCGGATTACAACCTGCCCAAGTCCACCGCCGCTGCGCAGCAGCCCGCCCGTCCGGCTGCGCCCGCGCAGAACGACGGCGTGACCGAGCGCATCCCCGTCTGGGTTCGCGACGAGCGCTCCGCGCAGCAGCCCCGCCAGAGCCGCCTGCGCGACCTCGGCCAGGAAGCGGAGCCCCAGCAGGAAGCCCCCGCGGCGCCCGCCGAACAGGAGCAGCCGGTCTCCGCGTTTGACGCGTATCAGGCGCAGCAGACCGCTCAGCCCGTCCGCCCGATGCGCGGCCAGCGCGTGTTCGGCGAGGAGGAAGACATCCCCGATGCGCCCGCACAGCCCGCGCGCCGTTCCTACAACAACGACGTGCCCGCGTTCCTGCGCCGCAATCCCAAGAAGTAAAAGCTGATTCACCATCCCGTCACGCAGTATTCCTGCGCGGCGGGATTTTTTTGCGCCCATGCGTTGACAAGCTTATTAACGTGTGCTATCCTATCGGTAGACAAGTTGTTAACGGAGGAAAGCCCATGGATGAACATCGGAATGTGACCGACAGCGAGTGGAAAATCATGGATCAGCTCTGGAAAAACGGTGAGATGACCATGACGCAGATCACCAGGGCGCTGGAGGAGGAGACGGGTTGGAGCAAGCATACCGTGATCTCGCTCCTCAAGCGCATGTGTCAGAAGGGCAGCGCCGAGATTGTGCCCGAAACCAGCCCCATGCGCTACCGCGCGCTGATCTCCCGCAAAGACGCTGTGCGGCAGGAGACCAGCAGCGTGGTCAACCGCATCTTCGGCGGGCGCAGCGCCCTGCTCATCAGCGAACTGGTGCAGCAGGATGATTTGACCGACGAGGAAATCGACGACCTGATGCGCATCCTCGAAGCGCACAGAAAGTGAGGACGATATGAAAACCCTGCTCGTGATGAGCGTCACCGGCGGACTGCTGGCGCTGACCGTGATGGCGGTGCGCGCAGCCTGCGGCAAACGGCTCGATCCGCGCGTGACGGCGGCGCTGTGGCTGCCCGTGGCGCTGTGTTTGCTTGTACCGCTGCGCGTGCCCAGCACCGTCAGCGTGCTCAACCTGCCCGCCGCGGCGCGCGTGGAGCAAACTGTGCAGACGGTGCAGCAGCAATCGGAAAACACATTGGGCGCGGTTGCATTTGTGACCACAGCCCCGGCGGTGCAGCCTTCCGCACCGGCACGGGATAACGAAAACCCGCCGTCCTCCGGCGGAGATCCCGCGCCGGAGAAAGCGCTGAACGCCCGTAGCTTCCGTATGCCCACCCTTTCACAGATTTTGACGGGCGTCTGGCTGCTCGGAGCGGCCATTGCCGCGGCGTATATCACGCTGGTCAATGCGAAGTTCGCCGGGCGCGTCCGCCGCTCGCAGCGGCCGGTGGAGCTGCTGCCGCAGGAAAAGCGGCTGCTCGGCAAAACGCAGGTCTTTGTCTCCCGCGCAGTGCCCTCGCCCTGCCTGATGAACCCGCTGCGCCCCAAGATCATCGTCACGCCCGCCGTGCTGAACGACCCGGACCGCATGCGGCACGTCCTGGCGCATGAGCTTTCCCACAAAAAGCAGGGCGACCTCTGGTGGGCGGTGCTGCGCAGCATCGTGCTGATCGTGCATTGGTTCAATCCCGTGGTGTGGATTGCCGCGTCCGTCAGCCGTGCGGACAGCGAGAACGCCTGCGATGTGCGCGCCATTGCGCTGTTGGGCGAGGATCAGCGGCTGGAATACGGCAAAACGCTGCTCTCCTTCCTGCGCGGCAAGCCCCGCGCGGGCAGCCTGGTCAACGCCGCCACCACCATGGCGCAGAGCAAGCAGCAGCTGAGGAGGCGCATTTCCCTGATTGCAAAAAAGAAGAAGTTTACGCTCGTGGCCGCCGTGCTGGCGATTGTGCTGGTGCTGACGGGCTGCGCTGTGACCATGACCGGCCCCGCGCAGCATGATTCCGCTGCGCCTTCGGCCTCTCCCGCCGAAACGCCGCAGTCCGCCGATGCGGACGTTCCCGATAGCATCCGCGCGCAGATGCGGCGCATCGAAGAGAACACGAACCTGACCTTTCAGGATATGCTTCCTGACGCGCTGCCCGAAGCGGAAGGCGTAACGTTCTACGGCCGGCAGACCGCCGGTGCGGAGACGATTTATCTGCTGGGTGAAGCGCAGGACGGCGCGAGCCTGCCGGAGCTTGCGAGCGGCGCGCAGATTGCCGTGAACCTTTCGGAGAGCCTGCGGCTGTATGTGGTGCAGGACGCGGGCAGCGCGCTGCAAACGGCGATTTCTCTGCTGGTAGACGATCGCCCCGATTGGGTGATCGCGCAGATGAATGCGCTGGAAGCCGCCGTAGAGCCGGAGGTTTCGGGCTTTACCAGCCTTTCTTCGGAGGAGGCGCAGACGCTTGTGCCCGCGCTGGAGGGGGATTTCACCTGCTTTGCGCGGCGCAGCGCCGAGGGCGATACCTACCTCATCGCAGTGGGCAAGCCGGGACTGGACGTTGCCAACGCCGAGGGCGAGATGCTGTGGAACGTCTATTACACCTCCGGCGCGGAGGATATGACTGATGAGGCGATCCTGACGCAGACGGTCGTCAACTCGGAGGGGGTAAACGATCTGCGCAGCTATCACCTCGACGGCGCGCAGGCGGCGGTGTGGCTCGACACCGACGATGCCCCCAACAAGAACACCTTCCTGATCCTCGTTTCCTCCGACAATCCCGTGATGCATTACGCCCTAAACGGCCGACTTTCCGCCTACCGCTACGCGAAAACCATGGGCATGAGCATCGAGCAGCCCCGGAGCACGCCCTATGCCTCCGTCTATTATCTGACCCAGGAATCCCTGGAGAAAACCGGACTTTATGATCCGTATACTTACTTCTTTGAGCTGGACGGCGAAGGCAGGGAGCTGGCGGATGCGCTCAATGCCGCGGAGGTCAAGCTGTTTGCCGACGGCATCTCGGTGGATTGGGAGCACAATCTCGATACCTTTGATTACATCTACACCGATAAGGCAACGTATTCGCTGGGCAGCCGATATATCCGCGTGTCGAAGGATTACAGCGTCCTCGGCGTGATCGAGGATGAGGCGCTCATCGAGCGGATGCGGGCGCTGTTTGAGCAGCGCGTCGGGTTTGACCCGCTGCTCGACATCGCGCAGTGGGCGAGCGAAGGCAGCTTCACCTCGGCCACACTGAATGACGGCGCGATTCGGTCTAATCAGGCGAACAATCAGAAGGATTTCCAGATGGAGGGCCAGACCGTGACGGATGCGGAAAGCCTTGCCGCCCTGCAAAAACTGCTCAGCCGCGCGACCTATCTTGGTGGCGGCGCGGGCTGCCCCTTCGGGGACTTCCTGACCGTGACCCGCGACGACGGGCAGACGCTGACGATTTCCGTCGCCACCGATAGCTGCGGTGCGCTCTGCTATAACGGCAACAGTTACTACAACTACGGCAAACAGGAGAAACTCAAGGCAATTTTCCCTGAATGGGACCTCGGCTGGGAGTAAATCCTCATAAAAACTTAAAAAGACCGCTCGGACTGCGAAAAATGCAGCCGGGGCGGTCTTTTTGTATGCCATAGAACATAAATTGCAAAACGGATCAACAGAAAATTCGCTGCAATGCGGGTATATTGATAGGCACAACCAAACAAAAGGGGGCGGCGGCATGACGGTGAGCATCGAGGGCTTTGTGTTGCAGAACCTTTTGATGAATGCGCTGATCCTGATCCTGGCGGCGCGGTTGGCGGGCGTGCGCGCGGGAAAGCTGCGCATCGGGCTTGCGTCAGTGCTCGGCTGCGGATATGCGGTGTGCGCGTATCTGCCGTGGGGCAGGCCGCTGCTGGGACTGCTGCCGCGCACGGCGGCCTGCGCCGGCATGACGCTGCTGCTGTGCGGCGGGCGGGAATGGAGACGCACGGTGCGCGCCTTTGCCTTTATCTGGATCTCCACGGCGCTGCTCGGCGGCACAGGCGCGGGGCTGATGTATCTGCTGGGCGCGCGCGGTTACGGTCCGTTGGCTGCGCTGGGCACAGCGGCGTTGGGCGGAGGAGCGCTGATTGCGCTGACGGCGGCGCGCAACCGAAAAATGAGCAGCCGCACGGCGCTGCTGACGGTGCAGCGGGCGGGACGGCGCGTGAGCCTTGTCGCCATTGTGGACACGGGCAACGCGCTGGTGGAGCCGCTGAGCAACCTGCCGGTGATCGTGGTGGAAAAGGACGCGCTTTCCGGCGTTGCGGGCGGCAGGATGCGCGCGGTGCCATTCACCTCGGTGGGCGGCGGCGGCGTGCTTTCTGCTTTCGCACCGGACAGCGTGCGCGTGGACGGGCGGGAGGTGGAGGCCTTTGTGGCGGTATACGACGGCGTGCTCAATACCGAAGGGCGCGCGCTGATTCCGGGGAGGTGCATGGGATGAAAAAGGGATTTTTTCGGGAAATATGGCGAAAAATATTGCGGTTCTTGTGCGGCGGAAGGTTGGATTACATCGGCGGCGGACAGAGCCTGCCCGCGCCGTTTACGCGCGAGGAGGAGGAAGCGGTCATGCAGGCGCTGCGCAGCGGGGACGAGAGTGTGCGGGAGGGGCTGATCGAGCACAACCTGCGGCTGGTGGTCTATATCGCCAGAAAGTTTGAAAACACCGGCGTGGGCGTGGACGACCTGATTTCCATCGGCTCAATCGGGCTGATCAAGGCAGTGAGCACTTTTGATGCGCACAAAAAGATCAAATTGGCAACCTATGCTTCGCGCTGCATCGAAAACGAGATTCTGATGTATCTGCGCCGATACAGCCGCACGAAGCAGGAGGTCAGCTTTGACGAGCCGCTCAACGTCGATTGGGACGGCAACGAGCTGCTGCTCTCGGACGTGATGGGCACCGATCCCGATCTGGTGGGGAGAGAGCTGGAAATGGAGAACGACCGCCGCGAGCTGCACGAGGCCATCGGGCGGCTCAGCCCGCGCGAAAAGCGCATCATGCAGATGCGCTTCGGCCTGAACGGCCAGCAGGAAAGAACCCAGCGCGAGGTCGCGGAAACCCTCGGCATTTCACAATCCTACATTTCTCGACTGGAAAAGCGCATCTTGAAACGATTGCGCGGTGAGATGAGCGCAAAAATGTAGACGAATAAATGAATTGTTTGCAATGCGGCGTATAAAATTAGAAAGGAAGTACAAAAATAACAGTGCTGGCGGTGAGATGAAGCTTGCAGAAAACGCATTCCTTCGTCCTCCGGGCAAAAACAAGAAGAGGCGGAGGGAAACCTGATGGCACTGAACAAAGTGGATCTTTGCGGCGTGGATACCTCCAAGCTGCCCGTGCTGACGGGCGCGGAGATGAAAAAGCTGTTTGAGCGCATCGCGGCGGGCGACGAAACGGCGCGCGAGGAGTTTGTCGGCGGCAACCTCCGGCTGGTGCTGTCGGTGGTGCAGCGCTTTGCGGGCCGCGGCGAGATGATGGACGATCTGTTCCAGGTGGGCTGCATCGGCCTGATGAAATCCATCGACAATTTCGACACGACTTTGGGCGTGCGATTTTCGACCTACGCCGTGCCCATGATCATCGGGGAGATTCGCCGCTATCTGCGCGACAACAACGCCATCCGCGTCAGCCGGTCGCTGCGGGACATCGCCTATAAGGCCATGCAGGCGCGCGAAAAGCTCGGCGCGCAGCTGGGGCAGGAGCCCACCGTCCGGCAGATCGCCGAGAGCCTTGATTTGAAGGAAGAGGACGTGGTGATGGCGCTGGACGCCATTCAGGAGCCGATGTCCCTCAACGAGCCGATCAACCGCGATAACGGCGACGCGCTCTACGTCATGGATCAGATTCGGGACGAAAGCGGCGGCGAAGAGGAATGGGCGCGCAGCCTCGCTTTGCGCAACGCGATGGATCGCCTGAGCGAACGCGAGCGGAAGATCGTGCGGATGCGCTTTTTCGGCGGCTGCACGCAGATGGAGGTCGCAGAGGAAATCGGTATCTCACAGGCGCAGGTTTCCCGGCTGGAAAAGACTGCGCTGCAACACATGCGCAAATACGTTTGAGCCAAGCGACAGAAAATCGAATGAATTTAGGCGCTGCGGGCATAGAAATGCTGTGCGGGCGCTGTTTTTTTGAGCGAAAAGGGGGAGAGCACCATGACCTATACGCAGCTGAAGCAGAAAGAAGTCGTCAATACCTGCGACGGGGCAAAGCTGGGAAACGTCTGCGACCTCGATCTTTCGCCGGACGGGCGGATTCTGGCGCTGATCGTGCCGGGGCTTTTTTCGCTCTCCGGCATGTTCAAGGGCGGGGGCGAAACCATTCCCTGGGATGCGGTGGCGATGATGGGCGAGGATGTGATACTGGTCAACCTCCCCGCGCAGGCAGGGCGGAGAGGCCGAAAGGAAGGCTGAAGCAGGAGAGGAGGACGGGCGTCGAAACGCCCGCTCTTCTTTTATATTTATAGAATAGTTGAATTGCAAAGCGACGGCGCGGCCGTTCTTCCTGCGGCGGGCAGCGGAGCGGGGAGTTTCTGTCCGCTGTGCGGGAAAAAACGGGCGAAAACCATCCGCGGGGTAGAAAAGTTAACAAAGTTTCCGCAAAAGGGTTTACGGTGGAAGAAAAAGACGCTATAATAGTATGAGGCGAGACTAGTCCCCGAGCTGTACGGCGGGGAGGGTACACCCTCATGATTCAAGGAGACTGAAAGCGGATATGAAGTGTATGTACTGCGGCGCGACCGACAGCCGCGTGATTGACTCCCGCCCCACCGACGAGGGTCTGGCCATCCGCCGCCGCCGCGAATGCGTCAAGTGCGGAAGGCGTTTTACGACCTATGAAAAGATCGAAAACGTACAGGTCATGGTCGTCAAGAAGGACGGCTCGCGGGAGGCGTTCGATGCGGATAAGATTCGCCGCGGCCTGATTAAGGCGTGCGAAAAGCGCCCCGTCGCCATGCACGATGTGGATCAGCTCGTGCGCGACGTTGAAACGCAGATCTATAATTCCCTCGATCAGGAGGTTTCCTCCGCGCGTATCGGGGAGATGGTCATGGAAAGGTTGCGGGGTCTGGACGAGGTCGCCTATGTGCGCTTTGCGTCGGTTTACCGCTCCTTCTGCGACATCAACACATTCATGGAAGAGCTCAAAAAGCTGCTGGGAAAGCCCGGCGCGGAAGAAAACGAAAAAACGGAGACGGACCCTGAATCCGGCTCCCACAACATATAAGGAGGTTATCCAGCATGCCCAGTGATACCATCTTAGCAGTGGATGATGAAGTCCATATTCTTGAATTGATTTCCTTCAACCTGAAAGCCGCAGGGTATCACGTCGTAACAGCGCTCACGGGCGAAGAAGCGCTCAAGCGCTGCGAGGTGGAAAAGCCCTCCCTGGTGCTGCTTGACATCATGCTCCCCGGCATCGACGGACTGGAAGTCTGCCGCCGCTTAAAGGGCGACCGCACCACCAGCAACATCCCGATCATCATGCTCACCGCAAGGGGCGACGAGGTCGATAAGATCCTCGGCCTGGAATTGGGCGCGGACGATTACATCACCAAGCCTTTTTCTGTGCGCGAGCTGGCCGCCCGCGTAAAATCCCTGCTGCGCCGCGTCGCGCCTCAGCAGGAGAGCGAGCCGCAGACCCTGCGTGCCGGCGATATCATGATCGATATTACCAATTATGAAGCCTTTAAGGGCGGCGAAAAGCTCTCGCTGACCCTCAAGGAATTTGAACTGCTCAAGGTGCTCGTTCTCAGCCGCGGCAAGGTTTTGACCCGCGATTTCCTGCTGGATCGCATTTGGGGCTATGAGTATTACGGTGAAACCCGCACCGTGGACGTGCATATCCGTCACCTCCGCCAGAAGCTGGGTGAGGAGCCTTATATTGAAACGGTCAGAGGCGTAGGGTATCGTTTCGTTGATCGGGAGCAGGAAGCGTGAAATCCATGTACCGCCGCATCATTGTTGTTGCGTCGGTTTTTGTACTGGTGATTGTGACGGTTGCTTCCTTCTTCTCCATTCGCATCACGATGCAGGAGGAGCAGGGCGCGCTGTGCGAACAGCTGATGCAGGCCGCGCGCTACGCCGCAAGGTCTGCCAAGAAGGAAGAGGATCTGGATCACATCGCCGCGCTGATGGGCGCCCGCGTCACGCGGATATCCCTCGCCGGCGAGGTGCTCTATGATTCCGGCGGACAGTCGGGGTATTATCTCGATCAGCCCGACGTCATCCGCGCCATTTCCGCCGGGGCGGGGGAGGAGATTTCCTTCACCGGCCGCCTGGCGCAGATGCAGGTCGCAGTGTCCGTTCGGCAGGGGGACAGCATTCTCCGCCTGACCAAGTCCCAGACGGTGTTCCGCAATGGAGATTGGGGATTGTTCGCCGCGCTGATGTGCATCCTGCTGGTCGTGGCGATCTATATTTCCTTCGTCATGGCGCGGCGCATCGTCACCCCCATCAGCCAGCTCTCCAACGCGGCACAGTCCATCATTGACGGGCATGCCGGCGTCAATCTCCGTCTGGAGAATTATTCGGAACTCAACCAGCTGCTGCGCACACTGCAATCGATGAATACCCGTTTGCAGGATATTGTCGAAAAACTGCAGCACAAAAGCGCCGAGCTGGAATCCATCATCGCGCATATGCTCAACGGCCTGATCGCCGTGGACGGCCAGCTGCACGTCGTCCAGATGAACGGCGCCGCCAAGCATATGCTGGGCGTGACCGGCAACGTCGAGGGCAAACACGTGCTCGAAGCCACCGGCAACTCCCGCCTGGAAGCGGGCCTGCAGGAGGCCATGGAGCACGAAGAGCTCTTTACGCTTGAGCTGCCGGTGCGCGCCGCACCGCGGCACCGGCTCATCCGCCTGTACATCTCTCCGCTGGAGCATGAGGACGAATCCATCGGCGCGGTCGCGCTGCTGGAGGACATCACCGAGCTGCGCAATCTGGAGCAGATGCGCACGGACTTTGCAGCCAACGTCACCCATGAGCTGAAAACGCCGCTGACCTCGATCCGCGGCTTCGTCGAAACCCTTCAAGCCGGCGCGATTGAAGACCCGGAGATGGCCAAGCGCTTCCTGGACATTATTTCCATGGAAACCGATCGTCTCTCCCGCCTGATCAACGACGTTTTGTCCCTGTCCTCGATGGAAAACGGCCGCGTCCGCGTACCCACCGAGCGTCTGAGCCTGGGCAAGCGCGCGGGCGATGTCTGCCTGATGCTCGACAAGAGCGCCAAGAACAAGAACATCGAGCTGAACGTGGACGAGGGCGAGGATACCTTCATCATCGCCAACGACGACCACGTCAAGCAGCTGCTCATCAACCTGATCGACAACGCCATCAAGTACACGCTGGAAGGCGGCAAGGTGTTTGTCAAGGTGGAGCATGTGGAGGATAAGGTGCTGCTCCACGTCAAGGATACCGGCATCGGCATCGCGCAGGAGCATATCCCGCGCCTGTTCGAGCGCTTTTACCGCGTGGACAAGGGACGCAGCCGCAACATGGGCGGAACGGGACTGGGTCTTGCCATCGTCAAGCATATCGTCATGGATATGGGCGGGCAGATCGATGTACAGTCCGAGCTGAACGTCGGCACTGAATTTACCGTGACGCTGCCGTACGGCCCAAAACAGGAAGAAAAATAGACATCATTGAGTACAAAAAGAACGGTTTCGCTATGCGAACCGTTCTTTTTGTACTGAATTCGCATCCCAGAACGATTTTGCCCATAATTAACGTTGGGCGCATTGTCCTATATCCACAATTCATATACAATTAGAAAAGAATCGTCATGCAGGCTTTTGCCGCAGCGAAATTGCGTGGAGGGTGCATGAAGAAAAATTTGGATCGCATAATGCGCCTGTGCGCAGGGGCGGGCGGCGTGCTGGCCGTGCTGATCATCGGTTGTGCGGCGGTGTTTGCATTGAGCACGCTGCTGTTTGAAAATGTGCAGGCCGCGGAAACATTTTCAGGAACGTCGGCGCTGCTGCCCAAGGCGCTGGAAATGACGGGCTTTACGCTGACCACGTCGCTGGCGGCGGTGCTGCTGATGTTCCCGATCGCCTGGTCGATCTCGGTGATGGTGGTCTTTGTGATGCACGCGAAGCATCTGATGCCGATGACCCGGGCAATATCGGGCTTTTCGGCGATCCCGGCGGTCGTGTTCGGCTATATGGGGCTGACTTTTTTAGCGCCCAAAGCGCCCAGCGCGTGGTTGGGTGTGACGGCGACGCTGGTGCTGATGAGCCTGATGGATTTGACGCTGCTGCTGATCCGCGTGCACGTCAAGCACCTGCCGGCGTTGGAATCCTCGCAGGCGCTGGGCGCGTTTCTTTCGGAAACCGTGCTGGGCGTGGTGGTGCCGCGCGCGGCGCGCAGCTATCTCTATGCCGCGCTGCGGATGCTGGCGCGCAGCATGGGCGAGGGCGTGGCGATCCTGCTGGTGCTCTCCGCCTATAGCGGGGAAAATGATACGCTGGTCACGGCGCTGATGAAGGCGGTTGGGGTCACGGGCGGGATTGTGAACACGGGCTATGCGCTGCTGCTGGTGGCGCTGCTGCTGATCCTGGTGCTGGCAACCAATGCCCTGATCTCCTATTGCCAGGAAGGAGGACGGCGTGGAAAGAAGAAAGGCGTGGAATAAATGTTTTCTGGCGGCGCTGATCCTGCTTTCGGCCTGCGGCGTGATTCTGCTCTTCTATCCGCTGATCCGGCTGCTGAGCGAAGCGGTCACGGCGCTGCTGCGCTCCTGGGGTGTGCTGCCCGGCATCGGGCAGGTGTTTCTGCGCACCATGGAGCTGCTGCTGCTGACGGTGTTGCTGACGTTGCCCGCCGCCTGCCTGATCACGATTTTTATGTACCGCTCGGTGCGCGGCGCATGGCTGACGCGCATCCAGCGCTTTATGCGCGGATTCTCCCGTGTGCCCGCCGTGCTGTTCGGCCTGGTCGGCTATGCATTGACCGGGCGAAAAGCCGCCGTTCACGAGAGCCTGACCGTGATGGCGGTGCTGCTGGCGGTGATGTTTCTGCCCTATACCGTGGCGCGGCTCGACGCGGCGCTGCGCGAGGTGCCGGAGAAATACCGGCAGGCGGGCGAGGCGCTGGGCGGCTCGTTCGGGCAGGTATTTTTCAAGATTATCATTCCCCAGGCCACACCGGATCTGTCGCGTGTGGTTCTGAGTCTGATTGAAAGAATATTGAGCGAGGCGACGGCGCTGCTGGTGCTGATGGGCGCGGTGATGCCCAATCAGGTGCTGGCCACCGAGCTTTTCCGCCTGACCTGGTTGGGCAGGCAGGACGCCGCCGTGCTGGCAATGGGGCTGGTGCTGGTGATGATCCTGCTGCGCGTGCTCACAGCGCTGAAGTGGCGCGGTGAAAGGGAGGAAGAAAATTGCCGATACAACTGGTGGTAGAAAACCTCAATGCGTCCATTGACGACAAAGTTGTGCTGCACGATTTGGCCGTCACGGCGCAGGCGGGACATATCCTGGCCCTGATGGGCAAGGGCGGCTGCGGCAAATCCACTTTCCTGCGCGTGATCAACCGCATGGCGGAGGAGGGCGGGGCAGTGGTCAGCGGCCACATCATGCTGGACAACAGCTCGATCTTCATGCAGGATATAAGCCTTCTGCGGCAGAAAGTGGGCATGGTCTTTACCGAGCCTGTGCTCTTTGCCGGAAATATATTGGGCAACATCACCGCGGGGCTTCGCTTGCAGGGCATTAAGAAAAAGCAGAAACTGGAAGAGTGCGCGGAGGAAACGCTGGGATATATGGGTATATTGGAGGAATTCCGTGATTTGCTCTACACCGACGCTTCTTATCTAAACCGTTCGCAGGCGCAGCTGGTGTGCATTGCGCGCGCGCTGGCGCTGCGGCCGGGCCTGCTGCTGATGGACGAACCCACCCGCCTGCTCGACAGCATGACGAGCATGAAGGTGGAAGATATGATGTTCAACCTCAAAAAGGACTGCACCATCGTCGTGGCGGTGCATTCGCCGCAGATGGCGGGGCGCATTGCCGAGGAGACCGCCATGATGGAGGACGGCACGGTGCTCGAATGGGGCCGCACCAGCGACCTGTTCTATCATCCGCAGCACCTGCACACCGAGCAGTTCGTCAGCTCCAAATTCGCCTAAACCTTTCAAGAAACGCGGAGGAACAGAGGATACGATATGCGAAGCATTTACGATCAGGAAATGCGCGAGATCCAGCGCGACAGCATCCATATGTGCAACCTGGCGGCCGAGACCCTTCAGGATGTGATGGATGCGGTGCGCCGCCGCGACTTCAACGTCGTGGACCGCGTGTTGGAGCAGGATTACACCCTGCGGCAAATGCGCATGGCCATCAATGAGCGCGTGATGCGCATGATCGCCACGCAGCACCCCGTCGCGGTGGACCTGCGCAAGCTGTTTTATCTGGTTCATACGGCGGATGAGATGGAGCGCATCGGCTATCAGGCGGCGGGCATCGGCCGCGCGATGATGCGGGAGCAATACGGCAAGGTGCCGCTGCTGGACGATATTTTCCGCATGAGCGAGCGCGTCGGAACTATGCTCGAGCGCGTGCTCACTTGTTCGCTGGGCGAGGATGCCGAGGGCATGAAGGCCGTGCTGCGAATGGACGACGAGGTGGACGTGATCTGCGAGCAGATTTACCGCGAGTGCATCGCCCGCCAGGGCGCGCATCAGGTGCAGGACAGCGAGACGATGACCGCCATCAGCATCGCGCAGTACCTCGAACACGTCGGCGACCATGCGGTCAACTGGGCGCGGTGGTGGCTCTATTTCAACGGGGGGCCGGGCGAAACCGGCGACGTGATCGTTTAGGCGAGAAGAAACGGGAAGGACGCATTCATGCGTCCTTCTTTTGCGCTTTGGGGAAGATGTGGGAGGAGAGGAGGGGGCGCGGCAAGGGTGTTGCGGTGCGAGTGGAGGCTGCACGTTTTGCCGCGCAGGGGGAAGGGAGTGCGCAGGAGGGAGAGCCCCCCATCGGGTCCGTTTGCGCCGAAATGACTCTGCGGGTGCAGGGAAGCCAATAAAGTTCCCGCGGAATGCTGAGCGTTCTGAAGGGGGGAGGAATGAAGGTTTTGTGACTTTTTGCCTCAAACGGTTGACAAAAGGCAAAACGAAGTTTAGATTATAAATCATTAGATAATCAACAAGTTGCCGGAAGGGGAGCGATGGGATGAGCATTCAGGAAAAGCAGGGCGAAGCCCACGTGAAGTTTGAGATGAGGTTTGGCCGTTTGATCCGGATGTATTACAGCCGCATCCAGAGCCAGTTGGCGGAGGTGGGCCTGTACCGCGGTCAGCCGCCGATTTTGATGCTGTTGTACAAAAACGACGGCATGAGCCAGAAGGAAATGGCGCGCGCGCTCAATCTTTCGCCCGCCACGATGACCGTAACCCTAAAGCGCATGGAAAAGGCCGGGCTGGTGCTGCGCGAGATGGACGAGCACGATCAGCGCATCCTGCGGGTTCATTTGTCCGAAAAGGGGCGCGAAATGTGCGAGACCGGCGAAAGCCGCATCGGCGTGGTAACGGCGGAGCTGCTGGAGGGCTTTACGCTGGAGGAACAGCAGCAGCTCAACGAATATCTCGGCCGCATTGCGCGTAACATGGAGCGCGTGGTGGAAAAGGAGCCTGAACAGGACAAGACGGGGGTTAAAAACTTCTGAACATTCCGGCGCGTGTAGGATTGTCAAACAAATTGGACAGTGAACTCGTAGGGAGAAAGCCAGTGAAG
>ERZ827043.709-NODE-709-length-40068-cov-5.382376_pt1 | contig 40068 bp, 55 predicted proteins | sample MGYA00519923_ERZ827043 | MGnify/ENA primary metagenome ERZ827043 (study PRJEB31778, sample SAMEA3449251) | human gut metagenome | biome: human gut; feature: human-associated habitat; material: faeces | place: United Kingdom | collected 2010/2012 ... | reverse complement strand
TGCTTTGTTCAAGCAAAGCTTGTGCGGACTGGACCAGTATTTCAAGTTGGGATAATGGCTTCTGTTCGGCTACTTTATGAAAAACTTGTCTATATACCTCAAATACAGGCCGAACCTTCCGAGCAATAAAGTATTCGAAACAAGACAAAGAAAGCTTATAATCATCCTTAGGACGTCCATTGAGGTTTTTGCCATTTTGGGCAAAAAGTATATAATCCTCATTTTCAATGAAGTTAGCTTTTAAAGCTCGTGTAGCTTTCCCTCTCTCTGAATAGACAAGCGGCCATACATCGTCAATATTTACTGGATAAAGTTCATTTTTCTCTTTCAAAGCTAAAATAGCATTGAAATACTCTTTGATTTCTTCACTTGTACTTGATTTTGTTAATTGATCCATAATCATTATATTTGCATTTGCAACATAAAGTTAATATTATCCCCATCAGCGGCTCGGACACTTCCGCTTTTGGGGATTTTAATTTGTCCGATTTTGTAGCAAGCGAGGATTCGAACCTCTCACGCCTTACCGACTTGCTGAACCTGCCACGCCTGGCATATAAAAAAGCGCCAAAGGCAAGCTCCTCACTTCTCACCAATGGCGTTATATCTTTCAGCCGTGAGGATAGCCGTATTATTTTCTATGCACAAATTTATTTCATATCCAATTATAAGCCTAAAATTTTCACTTCTGGAAAACCACAATAAGCGAATTGTGGTTTATTTGTCTTTTGGGACTAAAAACGACTTATGCACTAGTAAACTTATAGCAACTCACTATTTTGTTCTATTTTTCCTCTTATTTTTGTATAACCCCCGTAATTTTTCTGACTATACATCCTCATTACTGTTCTTTTTGACTGATTCAGAAGATCTAGAAGCCTCACTCTTTTCTTCCTCCTCAATCTCTTTCAGGACTTCATCCACCCTTTCGGCATTACCGGCAAACAAAATTCCCTCTCTCCGGGACCATACTTTACCATCTATTGCACTAACTGCCGTTTTTACCCGTTCGTCAATATCATCAATCATATATGGAACCAAATCCACATCAATATCAATAGTCTGGGACGCCTTGTCAAATTCGGATGGGTTAATATCCGCCAAAGCTGATACTAAGAAGTTTACCCTCCGTTGAAAGAACTCCCCAATTACTTCCGCATGATTAGATACCGCCATGTGCGCACCCATAAAAATATACCTGAACGCTTTCCCTGAAATGGCATTTCCAAGACCTTTCAACTCTTGCGGTGATATACGTGGAGTATTCGTCAGATCGTACGCCCTGTTAGTAAGCCCTTCGAGTTCCAATTTAACAGTATCAGGAACCTGATTCCAAGTCAGATATTGAGCGTTCGCCTTATCTCCGGTCAATTGTATGATCCTGTTGCGTTTCTTCCCTGTAAAGCCTGATACGTCTCCAAAAAGCATTAAATAAGGGAAGAAGTGGTAGTCTATACAATCGGCATAGCTTGATAATATCTTCTCTATGCGTACACGTATAGTCTTTATCTTATGGCAATAAGTCTCCGGACGATAACCATATAAGACAGGGAGCTTTTTAAACCCGTGCCTGAAAGACTTCTCCTCTACCGCTTCCCACCCATTCGTATTTTCCCACTGGTAAACATGGGTAGCGGTAACAGTTTGAAAGCATACTATTTCTACATCGTCCAGATCTTTCTTTTTATATTCACGTGAGAAGGCAACCAAATCTCCGGCATCATCAAAGAAGGGGTAAAGTTTATCTCCCCTGAATGGCGACCATATTACGCTGCGTAGCTTATTTTGCGGTCTCACACTTCCTCCGAAAGCCTTCTGTATTTTATTCCAGAATTTAGCCCAGAACGAATCATCTTTGACTGCATACCAGTATTCGGCACATTCCTGTTCAGAAAGCCAAGAACGAACTATACGTTTATTCTGGTACTTTATTTTATTCTTCTTCAGTACTTGTTGGATAGCATAAAATAGCCCTTTTTCATCCTCATTTGACGGAGCGCAATCCATTTTAGGCTCAACTCCTACTGTAAATGCTGTTTGAATATTGGTTATATCCTGTTCTAACGGGATAGAGATACGATTACACGGCTCTGTACGTTTTTTAGCTGAGATAGTAGTGCTTTTACCGGTACTATCATTCCATTCTTCCCTTTCCTTCTCTTCAACAACTTCGATATCCGGGTATTTTTCTTTATCCACAATGATTTCATGCAAATCAGCATTCCAATCCTTCCAGTTTTCACCGGTATTGGGTTCCTCCGTTTTACGCCCTTTCTTCAAATATTCGATCTTCTGATCTACATCTTCTAATACTAAAATCTCTTCTAATGTCATATTGATATATTTTTAACGTCCAAAAATCCCCGAATAATCTTTAGGTTTCTGAATTTTACCAAGAAGCTCACCCAATACATAATAACGGGCTGCATCGATAGCGTGGTTATCATGATCTTCCGGTTCATTTATATAGTTCCCATCTTTATCTTTAGCCCACACATATTTCCGTAGTTCTTTCTGAAGATTGTATGAACGTTTAGTTACAAAAATCTCCATGGTCTTCATTTTGTCTATACCTGCGTTAATAGAACCAGCTCCCTTTTCGACAGGATATATTTTTATCCCTCCATTGTGTATTTCTTGAATCAACCGTGGATCTGCACTATCGGCTATAACCTTCAATCCCCATGGACGAAGCGTTTTAATGATGTCAGAGGAAAGAAGCCCGGTCCGGTAATCCACTTCATCCAAATACAGAGCATTATCAATAATTCCGCAACGAATAGAGGCGGACGGGTCATGAGTATACCCGAAATCTTGCCCAAAAGCAACCTTTTTGCACCAAATCGGGAACTCATCAACAATGCCCCATTTTTTGAATACAGCACCTTCTGCCACGTCAGCCCATCGTCCGATAACCACATGAGCATATTTATCCGGATCATTTACTTTCATATCCTCCACCTCTTTCAGAAACTCCGGTGAAAGATTCTCCAAATTATCAAAATAGGTGGTGTGAATATGAAGTACATTCGGATGGGTAGAAACCTGAACTTGCACACCGTCAATCTCTACGAGCTTGTGAGTATTCTCGATGTACTTTTTATAAATGAAGTGATTAGAGTCGCAGGGGTTCATTATGATGATAATCCGGTTCTGAATACCCTTCTTGCGGATGGAGAGCATTATTTTATCGAATTCTTCTTCATTCGTCCACTCTTCCGCTTCATCGCAGACGAAAGTAGTGATACCCTGAATAGATTTCAGCTTTGCCGTCTGATTACCGGAAGAAGTCTTGATGCCTCGGAACATGATACGGCTCTTAGTCATTTTATTGACTATATCCGTCTTGGTAGTCTTGAAATACTTAGTTGTTCCGTCTAGTTCTATCTTCTCCATCATTTCGGGAATGATAGACATACCAGCGGAAACCATCGTGTAGCGGGTGTAGAGAACCTGATGCACTATCTTTTCGGCTTCCGTCATTTCAAAGGTCAGACGTTCAATGAAGGTGGAAGCATTGAAGGATTTACCGGATCCACGCCCACCAGTGATAAGAATAATAAATTTTTCCTTATCCTCATATAACGGGTAATATATTTTTTGAGGTACGATCATTTCACTTTGTCTTTAATCCAAGAATCAATACTGATACCATGGTCTATATTGGTAGGAATATCGGCATCTTCAGGCTTTGTCTCTTGCATAGGCTTTCCCCATAACTTTTCGGTCAGCTCCTTTAACGTAGCGATAGATCCCTTGCCGGAATCTTTATATAATGCTCTGCAAATATTAATGACCCACATGGGGGTATCATCTTTCTCTATAATATCCTCAACCTCTTTTTTGGTACATTGCATAACATACACTACAACTTCCTTCCATTCGTCATAGGATATATTATAAGCTTTCTTGGCGATAGTATATAGCTTAGGCTTCCGACCTCTGTTTGAAGGTTGGTTTTCGCTCGTAAATCTTGTTTTCTTTCCATCTTTAGCTATATTCTTATTTGCCATTTCAAACCGTTTACAAACCGTTTTCTACTTGCTTGATTATTATAAATTACCACCCTCTGTACTTACTAGAGCGATTAGTCCCTTTCATTACTTCTATTCGTTGGATATAATAATTATCGGGTTCATATATACCAGCATCCTTATCGCTTCTTTCGGCTTGTTTTATCGCCTTTTTCGCAACATCAGAACTAATATAACCGTTAGACTCATTTCCCGTTATCTTGTCAACAAATACATATTGAATCTCTGTTGCATTGGAACTCGCTTTTGTAGGCCCCTGAATAGGTTCGGTAAATCCCGGCCCAGTTCTACGGGAAGATTTTGTACTGCCCCCCTAATTCCTCCTGATGTCTTTGCCATTATCTTTTCCTCCTTCGTTTTAGCTCTTCTGTTATTGCATTTAAGTTTCTGTATGCAGATGCTTTTTGAGCAGTCTTTATTAATTCAGACCTTGCCCCTTCAAGCGAACTGTGTTCAATAGAGCGGTATGCCCCACCTGTAACCCTGTTTGCATAAGAATTATATGCTTGTATAGCTGCCGTCCTTTCATTTGGGTTGTAGCTTTTTCCTAACCTCTGTAAACTTTGAAGTTTTTTGGTCTGATAACCGGAGAAATCAATTTGACGTCCGTACCCTCTTTCTATATTGCTAAATAGGGAACGTGCATCCCCTGAAAAGCTTTTACTTGAACCGCCTCTGACACCACCACTTGTTTTTGCCATTTTAATCTCCTTTCTTAACTCTGTTAGCCATAAACTGTTCGACATATATAATGCTGTTTTGCACGCATATATCTTTTATTTTATCTCCACCACCGTAAACTATCAATTAGGGATATCCTTTCCTGATATTTCACGGGCAATCTGTATTTCTTCCTTTAAATACTCCTGCCTGTCAGAATATCCACGGGTCGCAAAAGCGTTATACCCGTCAGGAATACCTAAACGATTCCACTTTTGAAACTTCTTTGCCACATTCAAATCAGCCCACACCTTCACACCGCATTCCTGCCAATAGCGGGGAATCCACCTCTTTTTGTATATTTGATGTAATCCGTAGGCAACAGGAGTTGTATCGAACAAGGACAAGTTTGGCTCTATGACGGCCTCACATCCGCTATTAAGAACGGTTGTTGGATCTTTCCATATTGCTTCAAACCTGTAATCTTCCACATAGAAATGATAAGTAGATATTCCTTTCTTTTGTCTAGTGTCAGCTCCCCATGCAGATAAAGGAATTACAAGACCGCTTACTGGCTGTTCGTCCGCCCTTAAATTAGGAATGTCAAAATCATTATTTCTGTCATATATCCTGTCACCAAGCATCATATCGTAGAAATCTGTCTTTTCTATATCCTCTTCGCTTTCTTCTTCCTGTTGTTCCTCTGAACTACGCTCTGAAGACTTTTGTTCCGGCTCCTGCCACACCTCAAATCCCCAATCATCAAGTTCTTTGCTGTCCCATTCATTGGCAATCATATCCCAGTCTGTCTCTCCGAAGGGATTATTATCCTGAATAAGCATTTGACGAAGCTTTTCTACTGGCATATCTTCCGGTAAAATACAGCATGGCACTTCTTTCCATCCTAAATGCCTGTAAGCATGCAAACGCATATTTCCCCCAATTACAATGTATCCGCCATTATATGGGTAAACAAGAATATCCCTTGCTTCTGTCATTTCGGGAAGCTCTTTTATCGATTTGCAAAGCTTACGAAATCTTTCTCCTTTGATAAGTCTAGGATTCTTCGGTAATCCCGCTATTTGCCCATCATTGGGATACACTTTAGATATTACTATGTTTTCTCTTTTTATCATACCTTATCTATTATACCATTGTCTTTCAACCGAGATACAATTCCAGTGTAAATATACTCTATATCCTTCCGAAAGTCCTTATAATTATTGTAGAGAACAACCACAGTTTCGATATTGTGGGAAATAAATGTTTTATCGCTGATATTTACCGATTCGGCAATCTTATCCCGAAGTCCTTTAGGCATTCTCCCACCGGCTAATACGCTGGGAGCATAAAGAAAAAGAATAATAAATATAAACTTCTTTCTGATATGAACGCTATCCTTATTTCCCGGGCAATCCCTAAAGTCTTGTATTTCGCAAAACCATTTATATATAGATGGAATATAATCCAGATCTGACATAATAGGAGCAGATAATTCAGACTCTCTTTCTGATAATCTGGATTTCTGCTCTCTGATAGATTTTAACTCTGATATTTCTGAAAACATAGTACGATTATTTAAAAGTAAATAGTATATTTGTACTATGAATTAGGGAAGGGCGTCTATCTGGTGGTTCGGGTGACGCTCTTTTACTTTACACTCTTCCCCCATATTTTCGCATTATACAGGGAATAAGCCCATAACTTTATCTCTTCGCTGGTGTTCAGGAATTCCACTTTCATGGCTTCCTTTATACATTCCGCCAGTAGGTTGCTGTCTTCTTGGTTCATAACTTCGCTTATTGGCATGGCTATTCCTCCTTCTTTCTCTTTTTTACGTATTTCCAAGCAAGTGTTATCGCAGATATAAAATTTATCAAACTTATCACAAAAAGAATACTATATAACCATACTATACCCGAGTGATAAGCAAGTAAAAAAGCAATAATTGATAGCCAAAATACTATTTCTTCAAATTGATGATCTTTCATTGTTATTCCTTCTTGATTAATTCAGGATGATCGTAAATGTTACCTTTGATTTCAAACTCACATTCTAGCCTATTTGAATATTTGTCCACCCAATCATCGGGCATGACAAACGGTGTGCGTGAATTAGAACCAAACTTATTATGCTCAACACAGAAAAGTGCAATATTACTATCAAATACGACATTGCCAATAAATCCGAAACAGGGATTTTGATGGACAATACGTTCTACAATGTCTCCATAAGTCATATTACATTTACGACTACATCTACAATGTCTCCTTCATATATTTCTTTTCCGTTATTATCGAATAATCCGGTGAACTGACCTACGGTTTCGGGAATGACTACATAGGGAACATTTCGGCTTGTCTCCGATAATGACTGCCTGTCTTCTACAATGTATGTATTACCACACTCATGATAATAGTACCCGGTGATCCATTTCCCGTTATCGGCAGACTTCCCTCTGAATTTTATTGTACGATTCATTTTAATTCTCATCTAAATTTATCAAATCCATTTTACTGACAGCCTTTAAGACTCTTAGGATATCCTCCTGAAAGTCTATAACCTGTTGGTTACGCACTCTCTTTTTCAACTCTATCAGGGATAGTTCCTGTATTCTTATCAAAGATGAAATATCGTTCACCAACTCAATTGTAATTTCTTTTTTCTTAGATTGTTTCATAATTATTCCTTTCCTTTAAAGTGTTCGATTAGCTCTTCTACGGTAGCCTTGTGATAATTTCCCATGTTAGTATCTTTAGGTATAGAATCAAAAGCTAATGTTCTATATACAGTATTACATGGTGAACAACATTCTGTTTTTGGATGATATGCCCATTCTTCTCCATTGGTGAACCACTGATTTTCGTTTGTATCATCCCTCAATGCGACTATTGCCAAGAAAAGTTCCTCGTTTGTTCCGCAATCAATAAAACTATCGTCTAGTGGCACATTATAAGGAACATATTCACCATCAATAGTTGTAATTAATTTGCTCTCATCAGTTATTTGAAAAGGGTTGCCATAATTTTTATACCCCAACTCTTCCAACTTCTTCCGAAGCTCCGGTGTATTGCGTCTAATAAACGCTGCTGTTGTAAATCCCATAGTTATTCGTTTTTAAGTTCTTTCAATACTTTCTTCGCTATCTCATAGTAATTCAACTGCCAACTAGTATAAACATCATCTGTATGTTCGTCATAATGATTGGCATATACATATGAATCCAATTCTTCACGAAAAGATTCTCCATCTAGCCCACTATCATCACAATCATCGTACATTCTCAATTCATGAGCTACTTCTTTACATTCTTGATGTGTGACGAAATCATACACAGTCCCATCATAAACATTTGTCTGACGGACATATTTTTGTCCCGGCTGTATCTTGCAAGCACAAAATTCACATATATGTTCTTTCTTGGCTGTTGGATAGGTTTCTCTTAATACTGTAGGCATAATTATTCCTCCTTCTTTACCAATTCCACTTCTGTCGGCTCTTCATCTTCCCATTTTACTTCGGGAAATAAAGATGAGTCTAGCTTATAGAAATCATGGGGATTGTCACTACATAATTGCCAACTTTCCGAATACTTCACGGGTTGCTTTTTATAAAGATACAAATCACCGTCTTTGTCTCTCGCTACATACATATTAGTCTCCTTTCTCTTTAATCCGTTCTAGTACATCTCTGTTGGCTTCCAGTATTTCATCGAAAGATGGGATTGGCATCCAGGCTACAACCTCTTGTTTGAGGATCTCCCCAAGAGCATCTGTAGTGTTGTATATCCTCCTGAAATCTGGCGTATTGAAAGAGTCGCTCGTTACAGTATGCCAAAATCCGTCACTTCTTAATTCTCCAATTTGAGGAATACCTATAAAACCATCCCTTTTATCACGGACAATGACAAGCACCCAGTCATATTCTGGCTTTTCTGGCAACCGCTCCTTAGTTTTTATCCACGGGGATTGCTTGGTTCCAGCCTCATAACCTTTTGCATACACTTTTCGTAAATAGCACTCTATTACACGAGGTTGGTTTATCCGGTTAGCCAATAGGCTTACTATATCTTTTAATATCATACTATTTATTGTTTAATTTTTCTTCAAACTCCGCAATGATGCAATCAGCATCACCGCCATGTACCCAGTTTTCTAAAACAGAGGAAAGGACCTCTATTGATTGCTTTGCGTGCCATTCTGCACCTTGAATGAAATTTATTTCCCCAAATTGTGCCAAGTCCTTACCCGACAAAGTACGATCAACTGTTCTGTGATTAAACAGAATATTTTCTTTTGCTGCTTCTTCTAATGTCTGTTTCATATCTTATTTGTTATTAGTCAATTGGTAATTTCATAAAACACATCCATATCGTCTTACTTTGCCTCCCTGTAGTGTGCCCAAACAACGGCTCATAAGGGATAAGAGACAATATTTCAATAGCTTTTATCTCGCTTTCGTTCCACTTGAATACCAATGTACCATTTGGCTTTAAGACACGCATACATTCATCGAAACCAGCTTTTATTACTTCCTGCCAATTCGAAGGAAGTTTGCCGTACTTCTTTGCCATCCATGACGTTTCACCAAGTGTTTTAAGGTGTGGAGGGTCAAACACTACCATATAGAAAGAGTTGTCCTCAAATGGCAAATTAGTGAAATCTGCTACAATGTCGGGTTTTACTTCTATGGTTCTGATCTTATCTCTATCTTTGGCCGTGATGGTTTCACTACGTTTGTCTATGAATAAAGTATTCGGATTCTTCTTATCAAACCAAAACATCCGGCTACCGCAACAGGCATCTAATATGATTTTTGTTTCACTCATTACTTTATTTGTTTTTCGCAAATCCTTGATAATTCTTCAAGAACTTGCAAGGTTTTACGCTAATTGTTTTAAAATCTCTTTCTGTATAACCTCCTTCGCATTAAAGTGGAAGAGTCCCTTTTTCAACCGTCTAACGTCCTGCATTGGCATTTCATTGATGTAGAAGTAAAAGGCTTCATACGGATCACTGAAATTCTTAGCAAGTGCATTATTAGGTTTGTTGTTCATGTATCGTTCAATGGCGACAATCATTCTTCGGGCATAACCGGGAAACATCTTAAATTCCGTCTGCATCTGCTTGCACCCTGCAAGGGGACAACCAACACAGCCATGCCGAGAAAGATTATAAGGTGCATCGTAATACTTGGAATATGGTAGTCCATACTTTCGGATATAGTTCCATACATCGGCTTCTGACCAGTTAAGGATCGGGAGAATATGCTTTGCACCTTTCATCCATCTGCGTGTATCACATTGTTCTGGCTCATATAACGCCCTCGATTGGCTTTCCTCTGCCCTCATTCCCTCGATTGTACGCTGACCGATACCATATTGCTCCTTCAATTTTTCACAGCAAAAACGCCTCATTCTGCCGGGTAGTCCTTTGCTTTCAACCAACTGAAAGAATGATTTCTTTGGATGAAGTATTTGAACCTGTGAATAGTTCTTCTTTATGAAACTGATTGTACCGGGCGGATCAACGGTAGTATTTGCGTAAGAAGCATTATACTTTATGCCGGAACGCTCTGCAAGATCGAGAATAACAACGCTATCTTTACCACCGGAAAAACCTAAACACATCGGATCGTCACGTTCCATACTACGAAGAAAGTCGATTGCCTGTTGCTCCTTTTTATCCATTACATTTTTTGTTTTTCGCAAATCCTTGATAATTCTTCAAGAACTTGCAAGGTTTTACTCTAATTGATTCGTATATACTTACCTGCGATATCGCAAGTTCTTAATACCTCTGCATTCTCTTCACCGAAAGCTATTAGGATACTGCCGCAACCGGGCGAATCTCCACGAGTCCCATCCGGTCGAAAGAAGCGAATCCGGTTCCGTAGAAATTTCATAGCTGTTGCCTTTTCGAATATTACATCTTGAAACATCTTTGAATCACAACGATTAAAGAGTAATGCAATTCCGTTTCCATGCTCCGCCATCCGTTTTATAAACTTGTTCAATAAGCGGACGGGAATAAGGAGGATTAAGCCAAACACGACCTACCCAATCTTTAGTTAATCCGTCATGGTTCTTGTTGTACATTTGTGTAGCTGTTTGCCAAAGCGGTTTAACCGGAGCGCATGGATCTAAATCAAACTTTCCCAATGCGTCTATAATTTCTTTTGGCGTGTACCATTCATCGGTGGTATTAACCGATTTCTCAAAGGTTGTATTCATTGAAAATATTTTAATTAATTGTATCCATCAAGTGGTCCGCTATCGCATACACCACCAGGTAAAATAAGATGTTCACTACTAGGAGAAGGAGGATGTTTAGGAGTATTCTCATCTGCGGGAAGATCCTTTCAATTCGATTACATTAAACATCTCATTAATGCGATCAGCGATATATGCACCATATCGATCCTGAATCTCTTCTATAGAAAGATTGGTCGTTATATGAGTTTTACACTCATATCTCAATTCATATCGACATTGAAGGATATACTGCATAACATTCAACTCCGTACCAAAATGCTTAGAAGGAATAGGTTCCCTTCCTAATTCATCAAAACAGATCGTCCTAGGGATTCCACCATTGTAAGTATACAGTTCCAAATAATCCCGTCCTTTCATCGAGAACCCAGTAGCAACATAAGAGGCGGAATCAATTCTAAATCCTCCAATGGGATAATCCCCGGCATCACGTCCTCCAATAAACCATAAGTATTTATTTAGAATTTGCATTATAGTTGATTTACCGGTCCCGTAATCTCCTGTTAGCAAAAGGCCTTTCCCAGCCCCCGAATCACCTTCTGCATAGAGAAATATATCATTCATTATCTTTCTAAAAGACCCTTCAACTTTAAATCCCGGACAAACAAAGCGGCAGCATTCAGCAAACACTTCTGCTCGTCTCTTCTTGTCATTTATCAATGTTGTAGGTGGCAGTTGTGCGGATAACAGCTTTCCTATCGGAATCGGAGTTACCGGCCTTATCCTTGTTTCCATACTTTTTTTCTGTTTGATAATTATTTCTTTCCCATGTTCTCACTGCTGCTTTCCAGTCTTTCATTTTAGAGCGGCCAACCATCCATCCGTTAGAAGTGTAATGATCCATCCATCTTTGCGGATCAACATCATTTTTTCTCTCCATGCAATACGCAGAAACTTCTTCAAAAGAAGGAGGAACAAATTGTTTATTTTTTGATGTTTCCCCTATATTATCTTTTAGTTTAGTTTCTATTTTAGTTTTATATATATAGTCTGGCGCATTGGTTGGCTGATTGGTTCCCATATTGGTTGGCAGATTGGCTGGCGCATCTACTGTCTCTTGGGCTGGCTTATCTACCGGAATATTTCCGGCAGTTGAACTCACAATCGAATTCTCAAAGGCCTTTTCAAAAGAATATAAACCTACAATCCTTTTGCTTTTACCAGACTTGTAATAAATCAACCCAGCATTAATTAGAGATAACCTGGCACGGACTAAAGTTTTCTCGTCTATATTAAGAGCACAGCAGAGTTCGATATTCGAGCAACTGAAAACGTCCTCCCAACCCTCGCTGTTACAAACGGCAACTAATTCGTGGAATAGTGCCTGTTCGGTAGCGGTAAGCCGATTACGTCTTCGTGCTTTTCTCATTTTCTCTGTCAATGTATATCCGTCCATAAATTTAATACGCATGAATACAGTTTCTTTTGCTGTCGGCAACAAACCGACGGTTAAAGAAACTACAATAAACTACTCGTGGATTGCCTTTCTCGGTTGGAATTATTTGCCCGTTGTTGCATTTTGCACAGGTGTTAGGGCGGATAATATGCTTGTCGGATTTCTTTTTCATGATTAAAGTTATTTAGGGCTACCGATAAGTAGCCCTGTTGATTTATGCGGCATCTTTTCCTAAAAACTTATTCACAAAATAGATTTGCCCTTTTCCCGTAACCTTCGTTGTGGTGGTAACCAACACCGAACCATCCGGCTTAGTGATTGATGTTTTCTTCAATTCAAAAAGCCCTAATTTCATGGATTTCTGTGTCGGTTGATTGTAGTAGTCACCTTTTTGGCAGAGATAGCCATTATCACGCATCCATGAGAACAAACGATTTTGACCGATATTCACACCGTTTTGCTGAAGAATCTTCGCTAATTCAGCTATCAAACAAGAACGTTGAGAAGTTGAAACCGCATCGGCAAAAAGAACTTTAGGCGCATCTTGTTGAATTTTACTTTCCGCTTCAATACGTTTTTGTTTTTCTTCTTTCAAATTAGTTGCAAGCTGAATCAAAAAATCGGGTGACGTTAAAGCCTTTTCCAAGGTTTCATTTGTCATGTATGCACCATGCTTGCGGATTGAGGGCAAAACTTCGTTTGTCACCCACTTTTGCATAGGTTTTGCCTTCGGGGAATCACTTCTCAATATTACCGTATACATACCAGCTTCGGTTACAAATGTTGCTTCTTGTTCCCTTCCTAAATTATCAAGGATGGGGTAACTCAAAGTTACGTCATCGTCTAACTGACTTTTAACTTTTCTGTTATTGGATAAACCAAGTGAGTTACAAAGATCTAATAAACAGAAAAGAGGTTCATTGTTTTCATTTACAACAATTCTGATCTGACCGAATTGCTCATTCTGAAAGATTTTAATTTCATTCATAATATATTGATTTAAATTTTAGACAATAGCGATATAGGCGGAAGTATCTCATTCCGCCATTTAGTTAGAATTTAAATATTAGATAACAGGAACTTTAGACAATCCTTGTGCGGATCGTCCGAATGATGACTAAAATGGTAATCCTGGAATTGCTGGAATAATCCTTGCGAGATTATGAAGGCATAAGCTTCATTCTTGCAATTCTTTTCGATTAGGAACTTTTCATAAGATACAGTTGTCGCACTGCTAGGCGCAAAGTTGGGGTTACTATTATTCGCCTTAACTCTGATTTCGTTGGTTCTTGGCATTGAACGAAATTTGAGTTGTTAAAAACAAGAAAGGCTATCGCCTCCCGTTCCGCCAAGAACCGACACCGTTAGAGATAACGAGCATCCAATGGGATTTGATAGCCTTATATCTTTGCAATATTACGCTTACAAACGAACATAAAAATATGCACGTTAATCTCTTTCATAAGTCTTGTTCTTGGCGAGAACACCGCAAAGATACACCCAAATTTCAAAATACCAAATGAAAATCTTATTTTTCTGTTAAGTAATCATTCACAACCTTTATAAACTCCTCTAAAGAACGGCAGACAACATATTTATTCCCTACAGATTCAACCGCTTTCTGCCATTCCTTTTGTATAGGCTTTTGGTATTCACCCGGCCTTTTCATCTCTATGCATAAAGCACCATAGAAACGATTACTTTTAAGCAAAATCAAATCTGAAACCCCAGCAAGCATACCCTCTTCCTTCATATAGGCACCGTTTCTTGCACTTCTCCTTGCTGCGTTGGGTATGGCAAATAGAATGTTTTTTAACTGGGGATATTGGAGGCGAAACCATTGAATACAAGATGCTTGTATCTGATGCTCCTCACCTTTCGGCTTTTTGCGGATGTTCTTTCCGCAATACTGGGCTTTCATTTCTTCGAATGTCATGGCAATTTTGATTTTATTTCATTGAGAAGCGTTTCGTTACTCGTATAATATCCAACACCTGCTATATCACACAGGAATCTTCTTAAATCTTCCGGAGAGTTGAAATTTACAGGTTGATCTTCAAAAGCTACTACACGATTTCCTTTTCTATAAACTCTATGTCCCCGCTTCTCAACTTCTTTAATTAGCTCATCGTCGTCACACTCTTCAAGAATTTCATCAACGTAATCGTCAAGGTCTACTTCAACCTCTGTCATTATTTCTACGGTTCTCATAATTTCTTTGAAGTTTCTTTCTAGTTTTACAAATCATATCTTCATCTCTCGAATTATATCCCCTAATAAGGATTTCTGATGTTTTCAAGCACCGGACTATCGTCTGGTATTCTTGTTTGGTGATTGTTATTTTCATGTGGGACAAGCAGGATTCGAACCTGCACAAGTATCGTCTGCTTTCTCGCTTTCGTCCGTAGATTGGCTATCCTACGATCTTTAAACTACTCAACCTGTTACTTACAGCACCGGTCTTGATGACATCCATTCTTATGTACACTTAGAATTTCCGTTCATTTAGTCTTAGCGCCCTATGACCATTTTGTCCCATGTTCGCCCGCCAATCTTCACAGACAGGCAGGCTGGGGTAAAAAGGTTAACAAAGCTATTCCTTTGCTTCATAAGGATATACATCCATAATAGCCGTTTCAGAGACAGATGCTATTTGATAATCTGCCATCGTTCCCTTCATGCCTTCATCTAACTTCTTGACAGCATCCCTTAAATCGGCAGCCTGAACAAGTACATGAGTAGATGTTTTCTTTTCAGAACCGCTTTTTTCATCAAGCGTGATAAATACCAGTTTGCATTTAAACCAGCGGTCAGCCGATTCTTCTTCAGAAAAGAATATCTCTGAATAATTAGCCCTCTTTATATCAGAAACAGTAAACTCCCCACTGATAAAGGGTGTCATTTCTTCAATACATTTACCTTCACTCTCTGTAAAAGACAGGGTATCAAACAAATAAGGTTCTGTAACCTTTTTCTTCATTCCATTTTCCATTACTTTCTCATAACGGATTTTCACTTCAAACCATGTGTGCATCATATAAATACTACTTTATAAAATTATTAATATCCCGTTTTATTTAATCTCATTGCTTCCTTCTCGTAACTCAACAAAGTGCGTAAGGCATCTAATTGATGCGTGCAGGCAGCATTAAGCCGGTCAAGCCGATCCACCAAATATGATTCTTCCTCCGCTATGCTGTCAAGCAAGGCGTTTTGCACCTTTGCCGACAAGCATTGCTCTTTCGCTATTGCGATGATGGTATTGCTTATTTCTGTAGATTTCTTCTTCCGGAGTAACTTCTTCGCATCCGCAAGCATTTCACCGGACCGGTTCAAATACACCATTATGACTGATATTCTCTCTTGTATCTCTACCGGATTATTTGAACAGGTAATATTCAGGTAATCGTTTATTTCGTTAATTTCTTTTTCCATAAGCTATGCTACCATTTTTTCAATTATTTCATTAGCCTTCAGAATTCGCTTCTCAAATTCAGCGATAACAGATTCATCCCTTGTTATCTCTACTATATGAATATTATGCTTCAAGAATGGACAGAAAACAACAAAATCAGCCTTTTCTAAACCCGTACAAGCCATTTCCGCTTGAACTTGGTAGAAGTACTTAGAGTTTACTGATTTAAGTGTGTCGTTATCCTTAACCTCCGCCATGTATTCCATGAACGTCTTTGGCAATGGACATTTAATCTCAACCACTTTCCTTGTACTACAAATGGTTGATATTCGGTCTGGTGAAGCAGAAAAATAAGGTATTGTAGGGTGAGTAATGCTTTCGCATTCCTCCAGTTCGCATCTGGTAGCAAGTTGATACCGTTCCGCAGCAAAATCTTCATTATCGTGTCCCCAATCAATAAATTTATTGCCGACACTTACCTGTTCCTGGTATATTTCAAACAGAAAATCATCCTTGATATATTTAGGAAGGATGATTCTTTCCGCTGCAACCTCATAGATATAGGAGAGGGCTGTCTTTCCAAACAGCTCCCCTTTTTTCTTTCCGCTTGTCATAAGGTCACCTATCCGGCTTCCCGTGAAATTTCCCAATCGGGCAATTAACCAATCCTTTGACCCCTGTTCTATCATTGTTCAGTTTGATTAAAGATTTCACCAGTAGTTTCGTCCACTGATGTAGATATAGCCTTTTTCATCGCATCTTTCTTTGCCTCTTTGCTTTCACGTATCGGTTTCATTAATTCATCAACTGTAGTATCTCCGTCTTTCAGAGCCTGAATCGTTCCCATCAGCATAGATATTTCGTCAGCACCGATTTGGTTTACCGTTTGCTTTCCACACATCTTTACAACTTCTTCTTCGGTTATACCATAGTTATTTTTGAAATTGTTCAGTATCCCTGTTCTTACCTTTAAAAGTTTGTCGGAGTCAGATAAATCACCGGTTATAAATTTTTGTGCTGCGTAATACACTCTATCTGTTATAGCTTTAGGAATGACAGCGAATACGGCATTACGATAAGCGATTGAATTAGCTGCGTTACCCGTAACTGTAATCATGTCATCAGAGAATCGCTGCCCGTTTTTGCCGATGATACTACGCCTGACTTCAAATGCAGAAGCGACATTAGTTTCCAGATCCCAACATGTGCCACGACTGATGACTTGCTTGTCAGTTATTTGCACAACTTTCGCTTCTGTACGCATATTACCCCAATTAGAGACAATTATCTTTGCTAGATGAACGGATGGACCGGTGATAGGTTTTCCGCCACGAGGGAGGGCGTAACTACATGATTGGGCTGTTTCTTGATTCATGGTAGCCATTACAACAGAGTTGTCTATACTACGTCTTATGTCTCGTGGATAACGTTTGGCTGTTGCTACCTGCGAATCTACGTTTGCTCTTTCTACTGCATCAACTTGTACAATTTGTACATCTTGCGCTTCAACGGGAAGCACTTCATAGTTTTCTAAATTCATATCTTATATTATTTAAAGTGGTTAATCGAAATAAATAAAGCGCCTATCCTCACGAACCGACGCCTCCGAAATTGCATTTTAACGACAAAATTTTGTTCCTAGATACCGAACCAACGGACACTAGGATATAGAACATGTATAACTCAAATACAGGGGCATTCTCCCTACGGACTCCTTTAATCCGGCATTGGTTAATTAATAAATGAATGGTTATTTGCGATTTAGAATCGCTTCTACGTCACTTTCACGATATAATCTTTTCCCTCCAACTTCTATTTTACGGAGATAACCTCTTTTATCCCAACTCCATAAAGTTGATGGATCAACATGAAGTTTTTCAGCAACTTCTTTTATCGTTAAATATCTCTCTTCCGGTCTAACAAATGATTCTTTGACCCCTTTTATTGATTTTTCAATCAAATGCTCCGCAAAATCTTTTAAGTCTTTACTTTTAATTTTCAAAGTAACATCTGCGCCACTATCCAATATTTCTGTAATTCCCATAATTCCTCCTATTATTTTTGTTGAACTTCTCTATAACTTCTCTCTAATAACATTACTATAGTGAGAACTACCATTATAGCGGCTGATATAGTCTCTTTGGTAGTTATTTCCAATTGCGTTGCTAAATGCATAGACATTCCTAAAGCAATGACCGCAATTACATTCTGTATTTTATGAATTGTTTTCATAGAACATATTTTTATAGTTAATATTAGGCAGCGAACATCAAATCACTGTCTCTTTTAGGTCTAATCGCCCTTGCCGATATTCGAGCACTGGAACGCATTCTTAACCTTCTCATATCCATTTGGAAATTAGGAGTTATAGCCAATATTAAGAACCACACAGAAAAGAAAATTTCAATTCCATGCTTTCGTATTTTTTTCAAATCGAAATTTCTTTTTGCCCTATCACATAGCATATATAAAGTAAGCTCGACATTGTTATTAATGCCTAGTTTCTTATGAATGTCCCGTATTTGCGCTTTTATCGTCCAAACCGACTTTTTAAGAAAATCGGCTATTTCATCAGGGGTTTGCCCTTTGGCTACTTCATAAGCTACTTGGTACTCACATTGCGATAAAGGTTCCATTATGCAGTCCTTTTTATTTTAAAGTACTTAAATCCTTTAATGACTTCCTTTTCACCCTCTCTTTCTATCAGTACCTTATATTTTCTTTTTAACCGATAACGAGCCGAACTCATAACACAATCATAGCTTTCATCAGGTATTCTAACTACTTCTCCTAATTTCAATTTAGAGATAGAATTTACCCAATCTCCTGTTATTGTTTTAATTCCTTTTGCCATAAGATTAATTATTTGATTATTATTGTGGATTGATATTAAAAGTTAGTGCCCTACCCGATTCTCGCTATCGGCTGCCGTTCAATCCGTCAGTAGGGCTATATGTTGAATCACTTAGATAGCGTTATAGCTCGCCTTAACTGCTATATGCTTACTGATAAAGACTTTTCGGACTTCCAAGTGATATACGTTACTAATTCGAACCTTCAACCGGTCTCGGCATTTCTGCTACGGTTGAATTTCTTTTCGTGTGAACCAGAATGTCAAAGAACTAATCAATGTGCCCTGAAAGCGTTTCGCTCGCTTCTTTCGTAAGTTCTAACCTAACAGAGCTACTTGTTTACTTATCAAACTTAAAACGTAAATTATCACATCCTTTTTAGACTTATTGATGGCAGTCAATTGTTGAGCAGTCACTTCATCTACTACTGCCAATTTCCTTATATACTTTCGATTGAAAATTAATCCCTCTTTTATTTGTTCTGTACTCATAATTACCTCCAAGAGCTATCATAGTTAGTATATTTATCGGCAAAGAACGCCTTTAATACATTTCCCTTGCTTGCATTGAATACAGGTTTGAAAGACTTCTTTTCTTCTTCAATCTCTCTGTACTCTCTTTGCTGTCTCTTTGCCAAGGACCAAGCTTGTTTCAAGGCCTCACTCAAAGAGATACGACGATACGCTTTCAAAACATGAGCGTGTTTCATTATCTCACTGTTATTGAATCTTCCGTTTTCTGTTAAAAATGTAAATGCGTTCATCGTCTTACCTATTTTTAGTTATGTAAATAATTTGGTTTTATCGCACAATATTCGCACCTTTGCGGTGTTGATTGATTGATTGACATTGCAAAGATATCATCTTCTTGCGATATATCGCTATTTATCGCAAAGTTTTATCGCTATAATAACAATAATTAACATTATGAATAAAATCAATATCGCATCTTTAAGGAAGTCACTAAAACTTAGACAAAAAGATTTCGGAGAGAAAATAGGCATTAAGCAAGCCTATTTATCAGAAATAGAAAGCGGCAAAAAACCTCTAACCGAGGAACTTTACAACAACATTGTAAACGTTTTCGGAATAGAAAAAGTATCTGAGTATTTTGTATCCAACGAAGCTAGCGATAATATTGCTAAAACAAACATAAGCGAAGCAATACCACTTAACCAAAGCCATATTATAAACGTACCATTAGTGAGCCAATACGCACAAGCAGGATACCTATGCGGATATCAAGATGCCGCATACATGGAAACTCTCCCAACCATACCATTTATTATAGACCACGAAGCCAAAGGAAACTACGTAGCTTTTGAAGTAAGGGGAGATAGTATGAATGACGGAACCGAAGAAAGTTACTTAGAAGGTGACAGATTATTATGTAGAGAAATATATTCCCAATATTGGGTAAAATCAAAGCTGCATTATACTAAATGGGATTTCGTTATTGTACATGAAGAAGGAATACTCGTAAAGAGAATCATAGATCATAATATAGATAATCATACAATCACAATACATTCTTTAAATAGTATGTATCCTGATCGAGTGATTGATCTAGCAGAAGTAAAGCAGATATTTAACGTTATAGAATTACAAAGACCTAGAAGAAGATAATAATTAATATGGGAAATTTTACTGAAGATTTAGCAAAAGGTTTTGTACGGTCTGCTGTGAATCAAGTGGGACGAGATGGAGGGAAAGTGATAAGTAACTCTATTTATGGGAATGCACATAGTACCCCAATAAGAGGTATCGGTAAAAATACACATAACCAATTTTTCGATGAATCAACCAATGAGGTCATCTCCCCCGAAGAATTAAGATTAAGAGCAGAAGCAGAAGGGTTTCAAGTATCTTTATTTAGATATAACGCTGGCATTAAAATAGTACTCTATATTGTTTCTTTATTTTTTGCTATTTTAGTAGTACCTTCTATTATTATATTCATATTTGGTATCATGAAATTTTTTCAAAAAACAGTATTCATGAAGAAATCTGTTTTAGTTGCACAATTTGTACCAGATAGAAGATATAAAGATGGGCGCAGGCTGAACGGACATGTAAAACAAGATATAAGAATAAAAGTACCTTGTAATCCTTCCGAGCGAAAATCACTAATAAAAGCAGGCATATTATATATTTTACTCTCATTGTTTTTACTGGTCCCTATATTCTTATGGCGCTCTGTCGTTGAACAACAGAACATAGAGTATTATAAAGATATTATAGAAAATGCAGAAACAGAGAAAGCACATATTAAAGAAGACTTTGAATTATTTAAAGACACAGTGATATATAATAAAAAGATGAATGAATTTAATGAAAAGTACCAAAAGGCAGTAGAGTATTTAAATTCACACAATCAAACAAAATCGGATAATTAAAAAACTAGCTTATGAAAAAGATATTATTCTTAATATTAATTTTTACCATATTAATGACGGGATGTTCATCAGGTAAATATTATATATATCAAACAGAATCTAAAATAGATTTACAACCTACAAAAGATAATTTTCTTCCTTATATGTATGTTCCTAAAGGAAAACATATAGTTATCAAAGAGAGTCGTAGCACTGTAAAAAAAGCCCAATATGGAAGTCATAAAGGATATATTTGTGGAACTTATAATTTATCAAACCCTATACAAATATCCTCTAAAGATATAAAACATCTAACTTTTAACTCTACAGATTCCACCTATTACTTTAAAGGAAAAAGAATAGATTTTACAGAATCGATCAAGACAAAATCCTCATATTCACCTTCACGTTCCACTGGTACAGGTCGAGTACAAGTAAAAGGATATTATAGAAAAGATGGAACTTATGTACGACCTCATACAAGAAAATCACCAACCAAAAGAAAATAAGCTTATGAAAAAGATCATTTTATTAGTATGTGCAATCACTGCACTTTGTTCATGTGGGGGATCAGGTAATCAAAACGAGAAAAAAGTAAGAGAAGTAGTAGAAGCCAAACTGAAAACAGAAATGAATGATTGGTCTAGCTATGAGTTTGTTTCTGCGGAAGCCATTGATACTATAAAGTATATTGATAATATCAACTATCGAAAAGAATACTTCCAAAAAAGCATTGAAAACAATAAAGGGGCATCCAATTATGGATTAGATTATTCTTCTTCAATAACTAAAGATAGTATAATACTTATTGGCATAGATTCTATTCAAAATGCGATGGGCGATAAAGTCAATGAAGATGTAGCCTATTTATACAAGTATAAATTTAGAGGTAAGAATAAATTAGGAGCTGTAATCTTGGACGAGTACCTTATATATATTTCGCCAAACTGGGAAATAATTCAGATGACGAACGATCCAAAGAAACTTTATAATAATCCCGGAGACTTCCCCGGATATGTTGATCTTGTTAAAAAGAACATGTAATGCCAATAATAGCCCGTATAAAAAACGGGCTTTTATTTTATTAATAAATCTCTCCACATACCTAGATGTTGTGCAAATGTTGTGCAACGGCATAAAACAGGAAATCGCAACTATCTAATAATAAGATAATTGCGGTTTTACAATGTGACCCCGGTGCGATTCAAACGCACGACCTTCAGAACCGGAATCTGACGCTCTATTCACTAAGCTACGGGGCCATTCTTTCTAAATGCGAGGACAAAAGTATAAAAAATCTTCTCATCTTCCTAATGATTCTCCTTTTTTTATAGTTCTTAAGGTACTTCCCTATATTAGAAGACTGTTATTTTGAAACGCTTTAGAGCATTTACTTTATCAAATTGACAATCTTTTAGAGAATATCCATTACATATATCAATTTTATTCCTATCTTTGCCGACAATTAACATTTAACAAACCTATGAGTTACTTGATAAAACCTAAGAACTATAAGCCGCTACTCGACCTCAAACAGACCGAGTTGGGAATCAAGCAAATAAAAGAGTTCTTCCAATTAAACTTGTCATCCGAACTACGCCTTAGACGTGTGACTGCCCCTCTTTTCGTATTGAAAGGAATGGGTATCAATGATGATTTGAATGGAATAGAACGACCTGTTTCTTTCCCAATCAAAGATCTGGGCGATGCGCAAGCCGAAGTGGTTCATTCATTGGCTAAATGGAAAAGGTTGACCTTAGCTGACTATCACATCGAACCGGGATATGGTATTTATACGGATATGAATGCTATTCGGTCAGACGAAGAACTGGGCAACCTGCATTCTCTCTACGTAGACCAGTGGGACTGGGAACGTGTTATCACCAATGAAGACCGGACTGTGAACTTCCTAAAGGAAATCGTCAACCGTATTTATGCGGCTATGATCCGTACAGAATATATGGTATATGAAATGTATCCGCAAATCAAACCTTGCCTGCCACAAAAGCTACATTTCATTCATTCAGAGGAATTGCGCCAGCTTTATCCGAACCTGGAACCTAAATGTCGCGAACATGCCATCTGTCAGAAATATGGAGCTGTGTTTATCATAGGAATAGGCTGTCAACTTGGTGATGGCAAGAAGCACGACGGACGCGCTCCGGACTACGACGACTACACTACCAAAGGACTGAACGACCTGCCCGGACTAAACGGCGACCTCCTATTGTGGGACAATGTACTGCAACGCTCCATCGAATTATCATCGATGGGAATCCGTGTAGACAAAGAAGCCTTGCAACGTCAGTTAAAAGAAGAAAAAGAAGAAAAAAGACTGGAACTTTATTTCCACAAGCGATTGATGAATGACACCCTTCCCCTGTCTATCGGAGGAGGTATCGGACAATCCCGCTTGTGTATGTTCTACCTTCGCAAAGCTCACATCGGAGAAATACAAGCCAGCATCTGGCCCGAAGATATGCGCAAGGAATGTGAAGAACTTGAAATACACCTTATATAACAGACTATGAATGTACAAATTGAAGAAAGCTGGAAAGCACATTTAGAACCCGAATTCGAAAAAGACTACTTTCGCACACTGACCGATTTCGTCAAAAGCGAATATAGCCAGTATCAGATCTTCCCTCCGGGAAAACTGATCTTCAATGCTTTCAACCTTTGTCCTTTCGACAAAGTGAAAGTTGTAATTATAGGACAAGATCCTTATCATGGACCGGGACAAGCGCATGGTCTCTGTTTCTCTGTAAACGACGGAGTGCCTTTTCCCCCTTCATTAGTGAATATATTCAAAGAAATCAAAGCCGACATCGGCACAGATGCCCCTGCTACGGGAAATCTGACTCGCTGGGCAGAACAGGGAGTATTGTTGCTCAACGCTACGCTGACCGTACGTGCTCACCAAGCTGGTTCACACCAGAACCGTGGCTGGGAAACATTTACTGATGCTGCAATCCGTGCCCTGGCAGAAGAAAAAGAAAACCTGGTATTTATCCTGTGGGGATCATACGCTCAAAAGAAAGGAGCGTTTATCGACCGCAACAAACACTTGGTACTCACTTCCGCCCATCCCTCTCCTCTTTCTGCTTACAACGGCTTCTTCGGAAACAAACATTTCAGCCGTACAAACGATTATCTAAAAGCACATGGAGAAACAGAAATCGCATGGTAGATAGATAACAGTGAAATAAAAACAATGAGCGGTGAACAACTAATGCAATATAAATGCATATCTTGTTCACCGCTCATTGTTTTTATTTTATGCTCTATCGCTTACTCTTTACGTTATCGCTAAACATTCATTATCGTTTCCCCTTTAATACCACTGAATGTTACTTTGCGTCTGACTTCTCTGCTCATACTTCAAGTCTTGCAGAATACTTGCATTCGCACGGATTGTAACATTGTAATACTTCCAACGTCCGAAAGGAGAAAGACTGGCGGACAAGTTGAAACAGTGCAAGTCACGGGATATTGTACAAGAAGTCTGGGTAATCTCTTTTGCTTGAAAATCATAACCCGAGTTGAATGAGAGCGACCAGTTATTAGAAATCTTTATATTTCCGTTTGCATTGATATTATGCGTATAAGTATAAGGATATCGCATGGAATAACGGTTGATAGGCTTCGTTCTATCTTCACGGATATTAAACGAATAGCTAAGACTCAATGACCAAGGCATCTTAAATACCTGATAACCATCCGGGTCAGCCTGTGCTTTCTCTACTTTCTTAGGCGTAGTACCGTCTCCTTCCGTTCCATCGGATTCCTCATCGTCGCTATCCTCCGACTTATTCTTATCTTTCCCTTTTTCATCCTCCTCTTTCGGACCGAACCATTTCTTCCATGTGTCATTATTAAAGGTATAGTTGAAAGAAGAACCATATCCCTGGAAACGTCCAAAACGACCATACGACCATTCTGTACGGTTACTAGTTACTACATTACCACTTTTATCGAATGTATAAGCATACGTAGCGAACGATGCATTCATGTTGAACGTATAATTCTTAGTCAGTTTCAAACGTAGGTTCATGCTTAAATCACTCCAAGGCCTCTCTTTGGCAGCCATATTATAAGACATACTTGCTCCCAATTCATCAATCAGACTAACCTTTTTAAGCGTATCTTTCTTTGCATCGTAATATTTCATCTCTAAGTTATTAGAAATAGAGAAGCTGACCGTTCCCGATCCTTCCCGCGAAGGTACGCCATAAGGTTGACCGGTGAAAGGAGAATAATATTGCGTATTGCCATTATAATCGGTATATTCTTCCCAATACTTGCTGAATCCCGGAGCACCGCTAAGACTTACCTGCGGTGTGAATACGTGACGAATCTGTATCTCTTTCTTTTTAGCAAAAAGAGGTTTGTACATACCATACAATTTCGTACTCAAGCTCAAACTTGCCGAATAATTGGATACCCGGTAAAAACCGTTTAACGTATCACCCGGCAATGCCTCCAACTTATGATCGACCTCATTATATTGCTGATTGATCTTACGAGTATACCAACGTTCCGTATAATTGACCGAAGGAGAAACCTGCAAATATTTGAATAACGTAAAAGTAGCACTGATGGGAATGTTATGATTCATCGCATTTTCCCATTCGCTTAGTCCGGCTTTAAACAGACGGTCGTCTTTTGTACGGATACTGTTTGTCAAACGTCCCGTATAGCTAATGGAAATCTTTTCGTACCAGCGTTCAGCTCCCGCCGCCTTCTTACGTTTGAACGGGAACAGACGGCTTAATGTGATATTCAAGTCAGGCAAAGTGACCGCAATAGAAGAGTCACGCATCGTCTGTGCGATATTGGTGGTTCCGGATAAAGTCAGACCGATATCAGGGAAACTACGAGAATAACTGATACTTGATGTTTTGGTATTTTGAGTCAACAACTGCGAATTATAAAGGTTGTTGATATTGGAACGTTCATAACTACTGGTTGAGAAGTTTACACTAGCGGAGAATGTACTGTTCGGACTGGCTTTAGCATCCTGGCGATGGTTCCATACTACCTTAAAGTCCTTAGCAACTGTATAGTCCGGCATACCTTTATCTCCCGTTTTGGTAACCTGATAGTCCGCTTGCAGCGTACCGGAATATTTATAGCGTTTATTATAGTTTGTCAATCCGGATAATCTCCATGACCCTTTCGTGAAGATATCACCCGTCATCTTCAAGTCCATAATATCACTGATGGCAAAGTAATATCCTCCTTCTGCCAGACCGAAACCACGACTGGAGTCATCCATATAAGTCGGCATAATGAAACCGGAAGAATAACTGCTGGAGAACGGGAAGAAAAAGAACGGTACGGCCAACGGCAAAGGCACATCTTCCACAACCAGATAGGCAGGTCCTGTCACCACATTCTTTTTAGGACGCACTTTAGCTCTCGTCAGCTGCATATAGAAGTGAGGATGGTCATGATGATCGCAGGTTGTATAACGCCCATGCTCCATGAAAATTTCATCATTAGCTCCTTTCTTCGCCTTGCTTCCAGTCACATATCCTTCTCCCTGCTGGGTGACGATATCGGTAATTCCCGCTTTTTTGGTTTTGAAATTATATCGGATGGTTTCCGTATCATAAGAGGTATCTCCTTCTTTAAATACCGGTTTACCTTTTTCCACTCCGGTAGTATCCTTGATACCGTAAGCATGCACAGTACTACTATCCAGATTCATCGAAATAACTTCCGCAGCGAGTTCGATGTTCTGATAATTAACTTTTCCGCTACCATAAAGTGTAGCAGCTCCTCCCAAAGTAAAGACAGTGGAGTCGTTGGATTCATAAACAACCGGTGCATCGAGTGGTTGTTTCTTCTTTACCGGTGCGATGGAATCAATGCGTACCGTTACCGTATCTGCTTTCAACGAATCATTTCCCTGAAGGGAATCCGTTTGTGCGGTATTGGAGGCAATCATTCCTCTTCTTCGACGCTGAGACGTAGCCTCATCGGGAAGCATCAGTAAGACAATCAGCAGTATGAATGATATAAGTATTTTTGCTTTCAATGGCGCCATTAACTAATAGTTTACGCTTGAAGTGGCAAAAGTACATAAACTTCACCAATTATGAGTTAGAATCTTCGTTATTTAATTATTTTTTAGTGCTATAAAAAGAGAGAACACCATCTATCAAAGCGGCTTAGGCCTTCTTCACCATATTTTGCAATACTTTGCCGCGCTTTTTCCACAGTTTTCTCTTCATCCAGATGGGTTTTAGAAAAGAATTTATCCGCAAAGCAAATCAATTGCTCTTCCAGGGTAATGGGCAGCATCTCACGATGAGGAACGGGGAGCTGCCGGGCAATGATATCTTCCAACGAGAGTCCGGCTCCCGTATGGCGTTCGCACACCAATGCGTGTTGGGGGAAACCTTCCGCCCGCAAGATTTCAGCTCCCAAATATCCGTGGGCGATATAAGGATGAGTGCCAAAGCACTGAATGGTGGGAGCATCGGTCTGAAAAATACCAATATCATGCAACAGAGCAGCTTCTTTCACAAAACTCCGGTTTAAACGCAATTCGGGATGAGCATCCAGCATTTTCATTGCTTTTCCGGACACCGCCAGACTATGAATTACTAAGATTTGTCTCTGCTGCGTATTTTCCGGATAATATTTATCAATGATTTCGTATGGATTCATGTGCTTTATTTTTTGCTCTCTTGATGAGAAATTAATATTTTTGTGCAATATTACAAAAAAAATTACCGATATGCAAACTCGAGCTTCCTTCATTCTTATATTTCTGTTCATTATGTTGTCACCAATGCGTGTAAGCAGTCAAATTGTCACGGGAGCAGAACAAATGGATCAATATATGCCGTTGCTGAAAGGAAAACGCATCGGAATGGTAGTCAACCACACTTCTGTCGTGGGAGCAAAGCGGGTTCATCTTCTCGATACCTTATTAAGGAGAGACGTCCGGGTAGTCAAAGCATTTGCCCCCGAACATGGTTTCCGCGGTAACGCGGATGCGGGTGAAACGGTGAAAGACGGAAAAGATTCCCGCACCGGTATTCCTATCGTATCGCTTTATGGTGATAACAAAAAGCCGTCTGCCACCCAACTAAAAGATGTTGACGTGATCTTATTCGACATTCAGGATGTAGGGGCACGCTTTTATACCTATATAAGCACGATGTATTATGTGATGGATGCTTGTGCAGAGAACAAGAAAGAAATGATTGTACTGGATCGCCCCAATCCGTGCGACTATGTGGATGGTCCGATACTCAAACCTGCTTACCGGAGCTTTGTCGGCATGCTTCCCATTCCTGTACTTCACGGATGTACTATCGGCGAACTGGCACAGATGATAAACGGGGAAGGATGGATTGCCAACAAGAAAAATCCTTGTTCATTAAAGGTAATTCCAATGACCGGGTGGAAACATGGAGAGCCTTATTCACTCCCCATCAAACCGTCGCCCAACCTCCCGAACGATCAGTCTATCCGATTGTATGCTTCACTCTGTCCTTTTGAAGCTACCCGCGTCAGCGTGGGACGGGGAACAACTTTTCCTTTCCAAGTATTAGGCGCACCTAATAAGAAATACGGAAGTTTCACTTTTACTCCCCGCTCCTTACCCGGTTTTGACAAAAACCCGATGCACAAAGGTATCACCTGCTATGGGGAAGACCTCCGGAATGTAACCGATGTGAACGGATTTACACTCCGCTACTTCTTGAACTTTTATCGCTTATCCGGTGAAAGCGCAGCCTTCTTCTCCCGTGCCCGATGGTTTGATTTGCTGATGGGAACTGACAGCGTACGCAAGGCTATCCTCAAAGGAGAATCGGAAGAGGCTATCCGGAATAGTTGGCAAAAGGAACTACAGGATTACAAGGAGATCAGAAAAAAATATCTTCTCTATGAGTAAAAAAACTAGTATCATACTCTCATTCATTTTTATAAACCACTTATAATTAAAAGAATAAGTATGATAGATAACTATTATTTCCGGCATCTATCATACTTAGACCATCAAAAACGAGGTATCTATCATACTTGATTATTCTACCTCCAAAGGTATAACATGATAATACGTACCATACGTTTTCCGTTTAGATTTCACTCCGAGCCGCTGCAAGATACGCCCGAAATAAGAAGCCTGCCTGGCAGAAAATGTCATCTTACTCGCTTTCTGAATCCGCCGCAGAATGTCGATAGCCAGCAGCCATTCGCCTTCCTCCTCTTCTTCCGCCCCGCGATAATAAACCATAAATAATTGTTCGATGGCAGGTGATTGTTCAAACTCACGGTTATTTTCCGTCATGATAGCCTCTTCTTCGGAGTCAAACCAATAACGTTCGTTGTGATAAAGCAACTCCAACGCCTGTGCATAAAGCTGTTCATAATCAATAGGACGCGACACATCTATAGCTCCCGTCATGTAAATGCCGATGAAACGACGGCTACCGGAAGTATCCGTCAACAAATCCCGATGATTGCTCGTGGCAATGAACGATACATACCGGCGAAGCTCTTCCACTGCCGAAGCGTTCGGACGACGTGTGTTCACCACCGGCTTTTGCAGAATATGTTTCAGAAAAGCCTGCTGGGTAGAACTAATCTGATCGAATTCATCCATATTGATAAGCAGAAAGCGATTCAGATACAACTCCGCGTCCCGTTTCCGGCTAAAATCAATACTATCCGTATAGTACGCCTGTAAAGCAGGAGGAAGAAGCATTCTGCAAAAAGTCGATTTCCGATATGCCTGCGGCCCAATCAGCAAAGGTGACGTACTGTTGGCGTGTTTCTTATCCATTCCCCTCCAATGGGCAACCATATTCAAAAACCACCGACGGAACAACGGCGCCCAATGCGGATTATCACAGGGAACACGGTTGGCCAGTTCCAAAATCCGGTCTTTACCATCCCAGTGAGGCAGATGATACAAAAAATCCTCCACCGGCTGATAAACAGGCACATGATCGGAATCCAAATAGCGGATTACGTCCCTATCCCACACTTTCACCCCTTCATACATGGCATTCATCGTGATACTCGCCAGCACCCGCTTGTCTACCGGACGAAAATAGAAATTAAAACTATTCCGTTCGCGATATTCCACTTCCGTGGTCAGCGTATTGTATCGAAATTCATAACGGCGCTTCATAAATTCGTCCATCTGCATGGCGAAGAGCTGTTCGGCCGTCAGACTGCTCTTCTTACCGAATCCCTTGGCGGAACGGTAGACACTTTTCACAGTTTCGCGAATCAGTAACTCGTCCGAGGGGAGCCGGTAGTGCGCCTTTGTCCACCGCACAGTATCTTCTTCGGGAATACCTGCCCGAAAACAATGCTCCGCCAAACACACCAGTAACGGTTGCAGATCGTCTCCCTCCCGATATCCGTCCAGTTCTTCAAGCGCCCTGTTGAATGCAGCGGAAAAAAGTACTGACAATGCTTCATAATTTTCATATCCGGGTGCCATTCGCTGCAAAGGAGAATCGGCTTCCCGCGTTCGTTTGATAAAAGTCGTTTCGGACGGAAGACTGACGGGCTGCTTCATATAAATGGGCATTGCTTTCGGATTGAAATAAAGTCCGGGATCATACGTCAACCGGCAATATTGTTCGAGCGACGGTTCTTTCAGCTCAATATCAAAAGGAAGTTGTGGCTGATAATATTTCACAGCCGTCTGATAAGCATGCGCGTGAAAAAGTTCCGCTTGCTCGCGTAAAGTCGGCAAGCGGTCGTCCGGATAGGTGAACCGCACCCATATCTTTACTGATTTGCCGGAAGAGCCGGTGAAAGCAAGGTAGGTTTGCGGAAGCTCTTTGACCAGTTCCTTTATTTCGTCGGCTTCCGCTCTCCCCGATAGATCATTGACTTCCATCATCACTATGCCGTTATATTCATTCAGGGTCATTACCCCTTCTTTACGGACAAAAGCTGCGGCAGGCATCACTTTGGGAACTTTACGCACCTCTTCAATCGAATTTCCCGGAAGAGTATACCGCAATACTTCCCTCATCTTTGAGACGGGCTGCGCCTTGACTTCCGTTTTCATCTGCTCCAAAAGGAGCTCCATTTTCAACGTCCGTAAGGTTTTTACCTTGCCATCGTCTCTGACTAATGTTATTCTCATTTTTTTTATTATTATTTCCAGTAAAAGGAAAGCTGCACTACAGCCATACAAAGATACAACATGCTCTTTGCCCAAACAAATTTCACCGCTTTTATTTGCCACGCCACACGACTTTATTTTATAGAAATAATGCTTACTAAATTTGCGAATAAAGGCAGGAGAATGTATCTTTGCAGGCAGTAAGACTTCAGCCCGCATAAGTGTGCCGTACAGCCCACCTATGCGGGCTGTATAGTTTACATTCGTGGGCTCTACAGCCCACAAATGTGTGCCCAAGAAAAGCTACTGATTCCAGTTGATTATCCAGGCTACAATTGTAGGTTATCTTACTGCAAAACAATCATTAAAACACCTTTTAAAAGGCGTTTTTAACCACATTAACCCATAATAGAAAAGGCATGTACGCAAAGTATGATTTTCGCAAAAAACCGTCTTCGAAAGAAGACGAAGACGAACAGCCGTTGTATCCCCGCATCGTATCGAACGGAACCATCGACTTTCAACAAATTGTAAAAGAGATCGCTCAAGCTTCCAGTTTTACACCGGCAGATATTGAAGGAGTCCAGCTGGCTATTGAAAATAAAATATCCGAATATTTAGTCAGCGGACACCACGTCCAGTTGGGGAACCTTGGATATTTTTCAGCCAAGTTAAAAGCACGCCCGGTAATGGATGCCAAAGAGATACATGCACAGTCCATTTATTTCGATAATGTAAATTTTCGTCCATCATCTTCTTTTCGAAAGAAGGTTCGCGGATTTGTAGAAAAAGCGAAGTCGGGATTTGCACATTCCGCCGAAGTTCCGGTGGAAGAACGTCGCCGCAGGCTAGAGAAGTTTCTGGATGAAAGACCGATGATAAGACGCAAAGAGTATACGCAACTGACGGGACTGCTAAAGAACAAAGCGCTGAATGAATTGAACGGATGGGTAAAGGAGGGAGTACTTGACACCATTGGAAGCGGCAGCCATAAAATTTATGTGCGGGTTAATGCCATGAAAGATTAAACAGCAAAAACAGTGGAATAAGAATGATAGATGCCCATATTTCATGAAGAAAACATGATAGATACAGAATTTCAAAAACATCTATCATGTTTATTCATCAGATAATAAACATGTTAGCAAAAAGAATGAGAGTTATGATAGTTATTTTCTACTCTAAGAACAATCAGTTAATAACACAATAATGAAAGATAAAACACAAAAAAGTTTCAGGAGAATAGCCCGGATATTACTTCTTGTTTTCTGTTATGCCTTTGGTAGTCATGCTTTTGCATTGGCTTTAGAGCACGAACAAACAGTAGAAATTTATAAAGTAACAGATGTCCCCAATCCGCGTAATGAAAGCTCTTCCAATTGGGTTAGCAATCCGAATCAGATATTGGATGAAAGTTATGTGTGGGAGATAAATAATATGTTGTCACAGTTAGAAGATTCATTGAGTATTGAAGTGGCGGTTGTTGCGCTCTCTTCTATCGGAGAAGATATTCCGGCAGAGTTTGCCCACAAGCTTTTTGAACACTGGGGCATCGGAAAAAAAGCGGACGACAACGGATTACTGATTCTTTTAGTGCTCAATCAACGTAAAGTCACTTTCGCAACCGGATACGGTTTGGAAGGAGTACTTCCCGACGCTTTATGTTTTCGCATTCAACAGAATGAAATGGTTCCGTGGTTTAGAAAAAACGACTTTGATAGAGGAATGACAGAGGGAGTCCGGGCTGTAACATTGGTGCTTTATGGAAGCGACTATGAACCAGTTTCTCAAGGTACTTCTGATAATTACTGGAAAAGTGCCGGCAATATGTTGTGGAATTTTCTGGCAAATCAACCGCTCATGCTTTGGATATTCTTGATACTGGTAAATGTTCTCACTTATCGCATGAAAGTAAACAAAGCTCGCCCCAAAGACAGTTCAGCATTAGCAGCAATCAAAGTCCTGACACATTATAGCCCACTTGGATGTCTTGTATTGTTTTTTCCGGTCTGGCCTGCACTTATTGCGGCATCCTTATGGTACAAGTTCTACCAAAAACAACGTGTTATTTTGCAGAGTAAGACCTGCGACTCTTGCAAAGCTGTGGCTTTACAACTTTTATCCAATGAGCTTGCAACCCCTTTATTATCTGCTTCCGAACAAATGGAACACAAACTAGGTTCTGCCATCCACCGTATTTATCAATGTACTTCCTGCGGCTGGATATTGCGGTATAAATCTGTCGTCGGAAGCGAATATAGGATGTGTAATCAATGCCATACCATTGCTTCCAAGCGTATCAGTCCATGGAAAACAGTTAAAGAACCCACATATTCCGATGCCGGATTGGAGGTTGCCGACTATCTTTGCCTGATGTGCGGAGATAAAAAGCAGACAACACAGAAGATCCCCCGCAAGACACCCCCCAATAGTGACAGTTCTAGTAATAGTCACAGCAGTAGTAGCAGCAGTAGTGGCAGCAGTAGCGGCAGTTTTGGTGGTGGACATAGCGGTGGCGGTGGAGCGTCAAGTAGTTTTTAAGATCGGCTATTCATTTGAAGAAGTCGACTAACCAAACAAAGGACATGAAAACACATCTCACCTGAATATTTTCATAAAAAGATGGTTATCCACTCCTTTATTCTAACTATTTTTGCATAGATAACCGAACATAAAAAAGTGAAATGAATATAGAAGAATTTAGAGAATATTGTCTGTCTTTTAAAGGAGTTCACGAGAAGATGCCTTTTCCCAATGTACCCGACAAATATAGCCGTGACGTTCTATGCTTTTATGTAGCAGACAAATGGTTCTGTTTCGTTAACATTGAGATTTTCGATTTTTGTTGCATCAAATGTAACCCTGACGAATCCGTAGAACTGCAAACTGAATATGCCGGTATAAAACCGGGTTGGCATATGAATAAGAAATACTGGATCAGCGTCTATTTCAATCAAGACGTATCTGATGATAAGATCAAAGAACTTGTAAGCAAATCCTATGATATTGTAGTCAATGCCGGTTTATAATATTTGCAGGTAAACCAGATCACACTTATAACCGATACCAGCAAAATAAGCATAGGGATAAAGGTAACAAAAGACAGACTGTACGCAAAAATAAAGAAGCTTAATCCGTTTTGTATATATAAACAAAGAGATAAATTAAACCTTATCAAAAAAAGAACAGGTGTTATATACTTCATATATAGAAATACACTCTTTTATTTGTTGATTAAAAATAAATATCTATCTTTGCATAATTCATCAGATGATATTATGATATGACCAATATGGAGACAGATTCAATTATTCAAAAAAAGTCTTTAGCAGAGGAAGTGGCAGAACAACTCCAAAAGCAAATCAAAGAAGGGAAGCTAAAAGAAGGTGATAAACTCCCTACCGAACCCGAACTTATGAAAGTTTTCGGTGTTGGTCGTTCAACTATACGTGAAGCTGTTAAGATGTTGCTAAACAAAGGATATATAAGTGTCCAACAAGGACGTGGAACATTTGTAGAAAGCCAGACACCAGTAAATGAATCATTTGAGCAACGTTTTAAACGGGCTGACATTCAAGACTTATACGATGTGCGAAAGATTTTAGAAGCAGCTATAGCTGAAAGAGCCGCACTACATCGCACCGAACAAGACTTAAAAGACATACAGGAATATACTATGAAACGAAAGGTTTCTGCCAAAGCGGGGCTATTGAAAGAATGCTTTGAAGCGGATATTTGTTTTCATGTAGCAGTTGCCAAAGCAACTCATAATGAAATTCTATTCGAACTATACAGGTCGGCAGCCATGCATCTACAAAAAGGCTATGTTCATATTTATGATAATACTAAACATTTCTTGGATTCACAACCACTACATGAAAAATTGGTTAAATATATTACAGATAAAAACATTCAAAAAGCATCCGAGATTGCCGCTCAATTTTGGGAAGATGTGAACGGAAACAAGTAATAATATAGAAATATGGAGAAATACTTTCAATACGGAGAGACAGAGATAGAACACCTCAAGAAAGTAGACAAAAGATTGGCAGAAGTTATTGACAAGGTAGGAAGGGTAAAGAGAAAAATTATTCCTGACTTGTTTTCTGCACTAGTAAACTCTATTATCGGACAACAAATTTCAACTAAAGCACACCGAACAATTTGGGAAAGGATGAAACAGAGATTGAACGATATTTCCCCTACGGTTGTCAATGATTTGTCATTGGATGAGTTACAAAAGTTTGGTATCACATTCAAGAAAGCCGTTTATATTCAATCTATGACTCGAAAAATTGTCTCCGGTGAGTTTAACATACAAGAGTTAGAAACAATGTCCGATGAAGAAATTTGCACCAAGCTCTCTGAATTAGATGGCATTGGCACATGGACCGCCGAAATGTTAATGATCCATTCCATGCAAAGACCCAACATATTGAGTTATGGGGATTTAGCTATTATTAGAGGACTTAGAATGATATATCATCATCAAACTATTGATAAAGCTAAATTTGAACGCTATAAAAAACGTTATTCTCCTTATGCTTCCATCGCCAGTTTATATATTTGGGCGGTTGCCGGAGGAGCTATTGAAAATATGAAAGATTACAAACCTAAAATAAAAACTTCAAATGGAAAGAGAAGAAAAGATTAAAGCAATAATGAATCGTGACAGTAGCTATGACGGAAAATTTTGTTATGGTGTAAAATCCACAGGCATTGTATGCAAACCTTCATGTAAGGCGAAAAATCCACTCGAAAGCAACATTGTGTTGTTCGATACGATAGAACAGGCGACAAATGCAGGTTACAGACCTTGCAAAGTTTGCATGAATTCCTCAAATATTATTCAGATACAGCGTTATCATTCTCCGTGTGGAGATTTAATACTCGGTTCATTTGATGATAAACTATGTTTGTGCGACTGGGCTGTAGAAAGACATCGGGACGTAGTAGATATAAGATTACGAAAAGTTTTACGAGCAGGATATGAAGAAAAAACATCCAATATAATTCAGGAAACCAGCAAACAATTAGACGAATATTTCGATGGTAAGCGTACAGTATTTGATATTCCCATGCTTTTCGCAGGTACAGATTTTCAGAAAAAAGTATGGCATAAATTATTAGAAATACCTTATGGTGTAACTATATCATACGGAGAATTGGCGACACAACTGGGTATGCCTAAAGCTGTCCGAGCCGTGGCTAATGCAAACGGAGCCAATGCCATTTCTATCATTGTACCTTGCCACCGCGTTATTGGCAGCGACCATTCACTTACCGGCTACGGCGGTGGGCTCGCTGCGAAAAAGAAGTTACTTGAATTAGAATCCGTAGAAAAAACATTGTTTTAAACAAACAAAAAAATAACTGTATACCAAATGTTAATATTTAAGCCATCAGATCTTTCTCTTTTTCCACAACTGCCACGAATTAATAATATTTTGCCACAACACATACGAACCCGGAGCAACAGCAGATAACGGATTGAGATAGGTATGAGCCATCCAAATAGCCAGAATTGTATTCTTCTGTCCCAATGCCTGACCGCCACTGATACGGTCATTATAAATAGAACCGATCGTCTTACCCAAGAAAAACTGCAAACAACAGGCTACTAAAGCCCCAATGGCAATCATGATTTCGGTAAAACCATCCGCTGGGTCATTGAGCAATGAATACAACGTCTGCGCTGTTACGATGGCTAAAGATACAGCCCACAAATAAAAAGCAAGTTCATGATAACCCAATAACTTCTGATGTACTTTTGGCAAACACTTGCTCAACAACCAGGCAACCAAAAAAGGACAAATCAACAACGGAAACACCTTACTCAAAATAACAAAAAACGCCTCCCAAAAAGTGACATCAGGATGCACCTCCACCAAAGGGAAAAGAACAGGCACGGCAATAGCCGCTCCGATATTCGCTATCAGTGTATAAGTAGTCAGGCTTGCTGCACTGCCACCTAACTTAGAAGTTATCACTGCGGCAGCAGTAGCCGTGGGACAAATAACACAAACCATCACTCCCTCTGCTACTATTTTATCAAAGCGATAAAGCAACAGATAAGCAGCCAACGCTCCACCAATCTGAATCAATAACAACCACATATGAAGAGGTTTTGGCTTCAAATCACGGGGAGACACCTTACAGAAGGTCAATAGCAACATCGTAAAAATAAGATAAGGAGTCAGGAAAGAAAGAGTGATAAACAGCGGATAACCTACAGCACCTACCAGCATAGCAATAGGTAACGTCCAATTCTTCAAAAACTTAAGCATCATCGTACATTTTAACTTCGAAGCACAAAGTAACGGAGATTTCGGGAAAAAAGCTATCATTAAACCGAAAAAAACACAAAACTTAATGGCAAATCATGAGTTTTCTACAAATTTCTACTACATTTGCACCGTATTACAGATATGAAACTGAATAGACCGTACATATTATACATTTTTATTTGCCTCTGGCTACTTTTTCTACCCTCATGTACCAACCACTTATGGGGGAAGGATTTCGTAGTAGTTATTGACGCCGGACATGGTGGACATGATCCTGGTGCTATAGGCAAAATCTCGAAAGAGAAAAATATCAATTTGAACGTTGCCCTAAAAGTAGGAAATCTAATCAAGAGAAACTGCGACGACGTCAAAGTGATATACACCCGTAGCAAAGATGTCTTTATTCCTTTGGACCGACGGGCAGAAATTGCAAACAACGCAAAGGCGGATCTCTTTATTTCCATTCACACCAACGCACTGGCAAACAACCGTACAGCCAAAGGAGCTTCAACCTGGACGCTGGGTTTGGCCAAATCAGACGCTAACCTGGAAGTTGCCAAACGGGAGAACTCCGTTATCCTTTACGAAAGTGATTATAAAACAAGATATGCTGGTTTCAATCCGAACTCTGCCGAATCATATATTATATTTGAGTTCATGCAGGACAAATATATGGAGCAGAGCGTACACCTAGCCTCGCTGATGCAAAAGCAGTTCCGCCAAACCTGTAAACGGGCAGACCGGGGAGTGCATCAAGCTGGATTCCTCGTCTTAAAAGCAAGTGCGATGCCAAGCATTCTTATAGAATTAGGATTTATTTCTACTCCGGAAGAAGAACGCTATCTGAATTCCGAAGAAGGGGCCGGAAGTATGGCCAAAGGTATTTACCGGGCTTTCCTGAATTACAAGCGAGAACATGAGTTACGCCTTACGGGAGTCAGCAAAACGAATCTCCCAACCGAGCAGGAAGAGGACAACGCCCCGAAAATTGCCCAAAAGGATACTGAAAGCATAAACACAGCTCCTCAACAGCAAGAATTACTAGCTGAAGCAAAAACAAAACCTGCCGCAACGGCAAAAACAACGCCGAAACGCCCAATTGTGGTAGAAAATGCAACCAATGACAGTGAAATTACGTTTAAGATACAGATACTCACTGCTTCCAAGCCTCTCGCCAAAAACGACAAACGGCTGAAAGGACTGAAAGACGTAGATTATTATAAGGAAGGGGGAATATACAAATATACGTATGGAGCCTCCGCCGATTACAACAAAGTGTTGCGTACAAAGCGCACCATTACGGCACAATTCAAAGACGCCTTCATCGTCGCTTTCCGGAACGGTGAGAAAATGAACGTCAATGAAGCGATTGCCGAATTCAAGAAAAGAAAAAATAAATAAAAAGATAAAATGAAGTACATTACAAAAGAAGTCAGAATAGGTATTGCAGGTATCGTTGCACTATGTGTGCTTATATATGGAATCAACTGGCTGAAAGGTATACACATGTTTCAGCCTTCCAGCTATTTCTATGCCAAATTTGAAAACGTAAACGGACTCACTAAATCAAGCCCGGTATTTGCCGACGGTGTCCGTGTAGGTATTGTACGCGACATCTATTATGATTATGCCAAACCTGGAAATGTGATTGTTGAAGTAGAACTGGACACCGAGTTGCGGATTCCTAAAGGAAGTACCGCCGAACTCGTATCCGAACTTATGGGAGGCGTACGTATGAATATTCTCCTGGCAAACAACCCACGTGAAAAATATGCCGTAGGAGATACTATCCCCGGCACAATGAACAACGGCATGATGGAAAGCGCAGCAAAACTGATACCGAAAGTGGAAGAGATGCTGCCTAAGTTGGACTCTATCCTCATCTCCCTAAACAATATCTTAGGTGACAAGAGCATTCCTGCCACTCTGCACTCAATAGAAAAAACAACCGCCAACCTGGCAGTAGTCAGTTTACAAGTGAAAGGACTAATGAGCAACGATATTCCTCAACTCACAAGTAAACTGAATACCATCGGAGACAACTTTGTGGTCATCAGCGGAAATTTGAAAGAAATAGATTATGCAGCCACTTTCAAAAAAATAGACGAAACACTGGCTAACGTAAAAATACTTACAGAGAAATTAAACAGCAAAGACAACACGCTCGGTCTGCTCTTCAACGACCCGACTTTATACAATAATCTGAACGCTACAACAGAAAATGCAGCCAGCTTATTAGAGGACCTGAAAGAGCATCCGAAACGGTACGTTCACTTCTCATTATTCGGCAAGAAAGATAAGTAGCAAATTCTTGTTATATAGATTTCATCTAAATAACAAGGAGCTTTCAAAAGAAAGTAGATTGCTCTTCAAATGTCTATCTATAAACCGAAATAATATTCCCGTACAAACGTACAAAGATGAGAAAAAACGCTAAATTTAAGCATATAAGACATTAATATACAGATACTTACAAAATCGCAAGAGAGGGTTAGCTGACAGTGTCCGACAACAAATACATAAGTCATTGAAAGTAAACACATTATTGTTCGCATGAAAAAAACAAGAAAAAATAGATTTGTTTTTTCCGAATAAGATTCCCAATTTTGCAAACGTAGAAGTTTTGCTTAATTAATAAATGTATTAAAAGTTACTATGATTGAATCAA
>ERZ827043.700-NODE-700-length-40552-cov-4.405734_pt1 | contig 40552 bp, 26 predicted proteins | sample MGYA00519923_ERZ827043 | MGnify/ENA primary metagenome ERZ827043 (study PRJEB31778, sample SAMEA3449251) | human gut metagenome | biome: human gut; feature: human-associated habitat; material: faeces | place: United Kingdom | collected 2010/2012 ... | reverse complement strand
ATTTGGGATGACAAAGAAGAAAAATGGTACTTTTCCATAGTGGATGTGGTGGCTGTCCTAACCGATAGTCCTAATCCTCGTAAGTATTGGAGTGTCTTGAAAACACGTTTAAAAAAAGAAGGGAGTGAGTTGACTACAAATTGTAGTCAACTGAAAATGAGATCGGCTGATGGAAAGATGTATTTAACCGATGTCGCAGATACTCAGCAGCTTCTCCGTTTGATTCAGTCTATTCCATCGCCCAAAGCAGAACCGTTCAAGCAATGGATGGCACAAGTGGCGACTGAACGTCTTAACCAAATGCAAGACCCCGAACTCTCTATCAATCAAGCACTGGTGGACTATAAGCGGTTGGGGTATTCGGATAATTGGATTAATCAGCGTCTCAAATCCATAGAGATTCGTAAAGACCTCACGGATGAATGGAAGCGGCACGGATTGCAAGAGGGGGTGCAGTTTGCTACGCTGACCGATATTATTTATCAGACTTGGAGCGACATGACCGCCAAGGAATATAAGCAGTTCAAAGGTCTGAAAAAAGAGAACTTACGTGACAATATGACCAATAAGGAATTGGTACTAAATATGTTGGCGGAACTTTCCACCAAAGAAATATCTGAAAGTAAAAATCCGGAGACATTTCGGGAACACATGGATGTGGCGGAAGCCGGTGGTGAGATTGCCCGCAATGCCCGTATGGAGTTGGAAGCCAAGACGGGCAAGGCTGTCATCAGTCCGCTGAACGCCAAGACAGGTATTGCGCTCAATTCATCTCCGGAAGAAGAAGAAGACACAAAAGAATAATCCTAAAAAGTGAATCAATATCATGGAGACAACATTGCATACAGAATGGACTGTCGAAGACATCTGTAAAGGATTTACCTACAACGAATTGGAAGGTAAAGGTCTGTTTGGATTGGACGGGCGGCTCACTATCCAACCCGAGTATCAACGCCATTACATCTACAATGATGGGAAACGTGATGTAGCGGTAATAGAATCCCTGCTAAAAGGCTATCCCATCGGACTAATCTATTTCAACCGGACTGTGGACGGACGATTTGAAGTACTTGACGGGCAGCAACGCATCACTTCCATCGGCCGGTTCATCACAGGCAAATTCGCCATCAAGAATGAAGCGGATAACGTGCAGTATTTCTCGGGATTGCCCGAAGAACAGCAACAAAAGATTATGCAATCCTCTCTGCTGGTATATGAATGCGAGGGTGAAGAAAAGGAAATAAAAGAGTGGTTTAAGACCATCAATATTGTGGGCATTCCGCTCAAGGAGCAGGAATTGCTCAATGCCATCTATTCGGGCGAGTTCGTAAATGCAGCCAAGCGGGTGTTCAGTAATTCCCAAAATGCGGAAATACAGAAATGGAATCATTATATCAAGGGAGATGTGAAACGGCAGGATTATCTGGCGGAAGCCCTCCGGTGGATTTGCGACAGTAAGGGGATGAGCATCGACGCCTATATGAGCATACACCGTCACGAGCCTTCCACGGGAGAATTGGAAGGTTATTTCCGTTCTGTGATTGACTGGGTATCAACTACCTTTACTATGGTAGAGCGTGACATGTGCGGCTTGGAATGGGGACGGCTGTATGAAACGTACCATGCCACCCCTTATAGCACCGTCCATGTCGCGGAACGGGTAAAAGCCTTGCAAGCGGATGAAAGTGTGCGGTGTCCCAGAAATATTTACGAATATGTACTGGGTGGAGAAGAGGATAAGAAACTGCTTGACGTCCGAATCTTTGAAGAATCAACCAAGCGGGCTGCTTACAAGCGTCAGACCGAAGCGGCTGAGAAACAAGGAATTTCTAATTGTCCGCTCTGTGCGTTGGGGAATAATGCCAACAAAACCCGTATTTACAAACTTTCAGAAATGGATGCCGACCATGTGACTGCATGGAGCAAGGGAGGGGCAACCAGCATGGAAAATTGTGAGATGCTTTGTAAAACCCATAACCGTTCAAAGGGAAATCGGTAAAAGTGTATTATTTTGAGAGAGTTAAATCAATTAATTCTCTCAAAATATGAACAATAAAAAAACATTTCACGAAGTTTCCGAGATTTGGTGTGATGCAAAACGTCCGATAGTGAAGCATTCCACCCTATGTGCTTATCAGCTTACGTTACAGACACACCTATTGCCACGATTTGGCGCTGCGGAAAATATAACAGAGAAGGATGTCCAGCAGTTTGTGATAGACAAATGTACTTCCGGATTAGCAAGAAAAACAGTCCGGGATATAGTGGCAGTGCTCAAATCTGTTATCAAATATGGGAATAAGCATGGGATTTTCCATTTTGAAGAATGGGAAATTGAATATCCTACCCAAACAGAAAACAAACTGCCGCCAACATTGTCATTAAATCATCAGCGTATATTGATGCGTCACTTGCTGGAACAGCCCACTCCACAAAATATAGGTGTACTGTTGGCTCTCTGTACCGGAATGAGAATCGGTGAGGTTTGTGCTTTGAAATGGGAAGATGTGGATTTTGCACAAAAGACAGTCATCGTGAAGCATACTGTAGGCAGAATATATAACTGTGAGTTGAAATCTACAGAAAGGGTTCACTCTTCCCCAAAAACCAAGAATTCCTATCGTGAGATTCCTATATCCAAACAGCTTCTCCAAGCGTTGAAAATGGTAAGGAAACAATCTCAATCCCCATACGTGGTAGGCACTTCCATACAATCTAAAGAGCCTCGTTCTTATCGTGATTATTTTGGCAGGTTGCTAAAACGATTGGATATTCCCCACTTGGTCTTTCATGGACTTAGGCATACATTTGCGACCCGATGTATTGAAAGCCAGTGTGATTATAAAACTGTCAGCGTCATACTCGGTCACTCAAACGTAGCAACGACACTTAATCTGTACGTTCACCCTAATCTCAATCAAAAGAAACGGTGTATTGACCGTATGAGTAATTTCTTGGGAATAACATGAGTTAGTCTTGGCCTCTATATACATGGGGGACAAAAAAAATGTCCTCCATGTATGTGATGCGCATGATTGACGTCATTATCACAAGTTTTTTAAGCATACAGTTGTTTTACCTTCTACGTTGATGTATTGCTTAGATTCTGCTGATGTTACCTTTTTCTGTCGAGATTTATATGAGAGTAAACAATATTGTTCCCAAGCATTTTTCTGTCATGATATGGCTTTTTATCTTTTTGACAAAATTACTTCGGAGAACTTATCTACCGAACAAACTGGATATTTCTTTAGAACGGATAGAGAGAGTTTCGGGAAACAGAACTATATAGCTTTGAATATGGATATTAGTCTTTGGGGAAATGAAATTACTCCAATTGCTCCTTTTATCAAAAAGATTGATGAATTTGATATTATACATACAGATAGATTGCATGTGGCTATTTTAGCCTGTTTACTGCATAAACGGGTACATTTTTATAAAGGAGGATATTTTAAGAATGAGGCGGTGTTTAGATCTAGTATGAGAGATTACTTTGATGATGTATTCATGAAAAAATATTAATTTGTATATCTAGTTAATAACTAGTGTGTTATTACTTGAATCTAATGACCTGTAAGTACCAAAAAGGAGACGTAATGGAGACAAAAGGGGACTGGACAGTATACGGCCTGTTATATCTTTGCAGAGTCATTCAAACAAAACGAATGGCAAACAGATAACCTTTATTTTTTTAACCATTTAAACTTTAACGATTATGGCTTTAGAGTATGTAGTAACAAAAAGAGTGTTCGGTTTTGACAAAGACAAAAACGAAAAGTATGTAGCAAAATCGGTTCGTTCCGGTAGGGTTAATTTTGCAAAGATGTGTCGCAAAGTAAGTCAGCTTTGTGGTGTTCATCGGAAAGTGGTCGATTTGGTAGTCAGTGGTCTGGTAGATAAAATGGCTGAGGATATTGATGACGGAAAGAGCGTTCAGTTGGGTGAGTTCGGAATCTTTAGCCCTACTATCCGTACAAAAAGCTCGGATGAAGAAAAGGCAATTTCGTCCAAGTCAATCGTTCAGAGAAAGATTTTATTCTATCCGGGGAAAATATTCAAAGATACGTTGGCGGACATGAGTATTACGCGTCGTGCGGAGATTGAAACAGATTATACGGACGGAAGTAGCAACGGTGGCAATACCGGCGGAAAGCCGGGTTCTGGCGATGATGGCAAGGGAGAAGGAGGAGTGACACCCGATCCGGCAGTATAATAAGTTTAGTTTTGCTTTAAAGAAGGCTTTAGAGTTGTGGATGCACAGAGAATCGATGAATATTCGATGATCTGTGCATCTTTTTTTGTTAATATTCTACTATTGAACTTTTCAAACTTGCAAAATCGTTTCAATCGTTTCACAGAACCTTTCATACCCTATATTTTGTTCTGAAAGTATGATTTTATTCATTTCTTAACTTCTATATTTGTTCACAGAAACGAACGACTATGAAACATGGAATCTATATATTGACTTTTTTTATGACATTACTTGGTCTTTCGGAAAGTGGATATGCTATGATTCCGTTTTTCACAGCTACAGGTGATACGGTCCGGCGGGCAGTAATATATTTCGAGGTGTCTGAAACGTGTGTTGACTCTTGTTATAGTAGTAATAATCAGGTGATTACAGTGTTGGACTCTTTGTTGGCGAGGAACTCGGATACGAAATATATAACTGCTTTGAATGTAATCACTTCTGTTTCTCCCGAAGATGACGAATCTTATAATACAAATTTGATTTCCAAGAGGAATCACTCGGTTAGTGAATTCTTACAACGATATCATTCGAATATTGATGTTAATAAGATTCATTGTTTTTCAGCTGGCGAGAATTGGTCAGAGTTACGTAAGTTGGCGGCAGCTGACCCTAACCTGCCGGATCGTGAGGAAGTGTTGATATTGATTGATTATCATAAGAATGATATCGTAAAACGGAAACAATTGTTACGTAAGTTAAATCAGGGAGCTGCTTACAGATACATGGTCAACAACGTATTTCCTAAGTTGAGGCGGTCTGAAATTACAATAGTCCGGGAAATCCCGGAAGTGGCGAAGGAAACCTTTGAACCGGTATCTTCTGTCTCCGAGTTGTTGGTTTCAAGACAGGAAGAGGCGCTTCCGGATAGTCAGCCTGATAAGTCTGTGGGAGAAAGTGTAAATGAACAGACCTGTGAGGCAGTTATGTCGGAGGCAGAAGGACCGGGGAAAAGTAAAACAGTACTTGCTGTGAAGAATAACCTGCTATATGATATGGCATTGGCGCCGAATATAGAAGTGGAAATTCCATTAGGCAAGCGGTGGTCTTTGAATACCGAATACAAATGCCCGTGGTGGCTGAATAGTGAACATGATTTTTGCTATCAACTTCTTTCAGGAGGCATGGAAGGACGTTACTGGTTGGGAAACAGGCAGAAACATAATCGGTTGACCGGGCATTTTATCGGGCTTTATGCTGAAGGTGGAATATATGACTTTCAATTACAGGGAGACGGTTATCAAGGTAAGTATTATGGGGCTGCAGGAGTGACTTACGGGTATGCACGACAACTGGCACTTCATTTTTCACTTGAGTTCAGTCTCGGCATAGGGTATTTGACAACGGAATATAAGAAATATACTCCTTACGAGGGGGATATTATATGGACAAATAGTGGGCGTTATAACTTTATTGGCCCTACCAAGGCGAAAATTTCTCTGGTATGGCTGATAACAACAAGGAGGTAAGGACGTTATGCGAGATACAAGATATATTATTCTTGTGCTTCTGTCCTCGCTGCTGATGCTGACCGGGTGTAGTCGTCGCGATGTATTGGATGATTATCCTGTAAGCGGGGTAGAAATCTTGTTAGATTGGGCCGGAGTAACAGATGAATTGCCGGAAGGAGTTCGGATTATATTTTATCCGAAAGACGGGGAAGGCAGAAAAGTGGATAGGTACCTTTCGGTACAAGGTGGGGAGATGAAGGTCCCTCCCGGACGATATTCGGTGGTAGCTTACAACTATAACACGGAAGTAGTGCGAATCCGAGGTGAGGAATCCTATGAAACGATTGAGGCATATACGGGATATTGCAATGGTTTGGGCATTGCCGGAACTGAAAAAATGGTTTGGTCGCCGGACCCGTTATATGTGTTGAATATTGATGAATTGAAAATAAAGAAAAGTGATGAAGTGTTTCACTTGGATTGGGAATTGGAATCGGTAATAAAGAACTACTCCTTTGCAATAGAGGTGAAAGGACTGGAATATGTGACATCAGTTATAGGGTGTGTAAATGGATTGTCTGATTGCTATTGTATAGGTAAAGGTTGCGGAATGTGTAACTCACAGCCTATTTATTTTGAAGCAAAGAAGGAGGGTGGCAAAGTAATAGCGCATTTTACTGCTTTTAAAGGGGAGAAAGATATACCGACGCGAATGTCAATGTTGGGAGAACCGGTTTCTCGAGAAGCAAGTAGTGTAAAGTTGATACTAAGTTTTGTAAGAACTGATAATACGATACAGGAAAGGACGATTGATGTTACTGAAATAATTGGTACGCTTGAAAAAGATGAGAAGGAGGAAGAAGGAAAACAAGATCCGCCACCAGAGATTGAGTTGCCACCTGATGATAAGATTGAGGTAGAGAAACCGGAAACACCACCTAATCCTGACGGGGGTGGAGGAATGAATGGAAACGTTGATGGTTGGGGACCAGAAGATAATATTGAATTACCAGTAAACTGATTCCTAATAGCATAAACAGAATAGAATAATATTATTAACTAAAAAGATACAGTTATGAAAAAGATTTTATTGGCAGTAACAGCTGCTTTGGCAATTACGAGTTGCTCACAGAATGAAGAATTTGAGAATGAAGGACAGAAAACTGAGATTAACTTTACTACCATAGTAAGTAAGGCAACAAGAGCGAGCGAGTTAAAGACAGAAGGTTTGAAAACTAATGGTGGGTTTAAGGTTTTTGCATATAATACAAAGGATAATGATATGTCTGCTGAAACCATTTTGGGTGAAACACCATTTATGGATGGTGTGGTAGTTTCTTGGAATAGCTCAGCATGGACAATGAACCCTGTTGGGCCTTATTACTGGCCTTTAAAGGATAAGATTCAATTCTTTTCATATTCGCCTGTGGCTAATGTGAGCTATGTTAAGCCGACTAGTTCAAAAGCAGGTTATCCAAGTTTTTCTTATACTATCGTTGATTCTCAAGAAGATTTAGTCGTGGCTTATGCAAAAAATGAAACCAAACCGGGAGTATCCGGTACACCTGTAAAATTAGATTTTAAACATGTCCTGACCCAGATTAATTTCAAATTAAAAGGGAAGGATGATGGTTTTACTTATAAAGTAACCAAGATTACTTTGTCAGAAATAAATAATACTGGAGATTTTACTTATGTTGATCCTACTGAGAGTGTAGTAGGTACTTGGTCAAATCCTTCTACTTCTACATCGTATCAGTATAATGCAACTTATACCGATTTTACAGGTACTTCTGAACTTACTTTAGCAACGGGTGATAATGCATTAATGTTAATGCCGCAAACTTTGGGAGAAAATGCAGAAATAACAATAGCATATTCTACTGTATATGGTGGTGGAGAAGTCTTTAATGGAGAGAAAAAAGTTAGTTTGAAAGATGTTGTTTGGGGAGCTGGTGATAAGATTCTTTATACTCTTTTATTACCAGGCGGAGCTGAAAATGTTACATTTACTCCAGATGTAACTAACTGGAATACTCAAACAACGCCGGAAGCAAACGAGGCTCAGTAAAAACTTTCTAGATTTGAAAATTGAGCTTTCGAAGGATTATTTCTAGATTAGAAATACTTTTAAGAAGTCATCTCAGAAAAATGAGATGACTTCTTTTTTACTTTTCTCCTTTTTTTTATGGCTATATGAAATCTTTCATATATTTTTGTTGAAAACATAAAACAAATACAAGCAAAGCCAACATATGCCGTCTATCTGCCAAGGAAATTGGGATTGTCAAAACTGTCCAAAAGCTGTGAGCAATGCCATTGCTCATATTATTTATCAGCGGGGTTTCCATAGGCCTGCGCATAAATGCGAGGAGAATTTCATTCTTTTTTTGATGAAGGGAGAGATGCTGGTTAATAGTCAGGAATATGCAGGTACGATGCTCAGAGAAGGTGAGTTTATTCTTCAGGCTATCGGATCAAAATTTGAGATGCTTGCTATGACTGAATGCGAATGTATTTATTATCGTTTCGTTCAACCGGAGTTGTTTTGCGATTTGCGTTTTAATCATATCATGAAAGAGGTATCTCCTCCGCTTATCTATTCCCCTTTAAAAATAATTCCTGAATTACAATATTTCTTGAATGGCTCTATAACCTATTTGAAGGGAGATAAAGTCTGTCGGGAATTGTTGTCTCTCAAACGGAAGGAATTGGCATTTGTGTTGGGTTACTACTACTCCGATTATGATCTTGCGAGCTTGGTACATCCACTTTCCAAATATACAAATGGCTTTCAATGTTTTGTCATTCAGAATTATAAAAAAGTAAAGACGGTAGAAGAACTGGCACAATTAGGCGGATACACTATCAGTACATTCCGTAGGATTTTCAATAGTGTCTTTCATGAACCTGTGTATGAATGGATGCTGGCACGCCGCAAAGAAAACGTTTTGGACGATTTGCAAAACTCAGAATGTACAATCTCTGAAATATGCTATAAATATGGATTTGAGTCATTACCTCACTTCTCCAATTTCTGTAAAAAATCCTTTGGGGCTTCTCCTCGTAATTTACGTAGATAGAAAGAAGTTACGATTTTCTGATAAATGACAGAGGCTGAACTCTCTACATTGAGACAACCTCTATCTATATTTATGCTTTATTATAGATTCTCAGTTCTGTTCCATTGGTTTCCTCAATTTTTCTGCTACTTGTAGCAACTGTGCTTTATAATCTATCATAGAAATAGCAGGAATTGCACCGGGAGGCAGGTTTTTCTTGATTTCCTCGTTTTTCTTTATTAAGTCTGCACAAGCTTTTTCGCACCATTGAGCAGCTTTTTCGCGTAATGACATATCTGCACATGCTTTGTTCATCCATTTCACCCACTGCAATAATTGTTCTTCATCGCCTAGAATTGTGTGTGAAGCAAGTAGTTTGTCTCCCCGTTTTACAAACGAGTCCCACTGGTTCATAATGCCGTCTCTGTTAAGCCGTAGATTTTCGCCTATCATGTCGGCTTCTGCTACATTCATCTGTTTCATACGAGTGACATAAGCATTCAGTCCTTGTTCGTCGAATGTACAATGTTTCGACTCATCCACTTTCAGATATGTATAAGAGCCGCTAATCCAGTCTTCAAGTATTCTGCGGTTGAGCGAAGAAGCTTGTTGTGGAAATCTGTCGGCTATCTCTTTCTTATGATTTACCACATATAAAAATGCCGAGGAGTTGATATCATGTATATAGCGGTAGAATATGGAGAAATAACCTTCATATTCCAGTATTTTCTGTTCTTTTCCCTGTAAGAAATCAGCAGCTACTTTTCCTGCCTCTTCTTCACGGTTGGCGGCAGAAAGTACATTGATATATCCGCAGACAAAAGCAGAGTCACGCTCACCCGCTTTATAGCGTTTCCTAAGACCTGAAATTCCGCCGGACTCTACTCCCAGTTTTACTTTTTCCAACAGTGCAGACGCTTCGTCGGCACCAAGAAGGCGATGTACTACTTCACCACTTGAATTTAGGAAAAGAAGGGTGGGATAGCCTCGCACATCATATTTTTTTCTGATATCTATCCCTTCTCCTTTTTCCATATCCATTTTCAGATTGACAAAATGGCGGTTGAAGTAATCGGCAACCAGAGAATCTTTAAAAACTACCTTGGACAACATTCGGCAAGGACCACACCAAGTGGTAAAACAATCTACAAAAAGTAGTTTGTTTTCTTCTTTAGCCATTTTCAATGCATTGGCAAAAGAGAGTTCGCGGAAAGCGATGCCATCCGGTTGTGCAAGAGTCATTTGCATTTTTTGGGCAGGGATCATTTGTGCTCCCTGTGCAGGAACTACTTGCTGTCCTTGTATCGTTTGAAACGATAACAGACATACTGTTGTCATACAGACAAGAAAGAGTTGTTTCATATTAATTATTTTGTGTTGATAATAAATTTCGAATATGGATTCAGATCTTACATTTTATTGTAGTACCGTTTTTCACTTGCTTATTTAAAATTGTATTTCCTTCTTTTTTTACTGTCACTTGTAGTTTGTCGTTTGGCTTCCTGATTACTTCTATATCAAAATCAGAATCAAAGGCTTTGATTTTCCGAAGGTACATATATCCCCATTCTTGTGGTAGGCGAGGAGTCAGGGTGAAAGAATGGAGCCCGGTGGGACGAATACCGAAAATACCTTCTGTGATAATACGTCCATAGAGTCCGCTTTCTGCAGAAAGATGGCGTTGTCCGCCTTCCGGCCATGCTTCTACCGGATATGGGACATGATTACCTAATAAACGTGTGCCGGAATAATGTTTCATAAACTTCATCGCCTTTTCTATTTCGCCTGCCATGAAGGCGCCACGCAGGGCATATAAGGTAGACCGATCCCAAAAAGTCTGGCTTCCGGCTTGTGTCAGAAGCCCGTTTTCGCTCCATAGGCGGGGAGAGAAAAGAGCATCAATCGTGCCCGTAGCCCGCTTGTTGATTCCTACAGTTAGAGGAATACAAATCCATGCGCGGAGAATATCGTTACCTTCATAATATGCGTATGTATCAAATCCTTCTACCGTTGCTGCAAAGTAAGAGTCGATTGCTTTTTCCAAATCGCTGGCTTGTTGACGATATTTCTTAATCACTGCTGCCCCTTTGCCTAAGTCTTCGGCTAGGTAAGCTGCGGAAAGAAGAGCGTCATAATATAAAGACGAAGTGCATAAATTCGCTTTTCCGGCGGGAAAGCGCCCTTCTAATTCATCTGCATCAGAGGTAACTACACCGGCTTCATTCAGTTTTTTATGATTAAACTCCAAACACCATTCTATTAGTGGCCATAATTGTCGGGCTTCTTCTTTATTGCCGCTTGCTAGTGCATAACGTGCTGCGCCATAAGCAATCATGGCAGCGTCACCACGGTCACCGGCTCCATTCCAGTAACTTTCTCCTTCGGCTATGATTGAGCTGGGAATCGGTTCCCATTCGTTATTCATATAACGTGCGAAGTGTTTAAATGAATTGACTGCGGAAGCATTTCCATAGTCATAACCGATAAATGGGAAATAGGGATTGATGTATTCGGCCTGGTCGTTAGCCCAAATGGCGGCATAGTAAGATTCTCCGCCAGGACCATGCATGGGACCGCCTTTGGTGGCATAAATACTTTCGCAAGACCGGATTTTGGAGAAAGCAAACATTTTATCGAGTATCGGGTCCGGAGTTTCCAATATAAGGTTACTCATCCATTCAGATACAAGTGCTTGTCGTTTTAATAATTCTTGATTGGCATCTATGACGGCCTCTTTCTCAGAAGGCTTGTAGCCGGAAATAGAGGCGGAGAATGTATAACTTTTGCCGGGAAGCAATGTGACAGCCCTTTCAGTTCCATGGGTCAGTAATTTGATAGAGTAACTTCCTGCCACACCTTGTTTCGGATTTGTGGAAAGCGTGGTGATACCGGTGGGAATCTCAAGGCTTACTTCACTGGTTCCTGTATTGGTGAACTCATACATCTCAATCAATGACGGTGATTCGGTTGAAGGCAGATAAGTGCGTTTCAGTGATAAGGAATTTTTCTTTCCCAGTGTGATATCGCTGATCACTTCCATTGTTCCGTTTAGCGTGATAGTTCTCACTTGTTCTTCTATGGAACGGCCGTTAATAGTCATCGCATCTAATGGATTCCAATCGAAGCGACGCATCAAGCTACCATGTGTATTGTTAGGTATAGTACGCAACATAGGCCATATCATGCTTTTATTCAATTCGAAAGCTCCTGTTTTGTCTACGCCATACCTTAAAACGACTGCTATTTGTTTGCCTGCCATTTCGATGTGGTCATGATGCACGTCTCCTTTTTTAACTTGCCATGTAATACCGCCGTCAGTATTGATTTTCCAACGTTGTTGTGCATAGTTTATCGGGATGCATGACAGAATTAAAAGAAATAGGAATAGTCTTTTCATTTTATTGCAGTTTTATGAGGTTTACTTCTTTGTAATTGTCATTGCAAATCCACCGCCGGATGCCATACGAATTTTTTTCTTGGAAGCGGGAGTAATGGTGAATTGCTCTTGTTTATAGTCTTCGGCTTGCTTGTCGGCATTGATACCATCTTTGAATAATATGACTTCATAGTTACCATTATCAAGGAAATCAAAGTCGAGAGTAATCTCGCGGGCAGTCCAGTCGGTCATTCCGCCTATATACCAGGAAGTACCAGCCCTGCGAGCCATTATAATGGATTCGCCTACTTTGCCTTGTAAAACACGTGTTTCTTCAATACCTTTGTTTGGAATGCTAATGATAAAATCCGTACATTCCTGTTCGCGTTTGTAAATAGTTGGATTATCTGCAAGCATGGTCAAAGGAGAATCATGTACCACATAAGCTGCCAGTTGATGGCAACGGGTACCTTGACTCATCGGATTATAGTAGATATCCTTAAAGTCTTTTTTAGATGCATTCCGCATGGCTCCCGGAGTATATAGTCTACCGGCCCTGCCATCATGCGTATATAGGGCATTGTTACGTCATATTCCATCATATCTTTCTGAATTGAACTCCATTTCATTTCTTCCATACCGAAAACTGCCTCAAAGTTAATAATATTTGGATAAGTACGGTTCAATCCGGTCGGTTTATAGAAACCGTGCAGGTCTAAAGTCAGTTTATATTTTGCAGTCATGTCTGCGATGCGGTAGGTCATTTCTACTGCTGTCTGGTCATCCCTATCCAGAAAATCTACTTTGAATCCGCTGATACCCATTTCTGAATATTTCTTACAGGCTGCTTCCAACTGCTCGTCCAGTACATTGAATACTGTCCAAAGGATTAAATCGACTCCTTTATTTTTGCCATAACGGATAAGTTCTTCCAAGTCCAGTTCCGGTATAACTGTCAGCATATCGCCTTTTTCCGGATTATACCACCCTTCATCCAAAATGACAAACTCGATGTGGTTGTCCGCAGCGAAATCAATGTAATACTTATAGGTGTCCATGTTAATGCCCGCTTTAAAATCTACGTCGGAGATTCCCCAGTCATTCCACCAGTCCCAAGCTACTTTGCCGGTCTTGATCCATGAACAGTCTCCTATACGGTTGGGTGATGCTAAGGCATAGACTAAATTGTTTACGGGCATTTCTGTGTCTTTTTCTGTTATGGCCCATATACGCCACGGATAGTTTCTTTCTCCTGTTGTCCGAGCGATGTAGTCAGTGCGTTTGGTGATTCGCTTCATGGCACGGGGTGGAAAATTCTTTATTTCTGAAGGGTAGTGAGCAAATGTTCCTTGCAATGAAGTGTTTTTTCCATCTCCTTTGATAAACATACCGGGATAATCTTCCAAGTCTGATTCCAGTAAAGTCATTTTAAGTTCGTTTCCACAATCTATTGTGATGGGTAGAAATGCAATATTGTTAGTGTCCACTCCTTTTATTGAACTTTTCGTATAAAGGTTTTGAAAAGCCATTGCATATTGGTCTTCTCCGGTTGGCATGGTTGAATAGGACATGAAAGTAGGATAATCTTCTGGAAAATTCATTTGTACCATTTCATCTTTAATTATCAATGGCCCTTTCATTGTGGTGTAGAAACGATAGGCTATTCCCTCATTGTAAGCTCTGAAGATAATACCATAATTACCTTTAAATTTTAGGTTCAGTTCATTATAGGTAACTTCGAATGAAGGTAGGCGATAATGTGGAGAAACAATATGTTCTTTGACTGATGAATTACGTTTTATGCGGCTTATCTTTATATCTTCTCCTAAAATCTTATCTTCAAGTAACAAACCTATCGGACTTTTATCCAACAGTGTTTGGCTATTGTGTTTCAGTGTGTATGATAATTGGCCTTTTGTTTCAATCTCGACTGTCAGTTTTCCATTTGGAGATTGCAATAAGTAGTCGGCAGCCTGCAAAGGCAGGCTGCTCCAGCTAATCAATAAAAACAAATAGAGTAATTTGATATGTTTCATATATTTCAAGTTAAAAACTTACTGATTCTTTTTTTATATTTCGGGTACATAAGGGAATGTATCCGTATCTTCTATCAATAATAGTATAGAGAATGCGCTGGACCAAATGAAATGTTTGGTTGCCATTTTCATAAGTTTTTTATTTATTATTTTACTTCTTGAAGCTCTAAAGCTATACTAGAATATTCATTTTTCAATAGTGTTTGCAAGGCGATGCCTTTTTCCATTAAAATCTTACCACTAATTATCTTATTATGGAGAGAGCAAGGTTTATTTTTACTCAAAGGTGTTAAATCTATCAATTGATATTTCTTTTGCGGGTCTAGTCCATTCATTTTCACATTTGGGATTGTCATATTTATGAAGTGATTCATTTTATATGCATAGAACACAGCCCGGTCTTTTTCCGGAGCTACATACATTAAAGAAGCCACTCCTTTATTCTCGTAAGGAGATATCAAACGATAGAGATCACCGAATTGTACTATCGGGCGAATGCCTTTATATGCTTGGATTGCTCTTTGGGTAAATTCCTTGTCTGCTTCTGTCATGTCTTCAGGTTGCATCTCCATTCCCAGGCGGCCGGACATGGCAACATCAAAACGAAATTTCAACGGTAAATAACGACCTGTTTGATGATTCTTGTCCGCACTTACATGGGCAGCCATGGCAATAGCCGGATAAAAGCAGGAAACGCCCCATTGCAAATAGACACGTTGTAATGCATCTGTATCGTCACTCGTCCAGAACTCATCGAAATAAGGCAATATACCATAGTTGATGCGGCCTCCACCTCCAGCACAGGCTTGAAGTATAAGTTGCGGATATTTGGCACGGATTCGTTCCAAAACGTTGTTTAGTCCCCGATGATATTCAATGTATAGATGTGATTGTTTCTCTTTCGGTAAATAGGGAGAACCGTAATCCAGCATACAGGAATTTGCATCCCACTTCATATAAGCTATCTCCGGATAATGTGTCATTAAATTATCTATTACACTGAATACAAAATCCTGAACTTCGGGGTTTGTCAGGTCAAGTACTATTTGAGTCCCTCCGCGACCTGTGGATAAAGGGCGGTTCTTACATTGTAATATCCATTCCGGATGCTTCTCAAATAGTTCACTCTTGGTATTAGACATTTCCGGTTCAATCCAGAGGCCGAATTTAATCTTGTGTTTTTTTGCAGAAGCTATTAAGCCTTCGATTCCCAGAGGTAATTTCTTTTTGTTAACTGTCCAGTCTCCTAAGCTACTGTCTCCTCTATCCCGTGAATATTTGTTACCAAACCATCCGTCATCCATTACAAACAATTCTCCTCCTAATGCAGAGAAAGATTTCATCATTTGGTCCATACCTTCCTGATTAACCTTGAAATATACTCCTTCCCAGCTGTTGAGAAGAATATCTCTCTCTACGTTTCCGTGGCTTAGTTTGTACATACGTGCCCAGCGGTGAAAAGCGCGGCTCACTCCTCCTTTGCCAGAGGTACTGTAAGTCATTGCGAACTCCGGTGTCTTGAATGTTTCTTTAGGCTCTAGCTTGTAATGGGAGTTTTCTTCATTAATGCCGGCTATAATATTTAGTTTTGTGTTTGTAATATCCATTTTGAGAAGGTAATTTCCTGTCCAAGCAAGTGTACCCCCCAGTATATGTCCATATTCTTCCTGAGGTTTGCCATCTATTGAAAGCATAAAGGAGGGATTATCTGTTTCCGTATTTACCATTCCGTCTTTATTGGAGATTACTTTCTGACCATTGGTCAGTTTCTCTTCTTCCAGCATATTCTCGGCTCCCCAATGTCCGTGGAAGTGTGTCAACCAGTTATCGCCACGTTGTACAGGTAAGTAAGCCGAGACAAAACGATATAAGGTGACAGACTTTTTCCCATTATTCATAATTTCAATCCAAGTAGAAATAATATCTGTACCTTGATAGGCTTTATAGTATTGTTTTATTTCGAATGGATAAACTTTATCTTTCAACAAGATTTCAGTTACTTCTCCGTCTTTCGTCGGATATTGTTTGACTTGTTCAATCTTCAAATCTAGGGACATATTGCCGTCAGGTTGTGTGGCGGCTATTGCTTTCTCCCCCATTGTCTGAAGGCCGAAAGCAGGATAACTGTCTGCATTGAAAACCATTCCGGCATCATAAATGCCTTGAATATCACTATTCTCAATCTTACTACCATAGTATTGTATCTTTACTGTTTCGCCGGGAGTGGCTTTAATTAGTAAAGAAGTATTGGGAGTAGAGACCAGATAATCTTGGGCAAATAGAGAACTTGAAAGGAAACCTAATGCCGTTAGCAGTAAATAAGATTTTGTTTTCATTGGTATTTATGAATTTTGTGAACTTATTGTTACTTGAATATAGTAGAAGGTATTTCCCCTGTCCAGCGGGCTGGTTGGTCTACCCGGAATAAACGTAAAATGACGGACGCTGTGTTTACAGTATTATTAGGCTCTTCTATTTTTAACCCTTTAACAATTTTGGGGCCTGTAATTCCCCAAGGCACAATCATTTCGTCTACGCTTACCCCTCCATGTCCATATTCAATACCTCCGTGGTCTGTTAGAAACATGAAATGAGTATCTTCATATAAACCTTCCTGCTTCATCTTGTCGAGTAACTTTCCGATTTCCACATCCGCTTCCTCAATGGAATGTATATATTCCGGTGACATCCATTTGTGTTGATGTCCGGCATGATCTGTATGTACGGAATAAAGGAATACCAATGTAGGGCTTTGTTGGTTTTCAATCAGGAAGTTGAATGCTTTCTCATAATTTTCTATATAAGCGTCTTTTTCTAAGAAACCTATTTCGTCCAGGTGTCGACGGTTATAAGGGTTGATCAAAGGCCCCCAATTATAATAGAAAGCTGTTTTTATTTGTGGCATAGCTTCTTTTAATACAGAAAATACGGAGGGATAATATCCTTCATTATCTTTTTCAATTGCCGGTAATTTGTGTTTAGACACTGTCCAGGCATTGTCTGTTACTCCGTGTTGTTCCGGTCCGCTACCTGTCAGGTGACTTGTCCAGTTGGGTAATGTAACTGATGGCATTACTACCCGAGTTTTTGTGGACAAAACCCCTTCTGCAAGTAACGCATCCAGATGAGGTGTTTTTGCTTGTTTAAATCCTGCAACACAAATACCGTCCAAGCTAATCAATACGATACGTTTGGCTCTTTTGGGAGCTGCTGCAAAGGCTTCCGTTGTTAGTGCCTGTAATGGTTGAGGCAAGGTAGCTGTACCTAAAAATAATGTTCCTGCTAATCCTTTCTTGAGGAAGTTTCTTCTTGAAATTTTCATATCTGTTTTTTTATGTCGTCGGTATCATTAATTTGTTGAATATGTAATTCTACCGGCAAGTTATTATTAGTTTTTTGGAGTCGTTAGAACAGTTGCGCAAGGCGATGTTCCTGATAATTGGATCTGATAAGGCCATTGTTCGTATACCTCATTCTCTTTTTCTCCCAAATGTTTGTTGTGTGAGGTTGGTGCTCCTGTTACTACCAGCCAGAGATATTCCGTATCTTTGGGAATCTTGAAACTAACCGGGGCATTTTCTCCATTCTTTCCGGTATTCATCTCTCCATATACTCTTTTACCATTCTTTTTGACTGCCAGAAACCCATACCGCCAACCGGCACGATCGGAATGAAGGGTACAAAAGTCTTTGTTGCCTGCTATACCTTTAAAATTTAAAGTAATTTTTTCTCCTGCTTTGGGAACGTTCAGTTGAATAGCATTATAACCGTAGTTTTGCGGACAGCGGTTTTGAGCTATTTGATACCATGAATTACCGATGGCATTTAGTTTCGAATGATGTTGGTTAGCATATTGTGCACATATTTTTCTTATTCTCGGAATATCCCAGGTCACGAAACGAGTGGCAGCATCATACACTTCATTATTAAATTCTTCTTGGCTGATTTTATTCAGGCGTTGATAAGTCGATACAGGATCTTCGCCGGCTTGTGCTTCTCTCCACATTTTTCCAATGAAACTTTGCCCATGTTTATTCGACCAGTATTCCATCATTTGTGGAGCGTGATACATATTAGTGCGGTGCATTAATGCATAATGTGTCTGTTTCATATAATCTTTCAGATGATAATTCTCTATAGTAGTCCAATCCGGATAAACTTGCCAAAGCATCCATTGTGCGCCATATTCGAGGATTGCTTGTCCGGGGAAGCCTATATGTCCGTCTGCTTCTATCATATATTGGAATGAGTGAGCCATTTCGTGTGCTAAGGGACAATATGGGTACTCCTGTATTCTGCACGGACGAAACCACATGATACCGACATTATCAGCTCCCCAACCGTAAGCTGTAGTCTCGTCATCATTATGCATATAAAGAATCATTTTGTGTTTCTTCAGGTTTGAACGCTTTTTATCGACAAATTTTAATTTGTCTCTGTAGTAGGTGAAGAATCGTTCACCTTCTTTTAAGAACTCGTCAGGATTGAATCGTTTCTCTTTATCCGGATAGTTCATTGGGTTTAAACCGAAAGACTTATCCCAGAATACTACAATATTTTCAGATTCTGCTTTGTATTTGTAGTTAAAACGACTTTCAGGATTATTATAATCATCCTCCTGTGCTTGTTTGCTTGGAATAAATATTCCTTTTGGGGTTTCTTGGTGTTGGGCTGATATTATTCCTCCAAATAATAAGAGTAAAATACCTAATAAAAGTAGCCTGTGGTTTACTTGTTTCATGATTGTTGTTAATTAAATGTTTTTATGGTAACAAAAGTAGAGAATGACTATTTATAAGACTGTTCTATTTGTATAAAAACGTTTGTTATTTGTCCAGAAGTACTATTGCATAGCATTTTTTATAATAAGATTAAAAATAAATGCAGATTAATATCTGTTTTGAGATATCAATCTGCATTATATTATTATTCAGGTTATTTTACTTCGAATTGACTTTGGTGATGAAAGCATCTAGTTCTTCCTTAGAAGTAGCTATATTATTCATTAATGCCCAACCTTCTGTTGCTAACTCTTGGCTTAAGGAGCCACTCGTTAATAAGGAGTTGAGTGTGGTAAACTCTGCAATAGTTGATCGTGTAGTTAATTGCTTATAGAGGCTGGCTGCTTCGCTGGCATTGACAGCTTTACTGTATACACGTGCTATGGCAACTTCACCTTTGAAGGCATTTTGAGCGGCAGAGGATGGACTACTATTAGAATCTGCTCCAATACAAATGTATTGTGCGTCTCCGCTAGGCATCGTCAGCTTTTTGCAAACATCTGACGCCACGAATTCTCCGTCTAAATATAAACAGATCTGTTCTCCGTTCCATGTAAACAGCAAATGATAATATGTATTTGCCTTTACATCAGTGGCTTTCATGAAATTTAGTTTATGATATTTTCCGTCGCCTCGTATCATGGCACTGAATGTAGCACCTTTAGGATCCGTGTATGTTTCATTAAATGTAAATCCCATACCTGCACTTTGTAAGTTACTCAAAGGATATTGCATTGTTTTTATATCTGAAGTTTTACAATAAACTTCGTAAGTAAATCCGTTTTTAACTCCGTTCGTATAAGTTGTATTACCTTTGTAATCTACCATATAATAATTGGATATGGAGCCTGTGGTATTTGGTTTGATTACGTACATCTTTAGATCTGTATTATAACCTATTGGGGTACCGGTCCCTTTTTTAGTTACCGCTAATCCTGATGCTGCTACATTTTGAGCTTCTGTATTGGTAAATACGATGTCGACCAAATCTGCTTTAGGGGCTTCAACGCTCGGATCTACTGGGGGTAAAGCATTGGTTGTAAATACAGTACTTTCTACTGGTTGTGACTCACTGAAGAAGGAATCCACTCCTTTTATACTAATTTTATATTCTGTGGCGGGAGTTAGTCCCCCGATCGAACAACTTAATGTTTCGGGAGTACCGTTTCTCCAGTAGAAATCAGAAAATACCAGACGAGTATATTTTATTTCTTGTGTATGTGTATCGATAGCTTCAACTTTGTAGTGCCATATAAAAGAATCATCTTCACCTTGGTCAAATGTAACATTACACCCATATTCAGTGATATCTGTGACCTGTGGAGTACTATTCATTATAGGAGAGGCATCTTTGTTCGTACGAGTTTGCATATCCCCAAAGTATTTGAACTGAGAGCCATTGTGCGGTGCTTTTATCTGCCAAGGTGTTTTTAGATTTTTCTCGTTGTAAGTATCCAGACGTTCGATTGTAATATCTGTACTTTCTTCTATATCTACGATAACAGCTTCCGTAATTTTATTTCCACTTTTGGGATATTCATAGTCAGGAGTTATATCTGTTGATATATTTGCATAGTGGGAAGGTCCTACGTTAACCCAAGTATATTTATCTTGCCAAATGGAGCGTTCGTCTTCTATAGTGTAATGAGTATGTCCTGTAAAGTGAATCACTTGTGGATACTCTTTTAATACCTCATGTATTGTATTATATCCCCATTTAGCTCCCCATGGAGTCAGTTTTGAAGGCGAATGCGAAAAAACAAAGATTGGTTTATCTTTGTATGTAAGAGCAGCGGATTTTAAATTATTTTTTAAGAATTCGATAGCTTCGGCACTATAATCTGCACTCCCTTTACTTTCAGGGTTTACGCTAATTGTAATGAACGGATAGCCACCTTTTTCTATATATTGGTAAAATGGTTGTTCTGTATACGTTTCGTAATCCTCTATACTACTGCTTAGGTATGTATCATGGTTACCCAGCATATAATAAGCCTTAACTGTTGATGGGATGTTTTGTTTTACTAGTTCTGTGATCTTTTGATACTGTTCACTTGTTCCACCATTGGTAAAATCACCACAAATAAAGAGTGCCTTTATTTTAGGCTGTTTTTGCAGAATCATCTTAAGGGCTCTTGGAACTCTGACATCTGCCTCTTGTTCATCTTTTTTCAATCCATAATGTAAATCACCCATTACTGCAAAATGGAAAGTATTATCGATTTTACCTTCTTGAGTAAAGTTGATCGTTTTTCCACTTCCTAATGAGTTGCTGATGCTGATAGCTCCTTCCCGCTCTGCTTCTTTTTCATTAGGTTGTATGGTAATGGTAATTTCGCCACTTCCCTTTTGATCCCCTGAAGGAGTTGCCGCAATGAAGTCTCCTCCTTTAGTAATATTGATCTTCCAAATTACAGATTCAGAAGTAGTTACTGAAAGTGAATGTTGCTTTCCTGCTTGAGGAACATCTATGCTTATTTTATTTTGAAACAAGTCAATGGACTCAGACGTTATTTCAAATTTATTGTTGCTTTCTTTATCATCGTCTGTACATGACAAAGATAACGTGAAAATTGCGAACATAAATAAAATGTTCCAGATGATTTTGGGAGTTTTCATAACATTTGGTTTTTATAGTTTAACAAATAACGATTTCTTACTTTCTTGTTACCTTACATTTGTCTCCATCCGGTTCTGTTCCGTCTAGAGTGAACTCATAAGGCCACTGATTATCTTCCGAATGCCAATATTCAGTTGGAGTGGCAGCTACTACCAACCAGAGGTGTTTTGTTCCTTCCGGAACTGTGAAAGTTGCTGTACCTGACTTAGAACTTGCGTTCACTTTATTCATTTCCCCATATACCCGCGTATCATCGGTCTTTACGGCCAGAAATCCATATCGCCATTCTGCTTTCTCCGGTTTCTGAATAACAAACCCATTATTACTACTTGTTACTCCTTCGAAATTGATAGTCACAGTAGTGCCCGCCGCCGGTACTTTTAGCTTAATGCCATTATAACCATAATTCTGTGGACAACGCGTAGATGCGATTGCATATACATCTCCATACAGATCGAGTTCACAAGTGTGTATATTGGCTCCTTGCTGATAGGCAGTTTTTATATGTTCGAGATCCCAGGTGATGAATCTGGTGGCAGCCTCATAGATTTCTTCATTAAATTTCTGTTGATTTGTTCCGGTTATACGTTGATAAGTGCGTATAAAATCTCTTTGGTCTGTTGCGTTAGCTTGTTGCCACATTTTGCTGATTATATCTACTCCATGCTTATTGGCCCAATATTCTAATACATAAGGGGAGTGGTATTGGTTCTCTTTATGTCCCAAGGCCAGATGAGTTTGTTTCATGAAGTCCTTAAAATGACTGTTTTCCAACTCAATCCAGTTTGGATAACGCTGTAACAAAGACCATTGTGAGGTCATTTCATAAAAAGTGCCGACTCCTCCAAAATCAGTAGCCCCGTCAAATTCCGCTATATATTGGAAACAATGGCACATCTCGTGATAGATAATGTTGTGATTGGGATCTTTCAGGTGGTTAGGGCTCACCCATAATATCGCTACTTTATTTTTTTTGTCACCTCCACCATAGGCAGTACCTTCATCATTATATCTTACAAACATAATGAGTTTATACATATCCGAATACGAACTTGTACCACTGGCGAACTTCAGGTCATTTCTCATAAAAGCATAAACCTCTTCACCTACCTCTAGTAATTCTTCCGGATCAAATGGACGTATACGGTCAGAAAGAGGATTAGTAGTAAATGCTCTATCCCACAAGATGGCGATATTTTCACTCTCCATCATACAATGAACATTGTACTTACTGTCCGGACTGTTAAACTCTTCCCTTGTCTGTCCTTCTGTTCCTTCCGGAATGTACAATTCTTTATTTGACTGAGTAAAATAAATCCTCAGTGGTTTGTTATTGGCATTATTCTTAATAATTACAACTCCCTTTTTCCCAAATGTTTCGTTGGGATTGGCTGCTGCCACTATTTGAATTTCTCCATTGCCTTTCTGTTCACCTGAAGGGGATACAGTAACCAGGTCGCCACTTTCTACCGCTACACTCCATACAGTTTTTGCCGATGCACTGACTGTTAAAGTATATGTTTTACCTGTAAAAGGGGCGTTTACTCTAATGTCTTTGGAAGTATTACAGTTCAGGTCTGTAGAAGTGAGCGTGAAAGTTAATTCTTCTCCATTTTCTCCTCCTTCTTCGTTGGTTCCGCAACCAGTTGTCATTATAAGCAATGACACTGTTGCCATTATATTCCACAAAAGTCTTTTCATTGTTTCCATATGTCATTTATATTCGTTAAGTACTTTATTCATTCTATTTCTGATTGTCTTGCCTGAGGGTATCAAGTATTGGTTGAAAATAATACCAGATACAATCAGTGTGAGTCCGGCGTAAGTCGTTAATGTGATTTGCTCGTTCAGAATGACCGATATAAAGAAAAGAGATAAGAACGGAGCAAGGTAACACAACTGATTGATGAGTGCCGGATTGGATGCCCGGCGCATAGCAATGCCGAAGCAGATAAAAGGAATACCCATCTCGAAACCTCCGATATATATTCCTGAGAGAATACCTTCGATGGTAAATGCCATTGGAGCCATTCCATAGGACGCAACGAGTAGATAAACCGTACCAAATAAGAAGCTGACAAAAAGAGCGACACAACTGTCTGTTTTTTCCTTCTGTTTATTCTGTATCATCCAGTAAATAGCCCAAAGCAAGGCGCTTAACAATGCTAAAAGTAGCCCGTAATAAGAGATTGTCTCTTTACCGGAATACCCTGTTCCCCATGAAATTAATGTTACTCCAAGCAGAGAAATGAACATACCTATGTATTTAGAGGAGGGAATAGGGTGGTGAGTGAACAATGCTAACAGAATCAACAGCATAATGGGCCAAATGTAGTTGACAGGTTGTGCTATTTGAGCCGGAAGCAGGTCATATGCTTTAAATAAAACCAGATAATAACCTACTGGATTTAAAAGGCCAAGTAGGGCGTAGTACAACCATTTTCTACCGGAAAGCGATATCACAAGATGCCATTTTTCCCGGATAGTGAGTAAAGTGATAAATAGGGCTAATGCAGTACAACTGGCAATCAGTAACATACCGAAATGCGTGAGATGCATCAAGGCTATCTTGAAAGCAGTAGCTACGGTAGACCAACTTAACACCGCAATACTGGCATATACAATAGCGGAATTATTTTGTTTCATTTCTTTTTTATTCAGTACATCAAGTTTGTTACCATAAATACTTCCCTCCCCGATAAACAGGGAAGGAAGTATTGTTCTATAACTAATACCTATATTGAGCGTTTTTTATGTGATTATTTGCCATATAAACTTAATTCGGAGATAACAACAGATTTAAAGTTCACTTCAGTTAAAGAACCTATACTTTTGTCTGAGGCCTTATATTGAGATAATATTGCAAGTCTCAGTAAAGTAGTCTCGCTTTTTAGAGAGAAGTTTTTAGAACTGTATTGAGTATTTCCCGTTGTAGGAAGTCCGTCTTCAATTCTTTTCAGTTCACCAACTTTCTGCAAGTTACTTACACTCGTTCCGGCATATATGACGATATGGTTCGGCACGGCATTACCGTCACTCTTTCTGGTTGTATAATCCAGTGAAATTTGTTTGCTTAAAGCGTCATTTAAAGTAATATCAATGTATACGCCATAAGTTGGGTCATGGAATGCGCCGGCAGTTGAACCTGACGGCCAATCACACCAGATAGATTGCCAGTGAGTTTCCGGATTGTTATCCAATACATTTTTTATTTCTTCACCGCTCCATTGAACTGTACTGCTAGCTTTCAACGTAGCCTTATTTTTCAGATCAATTTGGGGCAATTGCTCGGTGATCATTACATGGATATAGCATATTGCTTTACTTATGTCGAAAGGCATTCCGGCACAGTCGGTCGGAATAATCGGAAGTAAGTAGCTTCCAACTTCAAGCCCATTGCGGTCTAGCTTTACAGGCAGTTTTGGATTACTGGCAGCTTGAGTAAAAGATAAAGATGCATCAAATTCATAGTTTGCTATAGGTAACAATGGATAGTTAGAATCATTCTTTTCATTATATGCATTTACTGCTGCTGTTAGTTGTGCTACATCTTTTTCAAAATTAACAGAGAAATTCCATTCATTTTTTAAATCTAAATAATAGCGAACCTCAACGGTCTTCTCAGTTTCTGCATCTTCCGTGGACATTGTTACATCCAGTTTTCCATTCACCGGTTCTCTTAGGAGTACAGAAGGTGTAAGTACGTTCGGTTTCAGACAAAGCAGATTTTTATTTTCGTTAACCGAACCGGAATTAGTGAGTAACCGGATAGGCAACAGATAATCTTTTCCTTCTGTCAATGTGCCAATCGCACTCTTAAACACAACATCGACATTTTTATACAGTTCATTCGGTGCTAGTGTTAATTGGGTCGGTAACGTATAATACTCCGGAGGTAAAAGTTCGTACTCTGAACCAGTGGTTTCATTATACTCTTTCATTTCTTCTTTCGTAAACGGAGCCAATATGATTTCGGATTGAGCCTCCGGATTGTGTCCTCCTCTGCCTACGGTAAAAGTGTAATTCATATCTTTGTTTACATTATAGAAATCAAATTCTATAATTCCTTCCTGTTTATAATGAAGGACGGTAGCAAACTCATCCGTATAATTCTTATTGTCATCTTCACAGGAAGTAGCGGCAAGCATCATTCCCAGAAGTATTGATGTAAAATAGATCTTTCTCATATGTTTAATCCTTTCTTTATTAAGTTAATAACCAGGTGCCTGAACTAGCTGAGGGTTACAATTTACCTCATCATAATAGATAGGAATCAAATATTGTCTGTTGTTCCATCTGTAAGGCTGATTCACCTTTATACGTTGGTTGAAGTCTGCAAATGAAGGATTTGTTATTTTCTCGGCATTTAATCCTTCACGTTTTCCGGCTGCCAAGTACTTAGGGCCTTCCACCCAACGGCGAATGTCAAAATAGCGATGACCTTCTCCCCATAACTCAACAAAACGTTCATTCTTAATCCATTCGATTAAAGGAAGGTTATCCAGATCGGATACTTTTATTGGATCGAGACCTGCACGTTCGTGTACAGCATTTAGGTTTGCAAGTGCATCCAGAGCAAATTGATCAGACTTTTTATCTGATGATAGCATTGCCTGACATTCGGCAAGATTCAGGTAAAGTTCTGCCATTCGGATCAAAGGACGGCACTTCTGAGGGATACCAGCATAGGATACATGATCTTGGAAAAGTTCCGGATCTATAAATTTTTGCATTGCAAAGCCGGTAACCAGATGATTACGGTTGTACTTGGTCGGATTATATCCTTGTTTATCCTTATTCTTCATTTCCATACGTACCGGATTACCATTATCGAATTTGCAAGTGTAGTCACCTTGGTCGAAAACCATCCATGCATAAAAACGTGGTTCGCGACCTACACACAGATTGATAATGTCCGGACGACTTTGATCTACTCCGGAACGTTCCAGCCATTTAGACTTCGAAGTATATGTTCCTAAATCTGCCGCTACTTCGGGAACTTCTCCTTCCTGAGTATAGAAATGTTCAATAGAATATAAATAGGGGGATACTGCACTCCAACCACTATACTCTTTTCCGTCATTATATGTTAATATAGCATTTGGCATGCTGGCATATATAAAGTTATTATCTTTGTTTAACTGCCATACAAACTCTTTATTACCTTGATTTCCTTTAGCAGTCATCATATATCTCAAAGTCAGTATTTTGTTTTGAAATGCTTTCTTTTGATCTGCTGTTCCGGTCAAACCCGGGACATAGGGCATTTCAAGTTTTGCTTGCAATTGCAGTTGGGCGTCACCTGCTCTTGTTCCAAACAAATAATGTCCCGCATCCAATGCTGCTTGGAGGGCTTCTTTGCAAGCTGCTTCAGCAGCTACCCATTTTTGTCGGTCGTATGTTGTACTAACCAATGCCGAACCATATCCCGGAGTTTCCATAATCTTACCACGCTTTTCGTTTTTCCAGTCCGGATAGGGGAATTCCCCATTCCAAAGAGGCGAAGCGGCATAGAGTAATACTCTGGCTTTCAATGCAAGAGCAATAGGGCGGGTAACCCTTGATATTTCATGGTCCAGACGTGTGTTTTCCAACTTGCCCTGCGGGAGTACCTTCTCATCCAACAGTTTCACAATCCAGTTGGTTACATAATCATAATGCATACGTCCGGAATATTGATCCGGGGAAATATCTAAAGGAGCCAGTTTGTCATTGATTGGAATAGGACCATAGAAACGGAGTAGTTCAAAATGATAGTATGCCAATAAGAAATTGGCCTCTGCAGCCCATTGTTCTTTCTCTTTTTTACTGACCGGTGCCTTCTCCAGTTCCTGTAAGAAGAGATGTACCTGTCCGATATACCGGTAATAAGTACCCCAACGTCCTTCGTCCGTACTGGCAGTCATTAAGTCGTGTGCTACTTTTAGGGCTTTGTATCCTTCTCTGTTATATTCCAAAGGAATGGCAAACTCATCGGCAGACTGTTCTACTTCTGTATAGTTGACCGGATTCAGTATGCCTGCATAGCACGAATGAAGAAATCCTAAAGTGGAATTATAATCCTGAGTGGCATCATCCAGTTTCGGCTGTTCTACGGGAACAATTTCCAGGAAATCACAAGAAGCGGTCAAGCAGCATAACGATGTAAGCAATACTCCGCTGATTATCTTTATTTTATTGGGTAGTTTCATATTCTTAATTTATTAGATTTAGAAATTTAATTGCAATCCTACATTGAAAGTACGTTGTAACGGATATTTATACCATTCCAGTTCCGGATCCCACTCTTTGAAAGGACTAAAGACAGCCAGATTATCTCCAGTAAGGTAAATACGTCCGTATTTGAAACGATAGCCTATTTCCAGTGTTTTAAAGCGTAAGAAGTTTCCGTTGCGCATCCAATAAGTACTGCTCACTACGTTGTTGTCTGTATGTGATTTTGCCAATCCCAGTCGTGGGTAAGCTGCATGCGGATCCGGATTGGTTTCTGTCCAGCGGTTATCTGCAACAAATTGGAAAATATTCTGGTCTAACTGTCCAAACGGATGAATGCCTGATAGCATTATTTTACGCATAGCCGATCCGTTGAAGAATACACCCAAGTCAAAATTCTTGTAAACTACATTCAAACCAAATCCATATTGTATGCGTGGGTCTCTTCCGAATTCCGAGATCATTCCCTGGTCGTCATTGGTAATAACACCGTCACCGTTTAAATCACGATATTTAATATCACCTATCTGAGGATTACTACCCAATTCCGGTTGCGGCCCATATTTGATCTCATCCTCTGTCTGATATAAACCTTCTGCGACATATCCCCATGTAGTGCTCATTGGACGCCCTGTTTCTCTTCGCCAGGGATAAGGAGTAAAAGGTTCATCTTTGTGTACATATTTGTTTTCTACATAAGTAAAGTTACCTCGGAAATCAATAGCTAAATCCTTAGTGATGTCGTGGTGATAACTGGTGCTAAATTCCCATCCCCAGTTATCCACTTTTCCTACATTACTCCAGGGAGTGGCACTATATCCTAATTGTTCCGCCCATGTATAGCGTGGCATCAAAATGTTAGTACGTTTTTCGTAGAAGTAGTCTGCTACAATATTCCAATGGCGGAAGAGAGTCAGGTCTAAACCGATATCCAGTTTCTTGGAACGTTCCCAGGAAGCATTAGGTACATGGTATCTGGTGATATTCGGTCCTGACATATATTTCCAGTCATAACCTGTAGAATATCCGAGGCTGTTCAGTTTGACGTCATCCAGGTAAAGAAAGTGTCCCCAATTAGTTCCGGTTTCATCACTACCTACCAAACCGTAAGAAGCTCTTAATTTCAAGTTGTCTATTTTATTGCGCAGCGGTTCAAAGAACGGTTCATTACTTACAACCCAGCCCAAAGATGCTGCGGGGAAAAACTCGAACCGATCGCCTTTAGCCAGGCGTTCCGTACCGTTGTAACCGAAGTTGAATTCGACCAGATAACGCTGTCCGTAATCATACGTCAGACGCCCTGATACGCCTTGATTACGGTTAGGAAGTACTCCGCTCTTGTAATCACGTTGCATATACATTAACATACCGCCTACATTATGCATACCGAACTGCCGGGCATAATTTATCTGAAATTGCATAAAGATAGTGCGGTCACTTGATTTCCCTATGCCGGATTCTGTGATGTATTGATCTCCTGTATCCAGAAGTTTTAAATCAAAAGTAGTGGGATCTGCCGGGTCGTAGGAGTTGTCCGCCACTCCATAATAAAAGGGTTTTATGTCTCTGTGGTAAGAAGAACTAGACCAGTTTTTAAAGTTAATCAATGCATTGACACTTAACCCTTTCGTTATGAACTTTAAGTCTTGCATAATTTTCAACGAGGTATTCAGCGTATTTTCGTCAGTCTGCTTGAATGTGGTGGCCATGTAAGCATAAGGGTTGACTCTCAAGTCATTACCTGTCAAAATGGCATTACCGTACTTTACATGCGGGTCTCCCTCCTGATAGGGGAATACAGCCGGGAAGTTGATAGGATTACTAATTAAGGTCATCTTGAATAGTTCGTCCAAAGAGTTGTAAGGTCCCCGCTTATTACGGATTTGTGCGTTCATATTCAGGTCGATTTTCGTTGTAGGAGTTACCTTCACCGAAATATTGTTCTGAAAGTTGTAAGCCATGTTATTAATGTTATTATTCCATGAATAATATTTCGGCGAATCCAGTAATCCGGTATCATGGTTTACATTCAAACTCATGTAGTATGTTACTTTCGGTCCACCACCGGAAATGTTAATATTGGCACGTTGGTTCATTGCATAGTCCTTGAATATTTGGTCAGCCCAGTCTACGTCCGGATAGATATACGGATTGATACCGGTACGTGTCGCATCGATTCGGTCCTGGCTGTATCTTCCTTGTGTCAGACTCGGATCGCGAGTCATCTGGGCTTCATTATACAATTCCATCCAAGTAGCACCGTCCACGAAATCAGGGAAATTGATCGGCTGGTTGAATGAATTTTCCAGGGTGATGTTAATGCGGGTTTTTGAATTCTCCTGTCCTCTCTTCGTCGTAATAAGCATTACACCGTTCGCACCACGGGCACCATAGATAGCCGTAGCTGAAGCATCCTTCAGAATAGAGAAACTCTCGATTGTTTCTGCCGGAATATTATTTAAATCGCCAGAAGAAATTTCTACATCGTCCAACATGATAAGTGGAGTCGTACGTCCTCCAAAAGTAGAGATGCCGCGGATATAAAAATCGGAGGCTGAACCGGGTTCTCCGCTTCTTGTATTTACGATGACACCAGCCAGCCGGCCTGCCATTGAACTAGTCAAAGATGAACTTGGCGACTTCAGTTCCAATCCTTTTACGGTAGAAATAGCTCCGGTAATACTTACTTTTTTCTGAGTACCGGAACCGACTATCACCACTTCATCCAGTACCTCATTATCTGAACTAAGTTTTATATTGATAATACCTAAGTCTTCTACCGGGACTTCTCGTGTCTTATAACCTATATAAGAAACGACCAGAAGATCTCTGGAACTGTTTACCTGAATAGAAAAGTTACCATTTAAATCGGTAATTACCCCAGTCTTTGAACCTTTTAACGTAATATTAGCTCCAATAATAGGAGAACCATCCGATATGTCTGTAACCGTTCCGGTTACTGTTCTCTTTTTCTGTTGCTGAACAGACTTCACTTCACTGTTTCCTGATTCCGCCATTATTGGAAAGAAAGGAATGCCCGAAGTGGTAAAAGCAAAAAGTGCTGCGAAAGCAATTTTTCTAGAATGATACTTCATTGGTTTCTTTTTTTAATTAGACATAAGTTAACTGCGTTTCTTGTTTTGAATGGCCAAATATCTGTATTAGTGCATTATTTTAATGTTCTTTACGTGCAAAAAGCTTTGTTATTTGTGCAAAAGACAAAAACAAAGCAAAAAAGAATAAAATCTAAGAGGTTGAGAGTGGTTATTCGGATTATTATGAGTAAAAAAAGTAAGGATATGTGTTAATACACAAAACCACCGGATGTGAAATTGTCCGGTGGTTTGAGAAAGATATATCAAGAATAACTTGTTATTTAGATACGATTTTTTGTAGAAGCGTTTTTGTTTTTATATTCTGAAGGAGACATTCCGTATTTTGTTTTGAATACTTTAGAGAAATGCGATGTGTTTACCATACCTACATCCATCACAACCTCATTTATTGTATAGGAAGGATCCAGTAAAAGTTCGGCCGCCATTGTCAATCGTACATTACGTATATAGTCTGCAAGTGGCTGATGATTATATTCTCTCATTTTGTTATACAGACTACTACGGCTGATGAATAACCTCTCACATATAAAATCGACAGATAAATCGACATTATTTATATTATCTTTGATTAATTGATGTAATTCCTGCTCCCACAAATCCTTGTGACGTTTTTCGTTTGAATCTATATTTCCGGCAGTTTCCTTTGTTATTTTTAGTTCTTCTTTGAGATAGCGTTCTTTTTGTTTTAGTAACCGTTTCAGGTTTACTGTCAGTAGCTTGATAGAAAACGGTTTCGGAATATATAGGTCAGCTCCGGATTCATATCCCTCAATTTGATGCTCCACATTGCCTTTGGCTGTTAATAGTATAATAGGAATATAAGCGATAGATAAATTATTTCTTATGTGCTTGCACATTTCTATTCCATCCATTTCAGGCATCATAACGTCACTTATAATAATATCAGGAAAGAGGCTTTTGCATTTTTCCAAGCCCTCTTTACCATTGTTGGCTATGTGGATCTGATAATATGGACGCAAACGTTCTTCGAGTGCGTTCTGCATTTCTATGTTATCTTCGACTATAAGTAATAACGGCAGACTGGAATTGGAACTATGCTCTCGAATGGAAGTCGGCTGGTTGTCATCCATAGGAATATATTCCAGATATTGGTTGTCAATAAATTCTTTTGCGTCGAAAGAAGAAAGGTCTTGTTCGGATTCGGAGGAAATATTCAAGTTATTAATAGGTAAGGCCACAATAAATTCGGTACCTGTCATGCGCTCGCTACTTACGATGATAGCTCCTTTATGCAGTAATACCATTGTTTTTGCAATGGCAAGCCCTATTCCTGTACCTAAATGGGCCTGTGTCTTATTACTGACTTGGAAGAAACGTTCATAAATGTGGCGGATAGATTCGGGTGATATGCCTACGCCTGTATCCCGGACAATCAAGATACATACCGGTTCATCGGTTTGTATTTCCCCCTCCTGATATCTGGTTTGGTATAACGGCTCAATATCCTTGAATACGGCTTTTTTCAGTATGATACTGATGCTTCCTTTTTGAGGTGTATATTTTACGGCGTTTGAAAGAAGATTAATGATGAGTTTTCCTATTTTATCCCAATCAAAATCCATTTTGAGATTATCTTCTTCACTTATGTATTGTATCTCTATTTCTTTCTTTTCAGCCCACGGCTTGATTTCTGAGAAAAGCTGTGCAACCAATGCTGCTATATTCTGATGTGTAAGTAATAGCTTGTTGATACCTAAGTCTGCTTTTCGGATATCAATGAGTTCTGCAATAAGTGCGAGCATTTTCTTTGAATTATTCCAAATGGCCGAGACACTTTGGGATATACCGGTTTCCATTAACTTCTCAGCAGATAACATGATGAGAGTCAATGGAGTCTTTAGCTCGTGAGATACGTTCACGAAGAAACGCATTTTAGATTGATATCTTTCTTCGTCATTAATACGTTCGAGTTCTTTGATATGATTCTCCCGTTTCAGTTTTTGTTCTTTATGATATTGATAGACAATAATGGTAGAAATGGACAGGAAGATAAGAACATACAGTAACTTGGCCCAACCGGTCAGCCACCAGGGCGGTGATATAGAGAAACTGATTTCTCGTCCCGGAGTTATCCACGTAAATCCGCGGTCTGTTGAAACTTGCAGTTCAAATTTATAATTGCCGTATGGGAGGTTTGAGTAATAAGCCTTATTTATAGAATGTGGGATCATTTGCCATTCCTTTTCGTAATTAGTCATGCGATAGCGGTATACAATCTGGTCAGCTAGAGTATGTCCTAAAGCAGCAAATGAGATAATAAAGTTATTTTGTTTATAGGTCAGATTTATGTGCGGAGTCAGATTAAATATTTCGGGTAAAGTAGTTTGTCCATCATACTTGGCTTGGGCGATGACTTGTTCGTTATTTATATATAAATCTCTAAATATAAGGCTGATAGTGTCTGTGAAAGAATGCAACGGCTCAAGATTGTCCGGTTGAAAATAACAAAGTCCGTTAGTGCCTCCCATATAGATGGTTCCATCGCTGGCTTTGCACCCTCCGCCTATTTTAAACGAGTTATTTTGTAAATCATCATCAGAACTGTATACATAGATACGGTTTGTCTTGGCTTGTATGCAAGTAATACCTTTTCCTCCAATCCAGATATTTTGTTTTTTGTCGATATATATAATCTCGCTATCATTGCTTGTCAAACCATCATTATTGGTATAGCAAGTGGCAGAGTAGTCATTGTTCTGCTGCGAATGAATAGTTAGTTTATTGACTCCCCCTCCGATTGTTCCTATCCAATAAACGGAATCATTCTGCTGGTCAATACAAGCTATATAGTTGGATGACATCGAACGGGGAATATTTTCGTTAGCCTGGTAAAGAGAAATCTTCCGGATTGCCCCATTGTCATCCAACCATATTTTATTTAATCCGTTAGTGGTGCATAATAGCAATGCCTGATCCTCTATATATAAATCCGTGACCAGATTAGAAATGATAGAATACTGACTGTGAGGCCCCAGATAGTAGGTCACGGAAGGGTTTGATTCCGGGTTGCTAATACAATAAGCTCCTGCTCCCCAGGAACTGGCCCATATTCTCCCCCATTTATCTTCTTTAATTCTGGAGATACTGATTGAATGAGGCAGTACTTTGGATTGCTTTCCAATAAGCCAATAGCTTTTCCCGGTTTTAATTTCATATACGATAAGCCCTTCGACCAGCCCAATGTAAAGTCTCTGTTGATCATTGCTTAATGATATTGTTTGTAGTCCGTCGGCGGCTCCTCTTGTGATTGGCAAGGATATAGGTCCCAGTTTCTTATCCGTAAAATTATAATAAAACACACTTCCTCCTGCAATAATCATCCATAAAGTTTTGTTGTCTTGTGCTGTGACAGATGATATTTCATTCTTTGCGAATCCGATTTCCTGAAACTTCGAGTTGGATAGATAATTGAAAGGGGTAGAAGACAAAGAACGATAGTATAACCCTCTGTTTATTGTAGATATCCACAGATTATTGAATTTATCTATGAACAACGAGGAAATTCTGGTTTGTGAGAAGTTTATATTCCGGTTATTCTCTAAATATTGGTTGATGGTTCTGTGTTCTGTAAAGGGCTGTCGGACTTCGAATATACCACCAAAATAACCGCACCATAGAGTTCCGTCCTTTCCTACGATAAAAGTATCTATTGTGTTGTTGGGGATATTAGGGTTTGTTTGGTGAAAATCGATATAAGAAAGATCTGAGGTGTTGAGGTCATTACCTGAAAAGGGAAGCCGGAAGCAACCTTGTGATGAACGAAGATATAAATATCCTTCGGAAGCATATAATGCACTGATTTCTGTTTTTTGCTTCAACAATTCTTCCAGTTGATAGCATCTTTTTATGTGCACTTGCTGATTTATTATGGTTAGTTGGATAAGAGCTTTAGCCGTAGTTATCCATGCCTTTCCTTCGTATATGACAGGTTTCTGTTGAGTCCAGTAAGTTGATAGGTCGCTATTATTATCCCACTCTAATAAATATAATGTATTAGTTGCCTCTTCGATTTTGGCTACATAAAGCTGGTTTTCAACACGTATCCATAGATGATGATTGGTATTATCTATGGATAGCCGTAAAATACGTTGGTTGAAAATAGCCGGATCACCTCCTGCAATAGTATAAGGGACATAAAGGTGGGTGTTTAAATCCAAACAGGTTAATCCGCTGTCCGAACCTACCCATAAACGATTCTTGCTACATTCTAATGCAGTGATACGGTTGTGAGACTCATATATTTTCTGATTAGACGGATAATAGTCAATCGTTTGAAGTTGGTAACCGTCAAAATTCTGTAATCCGGAGTTGGTTCCTATCCAAATGAGACCTGTGCTGTCTTGCGCTACACAATTTGCATCAGTATGTGCGAGTCCATTTTGGATGCCGATATTTTTGAAACTCTCATTTGCGCTAATAGATATAGGGCATAATATGCTCATATAGACAATAGAAATGAGAGATATAATCAGGTATTTTAGTAGCAGGGTGTTTTTCATAACTTGTTGTCTCTCGATTGTTGAGTTCAATATACATTTTGCAAAAATAGGAAAGATTTATAGATTAATATTGGAATTCGGGAGAAAATGAGATAATTTTATTTTCTTGTTTTACTTATTGCTGGAATGTACTTGTGTTGGTTAAGTATTAGTGGAGTATAGGTCAAAAATGAATCTATGGACAAATAGAACAGTGTTTTGCACAGTTAGCACATTTATATTCTAAAAGAATATCTAGTTTTGCATCAGTAAACTTTAAATAATGCGACTTATGAGAAATCTCTTTTTTGAAGGTAGATTGGATAAAAGCTTCCTTGCTGAGAGAGCTTATCCTTTGTTAAAGGGAATTGCAGGAGTTCCTTATGATATTTTATCTTTGCCGGTAGATGCTTACGGAATAGCTGCCGTTTATATGCAGGCGGGTGATAAACTGGATATCAATCGAAACTAATTATATAAATTTTTAATATGACTGTTATGGTAAAATACATTTCATGCTTATTGTTTGTAATGTTTGGCGCATTGTACAATGTCAATGCTCAGGATTATCTGATCTCTACTCCAAACACATCTTTGTTATTAACGGCAAAACCGGGGGAAGCCGCCCGTATCCATTATTATGGTACTCGTATAGAAGAGAACCGGATACAGCAGATTTTTGATTCGAATCTGGCTTTTCATTCGGAGTCGTATCCTGCATTCGGGATTTATTCGTATAATGATAAAGCTATGCAGGTGACTCACGGAGATGGAAATATGTCATTAGACCTGGCAGTAGAATCTGTAAAACAGTATACGGTGGCTGAGGCTGAGATTACTGAAATCTTGTTGAAAGACAAAGTCTATCCTTTCTTTGTTAAGCAGTGTTATAAGGCTTATAAGAACAGTGATGTGATTGGTACTTGGGTTGAGGTGACCAATCAGGAGAAAAAGCCTGTAACCATGTATAAGTTTGCTTCTGCCTTTATTCCGGTACGTAGAGGCGACAACTGGCTAACGCATTTTCATGGAACTTGGGGAGCGGAAAATATGCTTCAGGAAGAGAGGCTGACAGACGGACAAAAGATTATTAAGAATGAAGACGGAGTTCGGAACACGACGAATGAGAATCCTTCTTTTATGTTGACTTTGGACGGAAAACCACAGGAGGAAACCGGACACGTTTTTGGTGCAAGCCTGGCTTGGAGCGGCAATTATACTTTGAAACTGGATGTTGATAATAACCGGATTATCAAGATCTATGCCGGTATTAATGAGGATGCCTCTTATTATACTCTGGATCCGAAAAAGACTTTTGTAACACCGGAGTTTGCCATGACTTACAGTACAACGGGCAAAGGCGGGGTGAGCCGTAATTTTCACCGATGGGCACGAATGTATAAGCTCAGTCATGCAGACGCTGATCGGGATATTTTATTAAATAGCTGGGAAGGTGTTTATTTTAAAGTAGACCAGGAAGTTATGGCCCAGATGATGAAGGATATGTCTCAATTGGGAGGAGAATTATTTGTGATGGACGACGGCTGGTTCGGTGATAAATATCCTCGTGACGGTGGAAGCACAAGTCTGGGTGACTGGGTGGTATGCAAGAAGAAACTGCCGCAGGGTATAGAAGGATTGATTGCTTCAGCTAAGAAATGCGGAATTAAGTTTGGTCTTTGGATTGAACCGGAAATGGTCAATAGTAAGAGTGAATTGTATGAGAAACATCCGGATTGGATTATTTGTCAGGACAATCGTACGCCTACTACCGGCAGAGGGGGGACACAGATGATTCTTGACCTTTCAAATCCCAAGGTGCAGGACTTCGTTTTTGGAGTGGTAGATAATCTGATGACTAATTATCCGGAGATTGCTTATATCAAGTGGGACGCCAATGCCAGTATCATGAACTATGGTTCTTATTACTTGCCGAAAGACAGACAATCACATCTTTATATAGAATATCATAAAGGTTTGAATAATGTGTTGGAACGTATCCGTACTAAATATCCCCACTTATTGATGCAGGCTTGTGCAAGCGGTGGCTCTCGTGTGAATTATGGACTATTACCTTACTTTGGTGAGTTCTGGACAAGTGACAACACAGATGCTTATCAGCGTATCTATATGCAATGGGGCGTATCAAATTTCTATCCGGCGATAGCTATGGCATCACATGTGAGTGCGGATAAGAATCATCAGACAGGTCGCCGTACCCCGTTGAAGTTCCGTTTTGACGTAGCCATGTCAGGACGTTTGGGTATGGAGATGCAGCCTAAGGATATGACAGATGGAGATAAGGAATTTGCAAAAAGAGCAATCAAGGCATACAAGGAGATTCGCCCGATTGTGCAGCATGGAGATTTGTACCGTTTGGTATCTCCTTATGATAAAGTGGGTTTTGCCTCTTTGATGTATGCTACTCCGGAAAAGGACAAAGCGGTTTTCTTCGCTTACCGTATGGAATATTTGTTGAACCAGGTTACTCCTCGTGTACGTATGACGGGACTTGACCCGGACAAGCAATATAAATTGGTTGATATGACACCGTTGAAAGAAAACAAGAAAAATTTCTTGGATGGAAAAGTTTTGAGTGGCAAACTACTGTTGGAAGAAGGTGTGGAAGTGCCTTTCTCCGGCGAATATTCCAGTGTTGTGATGCAATTAATTGAAGTGAAATAGAGGACAGGTTATGGGAATAAAAAGTATGATACGGTTTTGTTATGTAACTCTGGCAGTAATTCTGATTAGTACAAATGCTTCTGCTATGATATCAGGAGAAGAAGATTATCAGCGTGCAGATACTCTTCATCGATTAGCTGATAAAGTGTATTCTTTGGGAGTGGTTCCGGAGTGGATCGGTGATTCACATTATTTCTGGTATAAAAACCGGGAACGGACAGGTTCTGTTTTTTATCTGGTGAATGCGGAAAACGGAGAGAAGCAGCGTGCAGGCACGCTTGAAGAACTGAAGAAACTGTTGCCGGAAATATGGAAAGTTACTGATAAGAAGGAGAAAAAGAAGCCTGTAACCAAAGAGGGTAAGGTCATGTCTCCGGACGGAAAATGGCTAGCCTATATACGGGACAACAATGTATATATAGCTTCGTCTGATAAAAATCAGGGTGGAGAAGTTCCTTTAAGTATAGATGGTACGTTTGACTGTTTCTACGATGCCAATTTGATATGGTCGCCTGATTCGAAGAAAATAGCAACATTGAAGACACGGCAGGCTAATTGCCGGCGTATTCCTTTGTTGGAGTCTGCCCCCAAAACACAGCTACAGCCCCTCTTGCATTGGCGGGATTATGCAAAACCGGGGGATGTATTGCCGGTGTCGGTTCCCGTCCTGTTTGATGTGGAACATCGTAAGCAAATACCTTTGGACACCCGAGGCTATGAGAACCAGTTCAGTTTGTCTCTAACCGGTTGGAGAGAAGACAGCCGTGGCTTTACCTTTGAATTTAACCGGCGTGGGCACCAGCAGTATATTGTGGGAGAAGTCAATGCGCAGAATGGGATGATCCGTCATTTAGTGGATGAGAAGTCGGATACATTTATTTCTTATATCAACAACTACCGCTATGACCTGAATGACGGAATGGAGATACTTTGGATGTCCGAACGGGATGGGTGGCGCCATTTATATCGCATAGATGGAAAGACCGGAGAGGTCAAGAATCAAATCACACGTGGAGAATGGGTAGTACGCAAGGTTATTTTTGTGGATGCCGGTCAGCAGAGGATATACTTTATGGCTTCGGGGCTTAATAAGAAAGAAGATCCTTATAACCAGCATTATTGTTGTGTGAACTTTGACGGAACCGGTTTTCAGGATTTGACTCCGGAGAATGCCAATCATAAGGTTATTCTTTCAAAGGATAGAAGTTATTTCGTTGATGTTTACTCCCGTCCGGATCTGCCGCCTGTCAGTGTTTTACGTAAGCTGGGAGAGAAAAAAGTTATAGCTACATTAGAAAAGTGTGACATATCAGACTTGAAGGCGCAAGGGTGGCAAATGCCTGAGGTCTTTTGTGCAAAAGGCAGGGATGGAAAAACGGATATTTGGGGAACGATTTATCGGCCATTCAATTTTGACCCGTCCAAATCATATCCTGTTGTTGAGAATATCTATGCCGGCCCTCATGATTCGCATGTGTCAAAAGACTTTAATCCTATTGAGTGGAGTAGTTCTTCATTGGCTGAACTGGGCTATATCGTTGTGCGAATTGACGGAATGGGTACTAACAACCGCTCTAAGAAGTTTCACGATGTTTGCTGGAAGAATTTGAAGGATGCGGGATTCCCGGACCGGATTAAATGGATACAAGCTGCTGCGCGGAAATATAAATATATGGATACAAGTAGGGTCGGCATTTATGGTTGGTCAGCCGGCGGACAGAACGCGATGGCGGCACTGTTGTTCCACAATGATTTTTATAAAGCGGCGGTTTCTTTCTGCGGTTGCCATGATAATCGAATGGATAAGGTCTGGTGGAATGAACTGTGGATGGGGTATCCGGTGGATGAATCGTATAGCCGTTCATCGAACGTGGATAATGCTCATTTATTGAAAGGTGATTTATTATTGATAAATGGAGAACTGGATGATAATGTAGATCCGGCTTCTACGTTGCAGGTAGTAGATGCCTTGATAAAAGCGGATAAGATGTTTGAACAGCTTTACTTGCCGGGTAAGGGACACAGCCTGGGAGGTAGTTATGAACTTCATCGTCTATATGAGTTCTTTAATAGGAAATTGCTTCAGAGAAAATAAGACTAATGCTATCTGTATATAAATAAATCCCCTGCCGGCATGCCGGCAGGGGATTCTGTCATTAATCAAATTGTCCCTCGACTCTTAAAACTTAGCAATAAATTTAGTCTTTCAGTTTTGCGATGATGAAGTCGCGGTTCAAGCGGGCGATGTTGCTGATAGAGATGTTCTTCGGACATTCCGCCTCGCAAGCGCGAGTATTGGTACAGTTACCGAATCCCAGTTCGTCCATTTTAGACAACATGGCTTTTGCGCGGCGCAAAGCTTCCGGTTTACCTTGCGGGAGCAAGTTCAACTGGCTAACCTTTGCAGAAACGAACAACATAGCAGAACCATTCTTACATGCAGCTACACAAGCACCGC